>Ga0208749_1000002_pt1 | contig 119816 bp, 160 predicted proteins | sample Knorr_S15_td_DCM_FD_185601 | JGI IMG/M metagenome (GOLD analysis project Ga0208749, IMG submission 185601) | Marine microbial communities from Southern Atlantic Ocean transect - Knorr_S15_td_DCM_ad_63m_LV_B (SPAdes) (version 2) | ecosystem: Environmental > Aquatic > Marine > Oceanic | place... | reverse complement strand
ACATGCAATTTTAGTCGCATAGATAATGCACAAGTTGCGGTAACTATCCCAGCGGCTGTTGCCTCTACCACCATGCACATGTTCGCGGTCAACTACAACGTTCTCCGCATCCAAAGTGGAATGGGCGGGCTTGCATTTAGCAACTAAGCTAATTACCGCTTAAGTATGTATAATCTCGTCGCGTTTTAAAAAATATAAACACAAGTATTAAGATACAAACAAATATCTTAATATCTGTTTCGCGTTTTTTAGTTAAAGATAATATCAGAACATATTGTAGATGACAACAAAAGTCTGTAAAGAATGTCACGAAGAAAAGAATCTCGTCGAGTTTCCTAAACACAAGCAGATGAAAGATGGTCATTTAAATCAGTGTAAGTCGTGTAAAAGTAATTACCAAAAGAAATACGGGCAGGATAATAAGGAAAGGTTATTATTGTACGCAAAAAAGCGTTACGAGGATAATACTGAACAAATAAAGGAACGCGTGAGAAAACATTGGAACGATAATGCTACAGAAATAAATGAAAAGAGACGAGAACGATACAACAACGATGAAGAATATAAGAAAAAACGCAGGGAAGAAGTTTCAAAATCCAATGCTAAATGTCGAGGAGAAAGAAGAAAAAAGGCAAAGGAAGAAAGGAGTGCTTCATACCTCCTTGAATTGTGTCGTAAAAGAATGTGGCACGCATTCAATGGAAGAGGGGCAAAGTCTGATAAAACGAAGAATTTACTTGGATGCGACGGAGATTTTTTGAGGCAGTATTTGGAAGGTACAAAGGTCGAGGGAAAGGATTATTCTAACGCTCATATAGATCATATCGTGCCATGTTCATCCTTTGATCTCAGTGATGAAGATCAACAGAGGAAATGTTTTCACTATACAAATCTTCAACTGCTCCCAGCCCGTGAAAATCTCGCGAAAAGCAACCGAATTTTAAAATGTGAGAATATCGTATGCGCGCTAAGTGGAGAAAGAAACGTATGCGTCGAATGAAACGCCTACGAAGAAAAATGCGAGCGCGATCAAAATAATCTCCACGTAATTTAAAACACAATGGCCGAAAGAGATAACAAGACAAAAACTATCGCAATCTGGGTCCCAGTCTCAATTCTCCTCTTGGGTATTGCGACTACCACCTACATGATTTCCCGTAACGGTAAATCTGGATATGCTAAATTAAAGTAAACACGCGTCATATGAATATAACAAATGCAGGACATTTACACGGATGGTAGTTGCATCGGTAATCCGGGACCGGGAGGGTGGGGTGTTGTAGGACCGGGAATGAGAGTTTCGGGTGGGCAGGACAATACTACAAACAACGCCATGGAACTGACTGCAGCCGTTAAGGCACTCGAACAATGCATCGCTCGCAACATTCTTGAGATAACACTATTCACGGATAGTACCTATGTCAGGAATGGTATAACTTCATGGATTAAAAATTGGAAAAGAAATGACTGGCGTATAAAATCGGGCGAACCGGTTAAGAACAAAGAGTTGTGGATTCAGATTGATACACTTATACAGAGAATGAAACTGGTTGAATGGCGTTGGGTAAAGGCGCATAATGGACATCCACAGAATGAACTAGTGGACTCTATCGCGTATCAGGAAGCGTTGGAAATTAAAAATGCTAAATCTGCGGGTAAAGCGACAACGACGCGAGCGTTGAGTCTCAAAAGCAACAAATTTTACGGTGTCGTTAAAGGTCATGTTCCGGGTATATACACTACATGGGACGAAGCTAAAGCACAAGTTCACGGATATAAGGATGCGATGTATAAATCTTTTAAGACTGAAGCGGAAGCTAAAGAATATATGAATACACCACCACCAAACGATCGTATATACCTGGATGTACCATACCAAGAAAAGGACGTTGTAAAATCCAGGGGTGCCAGGTGGGATCCAGGTGAAAAGAAATGGTGGGTGCGTGATATCACCCCAGAACTTGAAAAATATATCCGCGTAAAATAATGGGTGACATCGAGGTTGATGAATCACCCCCGGTCCCTTGGTGCCCGGCACAGGAGAAGCTTCTTAAATCGTGGGCGGAGCGTGCGGCTGGTTATAGGTGGTTACATAATCATTCTCGTCTCCACTATAAAAGGCAAAATGACCACTTGTCATACCCAAGTATAGTGATTGCGAGTGTCACAGGTGTCGGAGGTTTTGCTGTTCTCAATCCAAGTGGAAGTGAAGACCTAGACAACTCCACGAGAACTAAAATTATGATTGTTCAGTACTTCTTTGCGTTCCTGAATGTAATTGGCGGTATCCTGACGAGTATTTCGAAATTTAGCCAGAGTTCCACATTGGCTCAGAGTCACTCTTTGATGTGCGTTCAATATTCCAAATATTATAGAAATATAGATATGGAATTATCTCTTGAACCTGGACGCCGCGCTTGTGTTATAGAGTTTGTGAGAAAATGCCGCGAAGAGTATGACCGTCTCCTCGATGACGCCCCCGATATACCTTCTATATCTATAGAAGCGTTCAATTTGGAGTTTCCAGACAAGGTAAACAAACCGGATGTGTGTAACGGCCTTAGTATTATAGTGAGTGAAGAAACCGCGTCAGAACTCGCGTCAAAGAGAGCTGTGACGAGGTGGCTTAATGCCATATCTCGTATGAGACGAAAAAGTAAAGATAGTATTACCAGAGATCGCAGTGTGGATTCATTATCAAGAATGGAGAGTGCATGATTTATCTGCCACAAACGCGTAAAAGGTTGTAAATATAAGTAATGTAGGTAACAAAACTTTCTGTCTCTGTGGAAAGAAAGCTAGTCCCAAAATGAGTAGACACAATATATACAAGTATAGGAATTGTGTGTATTCAACTATAGCTCGAGAATATCGCCCGACACTCGGAGAACCCGGATATGACACAAAGATGGCATTCGCATCACTCTGATCGCCCAAAGGTCCAAAGTTTTTGAAAATCACTTCTTCTTCGTCAACCTTTACATAGTCGGAGGTCTGGCATATAGTATTTAGATTTGTCTGATCATCTTCGCACTTTTGAGTCAACGCCTCATCTATAATACTTTTGACTTCTTTTGCGTATCCCATATAAAGCCCGGAATTGGCGGTATACTTTCCACCACACTTCCCAAAAACAAGGGGTGCGGCGCGAAATGGGTCGGGATCCCTTGACACAAGAACTTTACAATCGAATTTCTTGAAAAGTTCAACAACGTCACTTGGATTTTTATTAATTTTAGTATCAAACCCATCTAGGAAAATGACAATGTCGTCGTCACTCTTTGTTTCGAGATGTTTTGACATGCCCTTGTATTTGTCACTGAAACCATTCCATTTAGTCCCCCATCCCAAAACCGTCACCGGAATGTCAAACTCATTATTGACAAGATCTTCAAACATACCCTGAGATTTATTGGCGTATGTGACAATCTCAAATGTCATTATATATCATGTGGAGATCTTTATTTGGTGTGACCATTAAATATAATTAAAAGTAACTGTGCCATGTATGATATATGAACATCGGAATCCTCACCGCGGGTGGTGTATGTCCGGGTGTAAATACCCTTGTTCGGTCTCTTACTCTCCGGGAGAGAAGTCAAGGTAATAGAGTCCATGGTTTCCGCGACGGATTCAGAGGTATTAATGAAAATATCAAAGAGTACTTTGATCAGGCATACATTGACGATGGAGCAGTTTCACTCTTAAAAACGTCATATGATTACGTTGATATTGATAGAGCAGTCCAGAATATTTCCGGACTTGATCGTCTCTATTGTATATGTGGAAACGGGACCATGAAGTCTGCGAGAGATTTATCCCTCGATGACCGAGTGGATACAAATATCATTGGTATTGCTAAAACAATCTATAACGATATACCAGGTGTACAATCCATTGGTTTCCAGACAGCTGTCCAGGAACTCGCGAAATATATTGATTGTGCGTACATTGAAGCGACTTCCACAAGCTCTATCGTTTTCGTAGAAGTACCTGGAGTAAATAACAGCGATTTGGCGACACACGCCGGTTTCGCACGAAATTCAAAGATAACGAATGTTATTCTACCAGAAACACACAGTGATTATAGGACTTCTATTGAATACAGTTACGCAAACCGCGGATATGCCGTTGTCGTTATTTCTGAAGTATGCAACTACGACTATCTGCTCAGTAGTCTTACTGCGGATTTTAAAGTCATTCAACCAGGTTGCCTCATTGGCGCAGTTGATCCGTGTACGTATGATTCAATTCTCGCAGAACGCATGGGTAGAGAAACTTTTGCTCATGTACAAAGTCACAGAGACTTCATTAAAGGTGCGACAAATGTCATGCCCCTGAGGGATTATCTTCGTGTAGTATAGGTGTGGATGTATAGAGCACTTTACGAAGATCCAAAATTCGTGGGTGCTCAGATAACACCACCAGATCAAATTATGGTGATAATGGAGGATGGTATTGAATATTTAAATTCCAACGTCGCATTTAGATCTGAAGCTACAATTGACAAACAATCCAAACAGGTTAAAGGTACGTCGCGTGGTAAACAGAGAATAGTCCAGCTATTTGGCAGACCTGTCACGAGACAGAAGGGTCGCTTTACAATCACGGAGTATGAGCTCTGAAAGCTCTTATAACTCAGTTGGTTAGAGTGCGGTGCTTATATCTAAGATATACAGGAAATGATGTAAAAATCATAAAGGCACGCCGAAGCCGCGGGTTCGAGCCCCGCTAGGAGCATTTACCTTTTAGATGTGTATTCCACATGTAAAAGATAATCCTCATCTACTATAGATGATAACCAGAAGACGTGGCGTGTTTTACAGGGCGGGGCGTCCAGTCCCCGGGGCTGAACAAGAAAGGTATCGCAAAATCGGCATTCCACCCATTTACACGAATGTTGAGGTATATCCCAATGATCCCAAACTTTTAGCGACCGCAATCGATGGCACGGGTAAAAAGCATTATTATTACAGTGAAAAGTTTTTGGAAAAGCAAAGAAAATTGAGAAAGGGGAGAGCTACACAGATTGACTTCTCTAAAATTAAGAGTGTTACGGCGAAGATACTTGGCGATCCCAAACACTCACTATGGGATGACGCACTCACTCTCCGTATGATTGTAATAGCATACCTTCGTTCGGGGTCAAGGGACAATGACGACGCTCTCGGTGCCATGTCATTGAAGAGAAAGCATGTCAAATTGAGTCGAGATGGTCAAACACTCACATTTGACTTTCCCGCAAAAAGTGGCCAAAGAAGAATCTATGAAGTGAAAGATAAAGTTCTCCACGACGCCATCTCAAAGCAACAAAAACCCCTCCTTTCCGGAAACTCAACTCATACACGAGTAAGAGACCTTTTACGAAGTATTACACGGAATGATACCATACAAATCAAGGATGTTAGAACAGCTGGGAGTATGCAGCTCTTCCAAAAGCATTTGAAGAAGTATGACGGTAATGAAAAGAAGGCGACAGACGCAACCGCCGAAACTATAGGTCACACACCCTCTACATCTAAAAAATATTACTTATTGTAATACCTCACCATTCATCAAAACCTTTACAATACGGATATGAATCATATAATTTTGTCACCATATCACTATTGTCAAAATATTGGTGTTCATATTTAATACGCTGATCCTTACCCAATGTAATTGGTCCAATTTTTGTTTCACTTGGAGAATACGCATCCGCCAGTTCTGTATAAGTTTTTAACTCTTGACAGTACCCCGGAGAACCCCATGTAGCAAATGTAGATCCCTCTTCCCCTGACGCGACGTCTTCTATTTCCAGTGCTTCGAGTTTTGGCTTCAATTTATTCGCTCCTGTTATTCTTGCATAGTGTGGAACAGTCCCCTGAATGAATCCACCAGAAAATCCCGTCGCTACCCCCGAAGAACTAAGACTTGAGCATAAACACAATACAATTATAACACTTGACATCTTCATCTTATTATAATGTATTGATATTTTATATGAGGTACGGATCACTTGCGCGTAGATTATTCAAGACCCGGTGGCGTCTTCAGGGTAAAGGTCTCGTAGAAGATCATCATATTATACCCAAGCAATTCAAGAAACATCCGATTGTTGTCAAAGTGGGATATGATATAAATGCGAGCAGTAATCTCATAATGTTACCGACGCGTCTAGGTAAGTTTATACTCCGTGTGCGGGAAGATCGCCTCATTCACGAGGGAATACACGCGGGCTATAATAAATATGTTGAAATTATGTTAAATTCAATTAAAACTACGGATGATTTTGTAAAATTTACAAAGTTTTTGAAACAATCGTGTCGACACAGACCTCAAGATATACCGTGGTCTTAATAACCCCATTTTACATCATTAGGTGTAGCCGATGGATAATTTTTTGAAAAGTATGAAGGTCTACCGTGTTCGCTATGTCCAATTGTACTTCTGTGAGAACGATCAATTTTCATATACCAACGCAGGTCTTTATAGTAAATGCGAGCACCTTTAGCAATCAAATCTTCGTGTTTCATGTCAATATGATTATCCATTGGTAAAAAGTATTTTGTATACTTCTTCATATTCTGAACATTTATCAAATAACACTTGGTACTTGATATCCATTTAACTCTTTCAAGTTTGCCATCTTGTTTATCTGGAAGTCGTGAAAGACAATGGAAAAAGCACATTTCAAAGTCATCCCCCTTTTCATCAATAACCTTTTGTATCTCATCATAAAGTTTATTGTATTTTACAATAACATTGTCTTCAAAAATCACTGCATACTTAAGACCTTGTTTAAAACATCTATTATAAAACTCCATATGTCCCATGAAGCACCCGATGGCTCCCATGTTAAAATATGTTATGTCTGGTCTTTTAACATTTGGATTATAGTGCATTTGTAGAGCCTTTTCAAAGTAGTCTGGGTCAATTTGATTTTCATATTCCCGAGCAATTTTTACATTCTTTGTATCGCTTCCATAAATAACCTCGATTGGAATTTGATCGTTATGATTACGTAAAAACTTTTCCTGTCTCAAGGTCTCTTTTGGTAAAGTGAGTAGAAAACACTTGTAGGTGTAGTTTTCTGGACGAACCCTTCTGAAAGTTCTGATGATGGTGGCTACCAATAAAAGAATTAAGATGGTCCAAATCATACCTACTTAAACATTAGAAAATATTATAAGATAAGGATGAATCTTATAGATGTCTCTGGTTTCACGAGCTCCATTTTAATATGTCTCATGTTTATACCGGAAGTAATTCATGTATATAAGAACAAGGATGCGAAAGCCATAAGTTATGTATTTCTAGGTCTCAATTTATTGGCGAGTGTACTTGGCTTAATTTTCTCAATGTATTACAATGTCATTCCGATGACGATTACAAATTTTTCGGCGGGATTTTTTTCATTGACGTTGTTCCACTTTAAATATGTAAACGAGCTTAAAGGGGAAAATCAAACTATTGATGAAGTGGGTGTGTGAGTATCACTTCAAGCTCTTATAGTGTAGTTGGTTATCACTTTGGACTTTGAATCCAACGACTCTGGTTCAAATCCAGATGGGAGCTCAAAACCGGCCTTAGCTCAGATGGAAGAGCAGCTGACTGTAGCGCATTTAAAGCTAAATAACACTATTAATTTAGTGTATAGGATATCAGCGGGTCACCCGTTCGATTCGGGTAGGCCGGACCAATCTCTTGTAACTCAGTTGGTTTAGAGTGTGTGGCTGTTAACCACAAAGTCGTAGGTTCGAATCCTGCCAAGAGAGATTTTTAGATGTGTGTCCCACATGTAAAAATCACTTAAGGTTAGCGCGCGAGAATGTAATAAGATGAAGGTCACAACTTCTATAGCAAGAACGCTAAGCAGTACCCGTATCAAAATTATATATACAGATTTGGTAATCGATAATTGTAAACCTATCATTATGGAACATATATTCAAAGAATCACCACCTAAAAAGTTCGGTGACGATTTCAACTTCCGTATAGTGTCACCTCGGTCGTATAGATACGACGCTCGAGATATATTAGAAGAGCAGATATCAAACGCTTAGAGATTAAGATCTAATAATAATCAAATGTCGTTAACTCATCACAGACTGTCGCTAACGCCAAAAAGAATGATCATACGTCGTTGTGCTCGACCCCGTCGTTATCACCCACTCTGTGATATGTCAAAGGCGGAAGACGACTCCTTCATACACTTTCTCGAAGAATCAATGGAGAAAGATAGGAGGAAGAGACGATTGGAACTGAGGCAGGAATTAAAAACGCTCAGGGCCGAGAATGATAAATTGCGAGAAAAGCTACTTGAGATAGATCAACCCAGATGGCAGTACGCTCGTAATATCGAAGTAAAGAAAATACATTACATTGGTCATAAAATGATATTGGAGGGGGACAAATATCAGGAATTCATAGACCCAGATCTATTGAACAATGGTGACGGTTCAATAGATTAACTGTGCGTTAATTAATAAAATATACAATCTATTAATATGATATAGCACCTATGGCCAAGTGGTAAGGCGTCTCTTTAGTAAGGAGAAGATCGTGCGTTCGAACCGCACTAGGTGCATTTTATCGAGGTGGCGCAGTGGAAGCGCGTTGGGCCCATAACCCAAAGGACCATAGATCGAAACTATGTCTCGATATTTTTACTGTTCGTTTTCCGGACTGTAAAAATATCCCTTATTTAAGTCTTATATTATACGCGCCTGAAGATTACTCGGAACTTTACATTTCTGAGCCGCTTCGCCCTGCGCCTGTGACCAATCGTCCTCAGTCATCTTAGAATTAATCCAGTCTGTCTCAGCCACTGTGCAGGGGGAGGTAATGCGTCCCTGAAGATTACTCGGAACTTTACATTCCTGAGCCGCTTCGCCCCGCGCCTGTGACCAATCGTCCTCAGTCATCTTAGAATTAATCCAGTCTGTCTTAGCCACTGTGCAATCCTTACTACCCGTACTACCCGTAGAAGTCGAAGTAGCGACAGCAGCGATCAAACTAGATAATACACAGCAAACTACTACTACAAGAATTATAATCTTTTGTTCTTTCTTCATAGCAATGCCTTTGCTATATATAATATTTTAATATTCGTTTTCCGGACTGTAAAAATATCCCGCTAATGGGTCAACATTGATTGGTGGCGCTTCTACTAACTCAACATCCAATCTATTTTCCTTCTGTGTAGAAGTTACCTGAACAACGCGACATTGCCTTGTGGAAACCGAATTTTGTGGCACGATAATAACGGGTTTGCACAAAAGAAGGTACATCTAATATCTCACACCATTTAAATGGAGCTCAAGGAACTAAAAAATCACTGGGAAACTATCAGAATGGAACTTGATGCTTTACCCTCTGATTATATTCAAGAGGAACCACGAGTGTATGGAGATTGGTTAAAATCTGAGGGAATATCTCAGATTTTAACAAAGTATATCACTGGTAATCATGGATGGATTAAAGGTTGGCAAAGTGGTTGGGAACAGTGGCCTATTATCTGGGATTCTCAAATTGTTGAATCGAATGCCAGGTTTTCGCCAAAAACCGCAGAGTTGTTAAAGTCTATTTCAAATATTAAAGTTGCCGCATTTGCTAGCATGAAAGCTAATGTAAAGTTAAAACAACACACAGATCCGGTTGGTCCCGGATACAGGTTTACATATCATCTCGGTCTCAAGTGTCCAAAGGGGTGTTTTTTACACCACCAAACACTCGGTGATGTGGAAGAAGAAGATGGGAAACATGTCATAATGAATGCTCGATACCCCCACTGGGCTGAAAATACTTCCGAAGAAGATCGTGTCATTCTCTATATTGAATATTACGCTTCAACAACACGCCGTTGATTACCTCCCCACCCACGCACACTAATTTCACTCGGCTCGCACCACGGATATACATCTTCACCAATAAAGTGGATAGCTTCCATGCCAGTTTCAATACACTCATTACATGTATCGATGCTGTCATCAATGATACAACCTATACCAAGAACCCTGCAGATATCAACCTTCTTTACTTCATTTTCAGTAAAGCTGTCAGTAAGAATTATGTCATCAAACATCCCCGGGAAAAAACGATCAATCCATAACTCGGTCGTCAATCTTGTGATTTCCTGGCGACCTGTCATCACATACATTTTGTCAAATTTTTGTCTAAGCCTTGTCACACCTGGCTGCGCACCGGGAATTGGTTTGAGGTAGAGGAAGTCTTTAGAACGATAAAATTTATGGAGAATTTCCTGGGATTCTTCTTCTGTACAATTAAAAATTTCCCTATAAAGATATTTGTATTTGGGTTTAGTGGGCAATGGAATACCCTTCCACTTTGCCATAGGTTCTAGTAGATTTACAAGGACTTCATCTACATCTACAGCGACTTTGGTGTTCATTTATTTATCGTAACATTATTCATAGTCGCGAATTGTCACACCCACTGGAAAGCGTGGTACGCCGGCAGCTGTCAGATTTTGGAAACGCACAGTGAGCTGTTTTCCAATGTGTTGGTCTCGTTCTCTGTAACACTTTTCCCTCTCTTCGATCGTGCCTTCCGGTCTCACAGTAAACTCCTGTCCAGATTCGGTTTTGCATACCCATACAACTGCGTCAGCATCTCTACCGTGTCCAGTCTTGGCACCCACGATTTCATACTCCTCAGTCTGAAACTCCTTGAACTTGAGAAGATAGTTACTTCTCTTTCCAATCTCATAGGTACTCGTAGATTCACGAATCATAATACCTTCGTGCCCCTGTTCAACAAACTGATCGTGGTACATTTGAATTTGAGACTTTTCCGGAATGAGGAGAGTGTCAACAACAGTTCGTGTCTTCTCTTTGAGAATCCTCTGTCTCTCGGCAAATGGAAGGTCTGGGCGTTTTGTATCAAAGTAATCAAACCCATGAAACTCCAGGCTCTTGGGATCCATTTTGAAGGCACTCGTGAGTTCTTCAAAGGACATATTGGGTGCGTAACATTCACCGTCCAGCCATTCGGTATCCCTCAGTTTTTTTGCGAGATGTTCAACACCCTTGACAGGTTTGCCAGTTCTTGAAAAGCATCCATTCTTAGATACGAGGAGACGAACCCCGTCAAGCTTCGGTTGGACATAAAAGGGTTCAGAGATATACTTTTTTCTGTCTTCCCATTTATTGGCCAGCATTGGAAGGATTTGAGTCGCTCTTGTATTTTCGTTGTTCCACATGGTCTGGGCTCGCTTGAGTGCCTTCTCATACCCCGTCTTCACATTGGTTCTGGACTTGGTAACCTTATCACTTCCGACCATTCCAGTGGTTTTCACGATATCGGCGGTTCCATCTCCAAGGTCTTCCACCGTAATGTCGGTGAATCGTTTGCGACCCATTTTATCTTCTCGGATAAGGCGTTCCATTGTACTTATGATTAATTTCTCAACTTTAAATAGATGTCTTCAATACCAGTTGTAAATTATGGTAGAATGGAACGACTTAGGCCTCCAGAACGCACAAATGTACCTATGAATGCGAATACATTCGCCATTGGGTTTATAATATTATGTATACTCTGTCTTTACAAACGCTATGTTACTATTAGTCAATCCCGTGAGCAATCTCATACTTTAGACATTTTGATGCCGACAAATAGAGGTCTTTCTTCATCAGTTTCTTAAATTTCTTTTCGGGGATTTTCGTTTTGTTCATATACATCTTTTTTAGAGATGTCATAAACTTATCGCAGCTCTTCATCTCACTCTTGAGTTCATTGTATTTACCCCAAATCTCTGTACTCAATTGGTGAATCAAAAGGTACGCATTCTCACCCATGAGACGCTCGTTTCCACCCAGGAACATGAAAGTAGCGGCGGAGCAACATGCACCTTGAGCAATCGTCACAACCTTTACACGGGACTTTTCAAGAAGATTCTTTAGCGTGAACCCAGAAAACATGTCACCACCTTCACTCATGATATGAACGCGAATCTTTGGTACATAACCAATGAGATCAGCTTTTTGTTTGAGAAGATGAATCTCCAACTTTCGGAACTGCTCAACAAACTCGAGGGTGTTTTCCGGAGTAATCTCACCATAAAAGTGGATTTCGTTGCCGATTGTCTTTGTGACGTCGGGTTCTTCTTCCTCCAATCCTGGGATTTTTGGAGTTCCGCCAGTGAGAATATTTTCAAAAATCTTCTCAAGTTCTTTCTGCGATGGCATTTTTCAATGCTTTCTTTACTTTCGTTACGTCTCTCTGTTTTAACCTATTTCCTACCGCGAGGTGATTCATGACATCAAAATCCTGTGGAGTTAAACCATAGTCCATCATAGGCTCTATATCCCCATTTTCAGCATATTTCTTGAGTAAACAAAGGGCATCTGTTCCTAATTGTTGACCGCAACGTCTTTGTATTCCTCTAAACTTTTGTCGTCTCATTTTATAATTACCATATTTTGTCCAGCAACTTCCGGGTCTGACGGAGTCCTTCACAAGTGGCGTACCAATACAAGACTTTGGTACCGCAAGAGCATTCAATATAAAATAAGGCATGAGATTCCAATCACCCGTTGAATACATCTGGTCATCGTAAAGATCGGCTTCTGAAAACGACCGAGCAGCTCTAGCATATTGAATACCCACCGAACCCAGGTAATTCTCTTGAAATATATCGCATATATGCCCATGTTCGTGTATCCTATCTGGGATCTTTGTAAAATTTGGATCTGTAAGAACATCCGTTATAAATTCCTTGGGTGTTTTGAATGTATCTTTTAGATCGTGATCATCCAGGTATGAAAAGAAGTCTCTAATGTTACCATTACATCTAACCGCCGCATCTTGAGCCTTTCCCGAACGATCTTCAGAGAGGGTCAAAATTTTACTTGGTTTGTGTCTAGGTATAAATATTGTCTCAAAATTTGGAAACATGCACATATTTATGGATGTAACCACCAAAGATCCCCGTGTTAATCTCCTCCCATCCGAAACACTTTCTATAAGACTTTTAAATATCGGATTGTAATCCTCAATAAATGCATGCTTTGCGAGCCCCCTTATAAAAGTCAGAAAGGGATTTTTACTTTTTAAATGGTCGCTGTGAATTTCAACGCTATTTGATTCATTTAGAACCGCATTTAATATATGTGTCTTCCCAACACCCGAAGAACCACATATAAATACATTCTTTCGTTCACGAATGTACTTTTTCAATAGATCAATCTGTTTTGTGTGAATTGTGTCGACAGGAGGATCTTTTTTTTGTTCTATTATTTTAATGAAGGAATCCATTGATGATCTTACTAATCAAGCCATAGATTTGGTGCTTGAAAATGACGCACTACAAGAACGTATCGTAAAACCTTTAAGAAGGAAAATTTTACCATATGCAATTTGTGCTGGTTTAACTAATATAATTGTGCTTATTCTTCTGCTTTACCTTGTTCAACGTCTGTCTCGTCTTCAGGGTCTTCAGAAGCCTCCGATGTGATCTCCTCTTCTTCATCTAGCTCAGCCTGCATACTGTCAAGGATCTTTGTTTTGGCGACATATTCAGCCTTTCCCTTCATAAGTTCTCCAATCCTAGAAAATGGTCCACCTTTTGTTACTTCGGATATGACATTTGAGGTTTTAAGGTTTGTGAAACCTGGGAGTTTCAACTTGGGAATCGCTCGAACATCGAGAATCTCTGGCTTTGTGAATACATTGTCGAGTGGGTAGTCCTTTTCAAAGTCCAAAAGAATGGTTGATGGAACACTTGGTGACTGTTCAATGAGGCGATCGTATTCATTTTTACACCTGGTAACAAATTCCAGACCATCTGTGGTACGCTCTTCACGCGCAAGAGATAATTCCAGCCTAATATTTCTAGAAAGAAGGCCAAATGATAACGCAGCCGCTTTATGATTTTCCATAAGTTCATTAATTTTCAAAAATTGCATGATGGTTGCGACGAGACCGGCGATAAGGTTAAGGCCACCAATGACAGATGGTACCATACCACGAAGATTCTCGGGAAACTGTTCCTGAGCAAAGTTTGCTGTACCCGTAATTGTAGAAAGAATAATAACAGGTAAAGTAAAACGCATACTCAATCCCTTATACATGATATATGCTCTGTGGTGCATATATCTATAACAACCCGAGGACTCACCCCACTGACGCAATATATTTTCGTGTTGCTCATTCCAACTGTCTCGTCGATGCTCAAGTGCCTGCTGTTTTAGCATCGCGTCACCGCCGACGTCACTCATTTTATATTAGTAAATATAATATTTAATGATGCGGAAATTTTAGACTTTTTAATTTTACGCATATATCATAATGAATATTGGTGAAAATTTTAGTTATACTAACGCATCACACTTCGCCAAATTGTCTCAACTCGCATACGAAAAAGATGAAAAGAAATTTAAGAATAATGTTAAACCGTATGGATATAAGAATGTTAGGTATTTTGACAAGGAAGGCGCACAATGCTATGGACTTGAAAACAATGATTTCGTTGTACTCACTTTCAGGGGAACCGAGCCCACTACAGCGAATGATGTCAAGGCGGATTTGAATATCCTACATGGAATCGATTCCGATGGAATCTCTAAAGGACGTGTACATAGTGGATTTCTTGACGAGGTCAATACACTCTGGCCGGATATAACTTCGTGGTTATCCAGTATCGGTGATAAAAAGGTATACACGTGTGGTCACTCCCTAGGTGCGGCTATGAGTGGTATAGCTGCGAGTCGTATAGAAGGTGCTACATCCTATAATTACGGATGTCCAAGAATCGGTACGGGTGATTGGGGAAAAGAATTCAATAAAACCCATAAAATGTATAGGTTCGTCAATGACCGAGATATCGTGCCAAGAATCCCACCAAGAATGATGAAATACAGACACTGTGGAGAGCTTCATCATATTGGAAAGAATGGTAAGATTACAAAGAATCCTAATCCGTTCAGTCAGTTTAAAACGGGTTTATGGAATATGTGTAAAAATCCATTCCGTATCACCGAAGGCATTCCGGATCATGATATGGGTGATTACTGTCGTAACATTGATAATTGGATTCAGAGAGCCTAAAAAATTTTCTCAACTCATTTTATAATAGATGAATCTCATATTTTGGATTCATCTTGTATTCCTGATTTGTATTTTGGTAGTTCCATTTACAAATGATCGTAGGAATTTGGAATTCTACTCCATACTTATACCATTTTTATTCTATCACTGGTCCGTGAATGATGACACCTGCGCATTGACACAAATGGAAATGGCTGTTACCGGACAGGAGAAGGAAGAAACTTTCATGCATCGTGTCGTATCCCCCATATATAAAATGGAAGACAACGATGTAAATAATTTGACAAAGACAGTGTTCTTCTTATTATGGGCACTCGTCCAGTATCGCCTCGGACGCTTTGATACGTTTATTGATGACCTAAGATTATTAGCTTCTGGTAAATATCCAAAGTAAAATGACCAACTGGAGAGAAGACGAACTCAAACGCCTACGAAAAGATTATAAATTTTACCGGGGTACCGACATCAAAGATAAAATAACTGGTGGTCTAAGATCTGAAACTTTAAAATGGATCATAGAGTATCATGAACGCATGCTCGGTATAAAGTTTTGGAGCGATGATGACGTAAATGGCGACAATGGAAATAAAACAACAAATCGAAGCTCTTGAGCAATCTAAAGAGTTTCATTATCAAAAATATTTAAATGATCAAATGATGATCGACAACAAACTCGAAAGAATTGAAAAACAGATTGAAAAAACGAAATCTCAAGTGAAGCGAGATCTTCTTAAGCGTCATATTGACTGGTACGAGCAGCATACCATGAAAATGGATGAAAGTCTTGAAGCTGTTACAAATCATTTAAATGCGGAGATTGACAAATTGAATAAGATCATGAAGACTCGCGAAGAAGAAAAACAGAAGGAGAAGAAATGTTTCGAATACAACATTGAAAAGATTAGAAAATGTTGTAAAAGTAGAAGTGCGGCAACGATGTTCGACGCCTTGGAATGTGTGGCAAACGCATTAGAAATTATCAGAGCCGAGAAGAACCGTCGAGTCTAAATCGATCAAAAAAGTGTACCGAGATTTTAAAGTTGTAATACAGAAGCATACACATTGCGTCTGCAATATCGTGTTTTCTCTCATACGGAATTTCTTCACCCATTTCTTTGGTTGCTATTTCAACTGTTCTCTCCTTTCTCTGCTCGTAGTTTAGATGTCTCATACCGAAATGCGAATGCATGCTCACAGGTGAAACCATAACAACTTTATCTTTGAACATGTAATGTAGAAGCGCCTCAATATTCGTAAGACCCCCGGGGGGTTGTCTCTCTATAAGAATTCTTTCAGCTGCATCAAATATGAATTTGTGTCCATCTACAAATAAAGGGACAAGGTCAACAATTTCATTTGAATAAATGTACTTATAATCTCCCAGACTCACTTTCTTTATAAATTCCACATCAACTTTCTTACCCTTACCGATCTCAGCAAGAACAAGACCCATATTGTGATATCCAATATCTATGGCAAGAACCTTCATGTATTTATGTAAATAATATTCCTTAACTATATAAATGAAGGTTAAGAACAAGTCTAAAAATCAGCTTCTGTGGTCGGTTGTTATTGTACTCGCTCTCGTTTTGAGTTACATGTGGTTTAACCCCAGAGTCGTTAATGTTCCAGTAGAAGTCCCGGTGATGCCAGTGCCACCCAGGATTGAGACGGATCGACGCCCACCACGACGCGAACCAGAATTCAGAGGTGCTCCAATTAAACGATACAAACCAGGATTCATGCAGCAAATGGGTATTATCACGGGAAATGATGAGACACTCCCATTATACGGGAAGGAAGTGCGCGGACGTAGAGATAGATATCATTATTACACAACAACTGGTGGCGATAACCTTTACGCTATACCATTAAGTCATAACGCACGCGATTGTATGGAAGATATTGGCTGTGAAGAGCTCTATGGGAATGAAACAGTTTCAGTTCCTGGTAAAACTGGTTCATACGCAGTGAATTTATATAGAACGGATGATTTTTTCTAAATACCGAGTCGTTTTTGAGTGTCGCCTATGAGTGCCCAACTGGATGAAGAACTACAGCAGCAGCACAATAACATCATGCCTAGCACAGGAGGTGTCTTGATTGGACTCTTCATGGTTGCGTATATAGTCATGAGCGAGCAGCACAAAGAACACAAGAGCGACGCCAACGATTGCATACCCATTGGTTTATCTTCCCCATCGTCTTCGCTTGCCAGCATATTCAAACCAATAAGCGAAAGTAATATTGGTAACATTTATTATACACTAACAAAAATTATTCCGTCGGCTCGTAATCATATCATATTCCCGTCCATGAAGCCCCTGGTTTCTTGAGAGTCTCGCCTTGAGTCTCAAGAGTTCCAACACTGTATCATCGTCCAAATTTTTTAAAAAGTCCCTCTTAGCCTGTATGTCATCAAGTTGGTGAGTCTCTTTGTGCGCCTGAACATATGGCCATGTATGTTTTCGCAGTGCGGCCACCTCTTCCTCGAGTTGTCTAATTCTTGGTAAAAGTACCTGTGTTATGAGTACACGTGTTTCCATTTATTTAAAATGTCCCACATCTTTAAGATATGCTCAGATATGCGGCTCTCAACCACGAATTACAAAAAGTTATAAGGGACGTGTATAAATCCGGATCCAATGTAATTTTGGATTATGCCCGCGAAAATTGTAAAAAACATGAAGCACACCACAACAGTGAAGTAAATATGTCAACCATGGAAACTTTCCCTGGGTCAATGTTTGCCTTAAAAATGACATCATTTGCTTCGAGAGAATCGCCCCACTTCGCGGCGGCACATATCAAAAAAATAACTCAACACGCCATAAAGAACAACTGCCAGGTTTGTATTGATGCTGAGGATGTATTGTATCCAACGGAAATGTATAATATGATGTTACATTTCAACCGATATCAGCCCCACGTTTTCAAAACATATCAAATGTATCGCAGCACGGCTCTCAAAGAACTCGAATTGGATATTCGGGCGTCAGAGAAGCATAACATACACCTCGGAATTAAGTTGGTTCGTGGCGCATATCTGGGGAAGCAGGATGGTCTTCTCCCAAATAAAGCGGCTGTAGATAAATCATTCAGAGAGGGTCTCAATATGAGTTTGGGTTCACATGAAAATGTCCACACCCTCTTGGCGACGCACAATTCTGAAGACATCAAACACGCGCGCACATGTCCCCATAACAGATACAAAGTAGCTCAACTTCTAGGTATGGGCGAAGACTTTCCCGATTATCGTTATGTACCATTCGGGTCATTATCTGAGCTTACACCGTATTTGTTTAGGAGGTTTATAGAGAGGCTTAAATGGTCTTAAAAAATATATTCTAATGAATAATTAATGGTTAGGACATTCGGAAGATTGGGGCGCCCCCATCCAATTCACCGCAGACGCGACGTTACCGCAGCTTCTCGGGGTGAAGAAAATCATCGTGAAATGAAGAAAATGGAAATTACACGCATCGCTCTCCAGCACATGTATGAAGCACCTCCATTGAAAGAACAAAAGAAAATCACCGCAAAACAAATGCGTCTCAAGATGATTCTCCACGAAGCCCTTGATTTAGCACATTCAATCTGTGAACAAGATGACGCCGTGGAATGTATGTGGGCGTGGGAAATGGTTGATGAGATTGACGATGCCGCCACAAGGGCAGGTGTCCAATACTAAATGAATCTAATCCCGAATCTTTTTGCCATAAACCTTTGTACCTCTGGAATTGTAGGTTGACTCCAGAGATACCAACGCGCCCAAAACCCAGAAGTTTCGATACCTTTCAATGACCATTCTTCACTGTTACTTTTATCAACCCCAAGCATCATCCGGTGTACCATTGCCCGATGAGGTTCATTCACTACACGTGTGGGCACTTGCCCTCCGTGCCTGAGGATATACGAGCGCATACGCAAAGGATTCTTGTGTTTGGTGTAGTCGGAATACCCACTGGCACCAAAGTCAACAGTCCCTCCATCGTTGAGGATCGCCCTGAATTTTTTTTTACGATTAGGGCTTTTAACTATTCTAACGCGCATACTTATAATTTACAATGTATTTATTTTTGACAAGAAGCACAATACGCCTCCTTCTTCGATCCTGGCATGAAGAAGAGTTCTTCATTACCACGCTTCACACGGTACAAGTGATCATACACGTGGAGCAAAGCAGCCGCGACCATCACGGTGGAGATAACACCTCTATTCATCTTACGCACAGACCACGCATAATAGAGGACCATCGCGAGGATAGTCATTTGGACGAGGGACAATTTTGGTAATGCTGGCATTACAAAACGATTTTCCAATTCTGGGGTTTTTTCAGTTGGCTCTGGGGCCAAGAATTCCATATTCGCGCCGTAACCTGGCATTTTTATTTTATACGAAGAAATTAATGTGGCGTTTCCTGTGGATACCGGTGGCTCTCGTACTTCATGATTATTTAAAGTCTCCGATAGACCTACTTTATTTTCAGAGACCTCTCAGGCCGCTAGTTGGGATGAGGAACACATTGGTGGATATCTTTCTTCATAAATTTGAATATGATGTCCTGGATTATACAAATTTATGGTTTGTAAGAGCAAACTATAATAAGATCTTGTACGAATTTGATAAAGGTGTCGCCGATGCAAAAAAATATTACTTCCACAAACTTGACCCCTGGTTTAAAAAGAATAAGAATTATTACTACTACAAAGTAAAGGATTTCCCCGAAGTTCAAAAAATAATTGATCAGATTCCTTGTGTTGACAAAGACACTGGGATGTTTGCGGTGATAGAAGGCCCAATGACCATATCCGCGCACCGTGCTGAGAGTAATCTCGCACTGAGATACCATCTAACAATTAAAGGAGGCAAACACTGTGTACTTTACACATCAAATGGTGGACACCATCACGAACCGGGGAAGGACTTTCTATTCGATCATTCGAGATTCCACCGCCTTGTCAAGCGCAGCCTGCAAAAAAGAGTCGTTCTCATCCTTGATGTCAACAGATTTTAAGTGTCTACGGCATACAGCCTTATACATATCATTACCACCAACAAGTTCGAGGTCTTCATTCTGAACAATCCTCTTTGTGAATGGACCGGGTGTTCCATCTTTACAATCCATACAGAGAGCCGACAACTTTACAACATCACTCGCCAATGGAATACAATCAATGACTTCTCCAAACTTTCGTTGCTTGTAGTCCCCATCAAGGCCGGCTAGAATGACCGACTTTTTTAGAAAGAGACACATTTCAACAAATTCCTTGAGGTTTACAAAGAATTGAGATTCATCAATTGCTACAATCTCCGCGTTACAAAAGGATTCTTTGACAATACACTGTGATAAATCTTCAACCTTAAGACACGGAAATTGAATACCATCATGGGTATTCAAGACCTCCTCAGGGCATCGGGTATCTTTCAGGGAATTTATGACCACTATTTTTTTACCAATCACCTTGTAACGCTTAAGTCGTCTGATAAGTTCGGAAGTTTTACCGGAAAACATATTTCCCATAATAATTGTTAAACCCATCTCTACCTCTCCTATAAAATAATATCTTTCTTTTATAATGGTTGACATTCAAAGGTGTTATTATAACGGGCACAAAGGGTGGGTGTCCGCAAAGTCGGGCAGGGTTCGCTTTGGAAACAAAATTTTCTCGAGTATTCTCGAAGCTGTAAAATATTTCGGTCGTCACACATGAGTACCTTTCCATAAATTCCATAACATACCACCAGCCATTAGACCGATTACTGTAGTAGCTAAACAGCAATGACAGAAAGTGTTACGAGCAACTTCACTTTCTGGAATTGGTGGTTCTCTTCCCCACCCCATTGAAATAAATATACATAATATTTTTTAACACCTAAGTCACCAGACCCACCCCAAAAAGTCAAACAAACAAACGACTCAAATATGGCCTTCAGCGCTCAATCTATTTCTACCTACATTTCCAACCTTGAAAAGGACAACGCTGCACTCAGGGAGCGTGTTACAGAACTGGAAGAAATCAGGGATTCTCTTATGCAAGACATTGTCGACGAAAATGCGAGGCGCTGGGATGAATACCTGGTGGGGGACGATGAATCTGTCGGTTCCGATTCCGAAGAATATGAATCTGACTCCGATTCCGAAGAATATGAATCTGACTCGGACTCAGACAGCAGTACAATGGCGCAAATAACTGGTGGCGAACCCTATGAATCCGATTCTGACGCTACCACGGTTGGCAAACCGGACTGTTACGATGAAGACTTTGGCGTCGCTCGTCGTCGCGGGGTCGAAACCGAAGAAACCGATCACGACTCTGATTATGAAGCAGATTCCGATTGTGACGACTACTTTATCTCTTACAATTATGACATGACGAAAGCTTTTGATGATCTCGCAGCAGGGGAAGAAAATGAACACAAGAAACGTGTGTATCAAAAAGCGGCTAACAACATCTTTCATTACCCTTCAAAGATAAAGTACGGCGAACAAATCGCCCATATGTCGGGTATTGGCAAAGGTATCATCAGAAAAATAAACGAATTTCTTGAAACTGGTGAATTTAAGACTTTCAAGAAATTCGAAAGAAATGAGGATATTGCGGTTCTATTGGAAGAGTACGCATACAGCGCGGAAAACCCTCACAGGAGTGAAGCTTGCGAAAGGGCTGCCAACGCCATCCGCAATCTCCATTTTGAGGTGACAAGTGGTACCGAAATTTCCCAGGGACCTCGTAAGGTTCCAGGTATTGGTAAGGGTATTGCTAACATAATTGACGAATACATCGCGACCGGACCTCGTATGTTACGGGAGGATCTCGACGAGAACTTGGGTCGTCTTAACATCGGCCCGAGACGCGTCGTTAAATAAAACAGTAATTATGTAATGAATCAAAGAACTTTATTTAAGCATATTTTTTTTGTACCTTCTTCTTGAAATCCTCATATTCATCGGATTTCTTAAACGCAAGGTACTCGGTTCTGAAACCGGCATCTATGAGTTTTTGATCCTTCTTCCTCTGGGTAGCGGTTGGTTCTTTCACCTTGTCCAGCTTGCGACTATAAATAGTGGATTCAGCTTGTGATTTTGCCATTTCTTCACCCGTCTTGACCCATTCTCTTACGAGACGCTCATACTGTGTGATTTCGCGTTTGTTCATCTTGGATATGATTTTCTTGGGAATGGGTTTTGGACCTTTCATATTTATGATGTATTCATAAAAAAAATACGCGTTTTTACATACGGGGCTAACTTACGAACTAGCATTCTGCACCATCTGATGCCAATTATAGTACTCACTGAGTTCATTTCGTAACTTGGCATTTTTAAATGTATTTATCTCTTTCATGGTCTCCTTTCTCAGGTAATTCACATAACCGTCTCTGACTACTTGTCTTAATACATGCACGACGAAGCTTTCAATGTTGTGCGCGACGATACTCATTGATCCGGTGATTGGGTTCGGTCCCACATATCTTTCAAACTGTGACAAATATTTAGTCACCGACGATGGTAATTTATAGAGGGGGACCGTCCCGGACGCTGATTTTTTTGTAAACCAAGTGTCATATAATTGAGCAACAACCGTGGGTGCGTCTTTCATAAATTTCATGTGATGAGGTTTAAACTTTCCATCTCCATATGCCTTATAGTACGCGCCATCCCGTTTGTGTCCAGAAATGAACATTTCTCTACCGCAAACTTGATATATCGTATTAAGTTCTTGTAATTGTTTCTTGGTTGTTATAGTACCTCTTCTTATAAGATTCTTTATCGGATCCATTACTTCTGACCGCGCCCAATTACCCGGCGGACGCCCGTTCGCGCGCCTCATCGTCGGCGCGTTAAGTTCGCTCTTCTTAATTTTTATTATTTTATTGACCTCGGCTTCGAGAACCTTACTATTCATAATTTGCTTTATTATCCTTTTTGTCGTGTTTGTGGGTGGATACGCTTTGATGTCATTCTTACTAAACTTTTTTCGTGTCAGTGGAGACGTGAAGAATGGATCGTTGGCTTCGCGGACGCGATTATAGCGTGTTTCATACGATTTAACCAATCCATTAAGAAATCGACGATCCCACACCTGTTTAATCTTGCCATTGTTTGTCATATCCGTTATGAGGAAGACCCGCTTATCTTTGGGAATGTTACTCTTCTTAGCTTCTGACATATTGTTATTGAACCACGAAACTACATTTTTGTTTTCGTTATTGGGTTTGGTGTTTTCGTTATTGGGTTTGGTGTTTTTGTTTTTGTTTTTGTTTTTGTTTTTGTTCTCAAGATTCTTCAACATCTTTTCATACTTCGAAACATTCACTTTCTTTGGAGCTTTGGGTGGAGATTTGGGTCCTTCATTGTTATCACCAAATAATCGGCGGGCCACATCGGTCGCGTGGCGGCGGAGCTCTCCATTGTTTGAATTATTGGGGAATACACGGCGGCGGATCTCTGGGTCGCCACGGGCGCGGTTCATCATCGTCCCACCGATCCTCTGTCTAACCCGCGGTCTAACATTTCCAACGTTGTTGTTATTAGAATTAGAATTATTGTACCTAAAATTTCTAGTAAGACCGGGTCCATTTCGTCTGAACACCCTAACGCGCGGAGATTGCGGGGATGACGGACTATCAATTCTGACCGAATCGTTTTCCGATGGATCACGCATGGTTATAATATACCCTGACAATTTTATTGACTGACATCATCTTCGGGTGTTATGAGCATTTTTCGGACTTCTTCGTATAAGACTGTGAGGAGGGCAACCTTGTAGGCGAGAAATCCCATGAGTGTCGCACCATAGTCAAAGTCAAACGCAAATGGGGCGCTATTCCACATAGTTTCAAATATAGCTGTACCTATGGGTACAACGAACTGTGTCTGGCGCCACATAAACTCGGAAGGTTTATCAATATTATCCACGCGACCTGATAGAAGTCCAATATAACCGAGAGATGACGCAACTCCTAGTGCAGAGGATACGCCCTCCGCTGCACCATGTGTAATGAAGTAGACAGATGAAAGCGTCGCACCATATCCCAAAGTTGTTTTATAGATTTTGCATTTAAGTTTTTGATATTCCGTCTTTGGGGCATTTGCGTGGACGACAAAGTTGTGGACTTTCCAAACATTGTTCATTATTCAAATATGATGTCAAACCTTTATAAAGATTAAAAACTAATCTAAAGCATAAATGAGTCTTTGTGTTAAGAGACTTACACAAGATGCTATTCTTCCAACTCGTGGTTCTAATGATGCTGCTGGATATGATCTGTATAGCACTGATCAAATTATTATCCCCCCTACTCACCGCGCTTTGGTCGGGACAAGTATAGCCATTCTTATGCCAAATGGTGTGTATGGCCGGGTTGCCCCACGTTCAGGTCTCGCTGTAAAGCACGGTATTCAAGTTGGTGCGGGTGTTATTGACTCTGATTACACCGGTGAAGTCAGGGTCGTTCTATTCAATCACGGAGACAGAGACTTTGAGGTAAAGAAGGGGGATCGCATCGCACAATTGATTCTTGAGAAGTGTGAGACACCCGATGTTCAAGAGATTGGTGTCCTCGCAGAGACGGATAGGGGTGCTGGTGGTTTTGGTTCCACTGGCGGATTTTATTTGTCACGAGACGCCTAAGTTAGCTCTAATTTTTAATAAAAAAACTACAAATATGGATCGTCACCATTTACTATCCCTGTTGGATAAGATACTAGATAAGTATAAAATCCAAGATGGAGAGTACAAGGAATTCGCGGAAGCCATTGGGGGTAAAAAAAGTCCCATTGAGGTCAATGAGGGAGATTTAGTAAGAGTTAGTTACGATGTCGTCGAATGTGAAGTGGACTATTGCGAAGACGAGTTTTTCCCAAAACTTCATGTAACGGAGAGATGTTCGCGCATTTGGAAAATTACAGCCGATGAGACTGATTATCATGGCGGACGTATGATAAGTTATAGATATATGCATAATTCGGACATGCATTTGGGTGCGATACGCAAAATTGTGAAAGATTATTCAGATAATAAATTCACAATGTTGACACTCAATTCTCATAAACAAACTAAATATTGCTGTCGTATTTATAATGTAGAAGTTCTTTAATCCATATAATAAAAGTCGTCTACGGTCGGCATGAAACGAATATCATGACGCATAGTCAACCATAACTTAGCCTGATTCACGGTTGGATACGACCATAAAATCCATCTATTCCAGTATTCCTGGGAAAACAGATCACCCCAATCCTCCTCCGAACTTTCGTCCGCGAAGAGCATACCCCTGTGGATTTTGACACAATCTGTTTCATCGCGTAACTCGTCCGGAATATTCGCACCTTTTCCAATGAGATACGCGCGCATGAGTCGCGGGTCTTGGTGAGTTGTATAATCTTCAACATTTACAGGACCAAAATCAATACATTTCTTGTTGGGGAGGGTAACCCTGTATTTGTGAATAATAGATGGACTCTGAGATAACACCGCGTGCATATGTATGTAATTACTAAGTTTTTTTTAACCTATTAAAGACTACAGTCACCTTTATAGGAAATGGATAATTTCCTTTTAGAAATTCCAAACGCACTTCCCGTCGAATTGTGTGAAAACCTGATAAAGAAGTTTAATGCAAACCCCGAACAACAAGTGAAGGGTGCTCTTCAAGACAATGGTGGCAACTATGTGGATGAAGATTTGAAAGTTAGTACCGAACTAAATATCCGCCGGACACCCGACTGGGAAGTCGCAAACGAGAAGGTTTCATATTATATCCTGGATGCTACTAAAAAATACCTTGACCACGTAAAGGGTATTCTTGAAGATGCTAAAGTAGACGAGGATGGAGATCTGGAGTTTGTAATGCAACACTCACTTCTTCCAATTACGATTGGAAATCCGTGTATCCAATGCATCGAAAAGGGTAATCATTACAGATGGCACCAGGATTATATAGACAGTGAACCACGGTTGATGACATCTTTTGTGTATTTAAATACACTCGAACCCGATGAGGGTGGTACTACCGACTTTATAAACGGAAAGTCTATTAGACCAGAAGCCGGTAAGATGGCCATTTTTCCCTGTACATGGCCATTTATACACACCGGTCGTGTAGTTAAAGCAGATAAAAAGTACATACTCGTTACAAACATATATAGAGGGTAAATAATCATTTTAAAATATGAAGATATACACATCTCAAGACGGTATTAAAATAAGAGTGGGTGAAAGTGCACATGAAAATGACAGTCTAACCTTAACAAGTTGTCCAATGGAATGGTGGATGCATGTTGATGGTGGCCCGGGCGCACATGTAATTATATGTCATGAAAATGATACTATACCAAAGGAGACAAAGAGGGACGCCGCCTTCCTCGCTGTACAACACAGTCAGTCTTCGCGTGAAAAAAAGGTGCGGGTAAACCTCGTGAGAGTTGAACAGGTTATCAAAGACCCTAGAATAAAAAATCATGGACAGGTATATTTGTGTGGCGAGGTAACGCAACTTACTGTGTTTCCAAACAAAGAAAAGGATAGATATAATAGACTTAAAGTTTAACTAACATATTTAATAAATGGTAAACCCGCGTGAACTCCGGAGTTATATCTTTGAAGATGCCGAGGCGATATCCCCCGAGTGGTGTGAAGAAGTAGTTGCCCGCTTTGAAGCAGATGATCGAAAAATGGTGGGTGCGACTGTTGGCGGGGAGAACCCGGATATTAAACAGAGTACAGATTTACCGATTGCATCTTATAGAAAAGAATGGAATGATGTCGTCATGAAAGTTACTAGTGTGATACAAAAGGGACTTGTTGACTATATTGCTTACCTGAATAACGAGGGTTTGGATAGACGCGATGCTATATCAGCTCTTGTTAATGATTCCTGTATCGGATTTCCACAGATACAAAGAACAGAAACGAATCAATTTTACGTGTGGCACCACGACGCACACATTAATAGAACGTATACTTATATAATCTATTTAAAAGATGTTCCAAAAGGTGTCGGTGGAACTACTGAATTCCTATGTGGGAAGACTGTGCTACCCAAAGCTGGAAAGCTTGTAATATTTCCAGCGAATGCCTGTTATGTTCACCGAGGTGTTAAACTGAAGAAGGGAACTAAATACCTACTTACAAATTTTGTATACGAGGGAAAACCAATAATGGAGAATCCATCTAATAGACATGTGAGAGCAGACGGAGACTCCGAAACATCACCTGATGAAGAATATCCCCCGAAACCAGAAAATAATGACATATAAAGTATAGAGGTATAAGAGTCATAAGATGAATATTTATAGGAAGGAACTGATAGCCAATCATATCAATCTTGCTTATAAAGTTTCAAATGATGTATACTATAAAGCATACCCGAGAAAACGTGGCATCCATACGAAAAAAGATTTAAATAGCGTAGGACTACATGCTCTCGTCCGAGCAGCTCAGAAGTTTGAACCGGAAAGGGGGTATAAATTTACCACATATGCATATCCATGGATTTACTGGAAATGTCGCAATTCTCTAGAACGAACGCCAATGTACGAGGAACTTAATTATTACTGCGTTCCTGAATATTATGAGAAAGAACCTGATATTCTCTTAGATGATCTTGATGATGTAAGTCGATACATTCTCGAAAACTATTACGGTAAGCATCTCACACTGAAGGATATTTCTAAAGATTTGGGTGTGAGTGTAAATACAGTAGTTGCCTGGCGATCAAAAGCACTTCTCAGATTAAAGGACTGACCTTACATAAGATTGATATTTTGAACCAATCTTATGTAAAGATTATAATGTATTTTAAGCGCGATTCCCAAATTAATTTCCAAATGCAACCCCGGCCATGCCATTCTTAACCCGAAGAATGTTGAAGTTTACCGCATAAACTCGGGCAGAAGCACCTGGAGCGGCAGAAGTCACATCATTTAGCAATAACTTTGCGTTATCTATGCGACTAAAATTTAGTGACCCGGATGGTTGATAGCGGTCCAAATTTAAGCAGAATGGCCATGTGTAGACGCTGTCTTGAACAAGGCTGTCAACGCCAATAGCGGAGCAATGCATTTCTGGCACAACTTCGTGGTGATAGACATTTGACATGTTTTCAAAGAGGGCGGTGCCGTTGATGTACAACGAACCAGTGCCGAAAGTGTAGTTGGTTTCCCAGTTGGCATTGTTAATATTGCCGGCAACCAAGTGTAGCGCCTTCACTGGGTGATTGAAATATGTTAGGTCAAATTCTGTATCGGATTGGTTTCCTGGTTGATATTGAACTTGGTTGATCAACAATTCATGCTCATTGTCGGTGAAGAACTTTCGTTCGTCTGTGTCCAAGTATACGTAGTTGGCATATATCTTTGGAGTACCCGCAATGCTATACTGATCCTGTAATTTAATTCGTAATTCTACCTCATGGTACTGAAGGGCGACCAAGGGAAGGGATTTTGTCCAGTCTTCACCGAAGAAGAATGGGATGACATAGTGGTCACCGTTTGAGTTGTTTTGTGGGGTTTCGATTGTGTGTCTCATTGTAGCCTTGGCAGAGTTGTCATTGTACAAAACATTGTGGACACCGCCGACATAAAGAGAATCGAGTTCGCAAACTTTTTGTCCTCCAATCCACAACTGGAAGGTTGTTGGTTGAGACGCTGATGAATCAAACATAGCGTTGTTACCTCCTGGTAAAGCAATACCCTCGGCTTCAATCCAGATGTAACTCAAGAGATCACCCTTGGAGCGAAGTGGAACAACAATTTCATTGGAAGCTCCAAAAGTACCAATGTAATCCACACGCTCTGGGCGCATGGAAAAATTAGTGTGTCGCTTGAAATTTTGACGGAAAAAACTGACCTGTGGCTGACCTGTTATGTAGGCATCCTGGGCCCCTTTAGATACAAGGTCAATCAAAGCAGCTGACATTTTTACTAATAAAGTATATTAAAATTTTCGGTCGATGTTTACACAACACGAAAATGGTAGTCTTCCAGGCACTCACGTGGGAATCTAGAGACACAGACGAGGAGCATTTGATCAGCATTTTCGGTAAGACAGAGGAAGGAAAATCTGTATGTCTCACAACCGCATTTACACCGTATTTTTTTATAAAGCTCCCGGAGAAGATTGACGCTGGAAAGATTCGTAGAATTTACAATATTCTTGACGAGACATGTAAAGATTCCGTGGTTGGATATTCCGTTACGAAATCCAAGGATGTTTGGGGGTTTCAGAATAATCAGGAATTCGCGTTTATGAAAATCAATTTTAAACATCTCCAAGCTCGACGCTTTGTGGACTCGTTTTTGAGGAAACCACTTGACAGAACACCAGAACTTTTCAATATATTTGGTGTGAGAAATGTAAAAGTGTATGAAGCGAATTTAGATCCTGTGCTGCGCCTGATGCACCGCACTGACATCCAATCTACGGGTTGGCTGGATACTGGGGACAAATGTATTCGTTCCAACTTTGCTCGCGTTGATACTGACCTCTTCTGCAACGACTGGACAACCCTCAAACCAGCTGTAAGGGATGACATCGCTCCGTTTGTTGTCGCTTCTGTTGATATTGAATGTAATAGTTCTACGCGCAAGTTTCCAGATCCCACGCGCGCCGGAGACGCCTGCTTTCAAATAGCAATTTCCCTGTGTAAATTTGGTTCTGATGAACCATATGACAAGACATGTCTTTGTTACAAGAAGACAGATCCTAACCTGGAAGATTCCACAATTTTGAGCTATGATACTGAGAGGGAAATGTTAGAAGCGTTCCAAAAGTACCTTCATAAAAATGATATTGATATCATCACTGGTTGGAATATATTTGGTTTTGATATGGAGTATATATACAAGCGAGCACAAATCAATATGTGTCACCCAGGGTTCTTCAATCTGGGTAAATTGAAAGATAAGGATTCAGATCTTGTTATCAAGAAGCTTTCGTCGAGTGCATTGGGGGATAATCTCCTGAAGTTACTTCCAATGCCGGGGCGTTTTATTTTTGATATGTTCCATGAAGTAAAAAAGGGTTATAAATTGGATAGCTATAAGCTGGACAATGTATCCAAGTTATATTTGGGGGATCAAAAAATTGATATGGCACCAAAGGAGATGTTTGCGCGCTACAGAGAGGAAGATCCTGTAAAGCTGCGGGAGGTTGCGGAATACTGTATTAAGGATACACTTCTTCCACACCGCCTGATGAAAAAGCTCTGTACTCTTCTGAATATGGTAGAAATGGCAAAAGCAACATGGGTTCCGGCAAATTTCCTTGTGGAGAGGGGACAGCAGATTAAAGTATTCAGTCAGCTCACAAAGAAGGCGAGAGAATTGGGATTCATGGTTCCAACAATTCGTTGGGGGTCTATCCCCGAAGAACCCTATGAGGGAGCTACAGTTCTTGAAGCACAAAAAGGTGCGTACTATACACCAATTACTGCTCTCGACTTCGAGGCGCTATATCCCTCAATCATGATGGCTCACAACTTATGCTACTCATCCTATGTCATGGATGATAGGAAGTATGGCGCAATTCCTGGAATCACATATGAAACTTTCAGTGTTGGTAACAGAACCTATAAGTTTGCACAGGATGTACCGAGTCTATTACCAGAAATTCTCCGCGAATTGAAAAAGTTCCGTAAACAAGCCAAAAGGGATATGGCTGCGGCTAGCGGCTTCATGAAGGAAGTCTACAACGGTAAGCAGCTGGCCTATAAAATTTCCATGAATTCCGTGTACGGCTTTACGGGCGCCGGGAAGGGTATCCTCCCGTGCGTTCCTATCGCATCTACTACGACCTGTAAGGGGCGATCTATGATTGAAGACACAAAGAATTATGTAGAGGCCAATTTCCCGGGTTCAAAGGTAAGGTACGGGGACACGGACTCTGTAATGGTTGAGTTCGATGTGGGTGACCGCAAGGGTGAGGATGCGATTGCATATAGTTGGGAAGTGGGGGAGAGAGCCGCCGAAGAATGTAGTGCCCTTTTCAAGGCTCCAAATAATCTCGAGCTCGAGAAGGTATATTGGCCTTATTTCCTCTATAGTAAGAAGCGCTACGCGGCCAAGCTTTGGACAAAGGGTAAAGATGATAAGATGCATATGGATTATATCGACGTGAAGGGCCTCCAACTCGTCAGACGGGACAATACACCACATGTCCGAGAAGTCTCTAAAGAGTTGTTAGATGTAGTTCTTGGATCAAGTGATCCTGGTCCGCCGAAGGAGTTGGCCAAGGAGAGGGCTATTGAGCTCCTTTCGGGTGATGTTCCAAATGATAAGCTTATATTGAGTCAGGGTCTTTCAGATACTTACAAAGTTGCTGGTAGGAGTGTGTCTGTCACAAGTTCGGAAAGTGTAAATATCAATCAATCGCATGTTAAGGTTGTCAATAAAATGAGGGAGAGAAAACCTGGATCTGAACCTCAATCGGGTGATAGGGTGCCATACCTGCTCACAAAAACCGAAAATCCCAGGGCCAAAGCGTATGAAAAGTCCGAAGATCCAAAGTATGTAGAGGAACATAATGTACCCATTGATTATCACTACTATTTCATGAACAAATTCTTGAATCCTATTTGCGATCTTTTAGATCCATTATATGAGAATGTCAAGGACGAAATTTTTGGTGAAATCATTAACCAGTATAAACCGCCAAAACCGAAGCGTGAGCCCGCCATTAGTACTATGAAAAAGGCCGACCTTATTGAAGAGTGTAAGCGCCTCGGCGTTGACTTTGAAGGTAAAAACGCGGAACTAAAGGACCGGATTAAAAATGCTCGTACTCAGAAACTTCAGGAGGAAGAAAATCTATTTAAAAAACAGGGGTCGGTTGAGGACCTATTTAAAAATTACAATCTATCTCAGAGTAAGAATGAATCTTCATGAGAAAATCACACAGATAGTTAATGAAGAGTTGGAGGAGAGGGTTAACTCAATCATGAATGAATATGCCCTGACCATTTCAAAGAAACATGCTATACCCCTCGATCAATTACTGAAAGATATTCCCGCTTCATTTGTGAGTACGATCTGTAAAGGAACGAAAAGAAATGGTACCCGGTGTAACAACAAAGCAATTCACAATGGATATTGTGGCATGCACAAAGTCCAGGGTGAAAAAATGTGTCATCGTGTGTTGTCGAGTTCAAATTTACATAACCATGGTCCAGAGCAGATGTTTGTGAAAGGCTGTCCGGCATGTGAAGTTTCAAAGGAGCTTATAGATTTGAGGGTCTAGTATAACAATGAGCAAAAACGATATTCTACTAACATCTATCAACCACTTTTATGACAACGAAAAGAATAAATCTATACTCCTGACGATATTAGATAAATCAAGCGGTATTTCTCTCCGAAATTTGGAATGGTTTATCACCAACTACGCAAAGAAGAATCATACTTCTTATCAAACGGGTGATGGAAAGTTATTCACAGTTCATTGCGCATATAAATCAAGTCTCAATGGATACAGCAAACAGCTCTTTGATCCATTTTGTCGGTCTCAAAAGTTTCCTTATACGGTTCCCGGGACATCTCATGAAATTCATACAACTCTGGCGCAATTAAATTTCATCAAATGGTGTATCAAGAATAATGTCATCGACTATATCTCTGAAAACAAGGAAAAACTTTTTAATAAGCAATTGACATAAAACCTTTGTCAAATACGAAAGTTTGATATCCGGTATAATACATATTCAAGGAAAAGGTTTCGGTAGAGGTGTCTATACCAGAATCCGTATCCAGTTTTACTTCAATGTTAGTCTTTTCTGATTGGATCTGACTAAAATCCAAGTTTCCCGATGGTTCCACATTAACCGGATTTAACGAGAAACTATATGTGTAAATATTTCTAATAGGTCTCGATAGTCGTTTTTGGTACGGGATTAAAAATTTGTAATATTCATGATTTGTTTTTGTAACTTCGGGTAGTCTATTCCCATTTATATAAAAGCTCGCTTCTTTCATTAATGGATACAGGGTTGTATTTTCACCTTGGAAGTCCAAAGTAGCGGAAAAGTTGAACCGGTTTTCATATAGAAACTCGCCACCCGAACCACTACCCTCCGCGTCGTCTTCATTTTCAAAAATAGTATTTCTAATAAACCAATGAATGCATTTCACGGGGATATTGGGAACTAAGTTGTTCTTTATAATATCCTCGTTAAGTTCACTGATCGCCACCGAGTGTTTTCTCACAAGATCAGTGATCATCACCTTCCGTTGTCTTGTCAAGAAGTTTCTCTCGTCGGGACTGACTGTGATTTCTTCGGTGATAACATTGAAAGATGGGAGTGTCAACGCCTGAGTTGTATTTGTGAAGAATGTTTGTTTATGGAACTCAAGTTCGAACTCAATCTTCTGTCTAAAAATTGAACACACCGGAAAGTATGGTCTATTTGGTTTATTTGTGTCATATTCATCACTCGCAAATTTCCTTGAAAAAAAGAAGTGAATGGGTATCATCAAATCTGCGTCATATTGCGCAACACCTGTACTCGTAGGAGAGCCGTCAAAACCAATGTTTCTATTTACAAGAAATCTATTCGCTACCTTTTCCGATACTTCCAAATAAAGATCATCGTAGATAATACCCCAGTCATCATGTATTTTCTCAATTTCAATATCATCCACAAACATTGTAACACTCTTTAGAATGTGTCTCCCCACCTGATCCGCGTAATTTCCATCGCTTATACCCGGTAGGGTTAGACTCAAATACATATTACTCAAGAAGTCTCCCATATTCATTGGATTGAATTGTACCTTGATTGTCTCACCAAATGGCCATGTAGCTTTCGCATTTCCGGGTTTTACAACATTTCTACTTCTGTGATACTTTCTAAAGTCGGAGTGTCTCCGATCGGTGGTATAATTAAAGAATGACTCGTCTGGATCTTTAGAAAGCAAGTGGGTGTCTTGCTTCCCGATAGCGTTGAGCGATATTTTCGCAGCTTCACCCATACCTACTATTGCTTACATATTTTTAATATCCATTTTCCACATGTCAATGTGTGAAGTACCCTTCATAACTTCAAGTTCGTCTCTCGCCTGTTTTGATTCTCTAATAAGTTCTCTTACACATTCTTCGGTATATTGGACAGTCTTGATGTTGAGAAGATAGTCGTATGTGCCATTGATTTTAGGAAATATTCCACCCAATTGTCTCTCAAGGTCATCTTTCTTTCTCTTGAATACAATGATCTGTCCCTCGATAACCATCGTCACAAACTTTGATTTGTACCCGCACATCTTTGACCTAACTTCAAGTACCTTGATAAGATGGTCTCTTCTCTTCTTGTAATGTTCAAGACGGAGATCCACAAAGTCCTTTAGGATTTCTTCAGGACTTGAGTACTTGTATATACCCTTGACTGGATGAAAAAGATGCATATTTGAGGTATGGAAACTCTTTCTCAACTTGAGATCTTTTAAAATGTCTTTACCGGAGTATCCCATAATTTCAAAATCAACATCTTCCGTTGTTGAATTATTTGTGTAACTTGAGATGATCTTCTTATCTACAAGGGTTTCCAGGTATTCTTTGTAATCCTGCGTCCAGCGACCGGGTGGAAGTTCCGTAATTTTGAGTCGAGACCCTGTATCTCTCCACACACCCTCGGTGATCCAAGTGCCGTCTTCCCTGAAAATCTTACCCTTAAAACCTCGGAACCATGGGCTCATCTCCTTGAATGAACTCCCATTTAAGGCTCTCTGGATATTCTCCTTGATATCCCTGGGGTTAAATGGTGGGACATAGCAACTAAAACCCGTGCCGATACCTTCTGTGCCGTTTATAAGCACCATTGGGAGAGTTGGCATATAGAAGTCTGGTTCAATAGATCTCCCATCGTCATCGAGGTAATTAAGTATGGGGTCATCCCGTGGATCAAAGATTTTACGAGCCTCTTTGGTCAATCTTGTGAAAATATACCTCGTTTGTGACGCATCCTTGCCACCCATAAGACGAGTACCAAACTGACCACATGGTTCAAGAAGATTGATATTATTTGAACCGGTATAATCATTTGCCAATTTGACAATCGTATCTGCGAGGGATACCTCTCCGTGGTGATACGCAGACTTTTCCGCAACATACGCAGCCAATTGTGCCACTTTCATTTCATCTCTGAGATTCTTATGAAAGCAAGCGTACATTACTTTCCTTTGTGAAGGTTTGAGACCATCTGCCATATGAGCAATGGAGCGCTTCAGGTCAGCCAGACTGAAATTGACCAGGTCTTTCTGGACAAAGTGGGTAATACTCAGGTTTTTGATAGACCCATAGGGAACTTCCAACTCTTTGGGGTTCTTTGCGGTACTCTCCAAAAGCCAGGACTTTCTATCATCAGCCTTCTTCTTGTCAAAGGCGAGAACTACAGACCTATCCGTCATGATATCCATGTCAAACTTTACTGTCAAATCCTGAATTTTCTTGAAATATTCTCGAGCCTCGACAGAGGTTGATGTACCAAGACCCTTGTAGTATTTGATTTTCCAGCCAGGTTGTCCATTACCATACCATTCTCTGAAAGAGGAGTCTGTATAGAATGATTTTGATTGACCACCCTTGGATGCTTTGATGATTGGAGTCACCATAGACACGACAAATCCCAACTTGAGAAGCGATGGCCAAAAGTAATGAATCATATTGAGAATCAGACCCTTGATATGCGACCCATCATTATCGGCGTCCGTCATGATCATGAGACGACCATATCGAAGCTCTGATAGATTTTGGTAGTCCTTGCCTTGTTGAAGACCCAAAATCTTCTTGAGGTCGTTGAACTCCTGGTTTGATGTGAGCTGTGCCACCGAGGCGTCGCGGACATTCTTACACTTCCCGCGAAGTGGAAATACACCAAAGTGATCTCGGCCAACGACGGAGAGACCCGCAACCGCGAGGGTTTTTGCCGAATCACCCTCTGTGACAATGAGAGTACACTTTCCAGATTGTGCCGTACCCGCCTTGTTTGCGTCGTCCAACTTGGGAATACCGGTAATTTTGGACTTGCGAGCACCATCAGTCTTCTTGAGTTCCCGCATCTCCTTAAACTTTGAGAGTGCTGTGAGTTCATCTTGAATACCCGTCTTTAGGGCATTCTTCACGAAGTTTTTAGGTGGTTCGAACTTACTTCCAAAGTCTTGTACCTTTGAGGTACACTCCGACTTCACCTGACTTGAGAAAGTTGGATTCTCAAGGGTTGCTTTCACAAAGATGTTGAAAGTATTCTTCACCTGTTGAGGTTTCAACTTGATTTTCTTTGCCATCTCATCGATAATACCCGACGCAATGTAAGATGCTACATGATCCACGTGCGTCCCACCTTTCGTTGTAGATATACCATTCACAAACGATACTTGTTCGAGTCCATTCTCTGACGGACCAATACACGCTGACCAACGATCGGTTGTCACAGAACATACATTTGTCACACCTTCATGCATCTTGGCATACGCCTCAAAGGAAGTTTTGGGGAGAGCTTCCCCCTGAAACTTAACCTTACAATTGGATGTTGTACAAATGTTCGCATCCCACACCCTTTTCTCGAATATTTTATAGATTGTGGCATCCATATTCTTCATACCAAACCTTCTCCAATCAGGGATAAAAGTAATTGAAACTGAAGAAGTCGAGGCAGAATGCTTCTTAATTTTTGGTGGGTGACATACCGTCATATTGTTGTTCCATTTTTGTGTATAACACTGCTTTGTCTCTCCGTCTTTGATCACAATTGAAAATTCCGATGAGTAAATATTGGTCAATTTTGCACCGTACCCGTTTCGGCCACCGACAATTCGCTTCTTTGTATCGTCGTAATTCGTACTTGTAAGAAGATGACCAAAAGTGAGTTCAGGATTCCAAATACCCTCTTTTTCATGCATACGCACACCTATGCCACCGAGAGGTCCGTTATTCTCGATGGTAACGGTACCAGCCTCCTTGTCTATATTCACCGAAATATTCGTAACACTCTTCGAATGTACAGAGTTCCGATCAATCGCATTGACAAGAATTTCGTCAAATATTTTGAGCAAAGCCGGTGAATAGTTAACATTCTTCTTCTTGAATTTACCGTCAGTTTTATGGTGAATCCAATAAGACTCGGAACCCATGTCTACTGGTCCGACATACGAATCGGGCCTCTTGAGGACATGTTCAATGTGGGTAAGTTTTTGAATGCTCTCACCCATCCTTCTTTAATTTTGAACGTCTCAATTCTTTACTTAGGTTTATTCTCTTCGAGGATCAAGTAAAAGTTTTTAATCCAGGCTTTCAATTCATTTTTCGTAACAGATAATGTTCTAGGCCTATCAAACTTAATTGCCCCAATTTGTCGGAGAGAATCCATTCGTGGGTTGTATTTTATAGGTGAATTCATATAACAACATTTACACACTTGTAAACCCCTCAAGGTGTGTGTATTATTAAGTTCAAGTGGCGGATCTGTCTGTCGTAGGTACATATCGAAGAGGCGAAGTTCCCAAGCCCTCGCAGATGTATAATATGGGTCGAGTGGTGCCACACAAAAGTAACACACATATTTCCATTTTATTTTCATGCTTATAAATAGAAGATGGCTTATCTTTATCTGATAGCTACAATTTTTATACTTTATCTTATGATGAAAAACAAGACCAGGGGTGTCAACAAAGCTATTGAAAAACTTGTGAGGCAATCAGCCCGTTATGCCGTGGCTGCCCAACAGGACGAGTCTCCGGTTATAGCATTACTTCATGCTAACTATGGCGCGGCTTACCTCTACGCCCTCAAGGAGTTTGCTACCGATTCACAAATTCACAATGCTACGGGAATAGATGTCAGGAAGTTCAAGGAACATGTGACCAATGTTCAAGATATGGTGACTAAGAAAACCTCTGAGAAGTGTCCAGACTTTATTGGTGAAGTTGACGTATATTTAGCCGAAATTGGCGGAGAAGCTTAAAATGGAGAGGGCATAACATTCCATGGATGATTATGTGGTTTTTGTACAACCAAATAATCACATTATTTTGGGTGTAAACGATGACCGTGTAATACCCGAAACTGAAACTATAATACAAATTATGGAAACCGTGGACAACGAGGATCATACCCTAAAAACCATTATGTTCACCATCATTGGTACAGCAGCGTTTATGATGATTGGAATTATGTATATTATTTTAATAACCTAAGTCGTCTCCATACATCGAAATATTCAAATTAAAAATGGAAGTGATTCGTGATTCTATGTGGTCTACCTGCCTCGCCAATGCGGTAAAAATGTACCGTCTTGGCGAACCAAATGAAAAGTGTTACAAGTTGGCGGATGCAACTTGGAGATGTAAAATGGCATATGTGAAACATGAAAATACAAGAAAGAATTCTTCGGTTATCGTCCTTAACGCACCACCCAAAGAAAATGTACCTGAACAACGCACATCTCATAAAATTTGCGCTGCAACGACGATGTCTGGTAAGCCTTGTCGCTTCAAGGCTGTATGTGGAGACTATTGTCGAAAACATCAGGTTTCATCTACAAAAATCGGAGATAAAGTGGATGTGAGTGACCTTCTCAGCAAATTAGATGGAATTAAAATCCGATAGTATTGTAAACAACATGTTAGATCAGGAAACTCTTAGACCTGTAATCATATCGATGGCGCTCTACATCGCAATAAACATTATTGTTCCTCGTATTTTGAAGAAGCCAACCGGTATCAAAGTCATTGATGATATTGTCATGACTATGATCGCTCAACAAGATTCCCTAATGAATGGAACCATTGTCATCGGACTCGTTGTTCTCGGCGCCAATTATATTCAGGATGAACTCTTGTAAGATGTTCTCCTTACTAACTAATTTTTTTGTGTATGCGTGATCCATATAACGAAGCTTCTTAGTATATGCATCCTCCATGAATTCCAAGAGTTGGCTGGGATTGGGTTTACCCCAAATCATCCCCCGTTTGAAGAGGAAGTCATCCCTCTCCAACTCTTGAAGTTCGCAGTCAATTATATATGGTGTCTTCACATACTCTGGCGATCCACCATAGTTTGTGATAATTACAGGCTTGTCCCGCAACGCCGCCTCGACCGGTCCCATACCAACACCTTCAGACTTTGAAAAACTCACATAACAGTCACAGCGGCTGTGAAGTTTATCCATTTCTTCATCTGAGATGAGTCCGTTAATAACTTCAACATTTGGAAGTTTAATGTCAACATTCGAGTTACAGGTCGCTTTGACAACTAGTCTCGCGTCCGGCTTATTTAGACGTACAAACGACTCCAATATTCCCCGGAAATTTTTCCTATCGTCCATTATATTCCCAATATGGTAAAATGTATATGGTGTTGAAGGCGGTGGAATATGGGCATGAATAATGTAAAACTCGTTATCTGGGAATTGTCTAGAGAGAACTCTTTTACAAAACTCACTTGGAACCGCGACCCTCTTTGTCTCTTTCATAATGAGACCATAATCCTCGTGTACAGTCTCCGTTTCGCATACAGTCATGATTGCCAAATTCTCAATTCGAGACCTCGCATACTGTATATAATCCAGGTGGGGTTTGATCGGTAACAGGAAAAGAAGACCGTGCTCCCCCTCTGGAATTTCGGTACCTATAAGATGATATGTGGATTTGTCGAATACCTTTGTATATTTGTATGCATGCTGACCTATCCCACTATTGAGATGTCCACCTATGATGATCATTTAGTATAAAGATAATCTCTCTTTTATATATAATACAATGGAAGCTATTCGTGATGAAATTAAGGAAGAACTTAAGCGCACGAGACTTGATAAGACCCGCCTCTACCAACTCTTGTTGAAGATGGCCGACGATGGCCCAGGGGGAGGTGGTCGTGGCCCAGCCGGTCCAATGGGACCCATTGGTCCAGTAGGACCAGAGGGCCCACCATGCATGTGCAACTGCAGTGAAAATGGCACCCCAGAACCAGCTGCTAAGCCAAAGGCCACCAAGGCGACCGCGACCAAGGCGACCGCGACCAAGAAAACTGTTACCAAGAAGACTACACCCGCGAAAAAGTAATTATATTCACATTCATACCGTTTCTCATTTACTCAGGCAGTTCAACATCTGTGTTAGTAAATTATTCTCGATTCACGGACCAAACGAAACCCCCCAAAATGGTTACTAAAATTAACACAAGTAATCCAAAAGAATACTTCTCCTTTGGTGGTTCTGGTGGTTTATCAGGCAAACGACGCACATTTTTATTCAATGAATCCATCTTTACAAGCAGGCTCTGCATTACCTCTAACATTTGTTGATCTTTGTTTATAGGCTTTTCCTTTGTGTCAATGGTCGTTACTTCTAATGTAATAGTCCATTCACGCGAATTTTGGAGTCCCTGGTATACATCGTTTGCGCCAAGCTCGTAGAATGAAAAATCCAACTTTTTAATCGATATAGGATTAAAATAGTTTGTTTTACGGGTCATGAGCTTTGACTGTTTATCAAATCTATAATCGTCTCCAGTCGGAACCGCATTACCCTCGAGTGGACATCGTGCCAACACGTGTCCTCTAGTCGTTAACAACTGTCCAGCCGTAGGAATTTGGGGGCATATGATATCTACAAGTCTGGCAACTCCACCGTCTCGATTTCCAGCGCCACCGATTTGCATGAAGTACGCGTCGACGATTTTTAAACCGATGACTTGTGACATACCCTCAAAATGTATATTTGAATATAAATCCAGATCGAGTGTCATGGGCGCGTGACGCTTCCTCACTGGTTCTGTTCCATTATGTGGGCTTACATCGACAGAATCAATGGTAATATACTGAACCTTATGCGGGATGTCGTTTAAGTCGGTTAAAGGACCAATCATTAAAATATAGGCACAATATTTTAATGATTGTTTTTGTGTAAATTGGATTGGAATAAATCTAATAAATGTGGTGTGACAACGGGTTGTTCTGGAGCTGTTTCTTCGCGAGATCCAAACTTCTTGAGTTGGGGTTTTCATTGCCCTTATAGGCGTTGAATTGATGGAAAGGCTTCTGCTGGTAGTTTTGCGTCCAACCACCATTTGCTGGTCCAACGCGTCCATCGACACGGCTGTTATCGGATCGAACCGCTGTTAAGGCGCCACCCTGCTTGAGAGCACTTTCTCTGACATTCATACGACCTCTGTTACCCATACGACTCGCCTTACCTCTACGATCTTCTGGACGGAAACCATACTTCATCAATTCTTCGTTATTCTTTGTTGTAATTTGAGCAGCCGCACTTGTAGAGTAAGCGCCGCTGAAGTTTGTAATACCTGGAGCCGCATGACTCGCGTGAGCAAATTGTACGTCATTACGATCACTCTTGAAGCGAGTTGGGTCCTGTGTCATTGTTTGGGCTGAAACAATTCGCTTCGCGCCGTTAAAGCCGAGACCATCCTCGCGAAGACCAGTTTGCGCACGATTTGTGCTTCGCATAGTCTTCTGGTGACTTGCTCTTGGGGTAGCACCCGACATACCCTGAGCCCGTCCCGCCATGGCTGGGAGACGACTTGGAAGGTGTGCCGTGGTTTCTGGTTTATTATGTGTCAATTGACCACCAACCGAAGCTCGGCCACCACCGATATCACCGGCTGGACCCGAACGGCCTGGGAGTGTAGTGAGACGGTATTCACCAACGTTAATTGGATTCACTCGGAATAACTGTTGGAAACCGCCCTGAGATGGAGTATCTGCACCCACACCCAAGCCAGGACCAACCATTTGTTTCTCGATTGGCGAAAGGTTATTCATACGACCAGTGTCAAACATTCGGTTGCGCATGTCGAGAATCTCCTGACCACCACTTCGTTGTTGGCGACTAATGTCGGCGAAACTTTCCATTTCTCTCTTTTGTGGTATCTCCACTTGTGGTTCAAACTCTCGTTCTTCGAATCGTGGAACCGGGTTTTCATCATATGTAACTTGTGGCTGTTGAACAACTGGCACTGGTTGTGGTTGTGGTTGTGGTTGTACTTCGGGCTTATTGCTCAGAGTCCTACCAACGTAAATTAAACCAGCGACGGCTGCAAGTGAAATGGGATCGGCCATTCTTATTTTTTAGTAACATTTTTATTAGCGTATCTTTGGTGGAAAAGTCCATTCTGAAGTTCTGCGCGAGTACTGGATGGCTCATAACTCAAAGTACGGAGGGGAGCTTTACATTCCATATTGGAAAGTGGGAAGAGGTTACGCTCATAGGTTGGAACAATAACTTTACCGAAACGAGTAGTTGATTGTGGTCGAAGTTCATCACTCACATCAATGTTCTGCGCTGGAGAACCCTTACCCGCCATGTATGGAGATGTACCATACAACATAGTGTTTGGTCGGCATGAACCGCAGTTAATGGAACTGGGCTGGGGGTATGTGAAGATCTCTTCAGTGGGCTTCACTGCTGGTATAGCACCTGAATTCTGAACGATGGCAAGACCGGGTTGAAGTTGGTACGCCATTTATTATTATACGAGAATATTTATATCTAAGCTGGTCCAATGCCATGACCTCTGTGAGAAACTCGGCTATCACCCGCTGGATCAAGTCCGGCAAACGCTTCAAGCTGAACACCACGGGCATTTGGATTACACATTTCTGGATTTGTTCGACAATCGCGACCACCCTTATTCCCATAGCACCATTCCGCGAATGATGTTTGGTCGCCTGGAATTTTAGAAACGGGTGATGTAACAAATTGACGAGCCGCCGCGTTGCGCTGGTATTGGGGGAGCGCTGAGCGAGAACGACCAGAATCGTATGGAATACGGTCATCTATCATACTTTTGATGAGTGGCTTAACTGTTGGGTAATAACAGGCTTCGAGGCGGTTAGGAGCGTCAGTGTAATCTGTAATAAGAACATTACCCATTGGGTTATCTTCTGTTGGCATTTGACACCCATTAATAACCTCTTTTGAAGCCGCTTTATAGGTTTCCTTAACCATTTTTGACTTGTAGAGAATATAAAGAACGCTGATAACGGTAACACCAAGAACAAATATTCTTGGGTCACGACGGGTCAGGTAAATGACGCAACACACGTAGATCACAAAACGAGAAGCAGCATTGATTCTGTCTTCTGGTGTTTGATCACGGTTTGGCCAGAACTGTGTAACTTGATCGACCCGGACAAGTTGCTGGGGGTCTTCAAACCAAGCCTTCATTTAGTATAGCTGGAGGTTTATTTTTTTGGAAGACTACCAAGCATGTTACCCATCATGCTCATAAGAGCGTCTTGGTCAATTTCACCACCATTTGTTTCCATCTTGTCGGCACAATCCTTGGCGATACCTTCAATGAGAGAAAGTGTTTCGGCTGGAATTGCGGTAATGGTAGTGCCCAACATGTAAAGGGTCTGGAGATATTGCCAGGTCGCAGCTTTTGTATTTACGCTCATGCGATCCCAATAGTTCTTGATGTTAAGATCTTTCAATAGATCAATTTTTTCAATTTCTTCAAGGAGGAAGGATTCATCCTTCGCCGAGATCTTATCCGCATACGGGGTAACACCTTTCATGAACCCATCAACAATGAGTCGTGGATTCGTCTTTTTGAGCATTTCAAAAGATGTAGTCATTTTCTTAATTCCGGTTTCATCTGGAAAAGTCTTGTGCAATTCCACAAGAAATTGGGAAAGCATGTCGTTAAACGCGCTGACAGACGCCATTTTCTTATTTGTAGGGGTAAATCTTTAAGTTAGAAAGGGTCGTTAGAAATAGCCTCTCTCTGTCCGAGACCATTCGCGACAACAAAGTAAACAAGGATCGCATTTAAAATCGCTGGCTTGGTATACTTATTGAGTTCCAACTTACCTTCGTTATTCAACTGCGCCTTGACATGAATGTAACCAGCTGTAATAGCCGCCGCTATAATGGCGGCGCTCATGGGGTCACGGAGATATTCGGACAAATCTTCCATTTAATTATACGCAGTTTTTTTTACACGCTGTTCTGGGGCATCGCCAAATAAGACACCATCATCAAGTTCTTCCTCAACAGGTTCTGACATTGGTTCTGGTTCCATGGGAATGGCACTCGTGACTGGCTCTGGAGCTGGGTCCTGGACACCCGGAACGGTCTTGAACTCATTTTCAAGACCCGTTGGCTGAATGGGTTCATCACACGGCGCGTCCAGCGCTGGTTCTTCTGGAAGTGGCTCTGTTTCCGGGAAAGCATTCTCCTCGAGGGGTCCATCAAAAACATCTGGATCCTCGCTATCATGAACCTCACCGTCAAGATCAATATCGCGCAGTTCCGCTGATTGAGACATATAAGTCTGGAGGATTTCCTGAACTGGAATAAGTTCCTTTACAGTGGCTTCAATACACACAGAGAAACGACGAGTCAATTCTTCATCTCGAACGTACTCGCTTTGTTCTTCATGGAATACATATGGATCCTTGTAGAGATCCTTGGCAACATTGTTATAGCAAGTCTGGACGAAAACCTCATTGCTTGGCAACTTGAGGCTAATCTTCTTGTTATCCGCCTTGAGACGGACGGCGGATAGAATTTTAGTAGACGCAACAAAAACAGCCGCAAGAAGATCATTGAACCAAGCGCACCTGTTTGTAATGTTGTCGGTGTGTTGTTTCGACATGGCGTTAGACCAATTTGGGACTTCCTTCAGTAGTTTCTGGAACATAATGAGAGTCTTTCTTCCCTTGGAAAGCTTTGTAGATTCGTCATACATACCCTGAAAAACTTCAATCATTGGTGGACACATGAGCATGTAAAGTTGTCCCATGTACTCCTTTTTAGCTTCACATAACACATTGAGATTATCAGCCATGTTTATATACATCTTTATATGAGTAAAACTTTAAGCTCTGTATCTATCCGCCATTTTCTTAAGGTTCATCAAGTCGGGGAACTCTGTTTCATCCGGATCATCCACTTTCTCTTTTACTTTTTTAGGTATCACCCAAGATACATATATATCATAATCACTCACAAGTTTCACTTCAAAACCACCCAGTTTTAACTGTCTTACGATATATCTCGCAGCCGCACTTCTATCAAATGTGGGATACCCCACGACAATTGTTGGGACTGTGAGAAATACCTGTTTGTGTCCAAGTTCTACACATTGTCTAATCTTACGAGAAAACTGTTCATATACACGAGTATATATCTCCTTCCTGATCTGTTTTCTCTTTTCATCAATTTTAGTTACTTCATTGATGCTGATCATTACATTTGCTTCAAATTATTTTTAGCCGATTCTAACTCACCTTGGGTTGGTACAGCAGCCTCCTTTACGAGGTCGTACTTTACAAATTCCTGTCCACCTCGGCTCTCGGCGAAAGGAGTGACATTGGACACGGTCTGAACATCGAGGGGCTGCGATCGGAGAGACACCAACCTCACTCCACCATTCACAGATTCATATGACGCAACTACAGAGAACCCAAAAGCAAATCCTGTATTTTTAACAACCATAAACATACACTCGTAAATGGACTTATCTTCTTCGTTGACATATTTCTTCACAGAAGTAGTTTCAATAATGTAAGTACAAATACCTGTACGCTTAGCGATTTCTTTGTTCGCTTGAAGAATAAATTCTTCCATTGTGTCATTGTCGATATTAGCTTCCGCCTGACTGTAACCGTTAAGGTCTGGTCTGGCATCATCAAGGCGAATGGTGCCAGTTGGTTTTGTATACCCCGAAAAACCAAAAACTTCCGTGAATGGTTCGCGTCTCACTGTCAGTAACAGGACGATGGCAATAAGCATGATCGTCAAAGACCACTTCATATTTACTACTATGCGTTAATTTTTTTTTACAAAATAACCTTGTACATGTTAGATGTCGCTATTGATATACAGCCCCAGATGCAAACACTCCATGGAGGTTATTGAATATATTAATCAGCACCAGCAATTGAAACAGCTTGTACACTATCACAATATCAACACCCAAGGTATTCCACCTGCGTATCGAAACAAGATTAGTCGAGTTCCAACGATGTTGACAAAGAATGGTAAAGTTCTTGTGGGGAACGAAATTAAAAATTGGTTGGATTCACTACTCCCAAATAAAGAAGTTTCTAACTGGGGTTTCAGTGGTGCGTGTTCCATGACAACACTTGATAGCGACGAAAATGATAATGATATGTTTTCACTTGAAAGCTATGGACAAGCTCTTCAGCCTGCTATGACAAGGGAACTTGAACAGAAGATTAATCGCGATGTCAGTAAGGGTGTTGCCTACTCGGAACAGATTTAAAGATATAACGCACCCATTTAGTAAAATGAGACTTGTAACAATACAGGCTTCGGCTATTAAATCTACATTTGAAGTACTCAAGGACATTCTCAATGATGTGAATATCTTCTTTCGTCCCCAGGGTATGTATGTAGTAACACTTGATACAGCACGAACTTCGCTCGTTGACATGTTTCTTTCATCGGATAACTTTGAAGAATATCACTGCGACCAAGAAGAAATTATTGCTGGAATTAACATTTCAAATACTTTCAAACTCCTGAAAACAATTACAAACAATGATGTTCTCACAATTGAAATTAATTCCAAGGAGTTCATGGATATTGAGATTACAAGTGAATCCAAGAGAACAAGTACAAAATTTCAATTGAAGCTATTGGACATTAATGAGAGTCGCATAGAAGTGCCAGATGTCACCATGACCAGTGTAACTATCCTTCCATCGGCGGATTTTCAAAGATTGTGTCGTGACATGGCCAACATTGGCCAGGATATTGAGATTACAAGGGTTGGTAAAGAACTTCGTCTCCGTTGTGAGGGGGATTTCGCTAACCAGGAAACTTCAATTGAATGTCCCGAAGAGAGTCCCGAAATGAAAGGTCTGTACTCGCTCCGGTATTTGAACATTTTTACGAAAGCAACGAGCATGTGTTCGTCTGTGCAGATTATGCAGGAGGAAGGGAATAGGTTTTTGATTCTAAAGTATAATGTCGCTAACCTGGGCGAACTCAAGTTCTACATGGCTACCAAGGTATCCGAAGACGAGTAAATTAAATGTAATATATAATATGGAACATAGACTGGCATTTGCGCTGTGTGCACTCTCACTGAACATGCTTGTTGGATATTATGTATCATTCAGGCGCAATGTTCGTGAAAATGACCCCATATATGATATTGGATTTCGAATACTTCCCAATCTCAGTAAGTACGACTGGTTGAGTGATCTCGCACTTATCATACCTGTCATAGGTGTCCTGTTGTCTTGGGGATCATGGTCGAATAATAAACAACATTCAATGCTTGTATTACTTGGACTCATGTATACGTTCAGAGCGATCGTAAACTATGTGACAACGTACCCTTCGATGAAAAAATGTGAACTCAAACCACCGTTTGGGTTCTGTAATGACTTCATGTTCTCTGGGCATACATCATTCAATCTTGTTACTGCCTATCACTTGGGTGGGATATTCTGGCCAGCATGGCCTATTTTCGGGTCTCTCCTTTCCATCGCAACACATGAACACTATTCCGCCGATGTTGTCATGGCGTGGGTCGTTTTTGTCGCTTTGAGATGTAATACTTAAGGTATACAAAGATCGGTTGTAGAGTCTTCGAGATTGATGACCACCTTTTTCATACCCAGTGAATTATTGAGTATAATTTTTGGATACTTTGTTCGAAGGGTTTTTGTTGTATAGTAAAGAAACTCCCTGAGGGGTACACTCTGCCCATGGAAGTCATTCCTCGGTCCTGCGTACCTTTTCACCTTTTCAGTAATGTTTACCTGTGGTTTGTCATCGTGATCTACAATCCAAACACTACTCAAAGGGATACTAAATTTCATACCCTCGGATTCATTTTCACCTGGTCTAAAACTGATGTCTTTAGAGATAGCCTTATATATTTTACCGCCATACCAATACTTGACACGGAGTGTGAGATTCTTAATATTTTGCGGAACAATTGTATTCCTGAATTGCTTACCCGTTGCGAGTGTGTAGAATTCTTCGAGGATGCCATCCCAATCTTTCTCCTCTTCGGACCAAAATGGATCTTCAATATAATATTTCATTCTATAGTCAATCTTATATTCCAACTCTTCTGAAATTATACTATAGTCCCGAGGTGTCGTCAACCTTTTGTAAAAATACAAAACATTACTTAAAAGTTTGAGCAACATTCTTATGTATAATGGAGGGAAACTTTTTAAGTAGATATAAAAATAAACTTGAATACTGGACCAATCTTATTGAGACAGATCCCACCAATAGATCCAGGTACGAATCTGAGATGTCTGATTATATGATTAAATGTATGCCATATATGAATCAATATACGGATGAAACCGAAGAAGTCACAAACACTGATAATGTTTTTAATGTTAAGGAAACCGTAGGACTTCAAAGGAAGGACATATTTAGGGATTATCTCATAGAGGTAGAAAATCAAAACATAACTAGACCGGGTCAGCGTAATATAGAACAATGTCCGGTGTGCTGTACAAGTAATGTGATTCACATTCAAGATGCGAGTGAACTTGTATGTGATTCATGTGGGCTCGTGTTAGCATGTCTCATTAGTGAAGAGTTGACATATAGAGAAGAACGAGAGACTTCTGAGAAAATTGTCAATTATAGCTACAAGAGGGAGAATCACTTCAACGAGTGGATTAGTCAATTTCAGGCACAGGAAATGACGACGATACCCGATGAAGTCATGGATCAATTGAGGTCGGAACTCAAAAAGATGAAAATTAAGAACCTTGAAGATATTACACATTCCAAAATTAGGGGACTTCTTAAAAAGTTGAGACTCAACAAATTTTACGAGCACGTACCCTATATAACCAATATTCTCAATGGAATTAGAGCCCCAAATATGCCACAGGAGTTGGAAGAGCGATTAAGGATAATGTTCAAGGATATTCAAAAGCCATTTGACGACAATTGTCCAAGTGAACGAAAGAATTTTCTTAGCTATTCCTACGTTCTATATAAATTTTGTGAACTCTTGGGGGAAGACGACTATCTCCAGTATTTCCCCCTCCTCAAGTCTAAGAGTAAATTATACGCTCAAGATCAAATATGGAAGAAAATATGTGACGAACTCAAATGGGAGTTTATTCCAACAATATAGAGTTAAAGAAGTTGGTATATCCTCAAGTAATGGATAAGTACGAGCGTTTCTGTGTAAATGAGGCGCAGTATCATATAAACAGAGCGAACGAATTACTTACAGATGGTCTTAATAACCCTAAAAAGTACTATGAGGAGGGGCAGGAGTTTTACCAAATGATGGTTAAGATGTTTCCCTTCATTATTCTTCTACAACAATGCAACGCACCTCAACTTCACGATTCGGATGAGGAGGATAATTTATCAAGTACGCAATCTTCAGTCCCATCAGACGAAGGTAGTTTTGAGCCTGTAACTCCGACTGCTCGTTCAGAGTCTTAATAGTCTTAAACTCAAGGACAATTGTATTATTTATGATTATATCGGCTCGCAGGTTTCCAATTACATGTCCTTCAAATGGGATTTGAACTATACGCTCACTCTCATACTGAACATTATATTGACGCAATAGAACTTCCATAGCATTATGATATACTCTCTCACTGTACCCAGCCCCGAGTTGAGAATATATCTTTTTAGCGAGTGTTTCTACATCAACCATAATATATGTTTTATCACTCGCTTTAATAATCTTAAATTATATAAATGTGGTGGCCATTCAGATATATACGATTATCAACTTCTAGATCACTTAGTTATTTGTGGGGTGAGTGAGTATCATTTGATACGGAGGCGATCCACGAACCGACACCAACCCCCGCACCCGCGAGAGCCGTGAGTGATACCACGGAGAGTGCAATGAATATATGACGCATTTATATCATTAACGATCATATTCTTTATTACGTTTTAGATCTTTGTATGTTATATAATTTGGTTTTATCTTGTGTTTCATTGGATCATATAATTCACCATGTGGTAAATATATTGTTGTTATTTTAGATTTACTATTTGGATCCCATTCAGTTTTTTTTATACATTCATCCATACGCCATTTACGGGGTGGTGGTTTGGGATACATGACCGTCACGCGACGTATCATGTCAGCGTCCCCTCCGATTATTTTCCCCCTAAAACCTGGAACTACATTTAACACCATAGATGGTTTCCAGGTACTCATGTTGTATGTATATGCCGTGAAATCTTTATGTTAAAGATGAGACTCTATGGTTTTATATGGATATTCGAAATTGCGATGGCATTGAATTACTCAATTCCCTTGATGATAAGAGTATTGATCTCGTATTAACCGATCCACCTTATATAATATCACATCAAACGGGTATGAACAAACTGAGAGACGCGATTGATGGTGGCAAGGATCTATCAAAAACTGAGGAGCAATGGAATGAATACAAGTCCAAAAACAGAGTCGACGCACCCAATGCGAGAGAAAATTATCTAAAATATGGAACAATTCATGGGAGTAAATATAGCGTAAAAACAAATTACGGAGAATGGGATGAAAACTTTACTATGGACAAATTGGGGGAGTTTATAAAACTCTATTACAAAAAGTTGCGCGATGGTGGTACTTGTATAATATTTTTTGATATATGGAAACTATCATACCTCAAAGAACTCATGGAAAAGCATAACTTTAAACAGCTGAGATTTATAGAATGGATTAAAACGAATCCACAACCTATAAATTCGCGTGTTAATTATCTAACAAATTCCCGAGAAATAGCGGTTTTGGGTGTCAAGAAGGGCAAACCTGTATTTAATGGTGAATATGATAATGGTATATACAAGTATCCCATACAAAGTGGTATGGGACGTTTCCATCCGACACAGAAAAGTATTAGGTTGTTCGAAGATCTCATCAAGAAACATTCAAATGAAGGTGATGTAGTCGTGGATACATTTCTTGGTGGCGGGACGACCGCTATCGCATGTAAAAATACGGGGAGACGATGTATAGCGAGTGAAATTTCGGGTGAATATTATGAAAAGATACTTATCACTTAAAGTGGAAACGCGAAAACTTTGTAATGGGTATACAATTTTTTCCGTCGGAGTTCGTTTTCTGGGAGACACTGGAGGAACATTCGGAAATTAAGAAGAAATTATTACCAATAATTTTGAAAAATAGTGATAAAGCTAAAAATAACCCATTTGATAATTGCACGTTTAACACAAGTTTATATAAAGGTGACGATGAAAAGTTCGAAGAGGAAAATAAATTTTTAACGGAACGAAAACATCTAGATTCTATTGTCTTTAAAAATATTGATAAAATGCTCCATACTTTGGGATTCAATGAAGATCCGGGTATTGAATTTTTATTACAAAACTGCTGGTGGAATGTGTATAATGAGGGTGAATATCAGGAAGAACATAATCATGTAGCGGCGCCATCTGTCGTAGACGATAAACTTTTTTATCCCTCGTTGTCGGTAGTTTATATTCTACATGATGAAAATGAAAAGGGATCTTTAGTCTTTAAAAGACGTGGTGTGGTACCTCTTAGACCACCTTATGATACTACTTCTACGTTTAAAACCGGAAATGTAGAAGAAATAAAAGAGGGTTCGGTTCTTATATTTCCTGCCAGTTTAGATCACTTGGTTAAACCCAGTATAAAACCGGGTAGAGTTACAATTGCTTATAATATTTGTGCGTCGTATCAATAAAAATCTATATTCATGCTATATGTCAACATACACCCAACCCACTTGCGAATACATCTACAAAGTCTCTTCTTTAGAGAAGGTTGTAGATGGAGACACAATCGATGTCACTCTAGATCTAGGCTTTGACGTCTGTACGAGACAGAGAGTGAGGTTGCTTGGAATTGACACCCCAGAGTCTCGTACGCGTGATTTGGAAGAAAAGAAATTTGGTCTTCTCTCCAAGAAGAAGCTCAAGGAATGGTGCCTCAAAGCGGTCGCCTCGGAAAAAGATGATATCGAGATCCAGTTGAGGTGTCCCGAAGCTGATTCTAGGGGTAAATTTGGCCGTATCCTGGCGGAGGTCTGGGTATGTGAGGATGGCGAATGGACCAATGTCAATGAATGGATGTGCAGGGAGGGCTACGCAGTTCCCTATGTAGGACAAAACAAAAATGATGTTGAAGCACTTCACATGGCGAATCGTGAAAAAGTAGCTCACGAATTATAAGGGTATTTATGCACCCATAAATTACAAATCCACTTCTCCCCAGACTTTACAGGAGACCCTCCATGTAAAGCCTTGATCGTCACTCGTTCGTAGTTATTGAGAGTGTGAAAGAAGAGTCCATCACCTTTTTGTAACTTGTATTTCTTTCCTAAAATTGGAAATTCAGTCTCTCCACCTTCGTAATCGTCGTTGAGAGCCAATATTATTGTATACATTCGTCTATTTTCATCAGATCCCTTTTCACGTATGACGTCTTGGTGAGGTTTATAATATCCACCCGGTTTATATTTCAATACCTGGAGTTTTTCACAGTTCGCAAGGGGTCTGTCAGTCAGAGATACGCACCTTTCGCATACACGCCTCACCACTGAATCCTTCAAACTAAGCCATGCGGTTTGACTGTCTCGAACGGTTTTGTCTATCTTCTGTCCACCACCTACAGTTGACTGCTGAAAAAGAACTCTAGCCGAGTCCTTGATGTGCTTTATCTCATCAGATGTCACAAGACCCTTTACAACTTTGGGTTCTGTATAAGTTGGTATCAAGTATAAACACAGTAATATAAGAGACATAGTCAATAATACCTTATTGGTAGCCTTCATCCTGTTATTAATACATAATAATATTGTGACAGACATAATTAGTAAGATAGTATCACGAGCCTTCATCTACTATTAAAACATATTAATAATAGGTGGCGTCACACAATTATATCTCTTCTGAATGGTTTTGATAATACCATTTGTATATTCGATCAACTTTTTAGCTATATCCATAATTTCTTTCATTTTGCTCGGATCAATAGCATATTGCCTGAGAAGATCTCCACCGGTATCCAAAACCATCCTGTAGATATTCGTAATGTCGCGATGTCTCTCCCTTTGTTTATCCCTCCTTTGAAGTTCCTTTTTGAATAACATATCATCAAGTTCATTGAGCATATAGGCGACTCGGAGGTATTGATTGTCATCGTCATATACATCACCATACCTATATATGAGATCCCGGTCTATATGGTATAGTATCATAGCAAAATCCAACACTTTAGTTGGTGCGTTGCTTTCGCGCAGTTCCCTGAATGTGGGGACTCCGCCACAGGGGATATCGGCATGCTCTCTCCCAGATATTCCTTCTCTTTTAAATTCCATGTAATGTGGATTGTGAATTCTCCCTGTCTCAATCTGTCCAGTTCTCCAATCAAAAGCTGTGTGACAATCTGGACACCACATTTGAGCGCACCCAGATAACTTCTGTATCATTGTACCACATTTGGGGCATGGTTTCGTATCCTTCTTTATGAGTTTCATAGTTTCCACGGCACCGGGGTCGCATTTATGACCCTCGGTTATCTCCTCGTTACAGTGTTCACAAAAGTGTCTGTCGCATAGCCCACAAAACCAATCCTCATTCATAAAACCCTTACAGTCCTCCATAGGGCATTTACGAACAAATTTCTTTGGTGGCTCGCCCACGACGAGTTCACCGCCATGCCTCAATCTCTCCAATTCCCTGTAACTTTCTTCCATATCTTCTCGGAGATCCAATATATCTTGGGGTATTGGTGTAGATATTGTGACTGGTACGAATATACCATGTGTATGATGTAATTCTATTAATCTTGACCTTTGTTGGTTAATGATCGCATGTATTCTACGCATAGCCAAAATCCTCTCAACTTCGGGCTGAGTGTCCGGCATTCGCACCTTTTCTCTCTCAAATAGAATTGTCTCTCGATGACGACGAAGTTCCGTGTTTCTAAAGTAACGAGTACACCAGGAATCTACAAACTCCCGATTCCACATATTCTTACACCCCATACAGTGGGGGTCGTCTGAAATAGAGAGAAGATACCTCTGCGAACAAGCGCGACAACTTTGTAAATCACAGAAGGGACATTTGACCTTTTTGTGATTTATTTTGTTGAATTTTTCACAACATACATCACAATTCTCCATTAATTGAGAATCGTTTTAAGTCTTTAACTTTGACAATATTAACCCCATAATACCCATGAGTATATAACCAAACTTACCTCTATTTTCCAGTTCCGGTTCTGGCTCTGGTACCTTCACCGCTTCCAGTTCGCTCACGTCCACGTCTCCCTCGGCCAGGTATTCCATACGTCTTCCCACTAGATACGCATATAGGGATGACATTTATATCTACATATATTATTTTCTTGTACTCCGTTGTTGTTTGGCAACTTGTAACCGAGTTCGGTTCTTAGACCTCAACTTTTTAGTGCGTGGAGCGACCCTACCTTGTGGTTGCGTGGCTCGTGGCGATGTACGGGCGCCAACTGCCGTTTTCTCGGTATATCGAACCGCACTCTTTGATCTTTTCTGAGCATTGGAGATGACCCTTGAAGGTTCCTCACCCTTTTCCAATCTCCGCATAAACTCCTGTCTATTTTTTCTTTCAAGTCCATTCATACCTTGTAGCATTTTTGCTGTATTTCCTCTCAATTTAGCTTGCTTTTGTTTCTCATAATCGCGGGTCTTCCTCACCTGTTCCTTACGCTGTTGTGACTGCTGTCGTTCTCTCTCTTTTCGTTCAGCTTCAAGGCGCTGCTTGGATGTGCGATTACGCTGTAACTTGTCGGCATTTTTCAATACCATCTTACTACTTTCACCACCCGCAATTCTGTTCATGAAACGCTTTCTGTTGTCGCGTCCCAGTTTATTCATAGATTGGAGCTTTGTGGCGGTATCCCTGGTTTCCCCGTCTTTCGCATCTCTCTTATCCTTGATGTCTTTCGCAAGTTCCGCCCGCCTTTTACCGACATCGTTCGCCATCTTCATCACAAAGCGAAGCTGACCCCGTCGCTTATCTTCCGCTATCGGTGCTTTTTCAATTTCAGCGCGGAGTTTTGATTTTTCGTCGAGGAGACTGTCAAGTCTTCGGAGTTCTTGTGGTGTATCCGCCTTACGCACGGCGTCTTCCCACCCCCTTCTCCATTGACCAAGTCTACCGGGGATTTCACGAATAATCTTGTCGAGTAGAGGTTGCTTATCCGACGCTTTCTTACGAGCTTCGTTAAAGATGGTCTGGTTCTTTGAATTATTCCATCTCTTCATTAGAGCCTTGAGATTGGAACCCTGTGCACCAATCTTCTCGAGTTTCCATTTAACACCGTTTCGTATCCTTTTAGCCGAATCTTTCCTGTCCTTGTTAAGGGCTTCGGCGTCGGCTAAAACCCTTGAAGCACTTCCATTGGTGGCCAAACGGTTCATAAACTTCTTTCGGTTCTCGCGCTCGAGTGAAGTGAGACCTTGAAGTCTAGTGGCAACTCGCTTTGTTTCGCGGTTCCGGCTTTTCCGTTTAGCCTCTTCAAACTTCTTTTTGGCTTCTTCGGCTTTCTTCTTATCTTCAATCATTTTCTTTTCCATCTCCTCCTTCTTCTTCTGTCTAGCCTGCTCATCCTTTCTCTCCTTGTTGAGAGCCGTGGCATTAGCCACAACCTTTTGAGCACCATTTTTAGAGAGTCTGGCCATAAACCTCTTTCGGTTTTCTCTCTCGATACTGGTGAGACCTTGGAGTCTGGAAGCCACATTCTTCATTTCCTGCTCCCTCACCTTCTTGATTCGCAACTCTTCTGCGAGGCGGCTCTTTTCCATCTCCTCCTTCTTCTTTCTCTCCTTGTTGAGAGCCGTGGCATTAGAGATAACCTTTTGCTGTCCATTCTTATTGAGGCGGTTCATGAACATCTTCCGGTTATTGCGTGTGATACTTGTCAGGGTTCGCAACGATTCGGCGGTGTTCTTCTTCAGTTTGTCCTTCGCCCTTCTCGCGGCCTTTCTGTTCATATCTATTTTTTCAGCTTCTTTGAGGATATCACCAGCCGGTTCCGTCTTCAGTCTATTCCTTAATACGGCTCGTTCGTTGGCGGTAATATCTGTCAACTTCTTGATTTTAGCTTGAACATTTTTAACGATTTTCTCAACAGCAGCTTTTTCTGTCGCAACATTCGCATTCACAAGACCCTTGAAGGGGGTTATATCCACGTGAGGTGCGTTGAGCTGCTTGAGGTACACATTCTTCCTGGATTGGGGAATGGAAGCTTTTCTCACATAGTTTCGTATAACATCCTTGTCCTTTTCGTTATCAGCATTCTTGGCCTTTGACGCCGTGATTAAATCGTTAATGCCGGCTTTACCATTTTTGAGACTGAGCATATATTCCGCCATCTCTCTACTTGTCAGGTGTTTGAGACTAATGAGATGATCCTGAAGTTTCTTTTCAGTCGCAATCTTCTTGGCTTCAGCTTCTTTGCGCTTCTTTTCCTCTTCCGCAGCTTCCCGAACCGCACGGTTTTCCTTGACACTTTTATTTAATGCGTTAGCATTGAGTTTGATTTTATTAACATTAGAAGTCTCATTGACAATCAACTTCAAAAAGGAGTTTCTTTGTGTATTAGTCAAATCATTGAGGGTGTTTAGGTAAACCTTAAGTTCGGACTTCTTACGCGCAATATCTTCATTGCGAGTCTTTGCAAAAGTATTAAGTTTTTTCACTTCACTTTTAATGGCATTCATATTCGTATCAGCTTTAATTCGATTTATGAATGATTTTTTATTCGCGTTTGTTAGTCTCATTCCCTTCATATATTTATCGAGATCCTCCTTCTTTTGACTAACAACCCTGGCATTCGCAAGTGACTTCTCTTTATCAACCTCCTTTTTGAGTTTATTAAGGGTTGACCTGCCATTGTTGAACTTATTGAGGATGGCCTTACCATTGATACCCATACCATTGATATAATTGGATAGTTCTTGGCGCTGCGCAGCCTTCTCCTTGACGCCAGCATTTATAGAAAGAGCTCGGTTTCTAATAACATTCTTATTAGTCCTACCCGCGTTGTAATTCTTGAGAAGGTTATTTTTATCCTTACTCGTGAGTTCAAGTCCGTTGAGGAACACAGAGAACTCATCTCTATTCTTCGCTTCTTTCTCTTTTTGGGAGCGAATACTATTATCCATGTTTTTGATATTGCTCTTTAATGAGTTCATATTCGTATTTACTTTAACACGATTGAGGAACGCCTTCCGGTTTTTACTTGGAATGAATGTATCGTTCATGTACTCGGTGAGATTCTCTTTTCTCTTATTGACAATTACAGCGTTCATTTCTCTCCGAATATTATCAGCCTCCTTCTTGAGTCTGTCGGGATTTGAAATACCACTGTCATACTTTTGAAGTAAGTCTGTTCCGTTGATATTCAAACTCTTAAAGTAATCGGATAGTTCATTGCGTTGCGCAGTCTTAGCCTTGGTGGCAGTGTTTATCTGAGTCGCGCGATTTTTGAGTTTGTTCAAACTCGCAGCTTCACTATCGAAATTTTTTAGAATGGCGGCTCGGTTAGCGTTGCTAATGTTGAGACCATTTATATGCTGTACAAGATTCTCTCTATTTTTTGCCGTCTTTTCTGCTACCCTCTGAATGAAGATTGTATTCGCTTCATTACTGGCGTCTTTCAATGAAATACCATTGTCAGCATTAAACTTGTTGAGAATCATTTGGGTATTGGCGTTGGAGAGACCAACCTTCTTGAGATACTTCTCAACCTCCACTCGGGTTGCGAGACGCTTTTCGACGGCTCTCCTCTTTGAAAGTTCTTCGATAGTTGCCCTCAAAGATGTCAAAGTGGAATTCTTGTTAGAATTAAAAATATTGAGAATACTCGTCTTATTTGAAGAATTTAAGTTTGTCTTATTCAGAATATCTTCAAGTTCGCCTCGATTTTGAGAACGCTTTTGAATAGACCTCTTGTTTTTCAGTTTTACAGCTTCATTACGGAGAACATTTACAGTCATATTAGACTTATCGAACTTGTTCATAATTGTATTTCTGTCCGCAACATTCATATTGAGACTATTTATTATTCCATATAATTCATTTCTCTCACGGGCTCTCTTTTCTCTAATCCTTTTCACCTTAAGATCCTTTGCTTCATTCAATATAGAGTTCAAAGTGACATTTCGTGTGTTGAATTTATTTAACAAATCCTTTTGGTCTTTATTGGAAAGATTCTTTATAGCATTCGTGAGTGTGTTGCGTTCAGAACCCCTTTTCGCAACTTTCTTGAACTCCTGGATCTTATTAGCTTGATTCTTAGCATTGTTATATGATAGATTTTTGCTTATAATATTCTGTTTGTTCTTATTATTCAACAAATTGAGACCGTTGAGGTATTCTCTAATTTGTTTGCGAATCTCCTTGCGCTCTTCTTCATTTCTCGCATTCTTCAACTGTCTCCCTCTATTTCGAATAGAGTTGAGACTTCTTGGATCTTGGTTATAGTTCCTCACCAATAGATTCACATCTGAAGACTCAAGCTTCAAATCGTCACTGAGGTACAAAGTCAATTTACCCCTATTTCTATCAATTGTCTTTGCCTCTTTCTCACGGGCATTATTTTGAAGTTGGTTGAGACCGGTTGTCTCATCATTGAACTTCTCCAATAACGCATCTCGATCAGACTTATCGAGATAGAGGGTATTTAACAGACTTGAAAATTCCTTACGAGCCACAGCTTTGCGCTTAGCATCCAAATCCACTTTATACGCCTTGGCATTACTTTTAACTACCTTCAAATTCTTACCATCATCAAGATTTTTGAAGAATATTCTCTTTGAATTGTTATTGAAGCCCAAGTTTGTCATATACCTGTCGAGATCGGTCTTTTCATTGGCGCGTCTCTCTTGAGCGCGACGAACGGCTGTGTTGGTTGCCAATTGTTTAATGGAGTTCCAATTTGTAAAATAGCCATTCATTTTTGAAGTAATCTCGGTTCTGTTCCCGGGTGTGAGATTCTGAAGAGTATTGAGGTAGCTATAAAACTCTTCTTCACTTTGAGCATATTTTTGATTCTTCCTCGACTTGTTTATTTGTTTAGCTCTGTCTGTCAAAATACTGGTATTGACGTTGGTAGTATCAAAGTTTTTAAGAATACCATTTATGTCACTTTGGGAGAGATTAGTCATTTTTTTAAGACTATTCACAAGTGACTTTCTCTTTTTGGCCTTCAAGTCTGCGAACTTTTTATTAGCAACTTTTTTGGCATCCACCTTGAGAGCATTCATATCATCTTGATTTTTACTGAACTTATTGAGGAATGGTCTTTGTTCACCATTATTGAGACCCTGTTCATTCAAGAACTTTTTAAGATTTGCGAGTTGCCCAGCCTTAATACTAGCCTTCTTTTGAGTTTCATAGACTGTGGCAGTTTTCATAATGGAAGTCAAGTTGACATTCTTGTTAAAATTGTTAAAGAATTTCCGTCTCTCATCGTTGGTGAGATTCAATGTATTGAGATGTAATTCCAATTTTTTCAGGTTTTTAGACCGTTTTTCGATAATCTTATTTTGAAGCATTTTGTTCGCCAATGATTTTGTAGAGTTAAAATTGAGATTTTGAGACAAAATGTTTCGTTTGTTATCGGCGTTTAGACCAATTTTGTTTATGTAGTCGGATTTCTTACGATTCAGAGCGTTCTTCTCATTTTGAGCCTTCTTCTTAGATATGGCGACCGCTTCATTCATCAATGGCTCCAACTTTTCACGGTTCAATTTATTAGTCAAGTTCTTTATTTCCTGGTTGGTGAGACCAAGTTTTCTTCCATGATCTGCGAGTACATTGGTGTTAGCCTTTCTCTTTTCTTGGATGCGTGCTGTCAAAATAGCATTCGCTTCTTGTTTGAGGTTGTCCAATGCAATCTTATTATTCGCATTAAACTTACTGATAACCACCCTTTGATTTTCTGGTGACAACCCCTGTGTCTTCATATATTCCTCAAGTTCATCACGATCCTTGCCACGTTGAGTTTCAATTATTTTTACCACCATCGCATTTAACTCGCTACGAAGGGCTGTTATATTAGCATTTTCATCATTCAATCTACGAATGAATGCGTTCTTATTCGTATTTGATAGAATTGACCCCTTCACTTTTGAAGCTAATTTCGCCTTGTTATCGGCGATCTTAGCATTTCGGGTATCCTTAACCATCTTATTAACTTCAAGTTGAAGCGTTCTAAGATTACCCTGATTTGTGTTGAATCGCCTTTCAATATTGATCTTAGCGTTTCTTGAAATATCAGCAGTTTCCAAATATTTCATAAGGGTATTCTTGTTCAAGGACTTTTGTTGTTGAACCCTCTCTTTCTTCAACTGTTGCGCAACCCTTTGGAGTGCGTTCACCGTGAGTGTGTCACTGTTGTACTTTTCCATCATCTTCCTTTTATCCCCATTATCGAGGCCAAGATTGACGAGGAACTTTTCAAATTGTGCCTTCTTATCTCCCTTCTGCTTCGCAATTCTCTGGTTTGAGAGCGCTTTTGCCTTGTTACGATTTCTGTTGTTTGTACTCATGAGATTGCGTTTATCATTGATTGTGAGGCCTGGGAGAGTATTGAGGAATTCGGAAAACTCCTTGCGTTTCGCGCTCATATTTTCCGCATTTCGAGTGGATTTAAGACTTTTAGCTTCTTGGATTAATCCATTGATATTACGATTACCATTTGTAAACTTTCTCATAATTGAATTCTTGTTCACCTGACTGAGACCAAGCTCACCAAGACGTGTATTTAATGCGGACTTCAATTTGGAATCCTTTTCACTCTTGATCTGTTGGGCAATTTTGGTTGCCTTATTCTTAAGAGCATTCGCACTCATTTGGTTGGAGTTAAAGTTATCAAGTAGATCGTCGCGATACTTGTTTGTGATACCCAATTCCGTCATAAATTTGATAAACTCCTGCTTGTTATCAATTTTGGTCTGTTCAATGCGCTTATTAGACATCTTCTTGGCTCTGTTGCGGTTCATACTGTTGTTTTGTGTAAGCTCGGCTATATCGGCATTGGTGAGACCCGGTAACCTGTTTATGAACTCCCGGTACTCTTTCTTAGCCTCCGCAAGCTTCGAAGCACCCTTTTGCGCCTTTAGGGTTTTGGCTTCTTGAATCAATTTATCGACATTACGATTACCATTTGTAAACTTTTTCATAATGGAGTTCTGTTCAATTTGATTAAGACCTATTTCCCCGAGGCTTTTCTTAAGCTTAATACGAAGGGCTTCATTTTTGGTAGAACCAACATTTTCTTGGAGCTTGAGAGCTTCTGCCTTGATTGAGTTTATATTAACGTCTTCATTTCTGAAACGACGCAAAAAATCATTCTTTTTGGTTTGATTAATTTGAAGGGGTGTTAAGAATGAGAGAAGATTTTGCGCTGTCACACTCTTCTTTTCCTCTATTCGTTTCTTAACGAGATCATCTGCCATCTTTCGCATTGTATTTACATTGGCAGTTTCAGTCACACCTTTAACGAGAGCCTCTTTATCGGCAGCGTTCAATTTGTTGTATGTTTGAAGAATGGAGCGGAACTCATCTTGTTTCTTTGAGAGTTTCTCAAGCTTCTTCTTAGCATCCAAATCACGAGCCTCCTTAATAAGAGTATCGATGTCTTCTCCAACACCATGACGTCGAGCCCTGTTCAAGAATAGGGTTTTGTTTGTATTAGTGAGACCCGTTGTCTTCAAGAACATGGCCATCTTTTCCTCGTTTGAGCGTATGACATTCGCCTTCTCGTCAGCCTTGATCTTTGCTTCAACCTGAATCTGCTTGAAGTCGTCGGTGGCCATTCTTCGCTTAAAGGCGTTACGATTTGTGTTTGAAATGTTCAAACTATCGAGTAATGAAGAAAATTCATTTTCTTCACGTTTAGCCCCTTCAGCTCTCACTACAACGTCCATTCTCTTGCCCCGGCCGAGTTGTATTTGATTAAGGAACTTTTGTTCTCTCTTTAGACCAAGTTGCTTAATTCTGGCGACAGCTAATTCAAGAGAAAAATCTTCATTTTTTGGTACAATAGTTGGGGTTGGTTGATTAGTATAAGTTGATGGTAACTGTGGGCCTTGAACCCTTCCAGTATTTAAGTAGTAACCCAATCCCTTTTCGCCTTTTCTAAAAACATAGCCGTCTTTTGAACCCTTAAACGTTTTAGCGGCTATAAAGTTCTTATTTTTACCACCTCCGAAAAGACCCGATAAAAACCCCCCTTTCTTCTCCGGCTTTCCCTGACCGCCTAAAAATTTTGGTTTACTGTTCTTTCCAAATAACCCACCCGTTGGAAATGTCACCTTTGAATTTTTATTCGCTGGTCGATTCACATTGGTGTTCACCCGATTCACATTGGTGTTCACCCGATTCACATTGGTGTTCACCCGATTCAAGTTGTTCACCCGATTCACATTGTTGTTCACACGGTTAAAATTGGTGTTCACTGCTGTGTTATTCACTGCTGTGTTATTCACTCGATTGTTTGCGTTGTTCACCCGGTTGTTAAAATTGTTCACTGCTGTGTTATTCACTGCTGTGTTTACATTATTATTAACAGACATGACCGTGCCTCGCCGCCCCCGCCGTCTTCTCGCAATCTTGACGGGTTCATGCACTTTCATGTATCTAAGACGCTTACCAATCGCATCAACAAGTTGACTCTTCGTCATTTGTTCCACATTTTTGAGATCAACCTTACGAGCAATCCGTTTAAGATCTACACGCTTTGTGGTCGAATCAAAAAGTTTTTCATAATCGTTTGGTTTCAATGGAGACTTTCTATCAACGAGGTAAGTCCTCGTAGAGTTTATCACCATTGGTGGAAGGGGCAACTTATTGTCCTGAATATCTTGGTAGGCTTCACATATCTCTTTTCTTGTTAAGTTAATAGTAACCCCCGTATTGAGCTTGATCAATTTCCGGAGGTTTTCTATATCTGCGTCTGGGTCACACGCATTCATTGTTTTATATTAAGTTAACAAAAAAGTGGAGCAAATTATTTAATGGTGTAATATCCTATATTATATAATTTAATCTTATCTTCATAAGACATATTAAAGTCGAATATATTAGTATCAGCTACATTTATTTCTATCATTGTTGTTTTTTCGTCATATTCAACTCTATTTGTGAGAGTTGAACGAATGAGGGATTCTACAAACTGTCGTGGATTATTTATTTCTTCTTGATAGACACGATCCATTTTGAGTTTGATACACGTAACTTCATGTATCTTTTTATCAAGAAAGGGTACCATTGGATATTGTTCTTGTGTTCCACCGTCTATGTAACTCTTACCATCGTATTTGCCACATGCAAATATGAGAGGTATAGCCATACTCATACAAACGGCATCTATCACTTTCATACTGGGATGCGTATCACGAGAAAAGTACACAGTAGTTGAACTATTGAGACAATATGCCGATATGTAAATCTTCATATCCAACTCCGCAAATGTAGGATCGGAACCACATATTTCAACAAGTTTTTTACGAATTGGGTCCATATCAACAAAACCAAATTTGTTAAAGAAGGATCCTATACGCAATTTAACAAATTTGGGGACATCTAAATCAAGAGCCACTTCCAAAATCTCATCTATAGACATCCCCAAAGCCATAAAGAGAGCTAAAATAGAACCCGCAGATGACCCAGATATTTCCTTGACATCTACAAGCTGGGATTCAAGTGCCTTCATGGTTCCAATCATTGAGTATATACCCATAGAAGCTGGCCCCAACACAAGATACTTCATCCTCCTATCTAATAGAACTGAGGAAATTGACGACGCAAAATCGCGAAAACCACTGCGAAAACGATTGCGTGGGTCAAGGCCGCTTGAATACTGGTTTGACCGGATTGGAGAAGACCTCCAGAACCTGGAGGGATCGTCAACAACAGACCCGGACTCAACGCCAAAAAGAGTATCGTAGTCACAATCAAATCGCTCCTCGTCAGGACGACGCCCATTGCCTTGGCGACGAGGCTGTAGACGAGGAAGAAGACGAGGGCGTGAAACATAATAGCCGTTTGATTGGTCTTTCCGGTGGTGAACCTGACATTTTCGCCCTCGGTAGTCAGAAGAATACCGGGGCTTAGGGCCAAAAAAAGAGCCGCTGGAACAGAGACCTTTGTCGAGGTGATATCAGGGAGCATATTTTAATATGTAGCTACATTATTTTGCTTGGTGTGCTGGTATGCAAACTGGACCCAGTGATCAAATGTAGCACCTGCCATGAATTCACCTTGGAGATCGCATTCTCTTAGGAACAACCGAATTTCATTCCAAATGTATGACAATTTTGACTCATATGGAATCCATACAAACTCGCAATCTTCGTAATGTTCATTATAACAAAAATCGGCAAAGTCGGAGAATGAACATTCTGTCATGATTTCATACTCAAGGAATGCATCTCTTATGAGTACCTGAACGCGGTCCCACAAGTCCCATAGTTCATCTGAGTATTTGATTTGCCAATCCTCAATACTGAGATGAATGTCATCTTCATATTCTTCTTCATCACTTGGGATGACATCATAACCCGCTGTAGCTTCGTAAACGTACTGACTCCAAACCATCCCGTGTTCTTACTTATCTTAATTCTGGGGTTTCTCTTTTATCCCTGTTAATGAGATAGAAGTCGATTCCTTTACTTTAATGTTGTCCTGGATAGCGTTAAGAGCCCCTTCCAGCTTGGCTTCATCTCCGCCAAAGAACTTAAGAAGACCTTCCCTAATGGCATCTTTGTTCATACTTCCCTTTCGTACGGATTTACGAAGGCTAATTTTACCTTTCCTGAGGTTAATGGTATCAATACCCTGACCAACCATGTGACTTTTCACAGTTTCCTTGAGACGCTTCTCTTCTTGGGTTAGGATCTTGATATCAGCTTTTGCTTCAGTAAGTTGTTTTGAGAGCTCCACAAGCTTGGTGACGCTATCAGAAAGTTCGTTGGGTACTGACATTATATACATAAAACTAAGGCTTAATCTTTAAGCAAAATTAGCACAAGGGGCGCATAGTGCCGTCTGGGACGATAGTGGAGTTGTTCCACACAAATGGTTCCTTGGAGTTTGGAGGCTCGGCGCGAATTTGTTGGTTCGCGTTTCTAAGCGCACCACCAACGGTCTCTGGGAAACCGATTTGTTGGCGTGGTTCGAGGAAGTTTTGGCCAGCGAGGATGTCCTCTGGGGCGAATTCACCGAAGTCCTCCGCGGACGCAACTTCGCGTGGGAGGAGGGAGGAGGCGAGGCCGGTGCCCTTCTCCATGCCGCAACCCTTGCCTTGGGCTGGAACCTCCGCAGCTGGGCCCGCAGCGGCTGGCGCACCCTGGATCATCGCAAATTCGCGTTCACGAATGGAATAAGCAGACTTGTTGTTCATAGTGAAGAGCAAATAGACCAACACGGCGACCGCAGCCAACATCATGAGGTTCTGAGCACGACCCTTCTTCATCATCTTTTATATATGATAACAATTTTTTTTATTGGTCATCCACGAAAGCATACTCTTCTGGGTATGTGTCCAAGATTGGGTCCGGATGAACTCTGACCTGGACAACATTCCATGAAGCACCAAATGATTTTTTCGCAAACCAAATGCCAGAGAATTCCAAAATAACATCACAAATCTTGTCTGGTTGAACCATTTCAAGATCAACCTGTTCCTGCTGAGAATTGAAAGCCTTGGTGACTTCAATACACTCGCCTGTAATCTGATTGGTCGAATCGGGGCTTGGGGTATAGGCACTTTGAATCACCTTTTCAGAAAGTTTCTTTCCGAACCAAGTTTCACAATTTTCGCTGGCCGCATCAAGATTGAGCGCGTCAATGTCAGTAATTTTCTTCAAGTTCTCTTCTGAGACAATATCAAAAACCATCTCCCCTGACACATCAGTAACCTTCACTTTGTTCAACTGAACGAGGCATTTTCGCTTGGTATCTTCAAGAGCCTTTACGAAGTAGAGTCCGTCGTCACCTTTAGCTGGGGCGTTGTACAACATATTATATGTAAAACGCGTCTCAATTCTTTAACCCAATAAAGGGGATCATCGCGGATTTCTTTATAATAGAGCGAGGCACCCATTTGTCCCGTGCAGGTTTATATCCATACAATAACTTGGTATAGTCAATCACATTTGGAATGCTTTTACCATTTTTTGGTCTATAATTATATTCGTTCTTCACATAAGACTTCGAAGTATTCTTTATCCACTGGCGTTTGTTTAGGTTGAATCGCTGACTCCCATGAGTTTTGGCGTACCCTGGAATGTTTACATTTGGTACGGATGTCTTCACACCATAAACAATCTGTCTGGAAAGACGATCCTCCCGAGGCTTTGTTGTAAACTCCGCGTATCGCATTGGATTAACCTTTGCCGCCTGTGTCATATTAACAGTACCCTTTCTTCTTGACACATAACGGACACTTCTTATGTTTTTATGAGTTCGATTATATATAGTATTGATATTGTCGGTTGATTTGATTCTTGGATCTTTGGTAATCATTTTAGACAGCTTGAACATACGCTGTTGATCTTTCGCCTTCTTCTCTGGACGAAGACCCAGTTTCTGCATGAGATACACATCGTCAAGGAGGAAGCGCTTCCCGGCTACATAGAGACGCTTGTCATGGACAATCTCACCGGTGTCTTTGTTTTTGTAAGTAACACCCTGCTTTTTTGATTGAATTGCCTCGTATCCAAACTCTTTAGGTCGCATGAAAGGAATATCCAATATACCACCAAGAACGTCTTGGACAATTCTCCCCTTCTCAATTGAGTAATACCTAAGGTTTAGATCAAGGGCGAAGAGTTCAACATCAATGAAAATATCACCTTTACCTGGTGAACTGTTATTTTGGGTCTTTTTCTTTTTGATGAGAAGGTACCGCCTTGTAACATATGGACCACTTTCAGAGAAACCCAATCCTAAGAATCTCCCGACTTTGGTACTCTGGGAAAGACGTTGTTTGACTTTTGTGTTAATGCGTCTGGACAATTCACCCAATTTGTTCCATAATAACAACTTGATACCTTGAAGTTTTCCAAAGTATTTGTCATCGTACGCAATCGTAGGAATGAACTTTGTGTCTATGTCACTTGTGACAAGGCGATCCGATCTATCTAGGTACATATTGAAGGCTTCACCTCCGGAGACAACGAGGTCACCTGACGATTTGAGAAAACTGGAAAGTTCGGCAGCAGTCTTGATGACGATGTCACGTATAGAGTCCGTAACATAGGCATACACCATCTTTTCAAAATTTTCCTTGCCATGAACTCTACTTACCCTCTTCCTGAAAGCTCCAATGTTATTTGCCACGTAGTATTTTTCAAGAAGTGGGTCATTGAAGAATAAATTTTTCTTCATGAACCGTTTGATCACAGCTTCTGAATAAATTTCGGTGTCCATTATTATATTGACACATAATAATATGGTGTGTAATGTAATCGAGGAATGTCGATGCTATGCCTACTCAGACGTGCGTGACCCAAAGGAGACCCAGTTCTGTGGAGTTCGCAAGGGTCCGAATGTTGATCCATGCCCCGCCGACTGTTGCCATGGTGGTTGCCCAGGTGATTTTCCAAAAGAACCATTTAGAATTATAGACAGGCCCAGACTTGATATAAAAACGGTGGTTCACGACTTCGTGAAGTACCTCGATTCGCGAACAATAATTTTAATACTTCTCATATTTGTTCAGTTACTTGTGATCATTTTGTGACTTAAAGATTAACCTCATATGTAAGATATAAGATGTCTCTTGAAACTATCCAAGCTGAAATTACGGCGCTCCGCGCTGATGTCAAGTCTCTCACCAAGCTCGTTCGTAAAGTGAAGAATACGCAAGAAGATCCAGACGGAACTAAGGCCGCCGCTCGTGCTGCCAACAACGGCTTCAACCGTAAGCAGGAAGTAACACCTAAGTTGCGCGATTTCCTGGGACTTGCTGAAGGAGAACTCGTTTCTCGCTCCGAGGTCACCAAGGCTATCAACAAGTACATCACCGAGAAGGGCTTGAAGCATCCCGAAAACGGTCGCCAACTCATTCTTGACGAAAGACTCAAGGATTTGTTGCAGCCACCAGCGGATGTTGTTGTCACCTACTTGAACCTCCAAAAGTACCTCTCTCCACACTACATCAAAAAGGCTTAAAAAAATAACACTTCTTAACAATATGAACTTCACTCAACAAGATATTGAAAATCTCGTTGGTACAAAGATCAAGGATCTGTCTTTGTATCAAAGGGCGTTTACCCATAAATCCGCACTCAAAGAATATGAACAATTCAATGAATCCTTCGAGACCCTCGAGTTTATGGGCGATTCCGTTTTAGGTTTTATCATTACCAAATTCCTGTTTGATAGATTTGAAAAGAGACAAGAGGGATTTCTCACTAAAGCTCGTACAAAACTCGTTCGTTCCGAAACTCTAGCCGACATTGCATTGAAACTAGGTCTCAACAACCTTGTTCTCATGGATGAGAAGGGTACACGAAATGGGTGGAACAATAACCCAAAGATCTTAGAAGACGTGTTTGAAGCTCTCGTGGGCGCGGTATACATGGATCTTGGTCTTCTACACACAAAAGAGTTTGTATTACGGATTTACAATGATCCAAGATATGTGGATTTAAATTGTATTATGATTGATGATAACTATAAGGATCATCTAATGAAATACTGTCAGCTCACAAACGCTCCTTTACCAGAATATAGAGTCATGGGTCATCACGAAGGCGATTTTTACATTGATGCTTACATAAATGGTGTATTTGCGGGTCGGGGGCAAGCTAAAAGTAAAAAGCAAGCTGAACAATTAGCCGCTCGTGCATTCTTTGAACAGCTTAAAAATTACCAACAATAATACATTAAACAAGAATGCATCCTAACGTTAAAAGGTTGCTTGATAGGGAGTACGATGAGCAGCGATCGGAAGCTTGGCTAAAACTCCGTGGTAATATGCTCACCGCAAGCGATGCAGCTACAGCCATTGGTGTAAATAAATACCAGACTCCTGAAGACCTTCTCCTAAAGAAGTGTGGACTTGGCGAGAAATTCACTGGGAACGCTGCGACTGAATGGGGTACAAAAATGGAACCGGTTGCGATCGAAATGTTTGAAGAACAATACGGCGAAAAGGTAAATGAATTGGGGTTGATCCCACACGAAAAATATCCATGGTTGGGTGGATCACCCGATGGACTGACAGATACAAATTGTTTAGTTGAAATTAAGTGTCCCATGATGCGTAAGATTATTCCCGGAGAAGTACCCGAGCATTACATGCCACAATTACAATTATGCATGGAAATTATGAACTTAGAATCGTGTTTTTTTGTTCAGTATCAACCAATTGAAATTTCCTGGCCTAAGGAAGCTGTATTTGACGTTACCATTGTTCCTCGCTCGCGCGAATGGTTTGCGAAATACCTTCCAGTTATGGACGAGTTCTGGAAGAAGGTTCTTTACTTTAGGGAACACCTAGATGAGTTGCCTAAACCAAAGGAAAAAAAGACGCGTAAGAAAAAGGAAGTACCACCTCCCGTGTGCGAGGTTGAAGCACTTTCAGAGGAGGATGTATATAATGATTATTAGGATTTGACAATATGCTTTTCCAAAGCCTCTATTCGGTCACTGTATTTTGCTACCAAATCAAGTTCCAATTCAATGGCTTCCATTACATCGGAATGTTCGCCGATGCCCATGGGATTTGATAGGTATATTTCCACATTAGCGCGATGTTTGGCAATCATGCCCTCCGCATGAGTCTTTAAGCATTCGATAATCATATCTCTATTCATTTTTATATGACATGATAATCTACTTTTTAAGTATATCACCTAAGTGTGCCACCCCTATGTAAAAATCAAAACAAAACAGATGAAGATCGAGGAACAGTATAACCTTGCGAAGGACAATTTCAATGGTAGGCTATTCGCCCCCTACCAACGCGAAGGTGTCCTTTGGATGTTGACTATGGAAAATCAATCATCTGGTCCCAAAGGTGGATTTCTCTGCGATGAAATGGGTCTTGGCAAAAGCGCTCAATTAATCGCTACGATACTCGGAAATCCCAAAAAGAGTACTCTACTTGTCGTACCCAAGTCTATTATCACGCAGTGGGCAAATGAGATCAAGAAGTTTGCTCCGAGGCTGTCTGTCCACCTCTTTGATGGTCCAAATCGGAACCTTAAAGAAGCGGACATCGTTATAATGCCGTACTCACTTCTCTCAACACCCGAAGAAACCCCAATTCACAGACACAGCTGGGATCGAGTTATACTGGATGAAGCCCACGAAATTCGGAACAAGTCATCAAAACTCTTCAAAAGTGTGTGTCGTCTCGATACTGATATCAAATGGATCGTAACCGGTACCCCCGTTTTCAATTCTATGAACGATTTTGTGTCTTTGTGTGCATTCCTTGGCATCGACAGAACCCTCGTTCAGGGTATGACCAACAAGATCCAGGATATTTATATCCTTCGGCGAACCAAAGAAGACCTGGCAAAGATCAATACACGACTGGAACTTCCCCCGTGTTATTTCGAAAATATTGAACTTGATATGTTTCCAGATGAGAGACAACTGTATGAATTTGTTTTTAAGGATGCCCAAGATACAATCAGGGATGTGTTCAAACATGCTGTAAGTCTTAACTCAAAGAATATGGTTATTCTTGAGTGTTTATTGAGAGCGCGTCAGGCGATGATATGGCCACAGATGTACCTGGATGGCATCGCCAAACAGAATGATACACAAGCGGAAGAATGGATTGGGAGATCAAACAAGATGGAGACCCTTTTTCATATGATTAAGTCTCACCCAACTGAAAAGACTTTAGTTTTCTGTCAGTTCCGAGGTGAAATGGATTACATTCAAAAGAACTTGGAGTGTCCAACCTTTAGAATTGATGGTTCGGTTGCCAAGGACGAGAGAGACAATCAAGTGACTGCGTTCAAAAAGGCGCCACCGGGAGCTGTTTTCATTATTCAAATCAAATCTGGGGGTCAGGGTCTCAACCTCCAAGAGGCGACGCGTGTGTATATCACGGGGCCATCTTGGAATCCTGCGACTGAACTCCAAGCTGTGGGGCGTAGTCACCGCACAGGGCAAACTAAACCAGTGTATGTGAAAAAGCTCATTTACAAGGAAATGGATACATTTGTGAGTGTAGAGGAAGAAATGATGGCTCTCCAAGGTCACAAATCTATCGTGTGTTCAAAGGTTCTAAACGACGAAAGAATAGAAAAACAAATACCAGTGAAAAGAACCACGGAAAAAATTTCGATTTTGGATATCAAAAAAATATTCCGTGCCTAATATATAAAAAAATGTCAGTCGGAAGCCGAGCCGAAGTATTCCATGGAACCGCAGATAAGACCTCAGGTGGTCTCACTCAACGGGATTTGATGTTGGATCCAAATGATGGCCAAATCAAGTCCGTCCAAGCACACAAGTCTGCTCTTGCGCGAATGAAGAAGGAGGGTAAGAAGCACTTGACCAAGGTCTTCAAGCCAAAGAAGGGTAAGTTCACCCTCCAGCCAAAGGAAGGTACTGCCGCTTACAAGAAGAAGATGAAGAAGATGGCGTAAAAATTTGTAGGTGTAATATAAGAATGACTCTCGCGAAGTGGGATGAGTCCGTTAAGTTGGCTAAGATCAAATTAGGTTTGGACCCTAAGAGTTTTACCAAGATTCAGGGTAAACTTCTTAAGGAGGCTCAGATCATATATCACCTTCTTCTACTAAATAAAAATAATGGTAATAAGTAACATAAATGGCAGCACTTGCGGGTATGTTAGCCAAAAGTATGGCAAAGGGTATGGCAAAATCAGCCATGTGGCAGATGAAGAGAGAAGCGCGTAGTATGGCCAGGAGTCTTAAACGGGACGCAAAGGACTTGGCGTATGATTATCGCAATAAAGCCAAAGCCGCGGCGACTAATTATGTAGACGGTAAAAAGAAACGCATATACCAAACTGCCGGTAATGCATTCTATACAAAAACTGGCAGCGGGGGTCGTAACTATAGTCCCACACCCGCGTATTACAATAAACCGGGTACTGGCACTTATACACCACTTTAGATCTGGAATTGGAAACCCTTAAGATTTTGTGGTTCATATACCACCAATTGATTCAGTTTCCAAGTACAACCGAACTTTCTGTTCAAGAAATACACACTATTGAGTTCAACAATAGAATGTCCACTGTTTCTCGAATAGAGACCATTTGAAACCTCCGTCTTGATTGGATTTTTGTTTGCGTCGTAGACCGCCGCTTTGATCATACTATTTTGATCGGTATCAACCTTTACGCGAAATTTGGGTTCTCGATCGGGACTTTCCTTAATGTTTGAATTGAACATTGGTTTGATTTCATCATATGTCATCTTTTTTCCAAAGATCTTTTCACTTTGTTCAGTTACGGCATCGATGATTTTACCCTCAATTATTCTCAGGGATTCGTAAAACTTTTTAATGTAACTCCCCTCCTCATCGTGACCTTTAAGAGCTAGGTCAACGTTATATTTGGTAGGTCCAACTTCTGGTGTGAAACCCGAGACACCGAATGGCATGTAAAGCCTTGGAAATTGAATCCTCATTGGTGTACCTTGCTTGGTGGAGAGGACTATCTTACGGTTGTAAAACTCAGCGATTTCTAAATTTTCAATAGCGTCGTTGATTTTAGACATGGTACTGATTGAATATACATTTAAAACTTTAAGCTGAGCAAGCGACGCATTCTGGTTCGAGACTGAATTGGATCGGGCGAGCCTTTGCCTTTGATCTCAGATAATACATGCCAGTCTTAAGACCCTTCTTCCAGGCATACAAATGCATCGATGACAATTTGGACAATGTGGGACTCTCCATGAAGAGGTTCATACTTTGACTTTGATCAATGAAACGTCCACGATCCGCCGCCATATCGATAATATCCTTCATCTTGATTTCCCAAACTGTGCGGTACAACTTCTTGATCTCATCGGGGATGTCCACAATATTTTGAATGGAACCACCAGCCTTCACCATTAGGTCCTTCATATCCTTGGACCAAATACCAATCTTCTTGAGGTCTTCAACAAGATGACGATTCACAACCACAAACTCACCCGCGAGGGTTCTTCTCAGATAGATGTTCGTCGTGTAAGGTTCAAAGCATTCATTGTTTCCCAAAATCTGTGCGGTGGAAGCAGTAGGCATTGGTGCCATTAAAAGGCTGTTGCGAAGACCCTTCTCCTTAATGTACTCTTTGAGAGAACCCCAGTCATACATACCACTTAAGTTTGTGTCATCACCCCACATGTCAAATTGAAGCACCCCCTGTGACGCGGGAGAACCTTCAAAAGTTTCATATGAACCATCAATCTGCGCCAATTCACAGCTTGCTTCCAACGCTGCGTGGTACATTGTCTCGAATATTCGCGAGTTAATCTCCTTGGCCTCGTCCGAATCAAACGCAACCCGATGTAAAATAAATACATCGGCGAGTCCTTGAACACCTAGACCAATAGGACGATGTCTCATGTTTGACTTTCTGGCAGTTTCGACAGGATAAAAATTATGGTCAATAACCCGATTCAAATTTTTGGTGACAATCTTTGTGACTTCATGAAGTTTTTGATAATCAAACGTGCGAGTCTCTTCATCGACGTATTTCGGAAGGGCGATCGACGCCAAATTGCAAACAGCCGTCTCATCCTTATCAGTATACTCTAAAATTTCTGTACATAAGTTTGAACTCTTAATTACTCCCAGATTCTTTTGATTTGACTTTTTGTTGCACGCATCTTTATACAACATGTATGGAGTACCAGTCTCGGTTTGTGACTTGAGAATAGCCTTCCATACTTCCGCAGCTGGTAGAGTCGAATTGGCTTTACCCTCATCTTCATACTTTGTGTAGAGGGCTTCAAATTCTTCACCGATGGCATCGGAAAGACCGGGTGCATTATCCGGGCAGAATAGACTCCAGTTTCCACCTTCTTCCACTCTTTTCATGAATAGGTCTGGAATCCATAGCGCAGAAAACAAGTCTCTACACCTCGCCTCTTCATCCCCTTGATTGAGTCTCAACTCAAGAAAATCCATGATATCCGCATGCCAGGGCTCAAGATACACAGCAATGCTACCCTTTCGACGGCCTGCCTGGTTGACATAGCGCGCCGTCGCGTTAAAAACGCGGAGCATTGGAATAATACCATCCGATTGACCGTTTGTACCTCTAATACGAGACTTATTGGCTCTCACATCATGGATGTGCATCCCGATGCCTCCAGCCCACTTTGAGATTTGGGCACATTCAGTGAGAGTGCCGTAAATTCCATTAATTGAATCATCCTTGTTTGCAATAAGGAAACAACTGGACATCTGTGGTCTTGGTGTACCGGCATTGAAGAGAGTCGGTGTTGCGTGAATGAAAAGACCTTTACTCATTTTGTCATAGGTTTCCAAGACAGCTTCAATATCATCACCATGAATGCCAATGGATACCCTCATAAACATGTATTGTGGGGTCTCCATCAGAACACCATCAAGGCGCTGAAGATAGGATTTTTCCAGGGTTTTGAGACCAAAATAACCAAAATCGTAATCTCTCTTGGTATCGATATCATCTCTCACACGACCAGCGACGCGAGCAACTTCTTCCGTGACAATTCCAGCTTTTAATAGTTTTTTCATAGCAATATGGAAGTTATTAGGACACACCTTTTGTATATTACTCGCCGTGATGCGAGTCGCGAGAATTTCATAGTCGGGGTCAGTCGTGATCATACCAATACACACTTCCCCTGAAAGGGTGTCGATCTCCTGGACGGTAATACCGTCATACAGCGAAGAGGCAACTTGTTGTGCAACCTTGGAAGAGTCACAATTTTCTGAGAGTCCATACGTTAGATTCTTGATCCTATTGGTGATGTTATCAAATCTCATATCCTCAATACGACCTGAGCGCTTAACGACTCTCATGTTTTACTAATTACTCATCATGTTTTATTTTTAACTTACTTCCTACACCTTTCAAGATCACCGCTTGTAACCTTGACAGTACCAACGGTTTCAAACCTGCGTTCCTTCTGCTGAAGGTAGGTGTTGTTGAAGAATCGACCTTCTTCACCTGGTTTACTCACTGGAGCATATGATCCAACAAAGCAGGCTGGAGAATTGCAGACAATTTTTTCGGTATTTTTTGGTTTGTTGGCATAGACTTCGTCGAAGTCAGCGGCGTTCAACATTTAGTATTTACAGAGTTTTTTTTCCGGGGGTATATTAAATGTGTGACAACCTCCACCTCGATTCCATGAAGCAGTGTGAGACTCCACTCAACACCCTGTTCTTTTCTGAGTTCAACCAGAATCTTCTCCAGCGTGGAATTCGTCAGGCGTTCAAGAATAAAACTGGTATTGCGATTGATCGTCAAAACCCAGATGACCTGTATAGCATTATGCGGGTTGTTTTCATCAACAACTCGGGCGACCACAATTCTCGCGTGAACGAACAAGTGAGATCAATGAATCAAAGAGTTATCGAAACTGCCATTGGACAAATCCAAACTGGTGTCTCTCAATATATGGCGTATGTTCAGGATATTGATACCATCGCTACACCACTCGACCAACCAATAAATACCAGTACCTTTGGTAAAAAGATAGACAAGAATAACAAGATTGGTATTAATTAAAGTTTTGAGTCGTTGACAAAGTAAGATGAGCCTGAATTATTACAAATCGGAAACTGAAAAAGTATGCAGATCAAAGGGTTGGGATAGAGCTGCTGTAGATACAGTATGGCTTCTCCTGACCGAGGAAGTTGGTGAGCTTGCCTCGGCTATTCGCCAATACAAAAAGACTTACAAAAAGACTGGACTTAAGAAGGAGAGAGGTACGGATGTTATGATGGAGATGGGAGATGTCTTCAGTTATCTTTTCCAACTAGCTCACATGCTGGATGTTGACCTTGATAAAATGTGGGACGAGCACCGATCTAAAATGAAAACCAAAAAATATAATCTGAAGTAAAAGTAAATATGAGCAAGTACATGCTCTGTGATGAAGATGCCATTAATGATATCAATCCATTTGTCTCACAGGACTTCTCCCTACCAGGGGGTGTGAGACAGACGGGTAACTTTGATGATTTTACCAAAATTCGCGAAGAAGCGGGTATTCCGGAACAAAAGCGCAGCGTCTACTGTGACTATGGTTTGTGCGCCAAATCCGACAAGGCGCATTCTTTATCTAGACCCCTCCATCCAATACGCAATATCGATACTGGATATACAAAGAATGATAGAAAGTTTGTTGAACGTGTTGTTGTTGGTGTCGCCAATAATGCAAAGTTCTCCGTTATTGGATCTGTTATTTGCACCAGTTTTATTGCTCTGTTTCTATATCACGCAAGACGATAAATAGATATTCAAGTCTTGATTCATCCGTCGTCCTTTGTATGATGTCCATCAGTGTATCTTCACAAAACTTCCTCATAAAATCTCTCTGCCAAGCACTCTTAATATTAATCCAAGGTGGCTGGAAGGTGGGATCAAGAATAGTAACCGCGCGAGCTGTACGGATGTATGTATGAACATCGCGTTTATCAGCAATGATATTTTCAAGAGCCAATTCGGCCATTTTTTGACGAACCTCAAGGGTCTTTTCGCACATTGTGTCTAAGAATTTTTCATATGGAATAGATTGGCTTTCGGAGGTTAACGAAACCCAATCGGCGAGGGGATATGTATTGATGTAATCTACATATGTCTCGTAACCCCTTCCCCGCACAAAGCGCTCGTACTTAATCTCGACATATTCCAATTCAGACTCAACATCATATACAGCTTTGGCTGATTTGATGAAAGATGTCATTCTGACGTATAGGTAAATATATTCTCTAAGTAATATAAGTATGGCGCGAAACACCGCTCTAATTTTGGCTCTTGTTGTGGTAATGATATGTTGTTGTTCCAGTTCAGGAGTCGCCGCGTACATGTTCATGGGCGATGAACCGAGTGGGACTGGTCCAGGTTCCTCGGGATCCCCGGGTCCTTCCAGCTCTCCCGGTCCCGCGGGTTCACCAACACCGTCAGGTTCACCAACACCGTCGGGTTCACCGACACCGTCGAGTTCTCCAGCGCCATCACCAGCCCCAGCTCCTCCAGCTCCTCCACCTCCTCCACCTCCTCCCCCACCTCCAGCTCCAGCACCCGCTCCTACAATAGATAGTATCGGATGCCCGCCGAGTCACACTGCGTACTTCGGTGAAGAATTACCATGTTCGTTGGACGGTGTAGATTTTACAAAGTATATAAACACTGCATTTAATCATAGAAAGAATAGACTCGGTGGGAGTAATCCGTATTCGTCGCGTTGGCGAAGCAACTCAGGGACATCATTTAAGGACTGTTTGAACCACTGTTCCACCGACCCCGAATGTAAAGCGTTTAACTATTACGACGATTCGTCTAAATGTTTCTATTTTGATGAGGCGACAGAATTTAGCGTCGTACATGCCGAGGAGGAAGGGGCCAGGGGATACAAGGTTTAAAATATTGAGGTAATATAAGTATGGCACAAAATACCGCTCTAATTTTAGCTCTTGTTGTGGTAATGATATGTTGTTGTTCCAGTTCGGTGGGAGTCGCCGCGTACATGTTCATGGGTGATGAACCGAGTGGGACTGGTTCGGGTTCCTCAGGATCCCCAGGTCCTTCCAGCTCTCCCGGCCCTTCCAGCTCTCCCGATCCCGCGGGTTCACCAACACCTTCAGGTTCGTCACCGACACCGGCTCCGACACCATCTCCATCTCCATCTCCAGCTCCAGCTCCAGCTCCAGCACCGGCTCCACCTCCTCCACCTCCTCCACCTCCTCCACCTCCTCCACCTCCTCCACCCCCTCCCCCACCTCCAGCTCCACCCGCGGTAGAAACCCTCGCCTCGAAAGCGCGAACGGGTGCATTCGAAGGTGATTTTGAGGCTTGTTGGTCGGATCCTCTCAGACAAGGAGACTGGGGTTCTAACGGTGGGTTTATTTGCTGTGAAGCTGGCGGTATTCCTTTCCCACGACGGGGAATGGATGGTTACGAATTTTGCTACGATAACACCTAAGTTATTATTTGGTACTTAAAAGTTAGATAAAGACGAGGGGCTCTATATAAAAGACTAAAGAATGTACTCGGCTATTGCCAATAACAGTTTTTCGTATCTCCTCACTCTCGATGAGTTTATGAAAGAACTTCCTCAAGAAATAAGACCTTCTTGGATAAAGATTACGACGATAACAATGGTCTCAAGCTTTACCCAGAACATTGATATTAAGAAACTTCGTGGCGTTTTTGAAAAATTGGGATCTTTCAAGTTGAGACGCTCCGGCGCCCAGTGTAATTCGGGGTTTGAATGGAAATTGAAGCCTACGACTTTTTACAATCAGGTGACTCTCACATACCATGACAGTTATAGTACGAAGTCTGTGAAAGTTTTCCCAAATGGATCTATCCAGGTTGCCGGATGTTGCGATCTCTTTGACTGTAAGAGGATTATCACCCAATTGAGCTACATATTCAACAGCTTTTTGGGAATGGAAATTCAGATGCCAGAGGATTCCTTCAGGGTTGTCATGATCAACTCCAACTTCTCTCTCAATTATAACATCAATTTGATGCGAGTTTCTCAACACTTTGAAAATAACCCGGATATCTTCAAAGTCTCTTTTGAACCAGACAGATATTCTGCCGTGAAGATTAAGTTTAAACCTGCACAGGATATGAAAGAAATTACAACGAGCATCTTCTCAACCGGTAAGATTATCATCACCGGCGCAGAAACTCTTAAAGAAATTGCCTTCGCATATAACATTATCAATCAACATATCAATGAAGATCCCCAGATCCGGGTTTCCCCGACACAAGAGAAGGATGTCTTTGATGTGTTCTTGGGTCACAAATGTGATTCGATGGTTGAATACCTACGAGGAAAGGGTTTCAACTCATGGCTTCAGACGATCACGAATAGACGAATTAATTTCTAATTGTAATTTAATAAAGATGTCTCAAAGACTTGGAATGGCCGACGGACGATGCTTCACCCTCAACTCCTCAGCCCAGCTGACCAACAATTACATCATGGAACAAAACAAAATTTCCCGCGAAGACAACTATGGCTACCGCCAACTTCTTCAAAAGCAGGGTCCAGAACTCCTCAACAAGATGCAGGAACAATCCCGTAAAGGTTGCGATCCATGTGATCGATACACTGATATGTCCAAGACCTATTAGATAGTGTGATAAATTATGATAAAAACTTTAAAACTATACTCTAGAATGTCACAATGTGCCATATGTCTCAATGAGGTAAGGTCAACAAGGACCAATCCACCTCTCCGTTGTGGACATGTGTTTCATTCCCACTGTCTAGAGGAATGGAAAAATAAAGGTAAGAATACTTGTCCCGTGTGTCGAAGAATGTTTGACGTTTCAAAATTTAAGGTGACAGTGACGGTTCAGAACAATTACACAGCAGAATCTAATACTGTGTCATTGGAGAATGAAGCCGTTTTCAATATAATGGATACATTTAATATGTCTTTTGATGTTGAAGATACACTGGATCTAGAGAGTCTTTTTTCGGACCTTGGGATGAGTCTTTCCGACCTTGATTCCCTTCTCCTTGACGCAGAATGAGCTACAATAACGCTCATAGTTTAGCCCAGGATATTTCCTATCTGCCTTCCGGGGATCTTTGATAACCTTGCCAGATGCATCAACCAGAAGCGGTCCCGTTGCCCATCCCCGCTTGTGGCTGAAAACATTGGCTCGGAAAACTATTCGCTTATTTGGCGCAAATTTACCAGCACGCTTCACACGAGAGAGTGGCACTTTGAAGAATTTCGCGACAGATTCCTGGGTATCGCCGGGTTTGATACGATACTCTACAACATTGTGTTGAACATAGAAGTGGAAGTCTCCTTGGCGAATGTAATTTGTAGGTCTTCCAGGACACACAAACAGCATGACCTTGTAGTACCCCTTCTTGCACTTTTCACCAGGTTTCGCGCGATAGACCTTTCCAGGGTTATCAGATAGGACGGCTTTTGGAAGCCCGGTACAGGTTGTGTAATCGTTTGGTTTATTTGACAGACCGGATCTGTCACCTGGAATACTCTTCTGCCAGCGGTAAGCTTCATAATCACCAACGGCATATGCGTAACAATTATTGTTACCAATTCCAGTGGCTGTTCCCCACCGACGGTTGGTGAACTTTCTTTCAGAGCCACTCATAGGAAGGTCCTTCTTCATTTGTAGTTGGGTCAGAAAAAAATATTACTATTTAATAAAATGACAGTCCTTGATCGCGTTGCCAAATCCGAGTCCAGAACCGATATGCTTACTGAGCTTCTCATCTTCGTTCTCAATGTTCTCATTGCGACTTTCGTACTCCGATTCGCATGGAACCGATCCCTTGTTAAGCACATTAGCACTCTCAAGCCAATTAAGACCATGCTTGATGCTTTCATTCTCGCGTTGTCTATCAACGTTGTGAGAGGTGTTTAAATATTAATATAAAATCCAGTATAATTCATTATTGATAAGTTGAAACAGTCAACTTATGAGTAATTAGAGTATTTAGATTTCGGTGTAACCCATAATTCTTTCACCTTCTGGACTCACAAGAGTTGGGAAGCCTGTCATACCCGAACATTTCTCCTTTTCACAGTCTACAAATCTGAAAGACTTTTCATTCTTCTGCATATAGTTCAACTGTTTCACAGTCCAGCCACATTCCTTGCTCCCGTACACGGTCCATTGTCCTTCGCTTGAAGTCGAAACTTTTTTCATTCTAAAAAGGATAAAGATGGCGGCGGCAACGAGAGAAATTGTTATCAATTGCTGACGACGCATTATTGTATAATATATATTACATATTTTTTATGAATCTACACATTTGTTCCTTGGTCAATTTTGGATCTAAATTGAACATCTTCGCCAAATCACCCTTCTTATAGAGACGACACTTCCGTCTGTCAATTTTGGCGTTGCCATTCTTGTTGATTGATATCTTTGGTCTCTGTTTTGTGGCTACAGGGGCTGCATTTGGAGACTTCTTTTCGGGTGGCTTAACCTGGGCAATACCGGGTCTTTTTAATGGCATCTTCTTCTTTTCGGCGTTCTTTTGGAGGACAGCCACAGCGCGGCGAATAGCACTTGACTGATTAGCACTCCCCTTACGCACGGGTGGTTGTGGGGGGCGGGGGGCGACGACCGCTTTCTGTTTCTTTGTTGGCAGAACCTTTTTGAGTACACGAGTAAGAGGGTTCTTCTTTGGCGCACTACTAAAGAATGGATGTTTTAAAATTGTTTCGTAGGTTGGAAAATTGTGTTTCGCACCTAATACCATTCTGTAATTATCAACGTATTTGCCCCAACTGGTCTCCGTCCACCGCTCTCCCCGCGGTCCTCGGTACTCTTCGGGTAATACATCGCGCAAGAATTCTTTTGTCTGTTTATAACCACTATATGGCGCGAATTCGTAATACATTGAATTAAGAATCAAGTGTGCGTCATACATTATATGACTTTTACTACCAATACCATGAGACGAGGCGAGATCCCCGGATGTTACGATCGGGTTTCTCACACTTTCCATGGTGGACATACCAAAATCTATGATTACTGGTTTAAATCCACCCTTCGTTTTAAGAATGAGTAAGTTGTTCGCGTGAAGATCGTGGTGTCTAAATTTTGGGTATTTTTTATGAATGTTGGCCAGGTTTTGTATCAATTGTCCGATGACCTTTTTAACCGCAGCCTCACTTGGTTTGGTCTTTATCCATGCCTGAAGGCTTTTACCATCGATGTATTCGAAATAAAGAACATCGGCGAATCGGCACGATTTGAAATGATACATACGGGGTGTGCCCATTCCTTTCAATTTTTCGGCAATACGGTACTCCATTTTGGCACTCTCTTCTGTCGTAACCTTAATCGCGACTTGCGTGGCACATTTATCATCGATACACCCATAGAACACTGTACCATACTGACCCTTCCCTATGGCACGCAATCGTGTCGCCTTATTGATTAAGAGTGGCCTTTGTTTGATCCTAGTGAAAAAATGTTTCTCGGGGTAACATGCCTTTGCAGCGCCATCCTCTTTTCCTCGTAGGATTTTCTTAACTTCTTCTCCGACCGCATTCTTCTGGGAATTGGTCTTGGCTTGGTTGGCGATGTGAACAAGATCCGAGAGCTTGACCATACTTATTACAAACTAAGAAAAATTTCTACACTTCTCGGGCATACCATTCCATAAGTGATACTGGCCACGCGACACCATGTTGAGCACATATTTCATCATGAATATCTTCTTTTGTCTGGTATCCCTTGACATAGTTAAGGATATCTATATTCTGACTACCAATCGCACCAACTAAAGCCGCTAACGAATAAAGTTCCATAATTTCTTCAGACTTATCAAGTGCAAAAGCTGTCTGAACTGTATTCATGAAAACCTCAAACATATCTGTGGCGGTCTCGTGGTTTTTATGCGTTGCAATCCAGAAAGTCACATAATCTTCATATTCGGTGGAACAATCACCAAGTCTTAATTCAATTTCATATAGGATTTGGTGTTCATTGGCACGAAGCATATCGGGGATGCCATACTTTATCGCTTGCATAAGTTCCATTTGTTTTGATTTACTTTTTCTATTACAGACTTCGACTTAGGTTATATCTTCTAAGCTATTATACCAACCCCAAAGATTCATGATTTTTCTGTGTATACCCGTACAATATATTTCTCTATAGACATTTTCAAGTGCTATATATGATTTGTACATCGCCTTCACCCCCCGTTCAAATTTTGTACCCGGTTCTCCAAGGTCATAACCCCCTTCGATCATTTTTGTACGGAGATGCTCTTCATCATAACTATCTAGTGTTATACCATGAAGACTACAATATTCGCAAATCGCGTTATATTTGACACGCTTTGTCACACGCGTCAATGGTTTGTGAAGTTCTAACTCATTTTGAAGATACTCAATTTGTGAATGGAGGTAGTTTTCTTCGTTTATCATGGAGATATTATAAAAATAATCATGGAAATGATCAAGAACTTCTTCTGTTTGATTATCAACGTGTATATCAAAGTTTTCATAGTCAACAATGGTTTCCATACCCCGTGTAGTTCTATCCTTGTATATTCTATGTAGGGTGTTACATAGATTTAGATAATCACCCTCAGAGATATTGTGAACGTTATTATCTACAATTTTCATGGCATTTCGGAGGTCTTCCATTCTTAATTCTTACAAGTTTAACTTTTCTAAGTAACTTTCATCCAGGCACTCCAATTCAAAAAGGATGTTTACTCTCGCGTCATTTAAAATCTCCATCTGCTTTTCGAGGTAATTGCGTAAATTCCATGATATTTCATCCTCTTCATCAATCGCGTCGTATCGGCCCGATACGGTATTACCCCTGTCAATAAAACCATAATAAGTATTAACCGCTTCAAGATCTTTGTCGACCTGTTTAAGTTCTTGAAGTAGCCATTGAATTTCGTCGTTTATAGGATCGCCCGTGATCATTTTGTTTTAAATTACATATAATTACATACTACTTAGGTTGATTCCAATCATTGCTATCATAACTGCCCATTTCAATCCTCTCTCTCATTTCATTTAAAGATTTTTCCTCGCCTTCTGTTTTCAATCTAAATGAAGATTCTAACGATTCCCTTTTATATCTCCTGGCATCACGGATGGCATCTATATCCCAAACGTCCTCTTCTGGGTCAGTTGCTTTCCATTTTTTGTTTTCGTTAATAAGACGTATATCTTCCGGGTCCCATGCGTCTTCGCTTTTTTGTGATTGAGTTGTAACCCTTCTACGATGTTGTTTACGAACAACTGGGACAAATATATGACGTGCTAACATACCTTATCTATATTACACTTTTTTAATTAAGTTTATGTATCTAACGAACTCCCCTTCTGTGAACATCCATGAGAATGTTGCACAGTTCCAGGTACTTTCCCTCTCGAATATCACATTCTTCGATGATCGCCAATGCTCGTTGAAGGTTGGTGGTTTTTTCTTGCGCGGGAGCCACGGGTGCGGCGGTGGCTTGGCGCCGTTCAATTCTCTCACGTTCAGCGATTCCCGCGGCGAGACGAGTGGTTTGTTCGCGCAACCGATCGCGTCGTTCCGCCGCCACATAGTTAATCATGTCTCTTCGGGCAGGGGCGTTCTTACCTCGCATGGTTCGCAGTTGGCGCAACATGTCATCTGGGTATCCAGAGATAAATCTATCCAAGTATTGCAACATATTGAGGCGGTTGTGTCTGATAGTAGCCAATTTCATTTGGACTCCCGCACCACGAAAACCATTCGGTGATTCCCTCCACGCTTCAATAACATACTTGAGCGTATTCATGTTACCAGTAGCGATAGCATATTCAAAATCACTCGGAGACCACTCTCGGTATTTGTGACAGAAAGTGTTGTAAATCAACTCAATCTTTTGAACGTGTTCAGTCTTGATGGTCTCTTCAATGATGTTGTGCATGTCCCCAATATTGGCAAAAGCATCTCTCACAGTAGATGGATAATATGTAAGCGCGCTTCTCATCATGGTAATATCACCATATTTAATAGCGGAATACATCATTTGACGAAGGATACGCAATTTGTCCTCATGGGTACCCCCGATCGCCACGTAGCGAAGATCCGAACGGAAAAACGAATAGTATTCATCCAACCATTGATTCTTGGCACAAAGTTCGATTTCTACCTCAAGAGATCTGGGACCACCGTATGTCTTGAGGAAGTTGTAGATGTTTCGCTGCTGGTGAGTAGCAGCAGCTTCAATGACCTTCCTGGATTTCTTGTAGTTGAAGGTTTTCATACACTCAATGTGTCCCTTCTTGATGGCAGATAAGCAGGTTTTGCAGTCTTGGCAGCGCATTGATATAGGTTCTTGTTTTTTGGAATTGACTTTTAAGGGTCTTTAAGTTGACTTAGGCGTATTCTTACACGAATTTAACAAAGTACCTGAAGATCGGAGTGTGGCTGCGGCGAGTCCTTTATGGTGTGAGAGAGGAAGGTTTTCTGAATCGATCCGCAAACGCGTGGGCTGCGGCTATGTATTCTCTATTTTGTTCGATCGTTTCCATGGGTGTCTTTCCCTCACACGCGGCTATGCGCGCCGTTTGTTCCTCGAGCCACGCGGCGAAATTGAATCCTTCGGGGGTGTGGTTATGCTTGCTATCGTTTACCAGGCGTTCAAGCCAGAAAAAATTCGTATAATGACATATCGCGCACCGATGGGATTCAATATTAGGATCGAGTCCCTTGACGGTGAGGGGTATGTTGTGATCGTGATCGATCTCTACACCGGCGGCGATGGCGGCTAGAACCTCGGGCGACGCGATCGCGAGTTGGTACTCGGTGAATTGGTCATAGGAACACCCGAGTAGGTCCTCTGTGCGCTCACTCTTCGATATCCCGTCTAGGAAATTGCGTAGTAATGCTCTCAGACACGCCTTGGCGCGGTACACCGGATCGTTTTTATAACGTTCCTTCCTCTGCGTGTTCCTCTTTTTTTTATTTTCGGGTTCGGCGTGGTACTCGGCGTTGTACGCCTTCTTCTTTTCTTTATTTTCCGGTTTAGCACGGTACTCGGCGCCCCATGCCTTCATCCTTTCTTTGTTTTCCTGTTTGGCACGGTACTCGGCGCCGTACGCCTTCTCCTTTTCTTTATTTTCGGGTTTGGCGCGGTGCGCGCGACGACACTTTTTACACTCTGTCTGTAGTCCATCTGGTTTCGACCTGTTCATACCGTGCTCCTCCATTTCATGACATTTTGAACATTCCTTCACATTATCCATTACATGCTACAAAACCCTAGTCTTTAATATCATTTTTAGGTGCATGTGCTTATTCGTTACATATTTTTTACATGGCTATATCTATTCTATGCTCTTACCCCTCGTCGTTGTACATCCATGAGAAGATTGCATATTTCAAGGTACTTTCCCTCTTGAATTTCACAATCCTCAATCAGTGACAACACTTTTTGAAGATTGGTGGGTCTTTCTTGCGCGGGGGCTACGGGCGCAGCGGTGGCTTGGCGCTGTTCAATTCTCTCCCGCTCAACTCGTCGCTCCTCCGCTTGATTAATAGCGTATGTGTGACCTAGCTCGAGCATCTTTTGGGATACATACGAAGCCATCTTTCGTCTGGCTCTGGTAGATTGACCTCTGCTGTAATTAATCTGGCGCATCATATTCTCTGGGTATTCCTTGTTAGGAAGGAATTCATCCAACAACTTTAACATATCCAAGCGACTTTTTGCGATAGTGGCCAATTTCATTTGGATTCCAACCCCTCTCATTCCATCCGGGCAATTTCTCCATAATTCGATGACTTGAAACAAAACAGAGATGTCACCGGTTTCAATCGCATAATCAAAATCCCACGTATTCCAATGGGCGCTTCTGTTTTGAAACCATCCATACACTTCCTTAATGATATCTTTATTCTTGGATTTAACAGCCAATTCCATCGTATGCATCATATCATCTTCAGATGCATACGAATCCATAATTCGTGAGCTCGGCATCGTGTACCCATTGTCTGTCACATTGAATGGAGTGGGCGTCCAATCATTACCAACCACAGAACACGCATACACGTATGTGCGGAGAGTTTGTAAGTCATTGGCTTTAATACACGCATTCACAACGTTTCGCACGTGTTGTTTGCGCCGCGGCTCCATACCAGGGGGTCTTTCTTGAATGATGGGTCTATACATTTCATGATATTGATGATACCAGTTATTCAAGATAAGATGAGTTCCAAGGGTATCCCAGTCATCGACAAGGGAGGGGTTCAAATTCCGAATCCAATGCATTTCTTTGAGAGCGTTGTATACATGAAGCTGTTTTGCTTTAGCAGCTTCAATCAAAGCATTTTTGCATTTCCTATAATCGAAAGTCATAACACATTCCGTGTGTCCTTTCTTAATAGCAGTTAAGCACGTTTTGCAGTTGGGGCAGCGCATGAGGTTTGTTTTTTGAAGTGACTTTTATGGGTATTTAAGTTGACTTAGGTGTACTTTTTTTTCATTTTTCCTACAAACTCGGTATAATCATCTTCTACCCGAGAAGCTTTATCCCAGGCTTTGAAAGCCTTGGTGATAAGTTTCTGATCCTTCTTCTGTTGAGCAGCCGTTGGCTCCTTTATCTTGTCAATTTTGCGACCATACTGAACGGAGTCCCTTTGTGTCTGATTCATATCCTCGCCTGTCTTGATCCAGTCGTTTTGAAGTTTTTCATATTTAGTGGTCTCTTTCTTGTTCAATTTCTCGATGATTTTCTTTGGAAGGGGTTTAGGTCCTTTCATATCTACAGTATATCATTATTTTATTTTACGAAAAAAAATATAATACACGACGACTATACATAATATCACAAGTAACATTTTAATATACCTAGATGTTTTTAATATATCCCAATACTAAGATGTCTTCCTGCTTCAAGGTAAATCGGCTTTGGCAACCCGATGAAATCAAGTTACCCAACTGGTACAAGCCGATCGATCCCACATTACAGGAATTTTTAAAGCAATATCATGCATCCAGTAAGACTGGTGAAATTTCGAGTAAAAATGGGAATAAAAAACGTCGTAAGAATCGTTGTTTGAGATATATCACGCGAATGATTCCCTTTTATGATGTTCCATATCAGATAGATCTTGGATCGTGTACATTATTGAAGCGTACACGGGGTTCCAAAATGAAATATTCCTCTCGGAATAACGTGGTTTTCGTCAACTTTTCCCGATATTATCTTAGAATATCGGTGAAAACTATCGCTACGACTATAAATGGTTTTGGTTTAAACGTACTTGGAAATGGAGTTGAACTTGATGTGAGTAAGACAGATCCAGAAACGCAAACTTATACAATTCCACCCATATTGTATAAACATGACTACATTAAGAATGTAAGGGATGACAGTCGTGTATTGAGACATTTTAGTCGTAATTCTATTAATTCAACTACAAATTTACAGTATCTCGTACTTCCGAAATGCCTGGCCGCGTCAACAGTTCAATTAGATCCATATTCCAGTGCATACTATTTAACTGTAGAAATAGTTGATGAAAATGATAATGTAAAGCGGGTACTCATGCGGGATATACTTCACCATACGTGTTGGGATGTCATATTTGACGATGAAAATGTAAACAAGGATTTCAATAAAATGATACATGATAATTTACAAGATATCCTAGAGTCTATGACATTAGAAGATCAAAAAAGAAGTAGTCAGCTTGATAAGGTAAAGGCTGCCATAAAAGAACAGAACGAGCTCAACAAGGGTCCACCACGAGTTCCAACGACTCGAGTGGGTGCATTCTTTGGCGCACTCGCACTTTTTATGTTTATGCGGTAACCCCGCGTCTATGCACGTCCAAGAGGAGGCGACACAATTCTAAATACTTTCCTTCCGGGATATCACAATCTTCAATGACCGCTAACGCCTTTTGAAGATTAGTGGCTTCCTTTTCCACGATCGGGGTGGGGACCACTTCAGGTTCAGGTTCCCGAGCTGGGAGAGCCGGGCCAAGTCCGTTCTCAGAGGCGAATCTTATCATATCCTGGCGACACGAATAATTTCTACCCGGCGTAGATTCGCACAACGCTAAGAAATCAGCCGGCCATTCCGGGCATTGCATATGAATATGCTCCAATTCATAATGCTTACTCCATCTAATACAGTAATTCTTCCAGCTGGGTGTGGAATGTCTTCTACCATCTAACTGAGTCCAAAACATTCCAAAAAGAGACGGCCCACCAAAACGATGAACATTCGGATAATCGTCTTTGAAAGAGAGAATTAATTTTGCGACCGTATCCCAACAGTGAATTTCTACTCTTTCAAATATGTGCGCAAAATGCCCAACAAGTTGTTCAAGGTGTCTTCGCTTACACCGTTCCTTATTCTTGAATATCATTTCAATTAATCTGCGACCATTGTTCTTCCAGGCACTCGGCCACGGAACATCACTGCGTTCGTTAAAATGCTGTTCAACCCATCTAACCAAATGAATTTGTCCGCTAAACGCAGCACATTCCATAAAATCAGTCAAGTCTTTGCGAGTGGCGGTTTCGGTCGTTCTCGGCTTCAAGTATGGGTAAATTTGACTACTGATAGCAGTGTCACCAACCTTGATGGCGAGTTTCAAGAGAGCAATATTCCTGGGATTTGTTGAGCGGGAAACAAAATCAACAATGTACGGATACCAAGTTGGGTTTCTGTGCTGAATAACATGAGTAGCGACCTCATATTGCCTACCCGGAATATCCCAAGTTTCGGGTTGTATTCTGCCCTCAACATATTCTTTCAAAGCGTGCTTAAACATGACCGGGCAGTTATGTTTGGCACAATTTACGAGTGTATCCGCATTCAATCCAGCCTCTTCCCCACCAAATTTTGTAAGACACCTTTTAAAGCATGGGATGCATCCCATTTGAATGGCGTAATCAATATCCCAGCCGCAGCAGTGACAGTGTATCATGGTTTGTATTTTTGATTTTTTGAGGATCACACATGACTTAGGCAGTATTTACATATGATGGGTATTTTACCATAGGGGCGTAGGCACCTTGGGCAAACAAAAACGCGGTGCTTACACCGACAACAACAAGGGTAAGAACCCACCCCGCGACAGTTTTAGTGAGAAGTTTCCAATTCACCCCACCGGTACCCTCAAAGAGGGCAACGCCCACAGTCGCTCCAACTTGACAATGTGTAGTTGACAAAGGCCATCCAAGTCGAGAACCAAGAATAATTACCGCGGCTGCGCCAAGTTCGATACAGATACCACGACTGGGTGTGAGTTTAGCCATTTTCGTACCAAGGGCTTCAAGGATCTTATAACCGTATGTGGCGAGACCCACAACTATTCCACTGGCTCCAAGGGAAAGAATCCAATATGCATCATTACCCATATCAGCATTCTTGGAAACTTCACCAGATTTATAGATGGCATAAATAGCGGCAAAGGGTCCGATTGAATTAGCGACATCATTTGCACCGTGTGCGAACGAGTCACAACAAGCTGTCAAAATCTGAAGATATCTCATAGAGTGTTCCGTCTTTGTATCAAATACTTCAGCGTTATCGTGTATAGATTGAACAGACTCGTCGGTATGATAAAAATCTTCAACGGAACGCTCTTCCCTATCCCTGAAAATAATAGGATTAATGAAAAGGTAAGACAAAATACCAACTCCACCACCGATGCCAAAACTGATAGCACACGCCTTCCACAAAGGTGTATCGTCAAGTTTCAAAAATTTGGCACCCTTATACACAATGAAAAACGTGTTAATTGTAAAAGTGCCCGCAACGAGTACAGGGAAACCATACTGAATGCGCTTGTAAGAATCCTCGGAACGAAGAATGATAAGTCGTATCATAAAAAACATCAAAGAAGCAAAAAGTCCTGATATAATGGGTGAAAGTAACCACGAAACGATGATGGCTACAACACCTTTTACATAAGGGAAATCATTGGATTTTGCGATCCATGTAACACAATTGGAGCCCCTCGCAACCATTGTCATCCCGATCATTCCACCGACACAGGAATGGGTTGTGGATACGGGCATCTCAAAGTAAGACGCAATGATTAACCATGAAGCGACGGATATAATGACACAGAGACAGCCATACATAAGAAGACCGGGGTCGTCAACAAAACATTCTTGATCACTTATACCTTTCCGGATTGTTTTTACGACATGGTTTCCCATAAATAGAGATCCAGAAAACTCGCACACAGCAGCGAGAGGTATTGCGTGCTTAATCTTCAAGGCACCCGATCCAACTGATGTGGCGAAAGCGTTAGCCACATCGTTTGCACCTATTCCAAAGGAGGCGCAAAAAGCAAAAATACCTCCAATAGCAACGATCCATTCAAAATGATGTAACATCTTTTATCATTATTAAAACTCTATTCCTTAAATGTGTTGAAATTAATTAAATCCAAATGCTTTCATAAAAAATCTCTTATCTTCATGGCTATCAAAATAGACCCGGAACCCCTCACCATAGTATGGCTTTGGTTCATCAAGTTGCTCTGAATCCGATTCGGGTTCAGATTCGGTTTCATAGTCAGTTGTATCATCGGAATCTGAGATGGATTCACTTTCACTTTCGGTTTCACTTTCGGTTTCACTTCCGGGATCCCCGATGCGACGATCGGGGTTACGGAAGCCAAGAATTCTTATCGGACCAACTGGGGTGTCGCTCTCATAGTCGTCTGATTCAGATTCGGATTCGGAATCGGAATCGTCATAGTAGTAGTAAGTCTTCTCAACAATCTTTCGTGCTTGCCGAGCCATCTTTTCTTATTAATACACGTGGGGTATCCTTATTTAACTTAAACGAAGAAATCTCTTTCGCAACGTTGCGGATAAAGGTACAGACACCATCAGTGACAATTGAAAATGTCATATGCTGCCTCATTTGAATATAGAAACATTTAACAAGTTTCCATTTCATGCTATCATTATATATTAAAAAAATTCTAAACGATTGTACATGGTTGGAAATGTGTTTCTTTTCCATTCGTTCTCAAGATGATCAAACATTGCGAGGCGGCATTCCGAATAGCTTAGTCTGTCCGGAAGTGAATACGATTCACAATCTTGACGTTGTGGCATCATAGACCAGTTATCAAAATTTTCACTGTACCAGGTTTCTTTGTCATCGTTTTCAAATTCACACTTTAGGGTGTGTATCAATTTATCGTGTATCCCATATTCATCAAAGAGGTTACCGACAACTTTTGTATCTTCTTGTTCGTCAATATCACGAATCTCCTTGTCGATGCGGGTTGTAAGAGAAAGAAGTTTTGAAATTTGTTTGTCGTATTGGGTATCTCCGTATTTAACGAAAATATCACGTCTCTTCCTTTTGAACTGTGAAAGTATTTCCTCACATTTCAAATGGAAGTCTACAAGGCACTGGCGATCCATTATTTGATATTATTATTAAAACTTTAATTGTGATTTAGGTTGTACGTCTTTGGTAGATGTAGAACTATCGTTTCTCCGGCTTCATTTGTGGCCACAATTTCTCGATGGTCTTTATATTCGCCCGTTACTGGTTCGGGGAGAGGTGTTCGAATAGCTGACGGGGCAAGCAGCTCCCAGAAACTCTTGAGTATTTTATACGACATTTTTCTGGGGCGTTGGGAGGTTCAAGCTCTATATTATCGTAAAGAAGTTTTTCCCAGATGATACGCTGGACGTCGGAGCAGAGTGGTTCAGTTGCCCGACAGAATGTGACTCGGAACTCGTCTGTTACGAGTGGAATAAAATTCATTGTCTGATTTCTTAACGATGTCCGACTTTACTTAGGCGTTCTTGTTCCATTTCGATTCGGTGTTTTTCTGAACTAACATCCAGGTAAATACGTCTCGGGGCATCCCATACGGCAGTCTTTACCCATATACACAAGTTTTCTATATAATCTGGTGTCATTGAAAAAATGGTTCTGTAGATGGCTTTAATGTACATTTAATTTTAACTTATATTTTTATTTTTTATATTCTCCTTTCTAATACCTATACTTGGTCTCCCATCATATTTACACTTTTCTGCGTAAGGTCCGTCTGCGTTCACGTAATGTAAAAATACTTGAATATGAAATGAATTTTCACCTACATCAAGTTTTCTTCGTTCGTGTTCGTGTTTACAACCCCTATATAGAATGGCTTCGCCTATTTCCGCAGCTATAGGTACATGATTCATAATCAAGGGCCATCTGTAATCTTCGTCGGCATCGGTATAATGATAACCGAGTGTTAAACTCAATGATACCTCACAAGATGGGCGATCCCTGTGAGGGAGAAGAACATGACCATTCTTATAAATTCTATAGTATGAATATGTTGGAATAAGTTTTAACTCACTATGTTTTTCTGCGACCGGTTTTAAAAACTGTAAAATACTTTCCATCAATGAGTCTCCGTAAACTCCATGTGTTCCCTTTGCCTGCGATGCATATGAGTTCGGTTCATATCTGTTAAATTGTTTGATATGTTTACCATCGACATCATTCATTTGTTCATATAAAGCATATTGTGTAGCTAGTTCACAGGTTTCCTTTGATAGCGCATTTTTTATGCGCGTGTACCCCTTCTCCACAAATGTCATTTATATACATTTTACCCTAATTTTTATATTGTCATAATTCAGAATGTCATTAGAGGATATACCCAAAAAGGTTCAGTACCTCACAATAGATTCAAACTTTGTCACTGGTACAAATAATACATTTTCTTTGGATCTTCAACTTGAATCAAATACACATGTCGAGGATATGAGTCGCGTCCTAGGTATCAAGATGGTTGACTTCTATATAACGCAAGTCGGATTTGCAGGTGGTTCGACGCACGGTTTCCAGTCTACGCCCACCAACATACCCAAATATGTCGATATTGTATGCCCCGATATTCCTAAAGTAGCTCAAATCTTAGATGAGAGAAATGGACAGATTTTAGCTAGAATTCCACTCGAGAGACATTTTACGACTGCATTCGACTCGTCCATACTTCGTGATAAACAATGGAAGAGATTTAATCAAAAAACAAATTACTTTAACCCAATCTCAATACAAAAATTAAATTTTCAAATTTTTGAAGAACAGGATGATGGCGATTATGTAACACTCAACCCAGATTCAAAGTGGTATATGATTCTTGAGATTACAACAGTCGACGTAAAAGAAAAACCCAGGGAACGAGATCTACAGCAAATACTGACCGCACTTAATCGTCTGGTCGATCGAGTCGAACCAAAGACTCCCCTGGGTGAGCCATCAATAAGTATCCCCGAAGATGTGGGGGATTCTTATAAATGGAAAGAGTATATCTCCATTGGAGTTATTGTTCTTAGTGGAATAATTCTTCTGTCCCTGATGAAGCGACGCCCAAAACTTAGCGAGTAATCGCGAAGACTGGTTGCGCTGGCTTGGAGACACGAGTGGAGACACTGGAGACGACCAAGTAGACCGCGATGGACAACAAGGTAGTCAAGATAGCAGTGAGAGTGTACTGGGCGCCGCCGTTCTTTGGCACCTTGATCAACTGCTGGATAACCCAGCGGACCAAGTCCATCCAGCTCATCGCCGCAGCGAAGCTAAAGCCCGCAACAATCGCGTTGAGGGATTGAGTTTCCAATTCTTGGGTAACGAGGTTAACAGTATTGAGGGCTTGGGCGGTCATGTCAGCCATGGTATGTTTTATATTATACATTATATAATATTTTCACTCTGGTAATAATTCCTCTTTATGTACAATTTTTTTATATTTAGGTTTTCTGACAATTTGTGATTTTGCAAATATTTGCTCTTCTTCGTCATCAGAATCTCCATCAGAACTACTTCCCGAATCATCGTCACCTGTAACTTTGAATGACTTATATTCAGAAATTGTCCATCCCTCCGGCTCCGATGTACTCATTACTATTAATAGCATTTTTTAACATCTCTTCTACCGGGCTTTGTGGGACCCACTCTTCCCATCGATCGTGTGCATCATTCATCTGCCTGAAAGTCTGATTATTACCCGAATATCTCACAAATGCTGGACATTCTCCTGGTGAAACCTCTTCAAGCTCATCTTCGTCCGAAGACTCTTCATCGTAAATATCCGGGAAGAGGGAACCGATGTTCTGTCCGACTGTATACATCACACAATACTTAATTGCGTATTCCATATCCTCCGAAAGTATCGTATCGCGATCACAAGCCTTGCAGTATTCAGCCGCCAGTACCATACTTCTCTCAACAACAGGAATGAGTATCCCCATCAAGGCCTGTTGCTGTGACGCCTCGTATTCTCCTGAAGATTCGCCGAAACCAGTTTTCATCGTCTTTACTAATATTTCAAATCAAAAAGAGTTCCAGTAATTCCCTCACTTATACGAAGGATGTTGTGACTCACAGCGTACACTCTAACTTGTCTTGAATAATTGGCGCAGGGTGTCAGACTTAGGTTAAGTATCTGTTCTTTCACAAGACTAAAATTGATCTGACCGGTTGGGTACCACTTCTCTGGCTGAAGCGCAAAACTATATGAATAGAATCGCCTTATGAGTTGTGTCTTGCTGTGATGGATGGCTGCCTGAACAGCCTTAAGAAATATAACATTGCCAGTCTCTTCTGTAATAATTGGCTGACCGTCAAGATCAAGTGTAAGGTGATCAAGGTTTTCATAAAGAATATACTTACCCCCTGTGTCTGCGAGTGTATTATCATAATCAAATGGCGTTATAAATTGGTGTTCGCCAACTCCCGTATCACCCTGTCTCTGAATCACAAAATAGAGTTCCTTCACTGGATTGTAAAAATCTAATTTGAATTGGGCGTTCTGTACACCCTGATCAATATCAAATACATTTTGTTGAAGTTGTGTAATGATATAATCCTTCGTCTTTTCATTCTCAATTTTGATTCTTTCACAAGGATCAATAAAAGCAGCTTCCGCACACAACGAAAAGTTTTTGAGATGAATACTACCGGGTGTTACGGGTTGAAGTTCTCCAGTTGTACCCTTTATAATGAGATGATCGTGATTTCGTATCTTAATTTCAACTTCAACTTCCTGTTTTTTAATGGCGCAGAGAGGTAGTGCCAGTTCTGGGTTGTTGTAAAAATAAAATGGAAGATCGACAAAGAATTCGTCTTCCGTGTCTGCCCTCCCAATATTACCTAATATGTCCTTGTCCGAAACTCTTGTATCGATCGTTCGTTCGGGATATTTTCCCACGAGATGTTTTAAAGCTCTCTGTTTTGTTTGTGTAACAAAGTGTTCTGAATATATCTGAAGATAATCACCTGTAAGTCTCTGTACAACTTTTCCACCTATAATGAGATCGGCGTATTCGATAAGAGCATGACCAATAGACTCTATAAATCTTGGGTCGTTATACAATACAGTTGAAATGGCCGGCAACTTAATTTTTACACTAAGTGTTAATATCAAATCGCCAGTGTTTTGAGCTACTCTGAATCTTGCCTTGCCACCAAAATCTGCGACATTCTCCGATTCTATGTCTATATATTCTCTTGCAAAGTTCGAATGTTTCTTAAAACTTTGCAAAAAGTATGTATAGTCTGGGTCCACGGTAAAATACCTGTCTTGGACACCTGATGCCAAGAGCTGAACAACACCAGCCATTACTATTATAGCATTCTAAAATTTTAAACCAGCTAACCCGTGATGAACTCTAAGTATGTTATAATTTACAGCGTACACTCTGGTATTATTGTCATCGCTGTTATTTATTGGATCTATCTTGATTGTGAGTAACTTGTGAAATATACGACTCATATTAACCTGCCCAGTTGGATAATAAACTTCTGGTTTTAAGGCAAAACTATACATCCCAAACTCCGATTGCTTATGTGCCTGATTGGCTACATATTCCGGTGGACTAATATGATGTTTAAGAGATTGTTCGTATACAATAAACTTTCTTCCTCTATCAAAAACAACCTCATTATTGAATTGAAGTTTTACATTTGTTAGGATATTATATCTATTTGGATGATTTGCTCTAACAGCCTCCTCAGATTGCGAAACAAAGAAGAGTTCTCTTACTGGGTGTGAAAAGTTGAGCATCACCGACTTTGTATTTTCACCAGCTTTCATAACGAATTTGGACATTTGTACTTGGGTCACGACATAATCAAGTGGTCTGGACATCATGTAGTTTCTCTCATTGTCGGTAAGAAACACAAATTCTGTATCGAGTGAAATCTTTTTGAGGTTTGCTGAGGCAGTTTGTGGATTATTACCACTCACAAGTTCGGGGAGGGGTCTCAATTTTATCCGAACTTCAACAACCTGTTTGGTGAGGGCACACGTTGGAATAGCCAGACTCGCATTACGATAAAACCAAAATGGAAGATCCATAAAGTATGTATAATCGCCCGTGTATGCGATTGTATGACCATGTCCATTTAGAAAGTATACAGTCTGATCTATATCATCGTCTGTATTGTGAAGCTGTTGGTGAATGTATATATATTCACCTGTAATTTTTTGAATAGACTGTCCACCAATCAAAAGTTCAGCACTCTCCACAAGGTGTGATAGAATAGATGGGCACCATTCATGCACAGTAGATGGGTCGTCAAGGGTTACTTTCAAAGTCAGGTTTTTGATGAGATCTCCTCTGTCATTTGGAACACGGCAGGTAACAGTTTTACCAAATGTAGCGTCTCCATCAAATTGACTTTCAATATAATTTATGGAAAACTTTGTATGCCTTCTAAAATTCATCAGGAAATATGAAAATTGTGGATCTCCTGTAAGCCATTGGTCTTGGACTCCAGTGGCTGCGAGTCTTAGACGACCAGACATTCCTACTCTATGTGAGTAAAATTTTACTAAATAAAACGGGACACTACTGTAGAATGAATCTTCAATTGAGGAAATTCAAACCCGAGACTATGTCAGATGATAGGGTCTGTGTTTTTATAGGAAAGCGTAACACGGGAAAGTCAACCTTGGTCAAAGATATTATGTATCATAAGAAGCATATACCAGCGGGAATTGTCTTATCAGGTACGGAGGAGGGGAATCATTTTTATGGCGAGTTTATCCCAGATCTCTTTGTGTATGGAGAATACGATAAAGATGCTATCGAGAGGGTTATATCCAGGCAGAGAAAGATAGTGGGTACAAAGGGGAAGAATCCATATAACGGCGCCTTTATGCTTCTTGATGATTGTATGTATGATTCAAAGTTTCTCAAAGATACGTGTATTCGTCAGTGTTTTATGAATGGTCGACACTATAACATATTCTTCATGTTAACTATGCAATATGTGATGGATTTGCCACCTGCATTGCGCGCCAACGTGGATTATGTGTTCATTCTTAGAGAAAATATAATACAAAACAGAGAAAAGCTCTATAAGTCATTTTTTGGGATTTTTCCCTCGTATGATATGTTCTCTAAGGTCATGGACGCTTGTACAGAGAATTATGAGTGTTTAGTATTGGATAATACCGTGAAATCAAATAAAATAACAGATTGTGTATTTTGGTATAAAGCTTCGGTTAGAAAGAATTTCAGGGTTGGAAGTCCTAATCTTTGGAAACTCCATAAAAAGATGTACAATCCCAAGTACCTGGATCAGAAGGAGGAGGATGCCAAGAAAGCTACGAAAAAGACAAACCTCAAGATTACGAAGACGAGATAACAAAGAGGAACTCTGTAACCTTATTTGAACGATTTTTTAAGTTACGACTCCCTCTATATGTATTGTAGTCAATTTCAATTTTTTCGTATGTGTAAGGTCTAAGAATATCTTCCCACTCATCTGGTTTGATGAAACCTTCATTATTATATGACACCAGGGTATGTTTAGCTTTCTCAGTAGCCAACTTCAAGGTAAGTTCCATGGCTTCTCTAATTTTACTTTTACTATTGTACTGACTCTTGTTCCAGTCCCCAGGGATACCTGATACTTTTGAAAGTGTATGAGGTCTCTCATTGGTACACACGAGATTGAGCATGAAATAATTTGATCCATATGGATGTTGATTATATGGTGGATCCAGGTAGATGAGGTCCACTTGTGGGAGTTCTCTCAGGAAATCGCAGGCATCCTGTCGCTTCACCTCAACTTCTCTCTTGGGTTCCAACCACATGGGACATTCAACTTCAATCCTCTTTGTGATTCTATCAAGGGCATGACCCCCTTTACCACCCCACCCCCCTTTGTGGAACCCCTTAAATACACCCGACGTGTTTGTGTGAATACTCGCCTTCACAATGAGTGGTCCGAGGCAATAGGGTTTGAGATGTTCGGGGACACATCTCTCAATATAGTCTATCATTCCATCGATACGCTTAGCATTCTCGGGTGTATAAAACCATCGATCACAAGTATCACTCGGCGAATACAACTCAGTTACGAGCCCGACTTTACCGGGTGTATTATTCATGGCATTAATATGCTGAGCTATTTCAGCTTGATCACTCCATGAGGGAGTTTTAAGAAAACATGTGGATAATATTTCACAGTATTTCTCCAAATCGTTTACATATAACTTTTCGGAATGACTTAAAAGCATTCTCGAAACAACACCCGATCCTGAAAACGCGTCGACACATGTTTTTGGGTTAAACCTATTTACAATTTCCTCAATTTTATTAATAAGTTTTCGTTTATTTCCTATGTATGTGATCATCGGTTGCTGAACGTATGCCTTCATTTCCTGTAGTGATGACGGATAATTTCCTTAAGTGAGTCGCTCGCAACTTTCTTCATGACTTCAAGCCGTTCGCAGCCGCTCCACATGGAGCTCCCGTGTGGAAATTCGTCGTATTTATGAGTCTTGACACAAAACTGAGCAGCGACGGCGCCGTGCGAGCCCTTTTTGATATCAATGTCGGAAGCCATTTCAGAAACATCAAACGTCGTATTAGAGCCAGACATTTCCCATACAAGCGTCTTCTTTCCGAAGTTCGAGAGAGGGCCTATTCGGTGAATAATTGATTCAGACCTGGAGAAGTCACAACCAGCAGCGAACACCAAATATGGACTGACCGGAAGATCCTTGAATAGGTGCCACGATGCATTGAGATTTTTAAATACCCGTTCAATGGCATTCCCTAAACCCTGCTTTTTCTGCCCCCTGGCGAGACGCTTGTCGTTCGTCCCTTGGTACTTGTCTTCGACAATCATGAAACAGTACTTTACCCCCTCGATTGTAATGAAGAATAGCCCCCCATCTGGACTCATGAAGCATTTATCACAGGAGTATCCCTCCGGAATAAGATCAGCCACTTTAATGCTTTTTTGCCAGGCAAACTTCCCTTCGGGACACTGGTCCCGAATCAGCTCAATACAGAATTGCTTGAACTCATCCAGGATAGAATTGAGCGTGCCTTCACTTTTTTGGCATATGCCAGACGCAATCGAACTTCCCAGGTGAATTTCTTGTAAATGGGCCATCGTTTTTTTTGCATAAATACCAGGTGACTGCGTCACTTAGGTATCGTAAAAACATATAACTATACTAAATGTCTGCTACGGATATCAATACCTTAAACCTGGCAGATAATGGTGATGGGATGGTACCACTTGGTGAAAATAGATCTACCGCATTTGTAAATAACGAACAACCACCAGCGTTTTCGCAACCCGAAAAAAATGTGAGTCAAGATAAACAGACCATGGACTCGACTCCAATTAATGACATTATGATGGAACCACCAATGATGATGGAAGAGCCCAAGATGCAAGGCATGATGCCTCAAATGACCGCTCCACAACCCCAGGGTAGTTATGCGGCGCCACAGCAAGAACAAAAGGCTCCCGAAAGTAAGAACCCACTCAACCTCACCGACGATCAATTGATCGCTCTAGTTGCGGGCGCTGCTGCGGCGTTGGCTGTATCTAAGCCAGTTCAAGACAAGCTTGTCACTTCAGTTCCAAAGTTCCTTAACGAACAGGGGGCGCGAAGCATGGTGGGCTTGGCTTCAACCGGTTTGGTTGCTGCTGTGGTCTTCTACTTTGTGAAGGATCACATTGTAAAGCCCTGATTTGACTCCCAACCCATATTTGAATAGATCGAGTTATCAATACCCGAATAATAGGTAATCAAAGCTCCAACAGTAAACGCTGATACGAGCAAGGCACTCAGCTTAAGTGTCTTGCTTCTGTCACTTCCATAATCTTTCACAGCATCCTTTGTATCACTCAAAATGAAATTCATAGCATATGTAATCAGGAACGCAATTACAGTTGTTGAAATCATAAAGAGTCTATCGACAGCGAGTCTTGGCACATTTCCAATAACATATCTAAAAATATTTGGAATGATTATGGTAATGATCGCCAGGTTTAGTAAATAGTTAGTACTCATATGAGGTATGATAGTAATTCCATACATCGTAATATAATACGCAATGACTACCAGCACAACACTAAGGGGAGTCTTCATTTAGTATGAAGAAAGAAGATTATTTATCCTGGACATGTTGACCACAAAACTCGGTTCTATCGGGGATCTGTTCGTAAATACCCAATTCTATAGACATATCACGAAGTTCCATGTAGTTAGCCCAAAATTGCGGGGAATGCGAGTACTCCTCGACCGTACAATGAGCCAATTCATGAATGAGAACATGGAATATTTCATTTGGCTCTCCATCGAGACATAACGCAATTTCCTGACCCTTGTTTGTATTATAACCAACAGCGTTATCCATGGTACGGAATCCCGTGATTGGTATAGCTCGTACAAGCATTTGATACTTTGGATGATTCACCGAGGAAATGTGTTCGCGAAGAAGTTTATATTTTTCCTTGACCTCTGTAAGTTGCTGGGGTTCCCTAGTTTGGAAAAGTATCCAAATATTTACGAGGATTAATACAATGAATGCGATCATCTTTTATATACAAAGATAAATTTACTATATAGCTCTGAAATTGGATTTCCTGTGAGACCCTCCCACAATTCTAATTTAAATCCTATTTCCTCAAGATGTGTTACGAGAAGGTCACGATAAGCTATGGGTTCCGACCTGGGACCATCTGCATAGAAGGGTGTATCCACCAGGTTCACAAACAACTTTTCACCATAACCACCATTCCCATGATTCTTTGTTAGGAAAAAGTTACCCATATTGTCCTTGAGGGGTGTTCTAAATATGATCTTCTCCGAGTCTGGTATAATACCTATGAGTCTTCCACCAGGTTTCATACGCTTTTTGATTTCCCTTATTGAACTAAAAAACTTCCCGTGAGTTTCAAAAATATAATGAAGTGAAAAGTTGTAACATATAATATCATATTTTCTATTCGGACAACTGTGGATATCACCTTCATAAAAGTTCACCCGCATATGCATATTCTTTGCTCGGGACTTAGCCTCAACAAGAGATTCTGGCTCTGGGTCGCACATACTCATATTTGCGCCACACCTGTGCCATTTTTGAAGATCACCACCAAAACCACACCCCACATCAAGGATCTGATGCCCCTCCATCGTCACACTCTGTATGAGATCCCTCTTGGCATTATTATGGTTTTTACGAATCTCTTCCATATCTTTATGAATAACTATTCTTTTAACACACTTAGGACTCTTTTGTTTGAAATGTCAATATATTCCTGATTTATGTCAAACCCTATGTACTTTCTGTTAGAGATCACAGCTGCCACTGCGGTTGTTCCACTTCCCATAAATGGATCAAGTATGACAGCACCCTGTGTAGTAAACAATTGAATAAGGTGTTCCACGAGTTCCACGGGTTTGACGGATAGATGTGTATTAAAGTCACCCTTTTCAGACTTTTTTGGCTTCTTTACCAAAAAAACTGTATCTAGGACACCTTCTTGTGTAGTCATGACATTTGAAGGAAATTTACCATCAACTTTTGTTTCATCGGATGTATTCAGAAGACCGGTTCCGTATTTCTCAAAGTTATCTATATACCGACCCTCAATGGGTTTAACAGCCAGACACATTGGTTCGATCGCCGGTTTTAACTGTGGAGTTCTCCAATCTTTACACATTTCCTTGAGTTTATCTTTCTCTTCACGGGTCTTTGTTTTGTCCTTTTCAATTATATGATCCTGTGAAAACGCCTTGACTTGAGATTGTGTATATACCCAAGCCATCATATCTCTAATTTCAAATCCATTTTCCTCTATCGCCATGGTCATGGAATGATAAAGTCTTGGACTACTAAAAGATATAAATGCACCCCCAGGTTTTAACACTCTAAATATTTCTTTTGAAACTTCCAGATAGAAATCATGGAATTTCTTTGATTGTTTTCTATCAAATTTCATACCCTTGGGTAAATTTCCAACTACCGACGAAGCCCCCTTTTTATCAATTTTGTTCTTGTTCCAATCATTTCCAAGACCATCTAAAAAATACGGTGGATCTGTACACACCATATCAATTGAATTTTCTGGGAGGCGTTTCATACCATCAAGGCAATTTACAAGTTCAATTGTATTTAACTCCATTACAAAATATAATCACCTACACTTTAACTTTGATGCGTTCAAAATGTTCGTTGAAAATGTAGTTGTCTCTAAAACGGGCTTGAATCGGGGGTTGATAGAAAAGGTTCTCCGCATCATTCCCCTTTGAAGCATCAAGATGTCCTATTTGCCACCTATCAGATGGCGCATTTAATATATGTTTGTAAATCCAATCAACACCCGAAGTTTCCCGTTTGAACCACTCATATATTTCAGGCATCCATTTTACACGAAGGCAATCAAGTAACAATGCACACTCACTTTGTTTATGTTTTACCTTTTCAAGCCAATACTTTTTTACCTCCGAAATTTGTTGATCCTTAGTACCATTTTTTAACACATGTTTGTCCACATTTATGCGTTTTGCGATGTCATTTGCTTTGAGTTCGTATGGATACTTGAGTGAATAAAGACCTGGTTTTTCGTCGATCAGTTGTAACCTGTTACCACATGGTTTATTGAATGGTTGAATACTATCTCTCGTCGCGAAGCCAGTTTTTTCAAAAAAATCTGTAGTCTCTTGTGGTGTAATGAATCGTTGACCACCACGATTCTCGGGTTGTGCAAGAAGTGCGAGAGCTTGACCACCGACACTTAATATTCTTGGTAAACGAATGTTGACCCTATTGGCAAATGCAACCAAATCTTCTGGGTATGACTGATACATGTTATAATAAACATTCCATTCTTTTAAGGTACTTTTAAGGTAACTTAAGTTGTATATCACCGGAATCCATCAAAGAAGATGGAAGCCAATTGAATAGGTAATAATATACATGACCCGTACCTTTGAGGAACTTTAATTTTTCCAAGTCTTCTCCCCTATGACCAATATCAAGGGTATTGAACACATCATAACCCCGATTCCTCGCGAGTACAAAGGCGTCGTTGTACACATTACCAACCATGTAGAACGCATAGACTTGTTTAACTGTGTCTCGTCCATCTACGCGATCATATGGCACTTCATAAAACGAAATGAAATCGTCTGTCTCGTCATTCACATATGAATGAATTGGAAGTATCCAATGTTTAACCCACTCTCTGTCAATTTGGGGTGCCATTTTGAAGTCACTGAAGTATTTTTCAAGTATTCGGGTAACTTTTGGTATATCTTTAGATGTCATCTTCCTAAATTGAGAGCTTCCTCGGACTTCATAATACCTTTCTCTTAGTCGGTTTGTCTGATGGAACCCAGTCTTCACAAGTTTTTTGACATTGAGGAAGCGATGCCAATATGAACTCTTTACCAGGGAACCGGGTATTTTTGTTGCGGCCGTGTATACCGCCTGCCAGATACCCTTTGTATTAGCAATTCTTTTGATTTCACTTATGAGTATAGGTGCAAATCCCCGATCTCTGTAGTCGGGGTGAACACAAAGAAAATTGATTTGAACCATATTGAGAACATCTTTACACACTCTTACTTTTATTGGAACACTGGAAATGTACCCAATAAGTTCGCCCGTATCATTGTGACGGATACCTCTATTTTCATAACCCGGTGTTTGTGACGCCCATTTGAGAGTTTCAATTGAGTATGTTAGTCTAAAAGTTTCATCGCATACATAATAAGGTTTTAAAAGTCTATGCGCCTCTTCAAGTTTGGGTGTATCCCACGAAAACCCTTCGGGAAGTTTCATTGGTTCAATTATTATCTTCTTATCCTTTTCAATTTCCCTACCGCTTTCATATGTCACACCTTCTTGGGGAACTGGCTGTTTATCCCAGAATGTCCTCATTTATATAAATAGAATAGCTTAAAGTTTTAAGCAGTGTGCTACGTATAAAACATGTCTCTCGAACAAGATTACACTACAGTCCCAGGTCAATTATTTGCGTGTCTCTCTGTCGTAGGACCAGAGGCCCCACAAAAGAATGACAAGTTTGGTATTAAAATCCGTGGTGCCTTTGCCTCCCGTGACGAGGCTGCGGCGCATGCGAAGCGTCTCCAGAAGGAAGATAGCACCTTTGACATCTATGTGGTTGATATGTACAAATGGTTGTTGATTCCACCGGATCCACTTAAAATTGAAGACGTTCATTATCAAAATGAAAAATTGGAAGAGATTATGTCGGGGTACAAGGATAATCAAGCCGAAGCTGCGCGGATGTTCAATGAACGAAAGCGTGACATGGCTGAAGCTAAGTCGTATGTCAAGCCAGGTGACGAAAACTCTATGTTCTACACCAAGCCGGATGAACCACCGGTTAGTCACCCAGCTGATCTTATCGAAAAGCTCAAGAAGGAAAAGCCAGATGCCCAAATGGAAGATCTCGTCAAGGAAGCCGATGCCCTCGTTGCGGCGGAAATCGAAGAGAGACGCAAGTGGCGCGAAGAACAGGCGAAGGCGAGTGAAGAACCAGAAGCCTCCTCCGCCTAAATTAAATATTAGTTACTTTTAGAACAAAAATGTGGAAAATAATTTTAACCATTATTTTGACAAGCGCGTTCTTTATTTTGTTTTTTGAACCAAGTAAAATTGTGAATTCAAAAAACAAAAGTGGGAAAGTTAAGGTGGATACGGCACATGGATTCGTCGAGGATACACGCGACGCGTTCATTATTCCTATGTATCCGACCCAGGTTATGAATCGTGACATCACAGGAAAAATCATTCCAATTTATGGGGACACGGGGAATTTCACTGGGTACTCAAGCGTACCGGAGGATCACTGGCTGCATGGTTTTCCCCATGAAAAAGCCAAGTAAAAACACAGCAAATGCTATAATCCAAACCGACTTATCGACATTTGAAAAAAAATCATTTCTTTCTGTTGGGTATGCGTTAAATTGTTGTTGTGGTGGATACATCGTCTCAGGAGGTTGAAAATAGTATTGTTCTTCGTTTATAGGTGTACTATCTTCAAACTTCTCCTCCTTTTCTTTAAATGGATCATCTACTGGATTATAATCAATCGGGTTTCCTATATCAGTTTCCATTTTTTAATATAGATTGCCTTTTTTTTAAGCATCTTCTTCCTCACTTTCTTCGTCGTCCACTAGAAAATCTTTCATACTGCCTTCATCGTCATCAGAATCACTTTCCTCGTCAGAATCGTATTCGTCTTCGGTGTCAATATCGGATCCTAAATCGGAATCGTGTTCTTCGGGTGAGTAATCATCTTCAAGAACAGTTTCCTCTGGTTGATAGAGATCCGGCTTCTTTATTTTTCTCCCTGTTCGTGTTCTGGTCTGAACCATTAAATAAATAAAGACTCCTGCTTTTTAAGTATCTTTCACTTTTTTGGTGGCGGTTTGAGAGCTTCTTTGACGCTCCCACTGAGACAATGAGTGCTTACACTCCCCTTTGGTACCCTTTTACAAACTGGACATTTTTGTGTTATTGTATAACCCCCCTTGATAACATATGACATCGTATGACCGTCATGATTTCCCTTGATTATCTCACAATATGAAGATGTAGTTGACACAACGAAATCTTTTTTTATTTGGGTGATTCCTATAACTCTTATGTCACCTGGACATTTCATGTGTTTCTGCATGAAACATTCCAGGTGTGGCTTCACATCACTCTGTTTAATCTGGGGCTTCTCTTCAAATTTTTTGATTTCTGGACACTTTCTGAGATCATCCTTTTTGGGGTACAACTTCTGAACAATATTGGGGGTAAGGGTATGCTTGCGACCATAGAAGTCTTTACAGAACCCATCCCGGCGTCCCCGAATTGTTTCACATCTACAAAAACACTTTTGAGCTATACTTGAACCGCTAATAAAAAACCATACATGATTCGAACTATGACTTCTCTCGAGATTCTCACAATACTTCGAATTGGTTGAAACGAGATAGGTTTCCTTGTGTTTGAAAATTTTTGTAATCGTAGAATCACACTGTCCCTTCATATTCATCTGAACAAAGTCCTCGATGAGACCCCTGAGCTCGTCGTTCTCAATTTCATCCTTTGTCTGGGCATCTGTGAATGACCCCTCTTTGATGACAGAAGATGGCGGCTCCACTGTAATATGTTGTGGTTGCTCGGTCCGAATAGAGGACATTTTGAGGATATCCAGATTTGGCTGAGGATCGATTTTTTTCAGCATACTGAGGGGACCATGATTATATATAAATAGGGGTAGATAGGCAACCTGTACAACTTTACCCTTACCTCCACACTCCTCACAACCCTGGCCACCACACGGCATGTGCTTTGCCATCTTGTGAGACCATGGCATACGAAATCCACTTCCTTTAGATTTCCTACGAACGCTGCCATATACAGCCGCATCTACAATTTCATTCCAATCCATCGCACCTTTAGACTTTGAGAGTGCCACGAGAATGTGTTCTCTAAGAGCGATGGCCGATGACTGATCTACGACAAATCCCGGCCAGTTGAGATGAACCCCAGTCTTCGTATATCGTCCAACCATCTTCGGGGGTGACACAGAAATTAGACAATCCTTGCCACCGTGGCGCTTTACCTTGTCACAAATGATCTTACATATATCCTGAATCTCCACAATCGTGAGAGATCTGGTATCTTTATAATCAATGTCCACAAAGAAGTTATAATTTGGAGTCTTCTGTTCGACGACAAACAGTTGTTCGCCAGACTTGACAGCCTCTATATACTTCTCGTGAAACTCATTCAATTTATCAAATGGCACGGAAAGGACGCCACCGTCCATGAGCACATGTGATAGATTGGTTGCATTGTTAATTTTTTGTTGAATACACCACCGTTTAAACATACCTTTGTATCGCGTCTAACCTCTAAACCACCTCATAAAAGAAACATCTGCGTATTCTTTAGGTGACTCTGCGAGTTCTTTTTTGATAACAAGAAGTTCATACACTTTCTTATTTTCATTTTCCTTTATCCACTCCTCTACCTCTTCCGGACAGAGACCTCTGTTTGTTTTGAGTAGTTCTCCTATCTGCATTAAAATGTAAGCCTTTGACTTCATTCTACTTAATAGAGAATGTTTTTCTATTGAGGGAACTCACACACGAGTAAAATTCTGGATTTTTGAGAACATTGTCCACGATGCGTGACCATCGCTTACGAGAATTGAACTCCTCGAGGGTATCAAAGCTCATGTAATCATTCTCGTCAAAAGTTTTCTTTATTGGTTGCTTGTTAATTTTTTTGATATGTGTTTTTTGTTTTTCCTCGTAGAACTTTCTTACGAGTGCCTGTTGCTGGGATTTAGTATAGTTTACAAAGAAGATGAAAACATTATATTCCAATTCAACTGTTGGGCTCTCTTTGACTGTAAATTTAAACTCTGTATACTCGCCATTTTTTAGAGAAACCACCCCCCTGGTCTCTTCCTCTAGTTCCCGGAGAGCACAACGAAGGGGATTGAAAATCTCCCTCCGTCTACACCCCCCTGTAACAAAAATCCAATCCTTAAAACGCCGATCCCTCACAGTTAGAAACTTAGGCTTTTCATCGACAAAACTGACCGGTATCGCTATAGCTTTGTATTTTTTCATTGCGCATTCGCAAGTTATAATAAATGAATATGTTTATTCTTCTCCATTTCCTTCAGTAACGTTCCCGTCATTTTCAGGTTCAGTTTCAACTGTTGGTTCGGATTCTGGTTCGGGTGCACTGAGACGGTGTATGAGATGAGCTGAAAACTTCTTAAGGTTTTCGACATCAGATTTAGCCTTGTTCATTTCCTTGAATAAGAAGATAACACCCGCAATCGCCACAATTGTGGCGACCATCATAAGGGTTTCGCGATCCATTGGAATCATTATAAATTATAAACACCCCTTCTTTTTAAGTAAGAGTACCCATATAGGTCCTGCCTGGTGGAGGACATTCATATGGTGTTTGGGCAAATTGTACGGCTTCGTAATGCGTAGGTTCACAGGACTTTTGAGTTGGTTGTGTGGGTTGACCGACAAACTTTTCAAGTGTCCTGGATTTTGGATCGTACGTCAATACAAAAACGATGGCGAGGAGGAAAACTATGTTCCACATATGCTTTATTAAATACGGAGAGTTTAGTTACTGTAAAGGAGACCGCCCATGCCGTTCTCAACGCGCAAAATGTTGTAATTGACCGCATAAATGTCGTCATCACAATCCCGAGTATCATTAACGATGCGAGCTGAGTCGAGACGACTGAAATTTAGGGTCCCTGTAGGCTGCAACTTACCAGTTTCCAAGCAGAATGGATACAAGAAAAGGGTCTTGAGAGTCGCTGGCTTGGACGCGTTGGTTGTGTTGTAATAGAGTGGGACGTGAGAGAAGTTTGGATCGGCAAACTTGAAGTCCGACACATCAGTTCCATTGATTTGAAGCTTGAGTTTGTTATCATTGTTGAGTATTCCAAGCGCCGACACCTTACCCGCAGCGAGATATTTCACTGGGTGGTTAAAGTTAAGTTCTTGGATCTTGCCAAGGGAGGCGGTCGCCTTTTGGACTTGGGTAATGATCATGTTTTGTGGAGTACTGGCGAAGTGTTCACGCTCATCGGTGTCCAAGTAGACGTAGTTGGCGTATATGTCCCACTTATCGCTGGCAGCCGCGGACCCCCATGTAATTCGAAGTTCCACGTCATGGTACTGAAGGGCAACAAGAGGGAGGGCGGTTTGGAGGTTTTCACAGAAAGCAAAACGAAGGGGGTAAAATCGGGAAGTACTGGCACCGGCGTTAAGATCACCGGAAACCGACTTGGACGCGTTTGTAGCGGAGAGTACTGGGGCGATGAGGGTAGAGTAAGTGGAGTCCTGATCATCAACGACTTGACCCCCAACTAGGAGTTCTACCTTGGCAATTTTTGTGCGCCAGTCGGCAGCACTGTACCCCTGGGCGGCGGATCCGTCGTTGGGTACAAGGTAAACATAACTGAGGAGATCTCCCTTTCTTTCGAACCGAACAGTGGACATACCCCCATTGGAGACATTCCCCTGGATCACCTGGCGTTCCACAGTTTGGGAAAAATTTGTGTGTCGCTTGTAGGTAGAGCGAAAAAAGCTGATTTCTGGCTGACCGACGAGGTGCGCATCCTGAGCACCGACAGCAACAAGTTGGGCGATACCACCAGACATTTTTTATATTATAGTGAGAGTTTTTTTTAAGCTGTCTTGGAGATTTAAATCATATTAAAAATATTAGCATATGTAATTATATGATTGAATTACTTAAGGAGGAATTGGATCTCTTGGATAAATTAGATTGGGATAATTCGGAGTATATTAAATTAAAATATGACCCAGAAAAACCAAGAGCGGCGAATCCGGATGAAGTCCTCGATAAATATATGCGGAGTGGTGTGGTTGATTACCAATATCCTGGTCGAGATATATATAACAATAGAACGTCATACGATCATAAGTTTGGGGTTGAAGTCATCGACCGCATATGTGATAAATTATCCCAGTATACAGGATCACGACTTGTGAAGCATCGTGGTACATTTTATATGCCACCGGGTTCTGTATGTGGATGGCATACGAACAGCAATGTTCCGGGTAGACGTGTATATCTAACGTGGGCGGAAGAAGAAGGTAAAAGTTGTTTTAAATATTATGATAAAGATACAGACCGGGTCATCACCAGGTATGATAAAAAGGGTTGGTATGTAAATGATTTTACCATACCAAAGCAGGGCAAATTATGGCATTACATAAGTAGTGATACACATCGAAAAAGTATTGGATTTTTAATATATTAATATATCAAAACATGACCTCCATTCCTTCCCTGGCTCATGGAGTACATGAATGTAGAGGTCCGACACACTCAAGATATGGTGATTGGAGGATTGATGGCAAAGACCGCATATTATTACTCAGGGACATTACCGATTTGTTGACAGTCGATAAAATAGTTACTATACCCCACGACGAAATAGGTTGGAAGGGGTATGATCTAGACCACTCGTTACTTGGATATAATTGCGCCTGTTGTATAGGTTTTCGTTATGCCAGGTGTGATCCTACAATACCACCAGTTATAGTCGAAGGAGCATCCAACCCAGCCAATCGCAAATATAGATTGATTGATGGCAAGCATCGGATGCAAAAACGCATTATAACCGATCCCAGTACTAAGGAGTCTCGATTTTATGTTCTTCAATATAGCGACATTAAAGATAAGTTAATTTCCCCTTAATGTATCGACTCTCTTTGTAAACTCTTCATATTTAGCCTGTAATTCATTTAATCTCTCCAAATCCTGTAGCCTCTGTTTATCTACTTCCTGGACAGAAGCTGTCACCAATGATACTATCTCATTAGAACAAAGCACGAGGAAGTCGTACTTCCTCGTACCAAATATTCTAAATACACCGTCTTCATTTTCATCTATAATATCAGTGGCGCCGCCTTCATCAACTATAAATTTAAATATAGTGCCATCACCTTCTACTTCACCACAATCATCTGGGTTGTAAACGGCGTCTATAGTTTCTGCATTAATCCCGTCGTCAATTGTACCGTCTGGTTTGTGTTCAATCTGAAAAACAAACGCATTGGATGTATCAATCGTCCCCGGAAGTGGGGCAAATGTTGTAAAAGTGTATTGATACGCAGTAGTTGGATTATCTTCGTCCGCGACACAGAATAGTTTTTTATCTGAGATTGTTCCATACTCACATATATCTCCGACATATCCCGCGGTCATTCTCACCGCTTCTGGTATTTCTTCCTGAACTTCTTGAGCGATAAATCCAAGATCGTGTCTTCGATTATCTTTTCTTATATAACCTACGGGTTTTAGTTTGTTAACTTTTGAAAGTGCTTCTTTCGTGTCTATTGTTGTTATATTCTCTTTAATACGGCGATCGGAGTACGACCAAAACCCTGCATGTGATACTATTCCGTATGTGGTCCGAAGTCCATAATCGAGTGAGACGTTTCCGACGTACGGTGATACGTTCCCCATGTTATCACGCACGCGACGTCCGTAGGCGGAATAATTTACAGAATATCCTTCTTCGGCAAGAAAGGGGTTCGTGTTACCGGTACATTTGAGGGTATATGAAATAGTTCCATTTATTTTACCGGATCCATTCACATTTATGCCCCACGTTGCCCCGGCATTACCCCCGGTTCTAGTGGGGACGTCAAGAGATGACCTGAAGTTACCCACACCATTTTTACGAATGTAATTATCATACGAGGAGTAGAAAACTGTATCACTGTTACGAGTACCAGCAGCGTGTGACATGTTCAAATACGCCGAAAATCCATAGTTCATGTATATATGCCCGGACGTGTCTCGTCGTACAACTGAGCTGTTATTAGCATATACTGATGGACCAAGGCCGGAAATAGTTCCGACGGAGTTCGCGCCGTCGACGGTCGCGTTTATATAGGCGTTGGCTGGATTGTACGTGAAATTTTCATCCGTATAGAGCGCCTTGTCACCCGCGGCGTGGCTGGCGACAAAAGCAATGTAGTTCGTCTCGTCTTGGGAGTCTCTATCCGTAAACGCAACTTTATTTGCTTTGTTTGCGTGGGTGGCGTTGAGCGCCGTGGTTGCGTATGTTGCGGTGCCTGCGTAACCCGCGTTCGTCGCGTATGTCACAGTGGGGGCGAGCCCGCCGATGTTAACGGTCCACGTCCCCGACGCATCACCCCCGCTTCTAGTGGGGACGTTTATAAAAGCTCGCGACGCGGCCTTACTGTTACAAAATCGTATATAGTTATCATTTACTGAATGGCGGAGTGCGATCGCACCACTGATAGTATTTTGATTACCATGAGTTGATCTAAATAACCGCGCTTGAATATCCCCAGAAGTGTCTCGTTGCGCTATACTAGACTCATTAGCCCCCACGGAGGGTGAGACACCCGCCACTGACCCCACGTTATTGGCGTGCCATGCATTTGCGTTTAGGTAGTGGTTGGCTGGATTGTACGTCAGATTAGAATCCGTATAGAGCGCCTTGTTACCCGCGTCATGGCTGGCGACAAAAGCAATATAGTTCGTCTCGTCGTTGGTGTCTCTATCCGTAAACGCAACGGTCGCCGCCGCACCCGTATCATCCGCGTATGCTGCGGTGGTTGCGGAACCCGCCGTGGTTGCGTATGCCGCGTTGGTGGCACTACCCGCGGATCCGGAAATGTTCCCTGTCACGTTTCCCACGAGAAGACCCGGCGTTTCGACAGTCAAAGTGTCTTCTACTACGACATCACCCGCAAAACTCTGTAGGTTGGTTGTTGCCATTTCTATTATACCTGTATAATTTTTTTTATTGGGTTTCAACTTAAAAAATTATATTATCATTCGTTCTAAATCTTAATTTGTTTTTAATTCTGAAAGTGTTTTAGATAATTCTTCATATTTGGTTTCTAATTCGTTTATTTTCGTTTTACTTTGTATCCTTTGTTTATCTATTTCCTGTACAGATGCCGTGATCATAGATATCATTTGTTTATCACCCTCTAATGTCTTAATGTCCGTGGTATATCTACCATATAATCTGTACATTTCGTCTTCATTGATATATCTGTACCCATTATCTGATTCAAAAATTAACACTTTAATCACCGAATCGCCTTCTATTTCACCACATATTTTAGGATTATACAAAACCTCGAATCTATTGGTAAATCTTATCGTATCCTCAGGACCTTTCACTTCAATCCGTAAAACAAATGGTCTTGATGTATCATACGACTCTGGAAGTGGAGATAAAGTTGTGATAGTGTATTGATACACATTTCCTTCGAAGATATCATCGTTCAACATATGGGAAGGATACTCAATTTCCGCCTCTTTTACAATTTCATCTCTTGTATTCTTCAACGTCTGCATTTCCTCGGATCCGAGTAGTCTTTTCCCTGAAAATTTTCCAAATACACAAATGTCTCCAATGAACCCGTCGGAGATTCCCACCATTTCCGGTAGTTCTTCTTCAACCTCTTGAGCGATAAATCCATAGTCAAAATCCCTGTTATCTTTCCTCGTATAAGATACGGGGCGCAGTTTATTTAATTTTGAAAGTGCGTAATTCGTATCTATAGTGGTTATATCGTCTTTAATACGGAGATCCGAATGCCTATACATGTCACCACCCGAGACGATAGACCTTTCAACCCTGGCACTCACAGACCGGTTCGTCGGGTTACCGTAACCGGGTGCGTCGTCATTCCACTGCCAATATGAGAACCCACCGTGGAACAATGTGTAGTAGTACTGCGCTCCATGGGAATAGGCGGAGGTGGAGAAGTTTTCCGAACCGGTACTATATATAGTCCCACTCATGGTAGTCTTGAGACTGCTCACGTATCCATTCACATTTATGCTCCATGTCCCCGACGCATCACCCCCGGTTCTAGTGGGGAGGCTAAGAGACGATCTCATGCCACTCTTGGTATTTTTACGAATGTAATTATCATACGAGGAGTAGAAAACTGTATCACCGTTACGGGTACCAGCGCCGTGTGACATGTTCAAATACGACGAAAATCCATAGACCATGCTTAGATGCCCGGACGCGTCTCGTTGTGCAATTGTGTTGGCCGTCGCGTTCATTGATGGGGAAAGGCCGCTGAGAGTGGTAGCGTTATTGGCCGTCCCTGCATTTGCGTTTATATAGCCGTTGGACGAATTATACGTCAGATTTATATCCGTATAGAGCGCCTTGTCACCCGAGGCGTGTGTATCCACAAAAGCAATGTAGTCTGTAGTGTCACTACTATCCCTATCCGTAAACGCAACTGTATTCGCCGCATTCGCGTTGGTGGAGTTGAGCGCATCGGTTGCGTATGCCACTGTATTCGCGAAACCTGCGGAGGTCGCGTATGTTGCGTTGGCGGCGGATCCATTCACAGTGATGCTCCACGCGCTGTTGTTGGCCTTATCCGCAACATCCCCTCCACTTGTCGAGGGGACGTCCAAGTACTCCCGGATTTTCGGTATATTGTTACAAAATCGTATATAGTTATCATTTGCTGAAACTCGGTATGCGATCGCACCACTGATAGTATTTTGATTTCCGTAATGTGATCTAAATAACCGAGCGTAAAGATCAGCGTTGGTCGCGGTACGAGCAGCAATTGTGTTCGCGGTTCCGGTATCGTTGACGGCGAGACCGCCAATATTGGTCGCGTTCGTGGTGCTGGGCACATTTGCATTTAGGTAGGCGCTCCATGGATTATAATACAAACCCGAATCCGTTCGGAGCGCCTTGTTACCCGCGGTGTGGTTGGCGACAAAAGCAACATAGTTGTTCTCGTTGTTGGAGTCTCTATCCGTAAACGCAACGGTCGCCGCTGCACCAGCATCCGCAGCATATGTTGCGGTGGTTGCGGAACCCGCATTGGCGGCGGATGCTGCGTTACCCGCGTTAGTTGAACTTCCGGTTGCATTACCTGTCACGTTTCCTGTGAGACTGGCAGTGACAGTACCTGTAACCGTAGCGGCACCCGGATATTTCCGTTCATTGGTCGTCGCCATTTATTACTATTATACTCGTACAATTTTTTTACTGGATTTAATTAGATTCTAGCGTATCGAGTATTTCCGATACTTCTTTACATTTAGCTTCTAAACTGGTTATTTTACCCTGATCTTGTAGTCTCAGCTTATCTATTTCCTGAACAGACGCTGTGACCATTGAGAGTATCGAGTCTCCGCCTAATGCTCGCATATCCTCGACACCCGTACCATATAATCTGTAAGTTTCCTGTTCATTGATACCTTCAATATCCTCTTCGCCAATTAATAGTTTAATAATTGTCGTGGATTGATCTCCATACCCAGGTGGTGTGTATACTTGGCCAGATATCTCTGGCTCGTAAAGAGTGTCTATACATACATTTTTAACCCTATTTGGATTATGTTGATCAATTCGAAAAATAGCCGTTGTTGATGCATCGAATGTATCCGGAATTGGATTAAAAGTTGTCAGAGTGTATTCATATATATTACTATAACTACCCGACGCATCTTTGCTAAGAATGCGCCGCTCATCTTCATTAATTAATCGTCTACCTGAAAATTTTCCAAACTCGCATATGTTTCCAACAATGCCTGTTGTCTTTGACACCGACTCTGGAATTTCTTCTTGAACTTCTTGGGCGATAAATCCATATTCAGGCTGTCTGGTATCTTTCTTTATAAAGGACACGGGTCGGAGTTTATTTACTTTTGAAAGTGCGTAATCCGTTTCTATGGGGACTATATCGTCTTTAATACGACGATCGGAAACTTTGAGTAGCCATTCATTGGTGATTATCCAGTTTGATCCCATGAAACCGTAAGTTGCGTTCATTGTCGGTGCCGAGGAGGGAGGTGGGTAATCTCCATCGAAACCGTCGTCGCCGTCATTATCGCTGAAGTTCGCCAACGCGTGCGCAGTTCCGTTAGAGTGGAACCTCTTCCAAGTCCAAGAATTGTGACTGTGATTGGCGGACCCGGTGATATGTACAGCGGGGGTCCACCCTTGTGAGCCCGATTGCCCGAGGCCACTGTTCGCAGTTCCATTGATGTTAATGCTCCATGTCCCCGACGCATCACCCCCACCTCTCCGGGGGGCGTCAAGAGACGCTCTCAAGCCAGCGGCGGTATTTTTACGAATGTAATTATCATGCGAGGAGTAGAAAACTGTATCACTGTTACGGGTACCAGTGCCGTGTGACATGTTCAAATACGACGAAAATCCATAGTTCATGTATACATGTGCACTGCCAGTTCGTGATACAATTGAGTTGCCATTGGCAGCGTTCGACATGGCATATCCACCGAGATTGACGGCCATATCGGCATAAGGTACATTTGCGGTTATATGATTGTTTGCGGGGTTGTACGTCAGGTTAGAATCCGTATAGAGCGCCTTGTCATCCGCGGCGTGTGTATCCACAAAAGCAATGTAGGTCGTCTCGTCGTTGGCGTCTCTATCCGTAAACGCAACTTTATTCGCCGCATTCGCGTGGGTCACCGAGCCCGCATCCGTCGCATATGTCGCATTGGTTGAGGAACCCGCACTCACCGCATATGCCGCATTGGCGGCGGCTCCATTGATGTTAATGTTCCACGCCCCCGTTGCACCACCTCCAGTTCTACTAGGGGCACCAATGAAGGTTCGTACACTCCCCATATTGTTACAAAATCGTATATAGTTATCATTTGTTGAAACTCGGTGTGCGATCCCACCACTGATAGTATTTTGATTATCATGAGTTGATCTAAATAACCTCGCAGCAATATCTGGGGCGTCCACGTTCGTGTGAGACTGTCTCTTTACAATCGTGGACGCAACTACACCCGTATCTAATTGATGTGCGCCATTCGGTCCCGCGGCGTTGGTCGCGTTATTGGCATAAGCTACATTTGCATTTAGGTAGTGGCTGGACGGATTATACGTCAGATTAGAATCCGTTCTGAGCGCCTTGTTACCCGCGGTGTGTGAACTTACAAAAGCAATATAGTCCGTCTCGTTTTGAGAGTCTCTATCCGTAAACGCAACGGTGTCCGCTGCACCAGCATCCGTCGCATATGTCGCATTGGTTGCGGCCGTCGCCGTGACTGCGTATGTTGCGCTGGTGGCAGAAGATACAGACCCGGTAATGTTCCCTGTCACGTTTCCCACGAGACTGCTAACTAAATTACCTGTAACAGTGGCTTTACCAGGAATATGTTGTATATTGGTCTGCGCCATTTATTACTATTATACCTGTACAATTTTTTTGTCTGAGTTTTTTTTATCCGCAGTGATACGTACACCCAACAAGTGCTGCTATATGAACGGCGTCGCCATCCCGTCTCCTCCACGATTTCGGTGCGGTCGCAGTTTCTTCGTCTAATATTTGTCCGTCATTCGATACGTACCTGACTTTATATACTTGTTTTGTCTCTGGGTTGAAATCACAATCCATGGTGATTTTAGCCACTGTGTAATTGGCCAGGAATTCGGAATCTTGTTTCATGCCATAGCCGACAATGCTGGATGTTGTGATGTAGTCTCCAGATTCAAGGGGTCCATTAATGTTGGTCACCCAGATGGCACCTTCACCGACGGAGTTTATGAATATATGGGTGTCACCGTCTTCTCGAGAATCTGGGTCTTCGGATGCGGAAATGACACCGAAACATTTTTTATCATTTGCTATCCTTGATAGTGAAACTACTGGGAGGGATTCATTTATTGTGATTGCGTTGGAACCCGCTTCAGCACCGCCACTCATATTGATGTATTCGTTTTGGTCGGCCGAGACGATGAGACCCTCTTTGTTTTCGATTTGTGTGAAAGGTATGTCCTTGACGAAAGACCTGTACTGACGCAGGTGACCCATTCTCGTCTCGAGTGCATCATTTTTAAGTTTGAGTTCCTGATTTGATTTTATGAGATAAGGTACGAGTTGGATGTATGCAACAGCCGCACTCGCTGTCCCCCACCCAGAATAATCGGGGTCGTTCGTTGGATCATCGTCTATGAATGGACGTTCTTGTGGTATATTGATAGGTTCATCATCCATACCCCCATTTCTCGCCGAAACCAAATGCCTGAGTTCTGGGGCGTCGTAATAGATATCCTGTGCGATGAGACCGGCTTCTCGTAATGGGTTATCTAAAATAACATTTATCTCGTCGTGCTTATCGTATATCTGCGGCTTGAGTTTCATGAGCGTATCCGTCGCGTTTGTGATATATTCTTCATTCGTCTTCAATCTATCGTCACTATAAGCTGCATAGTTCTTTACATATGTATATGAACCTCCTCTTGATATAATGTTTATCTCTTGATTTGAGTTATAACCAGTCGCATATATGCTATTGTACGCAATACCAATACCTTGTGATTGATTAAAGTGTCTAAATTCAGAACCAGTGCCTTGGCTACCTACATTGCCAGTTACATATAACGGTGGAGCGTGTGATGGATTCGTATTAGTTGGACCATTACCGTCAGAAACGTGCAAGTTACCCGTTGGAAGCGTCGTCCCGATGCCGACCTTGCCATCTTGATTCTTAATCGTCAAGACCGTTGTATTACCACCACCGGTTCGTTTTATGATTCTGAATGGAACGTTACCGCTCATTTGGTCATCCGTGTCTAATGTCCATCCGTAACTATTATTGCCGGATGCGAGATAAATGTGGTTATTATCCTTTGGACCGATGTGTAATTGAGCGGATGGATTATTCGTCCCGATGCCGACACGACCACCATTAAAACCACAAATGCGCATGACTTCCAAGGTTGTCACGTTTCCATCGCTTGTGTGTATAGCCAATCCATCTGGGTTATCTGCGTGTCTTAAATCGGTATATGTCCCACCCGTCGGATATCTTCGCAATCGAAGTCCGGGGGTGTTTCCGTTACCCGTGTATATTTCGAGTGCTCGCCCGGGACTCGCCGTCCCTATGCCGACGCTGCCGTTGGTTTTAACAACGACTGGATAACTTGGGTTATTTAGGTAAAGGTCGGCCCATGCATTTAAAGCCGAATTATGTGATCCAACGCAAGCATAGGTACTCAATGACCCTAGTACGACGCGTGGATAATCTCCAGATCCACCGAAGACACCTGAAATCCAATCAGCACTCGTATTCCCAACACCACTGACAACGTGAAACTTTCTCAAAGGACTCCTCGTCCCGATGCCGACGTTTCCGTTAGAACCCAGTATCTTCATATAACTCGTCGCGTCGTACATTGACGTAAAATTAATATCAGCTCTGCTATCAGATGACGCCGCAGCTCCACTTTGAATATA
>Ga0208749_1000001_pt1 | contig 227935 bp, 272 predicted proteins | sample Knorr_S15_td_DCM_FD_185601 | JGI IMG/M metagenome (GOLD analysis project Ga0208749, IMG submission 185601) | Marine microbial communities from Southern Atlantic Ocean transect - Knorr_S15_td_DCM_ad_63m_LV_B (SPAdes) (version 2) | ecosystem: Environmental > Aquatic > Marine > Oceanic | place... | reverse complement strand
CGTGTGTGTTAACATCACCTTCAACGTGATTGTGATCTATAGCATCTATATGAAGATGGTCTAGCTTCTCTGCAATTCTTTCAAGTGCAGTTGCAATTCTATCAAGATCAAGTTGTTCCATTTTAAAGGTCTCCATCAGCACGGTTTTCAGATTTTTCAACACTAAATTCTTCATCAGGATATCTCGCTGCTAGTTTGACTGTGTTACGAATGATAACCTCTTCCATACGTACTCCTAATGCCATACAAGCATTAGCAGCGTACCACATAACATCACCCAACTCAATAATAAGATGTTCTTTGTTTGCTTCATTGTATGGTTTGCCTTGGAACTTCATCTTCTTGACGATTTCCATAAACTCACCTGCTTCAGCAACCAAACCAGATGCTGCAGTATCTAAACGTGCTATGTTACAACCTGCAGTCTTGAGATCTTCATACCTCTCAAGTAATTTGTCATAGTTCTTAGACTCTTCACTGGTGACAAGATCAACAAACTTAAGATAGTTATCTAAATCTACCTCAAACTTATCACCTTTCTTTCTCTTGTCGTGCTTCTTCTGCTGACGTGCTTTAACTTCCTTTGCTTTAGCAGTAGGTGGTTCAGCGAATCCTTTTACAGTCTTACCAACATCTTTAGGAGTTGGTACCTTGGTCTTTTCAATGTTGGTCTTCATATCCGTGTCCATCTGATCCTTCAGAGAAGCGTGATCAGGCAGTCCAACCTTATTGAGATCCTTTAGAACCTCATTTACATCTTTAGATTCAGTCATACTTTAAAGTCTTTGAATGATGTTTTAGTTTCAGGAAGTATAGCAAGTATATTACCTGCTTCTACTTGTTCTTTAGTCTGATTAGCATCAACAATATCAGACTGATCCTTACAATCATACAACCTCATCTTGTTCCTGTCAATGCCTAGTGCAAATCTCTTGTTAGCAGTTGGATCATTGTATCGGTTCTTCAGTTGCTTGACCATAATTTTATTCTCTGCTTCCAAATCTTCAGAGGATATAAGTGCAAACATAAAGTCAGCAGTAGCAGGGAGTCCAAAAGACTCACTGGTATCGGTAAGATCAACGTCTGAGTTTCCATAGCCTGCCCTCGTAGTTTGTGTTGCAGATATAATTGGGAGGTCTGCTTCTACAGCAAGTCCTCTTAGTTCTTCAGCGATTGCTTTCACATATGTGTATGAGTTAACTATCGCTCCTTTATATCTGGAACTGGCACAAATATTTAGGTAATCAATGTAAATTATGTCAGGAATGAAACTCTTTTTAATAGCTAACTCTTGAAGCAATGCTTTGAAATGACCTACGTGTGCTGACGCAGTTGGATACTCCTTAACAATCAATCTACCTTGTGTTTTCTGCTGTAACTTCTCTATCTTATTATCAAACATAATCTTAGGTAGTTTCTCTAACTGCCTACAGTCTACGTTCAATAGATTTGCATCTATCCTCTCTGCAATTTTCTCTTCAGCCATCTCCATCGTGATATAGAGTACGTTCTTACCGAGTGATAAGTTACTAGCAGCACAGTGGCACATAAAGAGAGACTTACCCACACCAGTACCTGCAAGAGCAACGTTGAGAGTCTTGTTAGGAAGACCACCCTTTGTAATCTTGTTGAAGAATTCCAGATCGAAAGGTATTTTGTCCTCACGTCTGTGGTAGAAAGCGAATCTGTCTCCTGACTGTTCAAAATAATCGTGACCTACTGAATTATCGAAACTAACACCTAATGCATTACTTAAGATAGATGGTATAGCATCTCTACTCATATCAGAATCTGCCTGACCATCAGCGATCTGAATCGATTCTAATAGAGCAATGTAAATAGCACGATCACGACACCACTTTTCTGTAGTATCAACTAACCATTGGGACTCGTGTGGTTCCTCATTGAGGAAGGATATCTGATCCTTTATCTCCTTATACTGTGAATCATTTAGGTCAGAACGATTCTCTAACTCAATCGTAAGTGCTTCCTTACAAGGGAGTCGGTCGTACTTAACCATATACTGTGATATCTCTTCAAAGAGAACCTTGTTATTAAACTGTTCAAAATATTCTTTCTTTAAATGTGGTAGGACTTGTCTAGTATACTCCTTATTAAAGACCAGAGTATTAATAACTAGTCCTTCAATAGAATCAGACATAATGTGAATAGGTGCCTACTAGGTACTTGTCATCAGAAATAGTTGGTTCCCCTGAATGTGGAAAGCACCACAACGGAGGGAATATAAGAAGTCTACCTTGCTTAGGACTGATTGTCAATCCATCAAACTTAGTTTCACCACCTTCCTCAACATCATTCAGATACCAGAACATAGTCAGGAACCTTTTAGCACTCTGGTGATCAGCAACATCAACGTGCTTCTCAAACCTATCATCAGTACCTTTACGATACTTCTTCATCCTAAACTGTTCTAATGAACTTCTGTTAGGGAAGAACTTCCTACAATCATTCTCATCCATATACTGCTTCACGAATCCGTGAGCAGAATTAATGAGAGCATACTGAATTATATCCCAGTCACCACGGTTCTCTTGATCTTCTTTCTTGTCAAGATACTCTGTGATATTAAACTGAGTAAACTGAGGACACCCTTCCCTATCCCAATCTTCAAGATCTTCTTGTTGATCGAATAGTTTTATAGCGTGTTTACAAACTTCAACTGGAATGGCATCATCATAAGTTTTGACAAACTTACTAAGTTCCATATGCGAACTCCTTCTTGGCACACTCATCTAGTGCTTGCATTACTTCGGTGGTAAAGTATTTCTCTGGATCCTTAAGCATTGCAGAAGGATATACAGAACTATCACCGACAACGATGCGATTTCCTTTACGCTCAAAGACTCCATATTTTTCTCCTAATTCTAATAGTCCATAGTAGGGATCTAATCCCCTTTCATCATAGAATAACCTAGTAGCAATCTTGGCACTCTCTTTTGTGAACCTACTCTTCTTAGTTTCACATTTAATAATGTTACCAATCACTTCCTTACCATCTTTCTCTTTAGATTTGCTGAGGAAGATGATAGTAGATGCAGCGTACTTGAGTCCACTACCTCCACCCATTTCTTTCGTAGGCATATAAGCACCTACAACATCATATGTATGGTTGGTAACTATTAAGGGAATATTACATTTTGATAGTTTAAGTGTAAGAACTCTAAAGATTGACTTAACAACTTGTGCTCTAGTCATATCTCTAGTCTCTTTACCTGCTTCACTATCCTCAATCTCCTTTGTTGTTGATAACATACCAAGAGAATCAAGTACAAATAACATAGGAGGATGATTCTTATCCTTCAATAAGTTATCTGCTACCATCAATGCTTGTTGTCTGAACTGTTGAACTGTTACTACAGGTATGATAACGACACGTTTGGTATCCACACCACGATCAGACAGTAAATCTTTACTGATAGCACCTTCTGATTCAAAGAATGCTACACCTGCTTCTGGGTGTGTCTTGAGGAAGTGTTTAATGACACTGATCGTGAAGAACGTTTTCCCCGTAGAGGACTCACCAGCCAACGCAGTAATTTTGTTGGAAGGTATACCACCGTATATGGAACCGCTAACAAGAGCATTAAAAATGTAACTTCCAGTATCAATAAAAGAAGATACGTCGCCAGCAGCAAGTCCGTCGTCAGCGATTGAAGCATACTCATTGTCAATAGATTTAATAATGTCTTTTAAAAAGGATGTTGTCATAGGAAAAATTCTTCTAGGGATGCTACTTTCTCTGCCTTCCAGTTGATCGTATCAAGGATGACCTGTAAAGGATCAAGGAAACTCTTCTTGAATTGTAGATCGTAATCTATGGATTTGTCAAGGTCAAATTCACGTGGAAGAGTTTGGAAGAAAGAGACCACGTTCTCCCCTATTCGGTTCGGAGTCCTGAGATAGAGGAATTTGACCTTCTCTCCTTCTTGGATAAGAGGGTACTTATGTGTGAGTTTCTTATGCTTAACGTGGAAATTATATAGGAGAGCACCACGAACGTGGATTGGAGTACCCTTAACATATATCCCAGAGGTACCACTAAATTTAGATAGATTATTGCAACCTCTAGGGAAAGCAATATCTTCAGGAGGAAGTGATTCAAACTTCTCTCTAAACTTAGCAATGTATTCTTGTACATCTGCTTCTGATCCATTCATAATAACTCTCAGGGCACCTCTAATCGCATCACGACAGGAACCTGGAGTTGAGGACTTAACACACTCAACACCCATAACTTTTAGTTTGGGTTCTTTATATTGCACACCCTCACTGTTCCATACATTAAGGATGTATCTCTTCTTTGCTGTCCAGATGCCTTTGTTAGCGATGTTCTCTCGCTTCATAAACATCTTCTGGTCATATGCATTTACATAGGTTGCCAATTCTTCGTAAGAATTTTGTATATACTTTTCAAGTTCCACATCACACACCTTTTCAAGGAACCTAAGAGTGTCCTTATCGCTCTTCTCTCCGTTCTTGAATACAGCTTTAACCAGAGGACCCAAGTTAAGATAAATGGAATCGGTATCAGAAGCAATAACATAATCAGTCTCCGTAGTTTTTAAAATTTTGTTTAGATAAGAGTTAACCTTGTTCTCTATCCACCTGATAGAGACCTGACCTGATAATGTAATTGCTTCAGCGTTAGCAAGGTTATAGTACCTGAAATACTGGTTGCCAATAGCACCATAGGCAGAGTTCAGTTGGATCTTACGAGCCATCTGTATATTATTATATGCAGAAATATCATCTTGAAGTTTTGTTTCACCAGTTTCCTCATACTTCTGCTTCGCTGCCAACATTTTTTTCTTGAAGATCACACGTTCATCGTAGATCTTCTGCATCATTTCAGGGAGGAAGCCGTGAATGTCCCTGCGATATTGTGCTCCATTGGCACACACGGAATAATCTCCAGAGATCCCGACTTGTTGATTAAGCAATCCTTCAACAGTTGCGGTTGGATGTCTTCTCTCGACGAGGGTTTCTGGAGATATATTATACTGCATAATAAGATGAGGGTAGAGGCTGTTGAGGTCAAAGCTAGCAACCCAGTTATATAAACCAGGTTTTGGCTCCTTGACATACGCACCAGCATACTTGTCATCTTTCTTCGCTTCGATCTTCGGCGGGACACAGATTTTACGCTCCTTTAGATAATTGTATATAAGTGTATCCCAGACTCGCACCTGTGAATACACGTCTTGGAAGTTAACTTTAGCATCATAAGACATAACCACTGCTAGTTCCAGTAGTTTCATCTTCTTCTCTAGTCTGTGTACGAGGTCAACGTCTTTGATGTTGTACTCTACAAACTTATCCCAGTCATTAGTATAGAACGCTTTAAAGTTCTCATACTGTGAATGATCTAACTTACCTTCACCTAATTCAACTGTAGCAATATGCTCTAGTCGATAGGACTCTTGATTAGTATAGGTGAATTTCCTATAAAGATCAAGATAGTCTAGAATTGATACCCCTAAAATATCATATGAAAGGTTCCTACGTCCTTGGATGTAGACCTCTCTCATATTTACCTTGTTCCAAGGAGATAGACTCCTCTGAAACTTAACACCTAGGATCTTCTCGATCCTACGACAGATATAAGGTATATCATATAGGTTACAGTTCCATCCTGTAATGATGTCAGGAGTATTCTGTACCCACCAACTGTGGAAGTCAGCAAGCATATCCTGTTCATTAGAGAATGATCTATAATTCTGACTATTAAAATCTCTAGTACCCCAAGTCATAAACTTGCCACTAGCAAGATCCTTAATAGTAATAAGGAGCATTCTCTCAGAACACGCATCTACATCAGGGAATCCATTCTCACATTCAACCTCGATGTCAATAGTATAGATCTTCATCAGATCCATCTGTGCACGCATATCGTGAGGATACTTCTCACTAATCCACTGGTATATAAACCTCTCATATCCGTGTACTTCAAATCCTTCTACACCTTTATACTGTTCTATAAATTCTCTGGCACGTTTGGCACCATCCTGTTTGACAGGTGCCATAGGTTTACCATCAAGAGTCCTCCACTTACCTTTCGGTGATGGAACAAACAACGTTGGTTTTATAATCTCTCTATATGATACAGGTTCTCCATCCTCATACCCTCGGCACAGGATGGAGTCCCCTAACAGGGTCACATTTGTATAGATTGAACTCAAAGTGCCTTCTTGTAATTGGTCACGGTGTCTTCCGATGGATCCACTATAGTCAAAACTACGTCAGATGTCAAGAAAATATCTCGTTGATCTGTGTAGAGTGGATACTTTGTGAACTGTCCATCATCAATCTTATAACAGTTGGAGATCAAGTAACTGGGTTCTTCATCCAGTTCAGTGACCTCACCCATCAAGTGATTGTGATCCTTCAGGACTATTATTTTCAATGGATTCATTGTGATGTGCTTTAACTAAGGTTTCCCACTTCGCTACGACTTCTGGATGTGGTGTGTAGACTGTTGCTACGTTTGAAAGGACTACTAGAGTCTTATTATTAAGTGATAAAGGAATCCAAGGGAATAATTGTAGATTCAAATCATTAATTTTCTGAGGTTCAGAGGATATATTCTCCTCGAATAACATCTCAGCAGTAGCATCTAGTTGAACTTGGTAAGGATTAGTGACCATATACCCAATAGGACTATAGGTCTCTTGATTAGGATATGCTTCCTGTACCTCACCTATTACGTCCTCTCCGTTGAGCATTCTTACGATTTTTACGGTCATAATTTTTCTCCATTAATTGATAGTATACACCACGAACGACATCACCGAAAGCCTTACGTGCTGTTATGTTCTTTTCCTCTGATATTGTACGTGCTAGGTACAAAATCTCTTCAACGTCAGAGGTAGGGATGTCAAGAGTGACACTCTCGTAATCATCTGTACCCCTTGGTGCACAGTTAATGTAGTAATTCACATTGGGTCTCCAAATAAAAAGAGACCCTTGGGGGTCTCTTCAGTTGTACATTATATATGTTAGTAATCATCGTCACTTGTTTGTGACTCCACCCACTCAGCATTGTTTCTACAGTATGCATCAGCATCTATTTCCATATGCCAGTGGGTGACGGTATGGAGGGTCTGTATCATAAACATCATACCTAATGTCAGCACAGGTCCTATCCATAAGGGGTGCATAATTATTTCACCTGGTGTTCGTTTCATACTATATCATACACCTTTTTCTTCTGTGCTTCAGGCAACACACGAGTCAGGGTTACATTAAGTAATCCGTTGTTTAGTTTAACGTCAGTAACCTCAACATCATCTGACAGGTTGAATGACTTGTCAAATGAACGTGCTGCTATCCCTCTGAAATTATATTCTCCTTGCTTATCCTCTTGGACTTTAGTGGATTTGATATGAAGTTGATGTCTCTCTGTAGAAACTTCGACATCCTCCTTACTCCATCCTGCTAATGCCATCTCGATCTTCCACTTATCGTCACTCTCTTTGACGATGTTATACGGTGGGTAAGATGTGCTTTGGGGGTTCAATCCAAATGCGTGTAATCTTGTTAGTGTGTCATCTAGTCCGACACTATACTTGTTGATTGCGTCAACAAGAACATCCATATCTTTGGATGCAAAATTTGAGAACCTTGTAAGTCCAGTCATTGTTTTTCTCCTTTAAAAGCGAGGTTTGATTTTGTGGTCCCCGAAGGCAACCACCTATATTTAGCGTTTATAGTACAAATATACAAGTTCGGTTGGAGTAGAAATGTCCGTATTGATACCTAATTTCAAAGCTAAGTTTGGCTAAATAGGGGTGAAAGGTATCGTGGAATTATGAAAAAAGCATCCTTACTTTTCGGTATGGCATTGCTAGGGTTTACATTACCAGCACGTGCAGATTTGACGCATAGATTGACTAGCTCAGTTCAACTACAGGTTGACTCAGGATACACATCAGTATCACGTGCAGGAAATTCTTATAGCACCAGTGGCTCTGGTGTCAGCACAACTATTACACCGTCTGGTGGTAGTGCTGCTAGTGACCTAGGTGGTATCTCTGCTATAAGCACTGCAGGTGTAGCAACTTTTGCACTTCCTGATGTAGCACAGACAACCCAAGGTAATTCATACAGCTTTACACAGAATATAACTACTGGTGACGCTATCGTAACTACTGCTGCTGATGTAGGTGACGTTAATGGTTACAGTAACACAGTTTCTACAGCACCTGGTAGTGCTGGTGCATTGGCTGGAACCCTTAGTACTGCTGGTGCCATTGGTTTAACAGCTGGTGGGGCTGGTACTTCAGCTACGGGACAGTTCGTCACAGAAGTCACCATACGTTGATCGGCTATATAAAATGAGACGTATAGGACTCCTACTATTATGTTTCTTTGGTGTACCACTGAGAACCCTTGCGGTGCCTGTGGTCCCGAACTTTCAGCAGGGCTCGATGACGAGTCACACCGAGACTGAAAGTACAATTACGGAGACCATAAATTCTATAGATTATCGTACAGGATGGGAATACTCAGTGACAGGGGTAGGCGTTTCCAACAATGGAGAAGCTTTGAACCCGAACGTGAACACGTCAACCGTGACAATAAATCCACAAGTGGGATCAGGAGATGGAGCACTAACTGGCTCGGTCACCTCTCAATACGACAACTTGGACTTCAACAATCAAGGAACGTTCACAATAACGACTCCAGGAGAAGCCTTTCAATTTACCCAGAGTTATCAAGGACCAGGTATGACCAACCAGACCCTGATCCAGAGAGTGACCCAGATAAAAAGTGTGACAGACACAACAAGTACGTTTACCCAGTGATACCAAGGGGTTTCGGGAATGCAAGAAGAATATACAGAACCACAGCCGCTGCTATCCTTGGTAGTTTTACTTTTCTTCCTAGTGGTACTGCTCTCGCTGAAGGTGTTGGTGGTGTAAGTGCTACTGCTAATCCTATAGCCAACTCGTCGGGCTCAGTCACCAACCAGGCAATACAGGTTTTACAAGGTCCGTATATAACTAACACTTATGGTGGTGGTGTACAGTGTCAAGGTAGTACGTTCAACGTGACACCATACGTACAGTTTGCAGATTCAAGGAAAGATCCTTGGGAAGATTTTTATAACGAACCACAATATAATATGACTGACCTGACAGGTAAGACTACCAAACAGACAGTCACAGTTAAAAACTATCCTTGGGAGTCTTGGTATGACACAAGGACAAAGGCAGATGGAACTAGATGGTTCCCAGATGGTGAAGATATGCAGATAGAAATGGATATAGATGGTCCAGATGGTGTACCTGATGTAGTATCCAATGGCAGTATGGATCCTACGTGGTACAAACCAATAAGAACTGATATGAGAGCCAATCAAAGTCTTAACCTTGGTGTATCTGCAACACTATCAATACCACTGAACCGTAAGCTAGTTAAGCAATGCCACGAGGCTGCACAAGCACAGATTGCTATGCAGAATCAGTTAGTATCTAATAAGCGTTTAGACTTTGAATTAGCTCGTCTTAAAAATTGTGGTGAACTCAAAAAGAACGGCATATTTTTCCATCCAGCATCACCTTATCACGCAGTATGTGCTGACGTAGTTGTTACAGCAGCAGGTGGACAAGTAATTCCACACACACATAACATAAGTAGACCTACTTTTGAGGAACCTACTTCTTCTTCTGAGCCTTCTTCTTCAGAGGAAGTAACCCCTTCTTCTTCCGATACTCATCTGCAAGAACCTCAGAACGAGAAGGACGATAAGTTGTCTTTCCTAGGATTGAATTTACCTTGGTTACAACCTTCTTCACAGCAGGTTTCACCACCCTCAGCAGCAAGTCAGCTAGGGGTTTGGCAAGTAGGGCACTCGATGCAGCCACAGATGCTATCACCGCAGTCGTCGTCACAATCTGAGGACTAGGTAGATACGCTTCTGCCATACCAATATCCTCATATAAAGTTACACATATTTTTTCACCATCAGGGTTCTTAGGATCCCTCTGCAATTCAAATCCACTGACCTTCTCTTTCTGGCTCTGTGCTACATCACCTATACGTGGTGCTGTCGGACCTGGACAGGGAGGGTCTCCGTCTTGTTCAGGGGTACCAGGTGGTTCAGGTGTGTCTGGTGGATCAGGTGTATCGACTTCTGTATTAACACCTTCTGGTTCATCATCACTTTCTACTGTAATAGTTTGCCAACTTAATGATCTAGCATCATAGTTAGGTGGTTCATAATATGGCATACCTGCATCACATAATACCGTATTTCCTTTAGGGTCATCATTGACCAACATCTTATTATTATTTCCTTTCGTATTCTCCTTGTGTACTTTGACACAACCAGGCATATCAACTACAGGAGTACCAACCACTGTAGTAACTGGAAGTACTAATCCCTGAACAGCAGGTGTATCATTCATCCACGATCTATCTGCAATATAATTTGTCCCTATAGGTCGTACAAAAGGTGTACGTATCCTTAAAAGATTAATCCCCGTACCATTGACAGTTATGTCATTGATACGAGGACCATTAATGGTTACGTTTGGTACGTTAATGTTACCCACGAGTTTCTTCTATTGCTTCTTTGATTACAGTCTTTAACTGTCTTAGTTTCTTCTTACCAAGACCTGCTCTTGTATCTATCTTAACCTTTAACCAATACACAAAGGCAAGTACAAGTATAAACTGAATACCTTCTGACCAAGATAGGTTCCACGCTTCATTTAAGTCAAGCGATGCTGCTGCTAATAAATTAATCATTTTTGAGGAATTTGATTTTTATAATTTTGTGGGGTTGGTAGACCTTTGACATTACCAGTGGTCTCTGGCCAACTATCCCAGATTGCTTTCTGGACTTCTTCCCTGATTATCAAACGGAGTTCTGATTCCTGTGCCTTAGCACGTTTCTCAGGACCACCAGTTTGTTGGTCGATGATGTGTCCACCACCGACAAACGTACCAGTTCCGACTACAGCAATTGCTGTACCAGTAGAAGTAATCTTTTGTATATCCATTAGAAAGCAGGAACTGCTTTGGCAGGATCTATTTCCATTGGTGCTTGAGGAGCAGCCATATCAGGAACAGTTCCCTTAAGGGCACCACCACCAATACCACCAAGTGCACCACCACCAAACGATCCTAGTGCTTTCTCAGTCACTGAATTTATGATGGCATCTTTATTAAGATACACGTAACCACCAACACCGACAACGGTAATAGATACAACGCTAGACGCAATAGCGAGTACATTTATAATCTTTTGCATTTTAGTTTTTATAGCAATGGTATTTAGCTTACCACAACTTCACCAATAAGCCAACTGGGTGTGGTCTGTATGAGAGAGTCAACTGCTCTAATGACGTGGAGAGTATCTTCAACTGCTTCCTCTGGTACCACTAGACAGAATCCTATACCCATATTAAATGTCTTCTTCATCTCTTCCTCTGGTATCTCACCAGCAAGCATAATCTTACTAAAGATATCAGGCATCTTCCAAGAATTATAATCAACTCTTGCTTCTAATCCATCAGGAATACAACGTGGTAAGTTATCTGGTATACCACCACCTGTTATATGTGCCATACCAAGTATGGGAACGTTATCTACGAGTGTCTTAACCAGTTTTGAATAGATCTCAGTTGGTTGTAACAATTCTTTAGGATAGTCTTTATAGTATAACTTTTGTCTCCATAGCATATCATTGATAAGACTATAACCATTACTATGCAGTCCACTACTACCAATACCTATGATCTTATCTCCCTTCTTTATATCTCTACCGTCAATTACATTTGCTTCTTCTACAACACCTGTACAAAACCCTGCTAGATCATAGTCCTTAGCAAACCTACCGTGTTCAGCAGTCTCCCCACCTAATAGTTCTATACCTGCTATCTTACATCCTTCAATTATACCTTGTACTATCTTTTCACAGTTCTCATCTAACTTAGGTGTTGATATGTAATCTAAAAAGTACAATGGATCTGCACCACAGCAGATCACATCATTAACACACATAGCTACCAGATCTATACCAATAGTAGTATAGTCACCTGCTACCTGACATATATTAATCTTTGTACCTACACCATCAGCACCAGAAACCAATAAAGGTTTCTCGTATCCTTCAGGTATCTTGTACATACCATTGAATCCACCTATAGAAGGTGCAGACTCTCTGATCTTGTCAACGAATGCTTTACCTGCTTCGATGTCAACACCAGAGTCTTTGTAATTCATAGTACTTCTTCTTGGCAATTATCATTAAGATCTTCTACCATTGTACCACCTATATCGCTCCCTGCGTCCATTCCTATCATCGTAGCAGCACCAGCAAGTACCCAACCAACAAAAGGAACAGAGGAGAGACTAGGAGCAACAGCAGCACCAACGCTAGCCCCGACAAGCCTTCCCGATTGCTCTCCTCCACCGACCGCCTTGATACAGGCGACAGACTTTTTTCCTTCTTCTCCTGCTGCACCTCCTGAGTTCTTCCCTTGAAGATGCCTTGCACCGTCCATTGTGTACTCTTCAAAGCCTTCATACGTGTTGTTACCCAACCCAAGAAAGCCTGCTTTCTTCTTCACATCCCTTTCCACACGAAGTATCTTAGGATCATTAGACCTATAGTTTATCTTATATCCTTCTTTACTTGCTTCAACAGCATAGGATGTATAAGGACCAACTGGTAGGTTGAGCTGAGGGAGTCTACTACGAGTGGCAAGCATACCAATCATACCTATATGACTCACACCTAGGAGACCTCCTAGGGAAATAATAAACCACTTGTTCATAACTTAAAGTTTGTAATTGTTATCCTCTTTCTTAGGATCTACAGCAATAATTTTTAAAGGAGCTTGTTCGATTACAAGAGTTTGAGTAGGACCACCGTTCTTACCTACACCATTTCCATTACCATTTTGTCCATTCATTTTCATAGTACCGTCACCTTTTTTAGATGCAGTTTGAATCCCAAAGCTAGCTAAAACCCCCGTAAAAACCGAGGCTATGAAAGTCGGGTCGATCTTTTGTTGTGGTACTCCTGGGATGGCAACGTAATTTAATGTGAGTATTCCGCCACTCCAAACCAACACGCCAAGGCGAACAAATGTACTAATGATAGCAGCTTGCTCATCCTCATCTGGAAGTATCTTATCTTTGATTTTACCAAAGATACCTTTCTTCTCTTCCTCTGATAGTTCTTCCTTTACTTCTTTTGCCATTTATACCTATGAAGCTATTACTATATAGCTCACTCAGTAGGTTGCTTTTTCTTACCTATATTATACTTTGATTCTAACTTCCATTCACCCTTATCTTTATAAGCTATAACTTTGATTTGATTAAGTGGTGCTAGTTCACCGAGTTCAGACTCAGTTACAATATCCACTAGACCCCAATCAGATAAGAGTTTAGTAATTCTGTTGCGTCGTTCAATATCATTCGATGTTAGGTTAGCGTGTTTACCATCTAACGCAAACAACTCTTTGAAATGCACGATGTAATACTTGCCTTTCTTATGCAGTATGTGACAGGACTGGAACAACTTCTTTTCTTTACGAGAAGCTACACCTATCCTAGTAAGCGTCTCTCTGACCTTTAAGAAATCGTCTGGTTGCCTTAAGGAAACCTCGACCATCATATCCACAGACCAAGACACGTCTTGCTCTTCACTCATCTCACTCCTCCAGTATTCAGTTTTGATTTGATCAATTCGATCTGATCTTTAGTCAGAATTCGTAATGCATCCCGAGCTTTGTCATTGTTATAACCAAAGTATTGCTTAATAAGATCAAGGTTCTCTGCCTTATCCTTTTTAAGCCAGGGACTGTAACGACGCTTCTTTCTGAGACTATTTAGATAAAATGAATATTGCATATCCCTGTCAAGATGATGCATCTGATTAATTTCATTTGCATACAAAACTGAATCTATATGACCCGACAAACATTTATTAATAATATAAGATGGATACTTCTGCATCCAGTCAGGACCACGATCCCGAAGATCCTCCTTAGTCCAGTTAACACTGTTGAGGTAATCAGATAGTTTGTAGTTGCTCATTAAAAAGATCTTCTAAAATGGATTTAACACTATAGTTTGTTATTAGCAATTCCTTACGTTTGGACTGATCTACGTTATAAGATCCTGTTGATCTCATAGTATAAGTCAGATCCCACTCTCTCATATTATACTCTTTAAACAACTCTTTAATAGTATCGTTAGAATTATATGTGATCATCCACTTCTTACCAGACGTAGAGCAATCTAATGCAAAGGTATCGTGTGTGAAGTTCCTATGCATCGTACCACCCTTCTCTCCATAAAGGAAGGACTTAATATCATATGGTGGATCCATAAAGACAAAAGCATCCTCAGTGTCCTTAAGTAGATCAGTGTAATCTAAGTTTGTTATCTTCCAGTTCTGAATGATCTTAGAATATGTTGGTAACTTATAGATACCTTGCTTAGAAAAGTTTGAATCAGATGCTTGTGGTGAGAATGATGAGTTCTCTCCTAGTCCTGAGAAGGAACACTTGTTAAGAACATAGAAGTATGCTGCCTGTTCTCTCTCATTAACTGAGGAGATAGTTTCCTTACATCTATTGAATAGATCTCTTGCTTTATCAGGTGTGCTGTGTTTCTGTTTAAGACGTAAGAGATCCTCAGTTAATAAATTAGATCCTTTCTGTACTTGGAACCAGAAGTTATACAAATAATAATACTTGTCATTAACCCACACAGGTACGTGAGGATTCTGTTTTGTAAATTCTAAAGCAACAGATCCACCACCTAAGAATGGTTCACGATACTGTTTGATGTTGAGTGGGAACTGACGAATAAGATACTTCGCTGCCCTAGACTTACCACCAGGATATCTAAGTGGTGTCTTATATGATTTTAGTTGTGTCAAAATAAATCCCTCATAGTTTCAGGTTCAACTGGATGAGTCTGATATACAAGACTGTATCTCATAGGAGCATCCCTTAAAGGTGGACGTGCACCGTGCCATAGCTCACTAGTAAATTTTACCATCCTTCCGAACTTTGGCACAATACTCTTAACAATCTCTCCATCTTCTAGGAAGATTGTTTCTCCTCCCATACCTGCGTGCCAGTCAGGATTACAATAGATCATATACGTGATGCCCTGTGAACTATGTGAATCCGTGTGTGGTTTAGGACAGTCCATATATGTGAATGCATTGTATAAGCATCTACGTACTTTAGGATTACCAATTAATTTTAACCACTTCTCTGCAATAGGTTCAAACTCACGATACTCCAAATCAAATACTCTACCAAGACTAGGTACCTTATTACCAAAGGCATCACCTAATTTTTCCCATTGAGTATATGCTTCGAAGTACTGATACAGTTCCCATACATCAGTGAACTCAAATAGATCGTCAGTATACTCAATCATAATGCCATCTGTGGTCCGTGTCCATAACCAATGTCTTCTTCACCGTGTCCTCTTCTTCTTAACTCATCATCTTGTACCAACTTACAGTTAATCATATTCTGTCCATATGGTCCTTGATTAATAGGACCAGTTGGAAATGCATTGAATGAAATATTTGCACGTGGGAAGTCAGCAAAATGTGGTGCTGTAAAATGTACTAACCAACTTGGAAATATTACTAGGGTACCTGGTTTATATACAGGTGCTTCTACAGCGTTCTCATATACTGCTGAGATTATTTCTAACTGATTATATGATCTTGCGTGCACAGGGTCTTGGAAGAGCGTAGGATACCCATCTGTGAGGCAGTAGGTGCCACTGTAGTATGACATAGGATGTCTGTGTGGTTGATGGCATCCACCACTGTTAGGGAGCGATACAACCCCCCAAGCAAGACTGATCTCAAACTTACCCCACATTTCAAACTGTTGATCTTTCTTAACTTCATCTAAACATTGATCAATCCATTTAAAAGTATTTTTAAATTGTGGTAAGCAATGTAAATTGCCTTGTGTAGTCTGTACAAGATTAGGTAAATTAAAAGCTCCTCTCTCAATCGGATCTAAAGCGTCAAGAGTTTCTTCTACTAACTCAGGACTACTCTCAAATGTAAAGAGTTCTACAGGAAAGATGGGATGCTTTCTCATTTCTTCCAAACACACATTGAATCGTATACACTCATATGTTGAGTGATATTATTTTGTTCTCTAAATTCTGCTACTGCTCTCTGAATAAGATGTGATTTATAATCGTGACCACATAACAATCCACCATATTTAATCTTAGGATACCAATCATTTAATTCTTTAAGTGCTTGTTCATATGTCATCCAAGCATCCATAAAAATAAAATCAAAATGTTCATCAGGAAATGTGATAGCTAAATCCTCTATGTTACCTTTGATAATTGTTGATCTATCTTCTTCACCAGAGAATCTAATATGATGATGTGCCATAAATTCAAAGATCTCCATCTCTGCAAAATCAGTAGAGTTGGAAGGACCAGGTTCATTATCTTCTCTTAAGTAATCTGTATAAGGTTCCCAGTTATCAATACCAGTAAGGTGTTTAATATTAGGACAAGCTTGTAACAAAGTACAAAAACTTTGTGCACGATCTACCCCTAGTTCGAGACCAATAAGATTATCACCGTGCATACCAATAAGATGCACAACAGATCGTACATCCGTAAGAGAGTTTTTAAAGTCATAATTCATTTAAACTGACACCTCATCATAAGTTCTGTCATACAAGCAACTAAATTAATCTCTTGATCTGCTACGAATGCTGCCTTGTATTGGTACTCACCAATAACAAGAACTGCTTCAGGAATAGATTGAGATTGCAAATAATTATATAACGAATCATATAACTTTCTCATAATCTGAGTTGGTTCACTATCTAGGTTCTGAACCACCCATTTTTTCATATTGGTAAACTCTTTGTTCTTAAGATATCCTACAAGATCTTGCAACTTAGTATCTGTTACAGCAGCAAGTACACCTGTATCGATCTTACCAATAGAACTATATCTCTGTAACTCATTAAGAGTTCTTCTAAAGTCAGGGAAATACTTCTGAACTAATGCTACTAATACTTTTGGTTCTGCTTCTACCTTCTGCTCTGTAAGGATATCTTGGATCCTCTTAAAGAACTGAGCAGCAAGTACCTGCTTCTCCTTACCATTGATACTAAAGTCTACAACTGAACAACGTGAATGTAATGGTTCAATTATTCTGTTCTTGTAATTGCACGTAAATATGAACCTACAGTTCGAGGAGAATTCCTCGATAGTAGCTCGTAACAATAACTGTACGTCATTTGTGGTGTTGTCTGCTTCATCGATGATGATGATCTTGGCACCACCCACGAGGGAAACAGTTGATGCAAAGTTTTTCGCTTGGTTTCTAACTGTGTCGAGGAATCTTCCTTCATCTGATCCGTTGATGACATAATAATCTGCTCCTAATTCTTCACACAATGCCTTAGCAACTGTGGTCTTACCTATACCTGGTGGACCTGACAATAATAGATTTGGAATCTTTTTGTTTGCTACAAATTTCTGTAGAACTGTTTTGATGTTATCAGGAAGAATACAATCCTCGATCTTACGAGGACGGTACTGTTCACACCATAGAAAATCAGACATAGATCGACTCAGGGGATTGCATAATATTAAATGAGAATATAATTCTATCCTCTGCAGCAGCGTGTGGCAACGACTGATGCATACATTGTGATGGGAAGAAGATTATATCACCCTCTTCACATTTTGGAATCTTCTCGTCAATAAATCCAGACCAAGGATCTGGAAATGGTGAGAAGAAACAAGTTGGTTTATGTGCTCTACCCAACTGTGCATAGAACACTGCTGAGTAACCTATAACACCGTGTGTATGTACAGGATGCATTTGGTTAGCACTATATCTCTGACACCAAGAACTCAATACCTGTGAACCAGGATTCTCTTGAGCAAAGAATTCTAATGGTCCTCTAAGAACTTCCATTAGATCCATATGATATGGAGGTTGCTCACCTCTAGTGAAGTACCTATGGAAATCACTATAGAAATGTTCTAGGTTACAGTCAGGATCATCCCAGTTAATCGAAGATAAAAAATCCCTCTTAACATTTTGCCAGTCAGGTACGTGACATATAAGACACGGTAGTCTGAACAAATCTGCTTGGAGGGATACAAATGTTGGGATCATTTTGTGTCAGGTTCAAGAGCAATATAATACTCTACATTATTTGCTGCTGATACAAAGTGACTAACTTTATTCTTAGCAACACTAACTGCATAATCACCTGGTAGAATCTTAAGATTCTCTACCTTAAAACAATAACAGAAGTCTTCACTACTTGTGTTCTTACCAACTGGAACTGAATATGTATTTGATGTCTCGTTCTTCTTGTCACATACTTGCAATCTAATGTCCTCACCTTTATTAAACAAACATAAATCAGGTACCTGATATACACTTGCTGCTCTTATAAGATCCTGTAATGTATCAGTCTTAAGACTAAACTGAACATCTACATCTGGCATCTGTATACCCTTGTTAGGTACTGATTGTATTACAGAAGGGTCAGAATAGTAGAACGTTCCTCTTGAGTTAGAGGCTTCGTCTGTTGTGATAAGTTTCGAAGTGTTTGAGAAGTCGAAGACTGGACTCTCAAAGAGTGAGAGAGTAGATAGGAAATTACCGAGGTCATAAATGGCAATTTCTTGAGGGAAGTTCTCGCTGACAATAGCAGAAGCAAAGATGTTTTTGTTGACAGATAGTGTCCTGATGCTGTTGCCAGGATCGATAACAATCGACTTGTTGATCGTGGCAAAGTTCTTAAGGAGGTTCTGAGTTTTTTTACTGAGTTTGACAAGGGACATAATGTAGTTAGAGGATCATTTATCATAGTCTACAGCAAATGCTGTAGTACTATTGGAATTAATTTGGTTTGCTTTCTCACGCTTATCATTAAAGTGGAGTAGCAAGATACCGTAGTGAATAATCTTAATGATATCACGACGTGCTGTACCTTTTCTATCATAGCGTGAAGCATACTTAAGGACATTACTCCTACAGAATGCTTCTGCGTCACCTACTGAATCTATGAGGTCAAGAGTCTGTACGTTGCCGACTGAATAATGACCTCTGTAAGTGTTTGCAATGTACTCAGAGATCTCTTTGAGATACTCTTCCTCATTGTACTTTCGGTTCATACTGAATAACCATACTGTTCTTTAAGTATCTTCTTATAGGGTAAACCCAGATCTCTGAGTTCAATAACAAGTTTTAACTTGTTGTGAAGAGCAGTATCGCCACCCAGTTTCAGGGCAGCGACTACTGTTTTCAATTCTCGGTCGTCTAGTGGAAGATCCATTTGAATTAAGTATACGTCAGTTTGGTTGATCGGTCAAGTCATTATCTGAGATATTAAATTCAGCATCGATCTTGTCATATAATTCCAAGAATGCTTGCTTAGTCTCATCATCAAATCTGTTGATGCTGAACTGGATAGCATCTTCTTTAGAACCGAAGATCTCAAATGCCTTAACGATGTGAACCAACCTACGAGTGGAGATCACCTCATCAATTCCTCCATCAGCGAAGGTCTTACGGATGATCTGTGCCCAGTCAGCAAGACGTGCACAGAAGTCTGAATCAGCACATTGCTTGTTCAGGATTTTAACTTCTATCGCTGGTGATGGATACTCTTGCTCAAGAGTAATAGCGAATCTCTCAAGGAACGCTTCGTTGAGCACGTTAGTCCCGATGAATCTACCATCGTCAGAACCCTTACCCTTAGTATTCGCTGTCGCAATAACATTGAACCCATCAGCAGGTCTTACGTACTTGCCGATTTTCTTTAGGAAGACTCCTTTACCTTCAAGGATTGACTGTAAGCATAGAATCTTATTAGATGCTAGATCAATCTCGTCTAGAAGGAGGATAGCTCCCCTTTCCAGTGCTTCGATAACTGGTCCATTATGCCATACAGTGCTACCATTATTAAGACGGAACCCACCAATAAGGTCATCTTCGTCTGTTTCAACAGTAATGTTAACTCTAATCAACTCTCTATTTAGACTTGACGCTGCTTGCTCCACACCAAATGTTTTACCGTTACCAGATAGACCAGTGATGAAAGTAGGATAGAACTTCTTACTCTTGATAATCTTCTTAACAGAGTTAAAGTTTCCGAATGGAACATATAGTTCATCCTTAGAAGGTACTAGAGATGCCTTTGGATCTGACTTAACGATTTGCTTTTCAAAAACCTCACGTGCTTCTTCTATGGTTAGGTTCCACTTACCTATGGACTTCTTGTACTGCTTAAGTCTCTTTTTGATTGTTGCGTATGAGCACTTGAACTCGTCTGCTGCTTTCAATAATTCTTGTGTAGAAACTTCAGTCCCGAAGTTGTTTGTAAGGTACTCAACAACTCCTTCAGTTGTTACAGGGATTTCAGTTTGGAATGCCATAATGTGTTGTCCGTATTTGTTTTGTATGTACTAAGTATAGTGTAAAAAAGGGGTCTTGCGACCCCTTAGTAGACACTTATCCAACTGTCTCAGCGAATGATGCGAGCATCTTTTTATTGGATGCTTTGTTCTTGAACATCTTCTTGAACGCTGCACCAACTTGTGCCTTTGTTGCATCTTCCTTAAGATCATCTAGTGGATTGTCATCTACTAATGCAGTTGTTGGCATAACAAATAACTTGTCATAAGGTGACTCAGTTACTTCATAGAACTTCTGCTTTCTGAATCTCTTGATCGCTTCCTCGCTGAACTCATTAATGAATCCCATATACTGAATCATTCTGAAGTATCCACTAGTGTCACGTGGTGTGATTAGACGGAACCCTAGCATTTGTACTTGTCTGAATGAATCCTTAAGGTTCTGGATGAATACATTTGTCTGCTCTAGAGGGTTATCCTTACGAGCATATACTCTTCCAGTCTTACGATCTCTTAACTGGCAACGTCCGTTGAATGAGTTACGGAATAGGTTATCACCCATTACTGCTGATCTCTTGCAGTTGTAAGAAGGTTGTGCTGCTTCACCGTCAGTTAGGATTGATAGAGATATTTTCTCTGCACCAGTTTGCTTGATGAACTGTGGAAGTACTGAGTGCATTGCTGCAATTGCTTCCATCAATGGTGTACCTGATAGACCTAAGATTGCAGGACATCCCATAGAGTATACACGAGACCAAGTTTTTGGTTGAGTGCTGTTAACACCAGCATTTCTCCAGAGTGCTAAAGCAGATCTATCTCTCTCTTTCTTGTTTCCTTCTGAAGTAAGCATTTCAAGTAGACCGAATCCTTGATTGAAAGAGATCTTACCCAACTTCTCTTCGAACTTATCTACTGTTCTATCATAGTAGTTGGCAGAATAGATGCTATTGCTGAATGCATATACTCTATAAGGGATACCAACTTTCTGGCAGAACCAAGTTAGTTGAAGAACTTGCTTTACTGTATCAAATAAGCAATTTGCCATTGAACCAGACCAGTCTAGTAAGAAGACCATAGCGTGATTCTTTCCTTCAGGTAAGTTAGTTACCTTCTTAAAGAGATCCTCATTGTACTTGTAAGTGTGTAATCTAGCAGTATCAAGAACACCTGTACGACTTGTAGTAGCACGAGCATAACTAGATGCTGCTTTGCGACACTCAAACTCTTTAACAAGATAGTTAACTTCTTTCTGTGATGACTTAAAGAACTCTCTATAGTCTGACTCACTCTTCTCAAGGTCTGCTTTCTCAACATTGTATCTCCAGAGTTGACTGTCATCACCATCGATAGGCATCTCAACCTTATATCTCTCTTCAGACATCTGAAGTATTTCCTTCCAAGAGATGATTAACTTATCAGGATCAACTTTATCAATCTCAACATACTCAGTCTCGAATCCACCGTGCTTGACATACTCTTTAACTTTGTCTGTAAAGATCTTATCTGTCTGTGCTTCTAATGGATTACCACCTTCTACACCACCTTCAGTTGTAGTAGGTATCTCTGCATCCTGAGTTACATCACCACCCTCTGCTTCAGTATCATCACCATCATCACCTGATTGACCATCAGTATCTGCATCTATTGGTGATTCCTGTGAGAAAGGATCTTGTGAATCATCACCTAGATCTGGATTTGTACCACCCATCTGAGGCATTTCGAATGCTGAATCTGCTTCCTCTTCTGCTTCTTCCTTCTGCTTCTTCTCATACTCTTCCTTCATAAAGTCGAAGATCTGTTTAGAAACGTTCTCTACATCCTCGAATGTTTCACACTGTCCTACTGCATCTACAAATACTTGCTCTTCGTCTGTGAATGCGATGTACTGGAAGTTACCGATCTTGTACTGTAGGTTGATCTTATCAATTAAAGAGAACGTATCAACGTTTTCTTTTGATTCAAAGAAATCTTGCTCACTTAACTCCTTATAACCTGCGAAGAATGTCTTAGGAAGACCTTGGTATCTACGCTTCATTAACTTCTCGATACGAGCATCTTCTACTACATTCAAGAATGACTGAGGAACTTTACCATACTCCCACTCTCTTGGAGTGTATAGAGCGTGTCCTACTTCGTGACTGACGAGCATATCATATACTGCTTCAGTTGCCTGATCCCAGATTGGAAGAGTTAGTACACGTCTCTCCACGTCAAACTGAGCAGTCTCACAATTTCTGTGCTCGATGATTAGATCCTCTGTTGCTAGTAGTTTAGCAAGGGTTCCTTTGACTTCTCTGTTGACTGTCATTTAATTCCTTCGTTTGTATACACATATTATAAGACCCCCGATGGCGGTCGGAGGTCTTTAGTAGACACTTTATCAACTGGTTGCGTCTGTCTCTTGCACTCTTAAGTGCACGTGGTTTTAATTTACGTTTGGGTGGCTTCCCAGAATTGTGTTGCCAGTTTGGAGTTGTCATTTTGCATTGAAGGCTATGGATACTCTAGGAGTATCTATACGATTTTTCTCAGTTTTATGCTCTAACCAAGATGGGAATAAGACGAGAGTCCTTGGTGTAGCAGGGAAGTGGCGACCTTCCTCTGTACCCCATAGGCACATCTTAGAATGAGGATTCGGATTGATGAATACAATCCCTCCCATCTCAGGAACACAGTCCTTATGATAGTATACACCAGATACATTGAAACCAGCGTGGGTGTGTGCAATTTGGAAACTGTCCTTAGGTCCCCTATTCAGCCAAGAGTTCGCTATCGTACAGGTAGGATCTATATGTGCCAATGACTTTTCACAAAATGCTCTCAAGTGGGGTAAGTTATATTTTTGAAACAACTGGAGATCGTTTATTCCAGTATGAGACCCATAGAGGATCTCTTCCTTGGCACCTACACTCAGGTGAGATAGGATGTCTGGATCATCAGGAATTCCATCGATCTCCTCGTCTATTCTCTCGTCACTATGATTAAACACATATAGATGTGTGGGGAAAATTTCCATATCGAATTGAATTAACCTTGCCAAATTAAATCAGGCATTTGCTGTGCACCTGGTCTGTTAACAATCAATAGGATGAAGTATCCAACAAACCATATGATGTTGAACAACCAAGCTTGTCTCCAGAAATACTTTCTGACTGACATAGACCTAAGAATCTCAGGTGCTTTATCTTGTGCTCTGAATATCTGCTCAATTATAAATGCAATGATTGTTGCTATCACTAGAGGATAGAATACAAAATTTGCAAAAGACATTATACCAATTAGGAATGTCATCTGGGTCTCGGTAAGTTAGGGAATCTTTGTAGTCTAACACGGTCAGGAATACTCATCATAAAGGAAACCGACCATCTCTCGTCTTCCTCTTCATTCATACGAACCTCGTGATCTTGGTAACCTGGCCAGAAGTATAGGTCACCTTCACGTGGTATCTGACAATGTGTTGTTGGCCAATAAGGTCTTATTCTCCAAGTAGTTTCTACTGCGTGTGCAGGATGATAGAGATAAAGATCGCCAGTATTGCCAGGTGGCACCTGTAAATAATAGGTTCCTGCAACATCACACTCTGCGTGGTTGTGACGCATCTGGAACCCACCTTTAGGATTGATGTTAACCCAACAGTGGGTAACCTTAAGTTCTGGATCAAATAGTTCTTGTTTTGATAACAGTAACTCACCAAACTCAGGATACTCTTTATGTATCTGATCATTAGTATGGATGGTGCTATAACCAGTACCATAAAATTTATTCTCTTCAGTACAAAACTCATCACGACGTGCTAATAATTCTTTTCTGAATTGACAGTGATTCTCATATTCATTATTGCTTGTATAAAATGGGATGTCAAACATCTTCAAATACCTTTGAGAACTCATTAACCTTTTCAAACTTGATAGTTCTATCAAACTTGTCTAGAAGTACATCACCCTTATGGGAGATGATAAACATATTAGTATCAGTATATAACTCTTTAAGAATCTTAAGTAATTCTTCTGTTGCTGTATTATCTAGTGAACTATCAAATACTTCATCAAGTATTAATAGATTTGTAATGATAGAGTTCTTTAATTTAGCAACGTGTCTCCAAGTAAAGAGAAGTGATAAGTCAATCTTCTGCTTCTCACCTTCAGAGAAGGATGAGTAAGAGAACTTATCACGATAACGTGACTTAATAACCTCACCAAACTCTTCATTCAAAGTAAAATTAATATAGGTATCCATTGATGTAAGATACCTATTGATCCTCTGATTGATGATAGGAATATACTTAGAAATAATTCTTGCCTTGATACCACCATCCTTTAAAAGATTACCGACTAACTTATAGTCCTGTGCTTCTTTACTGACACCTGAACAAGCAGTCTCCTTATCATTATAATCTTGTTGTAATGTCTCAAGTAGTAACTGTTCCTTATTAAGATCTGACTCATCAGTTAAATTTTTGATCTGAGATAAAATACCAGTATTCTGTTTCATCAACTTCTGTTCTTCGTTTACTAAACGACGAATTTCAAATTGATATTCAGTTACATTAGAACTATCCTCTCTTAATTTCTCAATCGTTTGAAGTGTCTTCTGTACTTGTTTCTCTAGAGTACCTGCTGCTTCATTTAATTCATCAACCTTTTCGTTTAAAGTTTTAACTTTGACTTGTCTAAATTTCTCTTCAATCTCCTGAGTACATACAGGACAAGATGAATTATCGTCAAAGAATTTAATATCTTTAACAACTCTCTCCTGTCTTCCGTTCAACTTACTCAGTATACCAAAGGTCTTTTTATATTCTTCTTCCTTTGTCTTTAACTTTGTAGTGCTGTTAACGAGTTTGTTAATCTTCTTTTGAAACTCTTCGATCTCTTCTTTTAAAGTCTTCATTCGTTCTTCATTGTTATCAAACCTTTCCTTCTGATGAGCAATTCTCTCATCATTAACGATAGTAAGTTTTGATAATGTCTTCTCCTGTGCTTTGATAGCAGCAGTAGCCATTTCTAGTTCGTGCTTGCAATCACGAAGTATCTCATTGTTATCCTTTACACGCTCCTTCAGGAGCATATTCATATGGGAAAAGATTTGTATGTCCAATAGATCTTCAATAACTTCTCTTCTATGACTAGCACCTAATTGCATAAAGGGAACAAACGTACTACTCCCTAGTATGACCACCTGTGTAAATGACTTAAAGTTTAATTTTAATATACTTTGCTCAAGGTATTTCTGGTAGTCTCTATTAGCAGCATCCTGATCTATCAGAGTATCATTACGATACATCTCAAATACAGCTGGTTTAATTCCACGTACTACCTTATAATCTATTGTACCTACTTTAAATTCTATCTCAACTAAAGTATCTCTCTCGTTGATTGTATTAACTAACTGTGACTTTGTGATCTTCCTGAAAGGTTTGTTAAACAATCCAAAGCACAAAGCATCCAACATAGTAGATTTACCTGCACCGTTAGATCCAATAACAAGAGTGGAACTAGTTTGGGTGAAATTAATCTCAGTGAATTGGTTGCCTGTACTTAAGAAGTTTCTCCAACGAATCTTCTCAAATGTGATCATAATGACAGAGGAGGAATAACAAGATCTTCAGGATTGATAAAAGCGTAGTTGTAGTTGTGAACAGAACAATTGTCTATAACAATGTCCTCTTCTACTTCAGTCACTTCCAGTGGACGTTTATAGTCAACTGCTTCTAGCATACCATAATAACGCACTGCGTCATCTTTGTCAACAAAAATTTGCACCACTTTATTTCCACCTTTATCAGTGACTGCATATACTCCTCCAGTTGATTTATCCAACAATATGAACATTAAAGATTGAGTGCTTCCGTGTACAACGATTTCAAAATATTCACTACGTTAGTCTTGTCTATAGAATCTTCCAAGTCCTGTACATAATTCTCTAAGATAGTAATCGTATCTTCTGTCTCAAGATTTTCATCCACATCAACCATATCCAATGATAGATCCTCAATGATTTTTAGATCAGCAACATCACTATCTTGAAGTGATTTAATATAGCGATCAAACCATACTTGGTTCTCTCTATTCTGTACGATTACCTTTACATAAGATCCCTTTAACTTAGTGAAGTCAGGTAAGGTTTCATAGTCCTTCTGAACATCATCATAATATAATTTGTTAAAGATTTGATAAGGGTTAAGATGAAATGTTAAGTTAAGTGTATCAGTATTTAGTGTATGGAACCCTCTTCTCTGACCGTAATCATTCCAGTATAATTGGTACGGATTGCCGAGATAGTTGATGTTACCTTGCTTTGACTTCATATGGAAGTGTCCTGAGCAACATAACTTAAACTTATTATAAGGTGATGGATCATCACCGTGCTCCATAAACCTACCTGGTATAGCTTCAAATCCTGTTAGTTCTAGATGCCCAAAGCATACTGGTGCATCTGACTCTTCAACCATCTGATCTATTTGCTTTCTATTATCGTCACAAATCCAAGGCAGCATTAATATTCTAACACCTTCAACTTCAATCTCTTCTGGTTCTGTGTAGATTTTTATATTGTCATATTCACCTAGGAGGTGCTGAGGTGAATTAATTTTAAGTGTGTTCTTATAGTATATGTCGTGATTGCCTATCAACATATGCATCTGGACACCCATCTCTTTGAGAGGATCGAACCACATCTCTCTAGCAGATTCAAGCGACAAAAAATTTATAGCCTTTCTCTTATCAAAGGAATCTCCAAGACACATCACAGTTGTGATCTTGTGTCTCTTGATATATGGTATGACTGTATTGGTATAGAACTCCCTGTACTTCTCTATGAATACTTGATTGTCGTTGCGTACACCAAAGTGCTGATCAGTTATCAGCAGCAGTTTTTTGTTTGATGTCATACTCGATTACAATCTTCTTAGACATTCTACCAGTTGAGTTGGAAGTAGTCAACTGTGTCCACTCACCTTTAAGTAGTTCTTGCATAGTATTCTTATCTAATCCACATAACATTTCAGCATTCTCTACTGCTGCTCTAACAGATCCCAGACCATCAGGATATGTATTCTTTGCAAATCCATTAAGGTCTGTCTTCTTGGCATTCTCTAGTGCCTTATCAATATCAATTGCAAATTCACTCATCGTTTAGTAGTGTTGCTACGTGTTCTGTTTATGATAGAGATAAACTTATCTCCTGCAAATGTGCCACCAAGACACACATCAATCTCATCACCGTCCTTCCAGTTAACATCACCATTCATTTTGGTGTGTTGCATTGCAACTGCAATCTTGTCAATAACTTCTTGGGTTAGTCTCATTTTCTAAAGACCCCCACTCTTATAAGTGCGTACATAATAATCACCGTCCAAAATAAAGTGTACCACATAGTTTAATAGCGAGTGTTCATTTCAATACGTGACTTGATGCCACTGAGTTCTGCATTAGCAGAGGGATCATCTGAATGGAATACTTGATCGAATCCACTCTTCTCTATAATCTTATCCTTTATATCCATCTGTCTTTTCTCTTTAGCAATTCTTCTTAGGAAGGCATAGTATACTATCTGTGTAAAATATGCGAAGGGGTTCTTAGACTTAGCAGGGTCGAAGTTATCTATGTACTGTACACAGTTCTCTACACCGTCTGAGATCATATCCTCCTTGTACATATAGTTGATAAAGTTAGGACGATAAGACAAATGTGTTGCTATCTTTAAAAAGCAATCACCTATGTATTCATCTATCCTAGGTTTCTTTTTGTCCCTAATTTTAGCCAATTCAACCTTGTCACGATAAGCCACTATTGCCTTTAGGAACTTTTGGTTATCGACGTAATGTTGATTTTTGGTATTTTTTCTCGCCACCATAAATGCCATATTTAACAGGTTGTTGCATAACAGAATTATATCAGAAATGGAGTAGCTTGACAAGTTGTGTAAATTTGGTTAGACTCAACACTGTCAGGGTTGGCGGGATAGACTTAGCTATTATCTGTATTAAATAGATCTTCTAATCTTTTACGGGTCTCATCGACTTTACCAATAAGTCCCATACCTAAATCAGGATCGATCTCTTGTGAGGTAGATCTACCTGTTGGATGCCTTAACTTTAATTCAGATTGAATAAAATATTTGTACATTACTATAGCCTCTGTACTTAGAGGAGCAATTGTAAGGATCCTATCTTCAGGTATTATATAAAAATCTTCGGCGGAAAAAACCATCCACTTCTTTAGACCTACAGCTACAGCCCTCTTCCCTTCGGACATAGTATCATTTGCGTGAACCTTTGCAGGATCTTGAATGAATGCCATATGTCCACCTTCTTCATCAGATACTACTATCTTACCAATGATCTCTTCTCCGTTCATAAGCTTGATAGCTCCGAAGAATTCTTCATCAGGTCGAATGTAACTGAGGGATTGACTCATTTCTTGTCTCCTAAATTAATCTCAGTGATGCCGTAGGTGAACTTCTCGTCGTTATAAATTCGGATCCGTTCAGTCAAATGGTTTAGAGTGAAATTTCTAAACTTACCATTACTAATGTCATCAGCAAAATCATAAAGTGTAGCACGTGCCTTTGAATCGTGCTTCCTCAAGGCTCTACCTATTGATTGTAGGTTCCGAACTCTTGATTTAGTTGGTGAGGCAAAGATAACATTATGTAGGTTCTTGATATTGATACCCGTACTAAAGGTACCGTACGAAGCAAGGATGATAGCGTTGTCAGACGCTTCACAGATTTGTCGTACTTCTTCACGTTCATCAGTGGGTACACCACCGTGAATATAAAACAAATGTTTAGATTTGTTATTACTATTTAGCATTTCCCACAAAACGTCTCCGTGCTTCTCGATAAAATTGAATAGTATCAAGGTGTTTCCAGAGATATCCTTTGCCAATCCAGTGATGATTTTATTCCGTTTCCTATTTCCTATTATATAATTTATCTCATCCTGATAGGAATCAAATCCAATGTAATCGTGTTTACATACTAGGATGTTGATCTTTAATTCTGATAAGTACGAAGACTTCTGTAAGTCTGCAGTCCTAATACTTTGTTCTACGGGACCAAATAAACCTTCTAATACTAACTGGTTGCATTGAAGACCGTCGAGAGTACCAGTAAGACCCACGCGATAGTTAGCGTTATGGCACTTAGTAAGAATGGACGTAAGTGATTTTGCTTTGTATAAGTGTGCTTCATCTCCTATTACCGCATCGAAACGTTTAAAGTATGACTTGTCTTCCTTATAGATTGACTGCCACGTACTAATTATAACCTGAGACTTAGTATATTTTTCTTTACCACCATAGATCTGATCTACAGTCCCTTGACAATAGAATCCATATGATTGAAAATCTTTATATAATTGTTCTACTAATGATGTTGTTGGTACTATAATTAAGACTTCTAAGTTCCTTTGTATGTACCATCTCATCAAACAATATATTATTAAACTCTTCCCTGATCCAGTTGGGCTGAGTATAAGCCGTCTATATCGACGAAGTGCTGAGTAAATTGCTTTGAGTTGATAATCTCTTGCCTTGATAGGCATAGCCAGAGATCGAACAAAACGAGCAATTGTCTGCGGTGTAACTTCTGCATCTGTGTCTCCTGGTTTTCCGAACTGTTCGTTATCATCGATGGTGTAATCGTACCCCATCTTTTCCAACCATTCAACCAGGTATCCATATAGTCCCACATACAATTCACCAGTGCCAGGAGAATACAGACGGATCTTACCATCCCATCTCCTGTACCTACGCTGTTGCTGTAGGAACTTTGCTTCAGGAACTTCGAAGGTAAAGTATTCAGACAATTCGTGATGAATATGCTGCTCAGTACCTATCCTAAGATAGACATCATTCTTTTTAACAATGGAAGTCATCAGACTGGGAACTCGTACCGCTTTGCATCAATCGCATTCTTCACTTGGAATCCACGATTGTTTATCATCTTGAGAATGTTCTCAATATAGTTTATACAAGTCTCAAAGTATTTAATTGTTAGTGTCTGCTTTGCTATATCCTCATCACTATCCAAGAAGATATTTAGATCTCCCTTAAGAACCTTAAGGTCAAAATATTCTCCTTTAGTGTTTGGACCTTTGCCATTGTAATATAACCACTTCTGTTTCCTGATTATACCTAGTTCTATTTTCTTCTCTTCAAGAATTAGTTTGTACTTATTATAGTACACGTGATATTTTTGATGAAGTCTCGGTATAACTAGAGACTCATCACCTAAAGCAAGTTCATCAAAGAGACAATCTTTTGCCCAAGACTCTTGTAGTTCATCAAGTAATGCCACCTGTGTGCTCCTCCATAATATCCATAATGTGTTCGAACGACTTGATGTGATCTATATCACTAAGAAGTTTTGCAAGTTGTGAAACCACTAAGGGTTTCTCATTAATAGAAGCGTATTTAAGTGCAGCACGTACGTTGCCACTAGCATCATTAAGATGCTCTTCAGTTTGCTTAGATAACATAATTAATTCAAGTTAGTTTTACGAGTGCCTTCCAGTGATTGTATCTCGTATGATGTATAATCAAATGAAACACTTGCTTGGAAGTATTCCTGGTCAGATAATGTAGCATCAAATTCCAAAGTACTTAGTGCAGTTGGTTTTAAGTCTTTGAAGTTCACATTATATAGTGGTTGGAAATTTGAATTTAAAATTGCTAGAGTACCATCAGCATACCTGAGATCACCTAGAGACTGACCGTAGTTAGTTTTAAGATTCATAGGTTGATTCTCTATGAAGTCTTGTCTCTCTTTAAAGTTATCTGGTACACCCAATGCTCTCATCCAGTTATGAAGTATGAGAAAGTTTTCCATATTTTCATCAACCAAGAAGGTTAGACTAAATTCACCGTAGGATACGGTGCCTTCTAAATTGATACTACGATAGGGAGTTGGTTGATCTACCAAACTAACGGACATTTCTGGTACATTAGCAGACTGTGCAAAGTATGCCACCTTGGGAAACTTTGCCAGCACGAAACGGAAACCACCTGGTGATAAGAAATTCCTATTTGAGATTTGACTAGTGAAAGACATTTACTATATTAGTGGTCAGCTTCGTACCACTATTTAGTCACTGCCAATACTCGTCTAAAACATCAAACACTCTATTAAGAGTTTGGTTAGCACCAACGCATTCCCATTCTCCTTTCTCTCCTATTTCACACTTATAATCCAACTCTCTTTTGAGTTGCATTAATCTATTTGTCATTGCTACTTTGTCTAATCTACCGTTCATTTGTCTGTATGTAATCTATTGAGTTCGGGTGGTCGTGGATATATGGTACGTCTTCTAGAACAATGCTTCGTGCATCATAGGAATCGCTTGCAGTCACACAGATTTCCTGATGATTGTGTGAGTTGTCCATATACCCGACATTGTAATGGGTCATTGGCACACTCCGTATTATAGTGCAAATATTTAGGCTATGACATAAAAAAAGAGACCCCGAAGGGTCTCTCTTGTGTGTATATCGAAACTTCGATTTACATTAGGTTGTCAACCAAACTACGTCTGTAGTAGCGGTTTGCATTGGCAGTAAGTGCACCTTCACCTTGAGTAGTACCCTCAGCGAATGGGTTAGCAACTAGACCATATCTGGTCTTAAAGCCAATTTTTGGTTGGAATGTATCCTGACCAACCGCACGAACCATCTGTAGAGGAACGTATGGGCAGTAGAATAAACCAGCATCATATGCAGAACCACCTTTGTATCCAGCAACGTAGAAGTGTCTGTCACTTACGTTTGCAGAATAAGGGTCAACATAAACCTTGATTCTTCCGTTAAGAGTACCAGCAAGTGTGCTGCTGTTGTCATCAGGAAGTAGATTGCTGTTTCCAGAAAGAGCAGGTGTGTAATCTAGTACACCAGCCATTGATAGTGCAGAAGCAACGTCAGCAGAACATATTAGTATGTTCCCTTTTCCACGACGAGTTTCGTGCCCGATGGCGTTCATATCTCTTTCAATGTTGAAAAGTAAACCTTTGAACTTTTCAACTGACCATCTACCGTTGGAGTCAACGTCTAAGTCGAAGATACCAGCAGTTGCTGTGTTGTTCTGAGAACCAGGTCTTGCAACCTTGTATACAGTACGAACAACTTCTCTGTTGATCTCAGCAAGAACCTCTGTTGAGAGGATGTTTGCTAGTTCTGACTCAGCGTCTAAACCGTGAACGGCTTTGAGGTCTTGAGCTAGTTCTAGTGAGTACTCAGCTTTGAGGGCTCTGGACTTAGCAGTCACAGTAACTTTCTCAATACTGAAGTTCATCTCAGCGAACTGGTTGCCAGCAGCATCACCTAATGCTTCTGACTCGGCAGTAGTCATACCTGTTGAGGTATTGTAAGTACCACTGTCGTTAAGTAGACCTGGGTTAGATCCAGCTTGTGCTGTTCTTCCTAGATCTGATGCTGCGTTCTCTGCAGAGAACTCTGAATCTGCTTCATTGAAGAATGCTTCAGTTCCAGCAGTACGGTTAGTACCGTAACGTGAACGCATTGCGAAGATAAGTCCAGTAGGACCAGTCATTGGCTGAACACCAGCAATGTCATAAGCAATAAGCTTAGGCATTGACCTTCTGATCAAGCTAATGAGAACAGGATCGAAACCTGCACTTGGACCTGTGGCAGTAGCGGTGGCACTGAAACCTGCAACGGATGAGGTTGATGCTGTGCTAACTGTTGGAGCTGCTTCTGTAAGAACTCCAGCTTCTTCTCTTAAAAATTTTTCTTGGTTTTCGAGCAGGACTGCGGTGACCGCTTTCTTGTAATTGTCCTTGATACTATCAAGTCCATCACAATCAAGTACGGGGTTCCACTTTTCCTGCAACTGTTCAGAATTGAACATTGCTTTTTTTCTCCTTGGAAATAGTAGTTTTAATCAATTAGTCATTTAGGCTTTGAAACGCTTCAGAGCATCTACGTAACGTGACATAGACTCTGTGATTTCGCTGTCCACAACTGGTTGTACGTCTTCTGCAACGGTTTCACTGTCAGCTTTCGCTGGCTTGCTGGAGAAGTACGACTCCTTCAGAGTTTCTACCTTGCTGCGGAATGACTCTTCATCTTCAAACTCAACCCCTTCTGATAAAGATGCTAGCTTCTCCTTTTCGGTAGATGCTAGTCCCTCAGAAACCTCGCTCACAATCCCATTCTTAACGAAACCTGCAACTGTAGAGTTGAGGCTTACATTCTTTTCAATTTGCTCGTTGAGTTTTGCTTCCATTGAATCAAGTTCAGATGCCATCGATTGAAGAACATCTGCCTTTTCTTCGGGAACCTCAATATGGTTCTCGACGAAAACTTTTTTAAGACCGTCTACAACACTCTCAGCGATCTCTGCTTTGAGACCAGTATCAACTGCGAGTTTGTTATTGTCCATCCAACCTTGAACTGCATAGGTTAGATATTCATCGACCTTCTCGGCCAATTCAGTCTTAACAATTTGGATTTCCTCTGTTAAGGACTTGGTGTACTCTTCGTGTACTTTCTCAAGTTCCTCATTGAGGCGAGAGACGACTGCAGCTTCGAAGATTGTTGCTGCTTTAGTCTTGAACTCTTCGGAGAGTTCTTCTCCTTCGGTTAATGCTGCAACATCTTGAGATACATCGATCTCGATTAACTGTTCACCATCAGCATTCTCTGCTTCTACAGACTCAGCCTTCTTGCTGCTTGCAGCAGATGGTTTTGTCTTAGGTGCAGACGCTTGAGTCTGAGTTGGTGTCTTAATCTTGTTGCTCTCATCATCAGGCTTTGAGTTCTGAGGTGTAGGTCCACCGAGAACTTCGACTGATCCGAGTGAAGAACCATCAGCAACGGCACCGTCGAACTTAGCTTCGGTGACCTCTTGGGTTTGTTCTTCAGATGCCTTTACTGTTTCATCCGACATTAGTTTTGTCTCCTTAATAAATTCTTACTGGAATTAATCTAAAAAATATTTATAATCTATAGAGAGTTCATAAGTTTTGCGAATGCGGAAACTTTCATCTCTTCGATTACTTTTGCGTTTGGAGCATTGTCCAAACCTTGCTTAATTGTGCGGAGTTCACGTTCTTTGAGAAGATTATTCTCCCAGACCCACTCCTTTCCTTCCATTATTCCAGACACAAAAGCGTCTGGTGCACTGGGATCTGCCACAATATCAGCAGCAGTGGCAAGCATAAAGTCATCAGCGACAACATTTACACCTTCACTAGTCCTTCTTAGGGATCCAATCCCGCGTGAGGATACCCCTAATTTGACTCCTTCTCCTAAAAGAGACCTAGCAATGTTACCCATAGGGGTCTCAAGGATACGTGCTCTTCCTTTGAAGTTTGTTCCATCTTCTTGCAAAGATGTGATTAGATGAGATACTCTATCTAGGTTAACTGTTGGACCTTCGGGGTGACCGAGTTCTCCAAGTGCTCTACCTGACTTAACGAAGCTTTCGTTGTATTTACCAACTTCTCTTCGGAGAGTAGCCATAGGATACATCCTTCCATTGCGATTTTTAATCTCGCCTTGGAGAAACGTGCCTTCGATATACAGATTTTTCTTACCACTCTTTGTACTCTCTTCAAGTACTTGAATGTCTTCAATCTGTTCCGTTATCAGTTTCATTAGGTGTCTCCTCTGGTGTTACTTCAGTTTCAGGTTCAGAATCTTTTAACCAATCTTTTGCAATCTCTTGTCTTCTCTGATCTAGAGCATCTTGAGAGAGTGCCATCATTGCATCATTAACTTCACCGCTTAAATCCTTTTTATCGGAAAACAGTTTGTCAACAATTTCAGTAGCTGGAATGCTAGGCATAATAAGTCCTCATCAGTATTATTTAGAATTCCCCACGTTTATAGTCCGCAGGTTCTACATTATCTATGCCAATTGGAGCCTCTTCTTCCATCCCTTCGCCTTCCATAGCTGCAGGATCTTCGATAGGCATACCAGTGGCAGGGTCAATCGTTGCGGGATCTGGTAAGACACCCTTCTCGATTTCATCCTCAATCTGTTCGTCAATCTCATTGATCTCTGCGTCAGTATGTCTAAGAATATGACGACGGATATATTCAAGTGAGAAGTAACGGCCAGCAAATGGATCCATTGCAGTGACTAGGTTTAGACGCTCAGTAAGCATCTCTTTCTCCTTCAGTTCAGCGAAGTAGTTGTCAGCAATGAAGTTGTACTGGATGTGTTCTGACATATCATCCCAGTCCTCAAGACTGATGATACCTTTCAGAACTAATTGTGTCTTAAGTAGATCGTGGAATAGATAACTGAACTTCTTCCTCAATCTTGTGACAAACTTTTGGAATTTAATTTCATCTCGTGTGATCTCAGCAGCACGACCTAAATTAAATGTTGAATCAGATTCTAACCGTGACTCTGGAACGTTTAATGCACGGTATAGTTTCTTTTGGAAGTACTTGACATCCTCAAGTTCTCCAAGATTTTGTCCACCTGGGAGCGTAGTGATTTCAGTACCTCGTCCTCCTTCTCTTCTGGGTAACCAGAAGTCTTCGAGCATTGACATAAATTTTCTGTCATCTCTTATTTCTCCTGTATCTGCGTTGTATACTAACTTGTTTCTATAGCGAGACATTACCTCACGGAGGTACTGTTCTGCTTTTTGCTTTGGAAGATTTCCTACATCAATGTAGAAAATACGACGTTCTGGTGCACGGCTCAAACGATAGATAACCAGCGAGTCTTCAATCATCCTCAGCTGGTTAAGTGCTTTAATTGCCTTGTGCAAATGTGACATAATCACATTCTTATTCATATCTTTCAAACCACTGTGGCAGAAAGAAATTGCATCAGGTGCAATCTTCATACCAGAAGTCTCCATACCTGCACGCATCCCCTTGGGATTGTACACGTAGTACTCTGCAGTCTTAGGAGCTAAGTTAGCTTCTAGTGTACGTGGATCAAGATGTTGTTTATCCTTCTTGTTCTCCATCTCCACGACTTTGCGAATCTTACGAGGATCCACATACCTAAGTTCCGTGATTCCACCACGGGGATTCTTAACATCAATTACTTTATGATAGTATAACTTCCCATCAATATACCAACGTCTAAAAATATCATATGCCATCTTGTCAAAATCAAGAAGTCTCAGACAGTTTACAAACTCTTCTCTGATTTGCTTCTTAATTCCAGCACCGACTTTTAAATTACTTAGTTCTACTTCTACAGGTGTATCATCTACATCACCTGCAATTGCTTCATTGACCACATCATCGATTGCTCTGTCACATTCAGGATGAATTGACATAGAGCGATAACGACGGATGAGATCATTCTCATCTTTAAATGTTCCATCAAGATCAATGGCGGTACCAAAGTACCCTCCACCTGCGACTGGTGTAGCCGCATCATCTGACTCTTTACGCACGAAAGAAGGGCCAGTAGCCTGACCCTTCTTCGCTCGTTCAAGAGAATAACCAAAAAGTTGTGACATCTATCTCGTTTTGTCTGACCTACTATTTAGCAGGGTTGTGAACCGCTTATCCAGCGTTACCAGTGTTGATGTCTGTATCGTATGTCCAGTACTGAACTTGGAACTCTACAGTATACTCTTCTGGTGTGTCATTGTTACCCCAATCTAAATCAATAGCACTGATATTAGATGGCCAAATACCTTCGAACCTATAGGTACGAATGATCTTTCCTTTTCTATCCATCTGTCTAACCTTTGCCATTGCCTGATAATCAGCGATGGTGTTAGAGTTCTGGAAATTCTGTTGCAATGCTTGGATGTTTGTTGACCAAGATTCGAAGAATGCTCTGAACTTAAATGACTGGTCGTTAAGTACGGTTACAGTCCAAGGTTCAAAGTTACGGTCTCCAGCAATCTTAAGCATACGTCCACGATAGGGAACCTCAACAACTCCAACAGTAGATGCTGGAATGTTTGCTGCCTTCACAAGGAAGGTACCAAAAGCAGATGCTTCTGATGCATTGAGTTGTGATCCTCCTGCTGCGTTCTCTACTCCTTCTGATGATGATCCTGATACACCACCTGACTGTGGTGTTACTCCATCCTGTAGGACAGGAGGTGCATAGATCTCACATTGGAACAGATTGGGACGAGCAAAGTCCCTTACTTGGTCACGGAAGGAGAAAATCGGGGCTCTGACCGCCGATTGTTCTACCTGTCCTGGTTGTGATTCTGCCATTTGTGTGTCTCCTTAATTAGTTCTCTTGAAATCAGCTAGTTACTTCAGCGAAACTAGAACCAGTTCTAGTAGCAGTGAAGGTAAGTGTGATGTAATTGATCGACCTCGTAGGCTTCACGAATATCTCCGCAAAGAATTCCCCACGATCAATTGCTTCGGGTGGGTTGTTGCTGCTGTCGCAAACAACTAGGAAGTCCACTACACCACGACGTGACTGAACACTACGTAGGAATGGTTCCACAATATTCTTGAATGAAGCACGAGTGAACTCGTCATTCAATTCGAATAGTTGTGTCTTAGCTGCTTCTGAGATAGCATCTTCTAGTACCAAGAACAAACGACGAACGTTAATTCTGTCGAATGCAGACTGGTAAGATAGTGCAGTCTTATCACCGAATAGTACGATACCCTCACCAGGGAATGCTACTACTGGGTTAATACGTGCAGCATACAAGCGATCTCTATGATCTTTTAGAGGAGAATATGCTAATTTAATTGCGTTCCTTAACTGACCTCTATTGAATCCTGCAGGTGAGAACCAAGCTTCTGAATTCAGAGTTGTGCTTAATGTTAGTCCTGCAAGGTCAGCGTTACAAGCAATATAACGATACTTGTCGTTGTACTTGTCATAGATGTACTTGTAGTTGTTATCAAATACAGCGTAAGAAGTAGAAGATAACTGATCGAAGAAATCAATCGTACGATTTACTATGACGTTGGTATCGCTCTGTCCAATCACATCTGCACGTGATGGAGAGATAAATGCCATACAATCTTTACGTGTAGCAGCGATGTCAATGATCTTTTGTGCTTTTGCAACAGTGTCGCTGGTGTCTGCCAATGATGGACCCATTAGGATGTAGTCAACATCAATAGTTTCTTTGTCAGCAACAAGGTCAAATGCAGCTAGGATCTCTCCACGTGCTAAGGTATAACCATCAACACCACCTTGTATGGTGTGCTTGACAGTTGAACCATTTGTTGTACCGATGATTTCTCTACCTAGAGATGTTTCATTCGTTTTGATTGGTAATTGTTGCTTAATCAAATCGAACTGGGTACCAATACCTGATTGTCCCCAATCTCCGTTAGCAGATCCATTTACATCATACAACTCTGAGGTCTCGTGTGATCCCCAGTATATGTACTGTGAATTGTTCTTAATGACATCCTTATAGTAGATTGTCTCTCCTTGAACACCTTTAGCATCAGATGCTTTAGATACAAAGAGGAACTTCTCAAGAACAGATCCAGGAGTACCAGTTAGTTTTCCATCTCCATCGAGGATGATGATATGCATTTGGTCATCAGCACCACCACGATCAGCAACCCAAGGTGAGGTTGTAGGACGTGGAGCAACTGCGTTCCATTTCTGACTACCACCGAAATAACGCTCATCATACTCAGAGCGTACAGCAGCAACAGTTATATTTGGTGAACCACCACCATTGTCATCTTCGATGGTGTAGTTTGGTTCGAATCTATTAGCGTTTGAATCTTTAATAATGTGTAGCTGACGGTTGATGACACTTACCTTTGCCTTGTCTCCAGTCTTAGATCCACCAGAAGCAGCAGTCCAAAGAGCAATAACATCACCGACTTCAAGAACGTCAGATGATAGAGAGTAATTGACAGCAAGTTCAATCTTGCGAGTGATAGGATCATATGCAGTTACAGTACCTTGTACTGCAATACCTACAGGTGATGCTGCATCAGTCTCTGCTCTCCAAAATTCTCCAGTATTAAAATCACCAGAAATTGAAGGAGCATCAAGAGTTGCTACGACTGTGTAACGATAGATCTTAGCAGTTGCATTTGCTGCACTGTATGCTACCGCATCAGTTGTTTGGAATTCCCACTCAGCACTAGTTGGTTGAGCAAGAGAAAGAATTTGATCAGGACCAGCATCAGTAGTAACAACACGGAGTGAATTACCGTATGTACCTGGATGTCTAGAACCCCACTTCCAAGCGTTAGAACCAGACTCAACGTTTGCTTCGTACTCTTCAAGGTTACGTATGATAGGTACGGTAACACCTGTAGAAGTTGTCTCGTTGATTGTGGTCTTAGCAGCAGTTACTGCTAATCTAGTAACTGTCTGTCCATCTGTTTGAGATGCAGCAGTGGTCTCTAGTGCACCACGAGCAACAGTCAAGTCGTTTCCAGAAATTCCAGAAATTCTTAGAATTTCATCAGCGATCTTGATGTAATCGTTTGTACTAACACCAAGTGAAGCAACAGATGTAACGGTTAGAGTTGTTCCACCAGCAGCCAAGGTTCCTCCTTGGTTCATTGTGGTAGAAGTGCCAGCATCTTCAATCAATGTAATTGAGGAAGAAGCAGCGTGACTAACTGCAGAAGTTGATAGCTGTCCACGTTGTACTGTTAGGTCTAGTGAAGAAATCACTGTTACCTTAACAATCTCAGCGTCAATTAAGAGGTAATCATCAACTGCTATATCAGCTGCACTTGAAACAGTCAGTGTAGTATCACTAGCACTGAAGGTTGAAGATGTAGTCTGAGCAGTATCAATTCCGTTCTTAAGCGAGGTTGAGTTCGCACGAATAACTTTTAATGTACCGCCGTACAATAGGAACTGAGCAGCGTTGTACCAGTACTCGTAGTTGTAATCGTTAGGTCTACCAAATACAGATAGCAACTCCTTCTCAGAAGTTATATCTACTATCTTATTTACTGGACCTTTTTCAAAGGAACCTACTACCACCGCAACATTATCAAGTGTGGCGTTAGCCACTGTAGTGAGATCCTTTTCAAGTACAACAACCCCTGGCGAAAGTTGGGTGGATGCCATTGTTTAAATCTCCTTGAAAAATTCTATCAATTAGTCTTGAAATTATTTATGATTCCCTCTGTTTCAACGGTACTCCCACATAAATGCTCTATCCCCATATTCATCTACGTGCCAACGATCTCCTTCTCCATCCACAAATGATTCATCATCCATACCGTCACTAATAAAACCAAATGGAGCCATATCAGCATCTATTGCTTCTCTCTGTTCTTCATACATTCTCTTACGAACATCATTGTCGTGAAGTTCTTTAAAATAATCTTGTACAGATAACCACGCAAACATAACCAAACACATTGCTATGTCATCGTGACACCCTTCTTCTGCTTGCCAAGATTGACCCTTTTGAATGAAGGTGGTTAGTTCAGCGATAGTATCGTAATCATTAATAAGTATTTTATCGTCTTCTACTAATCCTTTAAGGTTAGAACACCCTACCTTCTTCACGGTAGAACTCATTTTAACACCAAGTTGTACCTTACCACCTGAGAACCCTTGACCTACTACCTGACCAGCACGTCCTCTCATAGCACACATCAATAAATTTTCATATTCTAAATCGTACTGAACGATGTCTGCTACCTGTGCACCAACGTCATTAACTTCAATTAATATGTAAGCTTCATTATATCCCTTAGCAACTTCAACAATAATATCTGGGAAGATAAGGGGTTTAATTGTATTGTTTCTATATTTGGCAACTAATTTATAAGGAATTGTAGTAGTATCAAATACAGTGAAAGCACTATAATCTCCATCGATACCTCGTGCCACATCAACCGTAATTGTGTAATTATGTTCAGGGATAGGGTCTTCATAAACGTCAAGTCCTTTACTACTGGTTATAGGATCATCATAAGCTAATGCTCTTAGTTTAGATGCTGATATTAATGTGTCAACAGATCCTAGGAATTCACATTCGAACTCAACTCTGAACTGTTGCTCTGATGTATTACGTATGGTTTGTTCTTTCCATTCAGCATCTCTGCCTGGAACCTGAGACCAATGTACCTCAGTATGTGTGTATTCATTTGTACCACGCTCTGCATCGTGCCAGAGTTTATAGAACATATTCATCCCGTGAGGGGTAGAAATGATAATAACCTTTGTGGACTTACCAGAAGATATAGTAGGATACACAGAACTAAAAAACTGCTCTGCAATATTATTCGGAACGAATGCGAATTCGTCCAAAAATATAACGTTAAAGGACATACCCCTAACAGCACTAGCACTAGTACTTGCAGCCAAGAGACGGCTTCCGTTCTCCAATTCCACTGACCCTTTGTTCCAGCCAATAATACCTTGCTGCATCCATTTAGGAAGATTCTCATAAGAAAGTTGTAGGCGACCCAACATTTCTCTTGCAGTGGCTGCTTTGTTTGCGAGGATTGCGACGTTGACATTAGGATTAAAAATTACATACCAAAGTAGATACGATGTTACAACCGTTGATTTACCAGACTGTCTTGGAAGCTTAGCAATATTGAATCGTTTGGTATGAAAACGATTCACCATATCCTCTTGGAAATCATAGAGGTTAAATGGGATAACACCCTCATCCAAAGAAACGATCTTAATATACTTCTTAATAAAGTAGATTGGATCTTTGCTGCACTTAATAAACTCCTTCACCTGTTTAGGTGTGAAGTTTGTGGCAACGTTTGCTTTCTTTAGATTCGGGTTACCAAGATATATCTGGTTCTCTGCCATAAATTAGAATGGACCTGCAATGTTAGATGTACCTGTACCACCCACAAATCCATCACCAACTTCAGGAAGTGGATCACCTTCTGTCGGTTCTTCAACGAGTGTACCTAATTTTTTACGTATCTCTCTTAATTCTTCGAAGTTCTTATTCTTTGTACCACCATCATACTCCCAAGCATAACCTTCTTCGATCATCTGTTCATTCAATGATACATCGTCTTCGCCAACATATAACCAGCCAAGAAGCCTACCGTACTTACCCATACCACCTTTAAGTTCGGTTCGTATAGTAAGTTCATCATCTCCATTAATAGTATCCTCTAACGTTCCTTTGAGCCAATTAGTTGCATCTATTCCCAGTGCCTTCTCTTCCAAGTCTCTTGTTCTTTTTTCTGGCGTATCAATTCCTGCAACTCTAACTCTTTCTTTCTTGTATAAGTCAAACCCAAGATCAATGGTGACATCAATAGTATCGCCGTCAACAACACGATTAATCTCCGTTACTCTAAAGTTATAGCAGCTCTTTCTGCTTGGTGGTGTCATCTTGCCCATAATTAGGATACCAATTATCGTACTGAAATATGTATACGAGAACCACCCCTACCGCTACGATAAGGATTCCAACCATCCAAATTACTGACCAGACGATCATTCTATATATGCGAAGGTTGAAAGATTTATTAAGCCAATAAAAATAGCCGTCCATACGTATAGACGGATAACCCAGACCATACGAACCTATGCAGTGTGTAGGTATTTATTCGTAGGCATAAATTTTTATTAAATTGTATCAGTAAATACAGACACTTTTTGTCTAAATAATGGTAGACTTGGAGAGAACAAGATGTAACCAAAGTTACTTTGTTATGTTGTCCAGTTTGGAGTCAAAAATGTCACACAGTATCCTTAATTTTAATCAAATGGCAGAATGGAATCACAGAGAAAACTCAACCCAGGAGAATATAGACGACTACTTTGACTGTTTGATTGAGTGTGAGGATGAACACGCTAGCTGTAAACGTATCTGCAGGGAAGTCCTTGCATAGATCTCTTTAAAAATTTACAAAATAAAAGACCCTATCTAGGGTCTTTTTTAATGTCTTGTGAATGTATTGGTGGACCTAAAGTCTTGTATTCAAGTTGTTGACGCAAAAAAACAACTTCTGCTTTGAGTACGTCCTTCTCTTGTTCAAGTTTTACGATCTCTTCTTGGTAGATTTGAATCATATCTTGGAGTTTGTAGTTCTCTTCAGTAAGTTCGTATAATGATTTTACTTCTTCGAACGCCATAGTAGGCACCGATATAGTTATTTACCTATTTAAGATTCTCTTAATAGAATCTAGGACCAGGTGTTGTAACCTCTAATTCTATAGTATCGAACAACCTATTGAGTGATTTAGCATAGTCTCTATATCCAGATCCAACATACAATTGACCTGCTACAACAGAGAAGGTAGCTATACCCCAGAATATGTAATAGAATTTACTCTTCACTTGGTTTCTCTTTTTATCCCAAGAAGGTGGTGGTGATTGATAAGTCATAATCAAATTTTTGGTATGTACCCTTTAGCTTGTTGAACTATGGGTAAAATGTCTTGTTCAACTTTCTCTATTATATCATCAATGACGTTAACATCCAAATCCATAAAGGGTGGGATGATACCAAGGATCCTTAATAGACCATCAATGAATAGTGCAAGACAAGTAAAACCGAGAATCATACTAATGATAGTTGCTTCTCGGTTATGCTTTGCCATAATAGCTTCATCCATTTCGTGTGCTTCAGCAACAGCAGCTTGGATGAGCATATCGACTTGTTCCTTGTTATAGAACCTTTCTGGATTTTTGTCTGGACTCATAATAAAGAATATTTAGTTCATAGTGCTACAGAAGAATAGCACCTATGATGAAACCCTTACCAAAAGCAAGGCATAACATCTGGTAATCAGTCAAATTAAATTTGGTTTGAATTTTTTTAGCAAGTGCTTTATCCCAGTCCTTAATCTTGACTGCGATCTCCTTTACTTTGTTCATTACTCTGTTCCTATAGGTCCGTTTCTTTTATTGTTATTAGGGTTACGAGCACAATTCATCTCGTGCTTTTGTAACCACTTTTGAGGATTAGGTTTTGTACTAGGAACAATAAGTCCACAGTATTTACATTTTAACTCCATCGTTCCACTCCTTAAAAGATGATTGACAGTCTGGTGGTTCAGGGTCTTTATAACCCTTCATTTTTTTCCATTTGTTATACAATGCACCCATATGCCAAGACTGTGCAAGGCTTTTAGGTCCATCTATCAAGAGTGTTAACTCAGGTCCACTAGCGTAGGATTGCATTTCCTCTCGCCAGTTGGAATCATCGTAATCTTTATTTGTCATAGTGTAGTTTTTGGTCTTTGACCTTTTTGGGTAGTTTACCAGATCGCACGTTGGTAGAAGATGTTTCACCATATCCACCAGGATGCTTACCAGCTTTTGTCTTACCGAGAGACTCGGATTTCTTACCACTCTTATCAGTATAATGTAATTTGGCAGATTTGTCTTTATCTTTTGTAATAACAGACTCTTGACCGTGTTTACGACCGAGCCTACGACTTAGCTTACCAAAGCGTCGCTTAGACATTTTATCAGGTTTTGACGTATGGTAGGACACCTCTGTGCCAGTTTTCCCATCGTCATACTTGTACTGTCCCACTCCCTTCTTATATCCAATACCCTTCTTCTTAAGGTCTTTCTCTAATCCTTTACGCTTCTCACGGTTCTTCTTTTCGTCAGAACCCCTGTCAGCACTGATGTGTCCAGTAACCTTTGTATTAGATTTACTGATAGCACGTGCCAATCCACCTTCAGCTATGAACTGCTTAAAGGACATTACACGTTTCTCTGTACGCATATCGGTTTCACCTCCAGCTTGAACTGTTTTGCGTTGAAGTTGTATCTTACGAAGATTTAACTGTAGTTGCTTCTTATCTAACAACTGCTTTTTCTTCTTTAATACAGGATCGGTTTGACCAGTAGTTTCCATTAGCCACCAACAATTTGTACTTGCTCAACTACAACATCAGCAGATCCTGCAGTGAGTTTCACTGTTCTTTGAAGTTGAGGAACGTTGTTTGCAATAACATCTGCTTCACTGATTGCATATGCTGCAGAAGCAGAAGATGAATCATAATCAGTTGTTACTGTGGTGTTTGTAACAGCAGTGACTTTCTTTCCAGCAGAAGCAGCAGTTTCAAATGCTGCAACAAATCCATCGGTGTCACCACCATCTATAGTTTGAATGTAATCTCCTACTGCAAAGTTATGACGTTGACCAGCACCTACACCACCAACTGTGAATACACAGGTAGCAGCATCTGAAGCACCAGTTATTGATACGTTCTTTGACTTTCCAACGGAGAGGAGAATTGCTTCTCCAGCAGCGAGAGTTACAGCAGGACCAGCATCGAATTGTATTGAAGATGCAGATGCAGCGTAAGCACGAACTACACCAGACTTGACCACAATGTATGCAGTTCCTGAACCACTCACTGTCTGAGTATCTAATACATTTAAGACTGACATTGTGACTTGATTCCTTTTACTAGACTATTTATCCTGTTGCGACTTCAGGAATTTAGCAAGATCAGCAGTAGAACCAACAAACATAGTATTGTTAGTAACGTTCTTCTGAGGGTTCGCTGGACCTTCTTCTACTTCTTGCAATTTCTTTTGCAGATCCATTAACTTGTCTGTGGTGTCTGCTATATTCTTAATCATATTACCAGCAACTTCATATGCTCTAGGACTATCTGATTCCTGAGCAAGTTCTAATATACCGTCAACAGCCTCTTGTCCCTTCTCAATAAGTGAATATAAGTTTCCACGAGTATACTCATAGTCCTTAGTAATCTGCTCAAACATAGCAGGTTTAACGACTTCTGTTTTCTCTTTAGGTACGATTGCTGTTTCAACATCGAGGGCATCCTCAATGCCATTATACATCGACATCGGTTCCTGTGACGGGATCTCTGGCTTTTGCATCTGTGAACTCACTGTAAATTTCATTAAATCCGAAGTTATCATCAGCCTCAGCAGTAATAGGATCTGGTGTGACTGTGTATCTAACTTCACGAGCAGCCGTTGTATCAACCTTAAGATGGGTGTCAACAATAGACTTCTTGATTAACTTATCAGTCGTGTCAGTGACAGGACCATATAGATAAGTCTTAGCGGTAAATGACAACGTATAGATTAATGTTCTACGTGTTGTGTAATCACCTTCATAATCATCCTCGTAACTAACTGAGTTAAGAGATATTGGGAAGTCCTTCTTCTCACCAATAGCATCAACTAAGTTAATAGTGATGTTAAACATTGGTTGAAATATAGGAAGGATCTGTTCAAGGATCTGAAGTCCATCATCCTGATTCTTTGATAATATTGCTAACTCAAAATCAACATTGTATGGTACTGGCATAAATGCTCTACGAGTTTTATCGTCTGTACCTACGTGTCTAATGACTTGAGTTGGTGATACCTTCCTTGAACTATCGTATGAGAATCCACTGATCTCAAATGATATACGAGGTAAAGTAATTTGAACTTGTTTGTTATCAGCAGTAGCTGACTGTGCTAAACGAGCCAGGAATTTATCCTTTGGACCATATGCCAAAGGTACCTTCATCACTTCTGTTTTAGATCCAGCAGTACGTTTCAGTTCAATATTATTGAAGATAGTACCAAAGGCTATAACAGTCTTCCTGAAGATTTCGTTGTATGAGTAAGTTCCTAACATTAGTCTGCCTGTCCAAATTCACCGAATGGATTACCTTGACTAAAGTCAAGTATTCCATCAGCTTGAGTCTCAAAGAACTGGTTCTGATCGAACTCAGAGTTAGTATTATTTAGGGTATTATAACTAGCAGTTGTCCACGCTGCTCCAGATGTCTGTCCAGTACAGGTTTCTGGTATTGTAAAGATACCCGATCTATTGTATATCTGAAGTTGTCTGTTGGTTGCATCCCAAGACTTAACTTCAGCAGTTACGTTAGATGTACCACCTGCAATTGTTTCACCAACAGTAAAGGTTCCTGTACCACCTGTAGAAAAGTTAAGAGTAATTGTAGTAGCAAAGTTCCTCTCCACTTTATCGATAGCATCAACACCTGTATCGAAGTCCTCGTCGCTGTACTCATATAGTTCACACTTCAGACCCCAAGTATGGATTTTACCTAACTGGAAGAAAGGTGTTTCGTACTCTACGTATTGTATTTGAAATAACTTGCTTGCTAGAGGGAAGTAAACCAAGTCTCCTTCATTAGGTCTACCCTCTACAATGAGTGTTGTATTATCATCAACTAGTTCTGTGAACCTATCTCGTGAGATAACAAAATTAACTTGATCAGATATCCTTACACCAAACTTACTGTATAGATCTCCATCTCCACCAAATCCTTGAACGTTCTCTAAGTATGCTTCTATCAAATAAGCATCATCAAACTTAGATAAAGAATCCTCACCGAAGGTAGGATCTTCATCAACTATGACACGTGGGATGTAATAAACATCCGTACCAAACATCTTAATTTGTTCTTTTACAAGTTCACCAACTAGGTTCTGTTCCCCAGAGGTTCCGTGTGTGAAGTAAGAATTAGTAGGCATTATCCTATCATATCCATAGGTGGTTCTTCATAAGTAAGTCTCAACTGTTCTTCCAGTTTTTCAATCTCTTCAATAGCATCAGAATAAATCTTCTCACCATTAAGAGTAACTCCACCAGGAAGTTGGACGTTCTGGAATTTAGACATATTCTGTCCCCACTGCTTCTTGATCAAAGAAGTTGCATAATCTTTGACCCACATAGTATTATAAATTTTTGTCCAGTTAGCAGCATCTATAGCACTAACACATTCCATAACAACATACTCACCTTCTCTGACATCAGTTAATGTGTCAAAGTCAATCCAAAGTTTTCCGTTAGAGGCATTAAACCTAGTAGGTTTCATTCCTTCTAGTAAGAAGTTAATAGTTTGAAGGTGTGTCTGAATCATATAGTAATGATGAAACTGTGTTGATGTAAAATCAAACAGATCATTCAAACGCAACTGATATCTAATATCAAACATATTGGCAGTACCCTTATCTTGGAAGGTAAAGATACCATTCACAGCTCTGATATGATCAGGCATTGGTAGATAATTCTTCTGCATTTTAAATACAGTACCAGTATCACCAGCTTGTAATGTATCAGTACCAGTCTCTTCACTATCTGCTTGGAACCTTGTTAGATCCTCAGCAGTAAACTGGTGCTTCATAAAAACCTTTTCAGATCCACCGTAATGGTACTCCTGAAATTTCTCAAGAGTATAATCCAATGCATCATCAACCTGATCATCTGATACGTTGATTTCCAATACAGGTTTGCCGAGTCTGCGTAGAGCGTACTCTTTAAGTGTTGCTTTTGAATTAGGTTGTGCCATTTTATCTTGCGAGAGCGGCTAGTGCAGCCTTAAGTTGTGCGACGGTTGTTATAGAAGCGTCATTACCAATAGCATTCAATTCAGTGTAAATTGAATCAATGTCAGTATCGTTAGTACCTGCCTGAGTACCTTGTGCAGCAGTTGCATATGCAGTGCTTGCAGTGGTAGCAGCAGATCCAAGTCCAAGAGTTGTTCTTGCAGCAGATGCTGATGTGTCATCAATCAGAGTGGCACCGAAGGTGCTTACAGCAGACGCAGCGAGTGCGTTGTCAGCAGTTGTACCCTGTGCAGCAGTAGCGAAGTCACCAGTTGCAGCAACAGCAGCAGTGCCAAGTCCAAGAGTGGTTCTGGCAGTAGCAGCATCTGCATCATCAACAAGTGTTAGACCGAAAGCACTAACAGCAGAAGCATCAAGTTTTCCAGTTATACCTGCTACCACACGAGCATCAGCACGAGCGTTAGTGAAGTATAAATTGGTTGATCCTTCTCCAACTGTATCAGTATCACCCTGAGTATATGTCAATACACCAGTGGTGGAGTTGTATGCTAGTTGTGTGCTGTTCTCAGAGATAGCAGCACGTGCTCTAGCATCTGTGTAATACAGATTAGATCCTTCTGTAAGATCTCCAGTGTCAGCAGCAGCGATACGTGCGTCTGCTCTAGCATCTGTATAATATAGATTTGATCCTTCTGCTACATCATCCGTATCGTGATTAGATAGAGATGCAATAGTAGTTGGTGTAGTGTATGAAATAACACCAGTGGAAGAATTATAACCTAGTGATCCATCGACTGAAATGTGTCCACGAGTTCTTGCAGCAGTGGTGAAGAGGTTTGTTGATCCTTCTGTGATATTATCTGTGTCAATGTCTGATTGAGTAACAGAAAGAGTACCACTAGAATGTGTAATACCTGTTCCATATGTAAAATGAGTACGTGTTCTAGCAGCAGTGGTAAACAGATTAGTTGAACCTTCGGTTACATTATCTGTGTCTATATCTGCCTGTGTGACAGATAGTTGTCCACCACCCGATAACTCTATACCCGTTCCGTAGGTAAAGTGAGTTCTCGTTCGAGCTGCAGTGGTGAACAGATTTGATGATCCTTCAGTTACATCATCTGTGTCATACTCACTGAAGTCAAGAGCAAGGGTATATGAATTAGCAGCGTCATCATAAGTCTTTGTAAGTCCTGCACCAGCAACGAATAGATTATTAACTCTGTCATCTACACGCTCATCAGTGTAGTAAAGATTAGTAGAACCTTCTGTTAGATCATCAGTATCGTGGTTAGCAATACTACCAACCTGTGACTGACCATAAGTGATGGTTCCAGTAATGTTCATATTACCTTGAACTTCAAAGTTCGTGGTAGATAGGAAGTTAGTTACAGATAGAGTGTTAGAGAATGGGTTGTAGGTAAGGTTAGCAGAGTCAGTAAATACACCAGTATTACCAGTGTTCGCACCCATAAATGCAGGGTAGAACAGAGTGTTATTGTTAGTGTTAGTAACTGCTACCTGAGTTGCAGTATCAGCATTACCTGTTAGATCACCAGTTACATCACCTGTGATTTGACCTGTGACTCCAAGAGTTCCACCGAAGGTTACAGCGTCATCAACATTAAGTGTTCCTTTGATATCTGTGTTACCAGATGCAGCAGTGATAGATGCTTTAATTCCAGCAGCACCACCAACAGATAAGTCACCACCAACGTATGCTTTCTTAGCAACTGATAGACCACCATCTGTGGATATAGATGCAGAAGCATCAGTGTACCCAGTAGAATCAGTTACGTTATCTGCTTGTACAAGACCAGCAAAGGTTGCATTACCTGCTGTTACATCAATACCAGCATTGAAGTCTGCATTACCATCAACGTTTAGAGTTGAATCGAAGTCAACTGCGTTAGTTACTCCTAGAGTACCAGCAGTGGTAACGTTACCAGTTGCAGCAGCAACGTTGAACTTAGTACTATTAATGTTCAATGAACCAGTTAGGTTCAAGGTTGATTGAAGTGCAGCAACACCAGATGCTGTTATACCAGCAAAGTTAGATGCTTGAGTTACATTAAGTGTTCCTGAGACTGCAGTGTTACCTGTAGGACCATCAACTGTAAATGTTCCAGCACCTACATCAAGATCATCTCCAATCCAAATTTTCTTAGTTACTGCTAAACCACCAGCAGTGTATAGAGATGCAGTATTGTCTGAAGCACTGACAGAATCTTCAGTACTATTTGCACGAACAACTTCAACGAAGTTAGTTACACCTTCTACATCAAGAGTTCCATCTAATTGTGAGTTACCATAAACTCTAAGTATTCCACCAACAGCAGCGTTCTTAGTAATAGAAGCACCACCAGATAGTCTTAATGCACCATCATTAGCAAAGGTGCCTGTAACTCCTGCCTGTGTTGTGCTTGTGTTAGTAATATTTCCAGTAACACCAAGTGTTGATGTGACATTTGTTGCTTCATCTACGTCTAAGGTTCCATCAATTACTGTGTTACCTGTGGCAGCAGCAACTGTAAACTTAGTAGCGTTAATATCAAAATCTCCAAGGATGGTACCAGTACCACTAACTGTTAAATTAGATCCAGATCCAGTTATATTGACTGAAGAAGATAGTGTTGAAATACCAGAGACACCTAAAGTACCTGCTACTGCAGTGTTACCTGTGGCAGCAGTAACGTTAAACTTATTATTATTAACTGCAAAATCATTTGTTACATCTAAAGTACCTGTGATATCTACGTCACCACCAAATGATCCATCATCGGTTACTACGAGATCATCACCTACATAAAGATCAAGACCAATACCAGCACCACCCCCAACGATGAGAGCACCACTTGAAGCAGTAGTTGCATTAGTTGTATCAAAAAGCTTAACGCTACCTGCATCAATACCTGAGCGAGTACCAGAGAATACTTCAGAACTATTAGTAGCATTGTCATAAACAGCGAATCTAGATGCTGAATCATCCCATCCAAAGAATCCAATCTTAGCAGAACCACTATAGTATCTGAATTCTATACCACGGTCTTTATTGTCATCTGATACTGGAGCAGTATCTCCACCCAGTGTCATCACAGGGTCATCTAACTGAGTAACAGTTGTATTAAATGTTGTTGTAGTACCGTTAACTGTGAGGTCTCCTTCTACAGTAGCGGATCCACCTACATTCAAATCTTGTCCAGCAGCAAGAGTTACAGGGGAATTAAATTGAGATGTTGCTTCAACGGTTAAAGCATCGCCTGTAGCGTCACCAATAGTGGTTTGAGATCCAGTGATATTAACTTCACGATTAAATGTTGCATCACCGTGAACGGTTAATGTACCAGCAGCATTAGTACCAGCACCATTACGTCCAATCTCAGTGTTACCTACGTTGTTAACACGGAACTCAATGTTATCTGTGGTAGCTTTCTTACCAACGTATAGGTTGTCACCAATATGAAGATCAGTAGCAATACCTGCACCACCAAATGATCTGAAGTTAGAATCATTATCCTGTGCGAATGATGGTGTCTTAGCTGATGTAACACCAGTTCTGAATTTATATCTTACTCTTAAGTAGTTCTGTGTGTTGAATGTTTCAGTAGCACCTAAGTCTCTCTCATTAATAGTACCGTTAACATATAAGTCACTAGCAAATAAAACATCACCTGCAACATAACCACCACCATCTACTCGTAAAGCACCGTAGTCAGTAGAACCAATTACATAGTTGTTACTACCATCAGTGGTAATTGTAGGTGTGTCTGATGATTCAAAGTGAATAAGACTTGCTACATTTAAAGTACCTTCAATATCTGTGTTACCAGATGTACTTGAAACAACGAACCTGTCAGCAGATCCATTATTTAACTTAAGTGTCTTACCAGTTGTATCAATGATAATATCATTATGTGATGTTGTGACACCATCTATTTCAACGTTTGCGTTAAGGTCTGTTTTACCATCAACATTGAGTGTCGTGTCAAAATCAACGCCTTGCTTAACGTTAAGCGTCCCCTCAGTAACTGTATTGCCATTGTCGGAATCGACAACAAACTGAGTGCTCCCACTAGCGTTCTTAACTGCAAATTCTTTAGCATCGGCTTGTACAAATAAATTATCAGTAACAGTAGTCTCTAATTGAATATCAGCAGTACCTTCAATAACTGTATTACCGTTATCAGTATCTACTGTAAACTTATCGACACCTGCATTATTTTGTATTGCAAACTCTTTATTGTCTGCTTTTATAATTACATTATTATTAACTTCTGTTTGTCCTGAAATAGTTGTAGTACCACCTACAAATACATTTTCAGAAACACCAACACCACCAGTTACTACCAGAGTCCCAGTAGTCGTGGACGTTGATCCTGTGTTGGTTGTGAGGCTGAGGTTGCCAGCAATGAGAGCAGCGTCAGTACCAGTGAAAACTTCATTGGTGTTAGTGGCGTTGAAGAGGAACCTAAACCCACCAGTGCCAGACCATAGGTTAGCGTTTGCGTAATCCTCGTCCCATCCGAAGAACCCGACTCGTGCTTGTGTGTCATAATAGGAAAATTCTATACCACGATCCTTACTATCATCTGAACCTGGAGCTGTGTCCCCACCAAGTACAAATATAGGATCGTCGATTGTTACAATTGTTGAATTGACGGTAGTTGTAGTACCATCTACTTGCAAGTTACCACGAACTTGAAGTGTACCAGATGCAGTGTCATCATCACCTGGATCCAAGATCATAGTAGCAGCAGTGCTACTTAAAGTATCATCTTGGAATTGGAATCCTTCGATATTAACTCTATTAGCTACATTAGTAGCAGAGATTGTAATATCTTCGTCTGCTGTGATGTTAATAGAAGCAGTACCTGCACCTGCGTTCTCTGAAACAATATCCAGAGTCCTATCAGTAGCAGAGTTTACATTGTGATGGATCTTAAGTGAACCAGCAGTCCTTTCAATAGTTTGTAATGGACTACTACCAGGTCTATCTAACTTGATAGACGCACCACTAATATTAGTGTCAACATTAATGTCAACTCCACCAGCATTAGTATTATCGGTGTTATTAGCACTAAAGAGAAGATTGCCAGAGCTGTCATTGATATGAATATAATTTAGATAGTCAAGACCATTGTGTGCAGTAGCAGCAGTATGTTCGTTGTCTAATTCAAAAGTTTGTACTGAAGTACGATCAGTAAACTTAATTTGATTATTCTGTAATTGAGTGTTATCAACACCCATTGCAGCAATGGTTACGTGACCATTTGCGTCAACGTCAAAATCTTCTTGTGCGAATGATGCAAGACCTTTCTGCTCTACAGAAGTATTATTGCAGAATCTCCATCCACCTACAGTACCAGATGTATGTGATGGTTCTCCACCACCAGCAGCAACTTCTTGGATTGATTGATATACCTTAGAGTTTGCTTCTAAGATAGAATATCTAGGATATACTGTAGCAGCATCATAACTAGCATACTTAGATCCTTCTGTTGCAGTAGCAATAGGAAGGTTTTCTAATGTTGTTATACGACCGTATCTATCAACATCAATTCTAGTAGCATTAACAGTCTCTGTACTGTATGGTTCACCATTACTACCAGCACCAGCAATAGAAGTTAATGAAGGTACGTTATATGAACCAACAACAACCTGAGTATCAGCAAGGTCAATGAATGGGTTCTGTGTACTACCATCAGGTACTGTAAATATAATTCTTCCTGCACCACCAGTTAACTGTCTAGTCTGTACATTACCAACAGAGGTACGTGTAAGAAGACCTAGAGTTGTTAAGCCAGCAATTGCGGATAATTCATCGTCAAGGGGCTGGGCATCAGTAATACCATAGTTTGCCAGAGTAGATGCAAGCTCAGCACCAATAACCCTACCTTGAGAGTTAACTCTGACTCTAGTATAGAGTGCATCAGCATTTGGATTATTGGGATCATAATGTGGAAGAGTTGTGATTAGAGATAGATCAGTAGTAAGATCTAAGTTCTGAGATCCATCAAAAGATCCTGATCCAGTTACTTGTCCAGAGAGTTGAATCTGACGTGCATTAGCAAGACGTGTAGAGGTAGAGGCATTACCGATAAGAGTCGCAGTGACAGCACCTGCTTGGAAGTTACCATCAGCGTCTCTTTTAACAAGTGTATTAGCAGCGTTTGATTCTGTCTCTAGCGGTCGTTCATATCTTAAACTATTCCAAGGGGTAACTCCATCACCAATTTTGATACGTGAAGTATCGATCTCAATACCAAGTTCACCCTGGGCAAGAATTGGGTTGATGTTAGCCCACTGCTGAGCTCCATCACGTCGTAATTGTAATCTATTTGCCATTGGTTAGGTCTCTAATCTGCACGGACAATAAGCCTCTCAAGATATTTATAACCCAAATAAAAAGAGACCTTGCGGTCTCTTTGAATATTATTCAGTTGAAACCTCGTCCACTGTTTCGTTTGGTTTGAGTATATACTCTAGAGTTTCAATTGCTCCTTGCAGTTTTAATGCTTGTTGTTCATTCTTTCTGATCTGTTGAGCCATTTGTTGGTTCTCTTCGACCATTTTGCTCAAGCGATCCTTAAAGTCTTGCAAGAGTTTCTCCTGATCGACAGTTTCAGGTACATCGGCAGTCATAATTTGTTCTCCAAGTTAATAAGTAAGGATTTAATCTCTGATATCTCAGATTTTAGCACATCAAGTTCACTTTTCATAGTGTCTAATGATGCATCCCTTTTCCTACGTGCTTTAGCAGCAGTGCCAGGGGGTGTCTCCTTTGTATTTAGTACCGCACCAGAGCGTGTATCCCGAACTAAATCAGGTCTATTCTTTACGTGTAGGTATCTATTAGAGGTCACTTAATGCCATTACTCGAAGGTTCTTAATTTCAGGAACATAAGATTGATTCCTAGAGGTCATAATAACTTTAACCTGTGCTACGTTAAACTCAGCACCGCTATAAGTGTATTCTAGATCTCTTAGTAAGAATGCTTCAGTCTTTTGAACTGACTTATCTTCCAATCCATTACCGTTAAAATATGTATAACCTATCTCATCAAATGCGAGAGAGGTACCTATTGGTTGAATACGGTACATAACGTGAATCTCTGTATCAGGATGTCTCCAACCTTCAAACATAACCTTCAATGTATTAGCAGGTTGTAGAAGATTGACGACCTTAGTAATATAAACAGCATCATTTAGATCACCTGTATTCTTCTCTGCACCAGAATTGGCAGCAGAAATCTGGTTAATTCTATTAGATGTTGTAATGATTGAACAACGATCAGTATCAACAATAGGACTGATGTTCTTATTCGCTGTTGATAACAAGAGTCTCATAGTAAGTGATTTAGAACCACTTAACTTAGCATCTTCATTAACCTTAGAACAAACAAGTTTAGGGAAGGTTAGATAGTTATCTTCATTAGCGATACAGTCAAGATAAACACCATCATTAATGAATGATGCTTCATCAATATTATTACCATCCTTAATGGATGTAGCAGAAACAGCATTCAAACGAGGAATGATATCTGTTTCTGGGAAGATATTCATCTGTAACTGAGGATAGAACTGTTCGAATTGAACGTTCTGAGTTGCAGTAACATTACTTCCACCACTGGTAATACCATTAGTAGATACAGATGTAACTGCAACCTTATAAGAATCTAAGGTTGGTGAACCAATTGCAGTATGTAACTTGTTAATTTCTACAAGAGGAATACCATCAAGGTTATAGCACTCAATATAACTGAGTGAACTATGTACTAAAGCAGATGTACCTGCTTTACCACGAGATCCAGAAGGTAGTGTAATGATCTTACCATCAGCAGATACTGCACTATATTCAATGATTTCATAATGTCTTTGACCAACTTCAGGGTCACGAATAATTAAATAACCTGGATTACTTGTTCCTACAATAGCACCATTAATAGTTGTATGGAATGCTGAAGCATCGTTAACGTGTAATGAGAATGTACCTGATACACCATCAGATGCAGTGATACCATTTGTATGATATGCAGAGTCAATAATTGTAGGAGCAACTTCTGAAGTTACACCATCAATCTTAACGTTGTTACCTGTATCGTGCATACAATGGTTTGCGTGTGCAACTGTAATCTCAGTTGCTTGGTTGAAGTATGAGATAGGAGCAGCAGGATAATCGTTAATATCATCTCCACTTAGAGTTACACCACCAGATGCGATAGTACCAGAACCAGTTGTAGATCCATCAGTATCCTGAGTAATAGCATCACCAACAGCAAATGTTCCTGTTACAGACTTAACACCAACAACACCAGTACCTGAGTTCCAAGCGGTAACCATAGCAGTTGCACCAGTACCGTTTGTTAATGTGTCATCAGGATTGAATGTACCTGTAACACCAGTTAGTGTTAGATCAGCAAGTGATCTTGAAGATACTAATCTGTAAATCCAGTTAGCACCAGACTGTACACCTTCTCTGAAGGTTCCATTTACGTCATCAACAATGATGTATGCGTTAGATGAACCCTGTACACCTTGTACAACCTGTCTGATAATAGCAGAAGGAACAGGTGAAGTATCAGTCTGTTGAAGTTCAGCACCGATAGTAAAGTTTGCTTGGTGATCGGAAAGAATGATTTTAATTTCAGGTTTTAAAGTCTTAATTGGGTTGCTACGTAGTTCAGCAATACCACCGTTACCTATTGCTAATTCTGTATTATTAAAGACAGCAGTACCAGATGTATTCTGAGCAAACTCTGCTTTATAAAGATTGAACTTAAGATCCTCATACTGGTCAGCAGTCCAAGTAGATGCGTTCTGTGATTTGAATAGAACACCTGCATATGGCTGTTCAGAGATCGTTCTATCGTTAGTAACATCATCTTCACCCATTCTGGAGATCCAGAGTTTATATTCATTAGAGTCAGAAAGAACAACTAAACAATATTCTCTGTTTTCTCTAACATAAATTGGTGATGGGAATGAGAACTTAGTAAGAACTGTACCATTCTCAGATAGATTAATCTGTGAAGGTAGAAGAGTAACGTCAGAGAAAGCAAGAACCTTAGTAGTTGGATATCCATTTGCCATCTCCCTAACCTGTATCGATACAGGAATTCTGTTATCTTTTGTGTTAAAGAATAGATCAGCACTTGTTAAGAATGCACCACCTTTAGACTCAACCAAGAATGACTGAGCAAGAGGGTCATACCAACCTGTGTCTCTGGTTGATGTAGAGTTGTCATTAACAATCCTGTCAGATACAACTGTGTCTCTTACAACATCAGCATTTCTAACAGCAAGGATTGTTTGTTGCTTAGTTTCAATAACACCAGATGCAACGTAAGTATTTGATGCAGAAGAATCAACCTGACCAGGAATCCTAGAGTCATTTTCAGATGTTGTTAAACGTACAACACGTGTACCTGTAGCAAACCTTGGGTTGGTAGATACAGCAGGATTCGGTATCCACATAATACCTTCCATATCACCGTTAGTATTTGCAATCAAACGCTTAGTCTTAACAACTGCACGAGCACCAGAGGTTTGTCCTACAAGGATTTCAGTCTCTAATGGGTTACCATAATATTCACCAGCAACTGTCTCAGACATTGTTTGAGTATCAATGTTGAGTAATGGTGTGGTAGATGCATAAGATGTTGGTAGTTCACTCTGATCATAAGGTGATAGTCCATCATCAAATCCTGTTTCAGGACTTACAAGTTTTAATCTACAACCAGATGTCTGACCAATAACCTGCTCACCAGTAACAAATGGTGTATTGTTAGTACGATTATCATCAACTGGATCCTTAATAACCTCAATCAATCTTGGTGTAGTGTAGAAGTTTACATCTACGTTATCGATGAAAGCATAGAATCTTGTATTAGGCTTAAGACGTTGGATCTTAAATGCAATGTTTCTAGAACGAATGAATGGAACTACTGTTCTTTCAATCGTCTTATCTCCCAATGACTGACGGTCAATACGTGGAGTAATTACAGTTCTAATACCAGAACGTGTCTGTGACCTAGTATTGTTAGTAGTAGTTGTAGTAATTCTTCTAATATATGGCCAGTGACCTCTTCTCATAGTCTGACTATCAGTTCTACTAGAACTAGAAGTCCAGTTAGTTCTCCAAGAGTTCCATTGAGTTGGAACTAAACCTGTGTTTGTATCTCCTCCAAAACGTTGAACCTGTGCAGTAAAGTCACCTTCTAGGTTTACAACTTTATCAGGTGCACGACGTGTATCTACCCAGTCATCAGATGATGGATATAGATCCAATCTACCAATATAAGCAAACACGTTGAATGGGTTTACATTCTCAACACGTGAACAATATGGTTGAACAATAAATGTAATCTCCTCATATGGAAGAGTTAGAGTACCTACCTCGTGATATTTAACTCCACTAGATCCACTCTCAGTATATTGTAGTGCTACGTTAGTAGTATAATGAGAAGCACGTAACTTACCTTCTGAGAAAGATACAGCACAAGCAAAGTCTTCGTGAGTTGTTGCTGCTGAATCAAACGAAGTAAAGTCATCTACAAGGAAACCATTCTTAAACTTATCAAATCCATCACTATCTTTAACAGATAGAGATGCAGTTTCCATTTCAAGTAAGTTCAATGCAGTATAATATTCTAAATTATCAATCCTTCTTTCCATCAAACCGATATCACGCATAGTGAATCGTCTGTTATTCTCTCTTACAATGTGTACTCCTTCTGGACCATAACCATAAGGTTCGTGATACAGAGTTGCAAGTAACATTGCATTATCAATATTTGCAGGAATATCATCACCCTCACCAGGAATACCTTTTATTACCTTAAATTGTTGTTGATCACTTAAGAATACTTTATCAATTCTACCGACATAATAGTCATAATCACAACGGAAGTCAGACTCTGGCTTAGGAATGTCAATAATAGTAGCGTTATTTGCAACACCACCAGATGAGAATCCTCTATCTTTAAAGTCTAAACTAGCACAGTTAACATAGTATGGTGATCCAACAGTACCTGAACCAGATAGAACTGGAGTTACAGCAGGTCTGAAGTCAAGAACATCTCTAAGTTCTCTAGTTTCACCATTAAATTTAATACTTGGAATGGCAGAATAATCTATACCAACATAAGACTGTGCAGCAAAGTAGTCACCCGTTGCTTCGTGGGTGAACCTGTTGAATACAATCTTTACTTTACGAAGAGGTGCATTAGCAGAACTATATCTTATTAGTTTACCAATGTCATAGTAGTGACCTAACTGATTAGGATCAAGATAGAAATTGTCAGTAATGTTACGTGAACCATTGTTTATAGAGTTATCAGCATCATTAACAAGACCTGTTATTACATTATTGTTAGCATCAAAACCACTGATAGTTTCACCAAGTGTGAACCTATTATCGTTCTCATAAACAAAATGACAGACATATGAGACAGAGTTAAATTCTACAACACGTGCCTTTGCCTTAGATGTTTGTCCCTCAATGATAGTACCATTATTGAAGATGGTAGCATCTTGCATAGTTAAATGAGGAATAACAGCAGCTTGATCATCGTTAGATTCATATACTGCGTGAATGTGATATACATCAGTAGAACCTAGAGAGATCTCTTCGTCTTCAATACGTGTACCATATAATGAACCATAAGTTAAACCATACTTAATATTGTCAGAAGAGTTGGCAGTACGCTCAACCTTCATCACTTCCATTTCAGTAGCATTCTTCAGTTTCTTCTCTGCTTGGTTTTTAGATACTGAAGTAATTAATCTAGCAGTTGTTACACCAGTCAAACCTGTTACAGTTAGAGAAGTTCTAGGAGTACCAGTAGTGTTGAATGAATGTGATGCTTCCATATCAATAACTGTACCTGCTGTAGGAGCAAGTGACACTAATTGATAATGATCCTTATCATATGCAAGGAACTGTTCGTCTGCTGGTAATGAGATCGTAAAGTCATTAGCACCAGTAACAGTTATATCATCAAATGTACGTGCAACGATTGCTGATTCATCAGCGATTGATTTGATAGATGCTTTAGGCATCTCAATCATAAGGTCAGCAAGTTCTGAATTATAAAGTTGAGGTCTACGTCTAACTATAAATCCATAGTCAGCATTAGAAATAGGACCAGCATTACCACCATAGTTAGCACTAGTAGCACTTGTTATTTGGTTGTCAATGTTTGTTGATACTATACTAATAGGTGTAATTTGAAGTTCATCAACACCATTAACAGTAAGAACATCACCTGGTCTTATATCTAACGTGAAATTAGATTGTGTACCTGTTAGAGTACCACCAGGATTACCATTAACATTAAAGTTAGTACCAGAAATAACTGTCTCCTGATCCAGCAATAAGTCCATCGCAAAAATGATGGCATTAGTATCAGGATCTTTACCAGTTATACCTTTAGCATCAGTAATCTCATACTTATAGTAATCAGTAAGAGTACCAATTTCTACACCATCTCTCTCGATAACTTCACCATCACGGAAAGTACCATAAACTTGATACACCTTAATAAGATCTACACCGTTATAATCTGCTTCTACAAATGCTTTTGCTCTTGAACTACGTCCTCTAATAACGTGTCCTTGTGCAAGAGTTACATTGCTACTAAACTTCATCAAAGTTAGTGGTTGTAAATCAAACACATACGCCTTAAATATAGTAGCTTGAGCATTAACTGTTGTACCATTATGATACTCAAATGCTGCAACACGACCATATCCAATGATATTACCAGATGCAGTTAGGTTATATGCAGGAGCTATATCCCTAAACTCAATAACCTGATAGTTCTCAGTAATATTATTACCATTAATAATAGGTGAACCCTTAACATTGTTACCTAAGAAGAAGTTACCAATTTCAAATGGAATAATAGAGTTCTGTAATGCAACAGTACTCCTTGATTTTTCTAGATCAACATAGGTAGGAACAAGAGTTTCAGACTCATATCCTCTAACGTATGCTTTACCTGGACCAACTTCAGTTACAAAATGAGCTTCAGATGATGCTATACCATCAGGAGATGTTTGACCTGGTAGATATACACCACCATTTATACCATCATTTCTATGCTCTCTTATACGAATATCAAAATCCCTTACAGTATAGTCACCAGACTCATCAAATGTTCTACGAGCAAGTTCCCTTGCCATCTCATTATATGCAGTTCTCTCTACAAATGTTTCAATCTGAGAATTATTGATTCTTAATAGTTCTATGAAGTTCTTATCTGTATCATCGTCAATAACTTTCTTAACAAGACTAGTTCTAATTCTAAATCTGTGTCCACCTGGAGCAGAGTAGTTAGAAGTACCAGTTGCATTGTCATTTAGACCAGGATCATCTTCTGGAGTTACAATAGATTCGAAGATTTCTAGACCAACCCTATAAGATGGTGAATTTGCATATTGATCAAGTATGATTGTTTGATCAACAACGTCAACAAAATAACCACGAATGAAATATACACCTTGTGTAATTGATGCAGTAGAACCTACAGCAGTAGAGTTGGTAGGAAGTAACTGTGAAAATGGAGTTCCAATCTCAATCAAAGAACTACCATAAGTTATTTCAGACTCACAAATCAACTGTTCATTATCAACAAAGGTTGATTCTGTAGAATCTGTACCACCAGAAGTCAAATACTTAACATATAATGTAATATAACCACGCTCAGAAGTAGTAGCAGGGATGGAGAATAGAATTTTTGCCTTAACACCAGTAGTCAAACCACTGATAATCTTTCCATCTAACTGTTCTCTATATTGTTCAACGTCTGCACCTAAGAATGAACCCTGTAATATAACTGCTTTAGCGTCTAGGTCATAACCTATTTGACCTGGGATGACCATAGAGCCATCTTTAAACATATGCGAACCAAACGATTCAACCTGATTCTGCATCAGGGATTGCATAGTAGTAAGTTCTCTCGCTTGGATAGGATATCCAGGACGGAACAGTACTCTATAAAAGTTATTCGCCTTATCGAAATCGTCGAAATATGGCGATATATTCAGATTGGTATTCTGTGGCATTGTTTTAGAACTCTACTACGATCTTAATGTCCTCAATTTGGTCGCCAGCACGGGAGATTGCTCTCCTATTGTCTATGTAGATGACTTTTCCAGAGTCCTTTTTCACTTCTGGCTTGGCGTAACCAGATGTAAATGACATACCAAGATCATATTCAGTGTTGTTAATAACACGTGTTGCTTCGCCAGGTACGATTGGGAAGTTAATGTCTGGGTCGGCAGAGGTACCAGATCCAGATCCAACAACAGTATTACCTCCATCAAACACGGTCTTATTACCAGAAATTTCTGGGAAGATACCATCCACTCTGTTCTGGAAATATTTCAGAACTTTAGTAGTTGTATTCCAAGAAACAACACGTCCTCTAGCAGTCACCTGTTGACCACCAATAGTACGTGTTTGTGTAATAATTTCATCAGTATTAAATGAACCTGTGAAATCTGGAGAGAAAATCACAGCATTAGCAGCAGACAAAGTAATAGCGTCTGCCAATTCTTCGGTACCGTACTTACTTGGATTTAATACTAATCCAATACGACGGTAATCATTATCAGTTGGGAAGTCACCTGATCCTTCATCGTAGGTAAACTTCGTGTTAATCATCACTCGGAAACCTCCAAGTTCGATTGCAGGGTTAGATCCGTGACCACCTTTAGGAGGGATGATAACGTCAATAGCACCACCACTACCAGTACCTGCACCAATACCATTGATTTCATCAATGATAACTTTACCAAAGGAGTAATTAGATCCTCCAGAGGTTACAGTAGCACTAACAATGCGACCACCGTCCACCACGACACTAATCCTACCGCCCGTGCCATCTCCCTTGATCGGGATATTTTCGTACGTTCCATTGTTATAACCAGAACCAGATGATTGTATAACCACTGTATCTATCTCACCGCCAACAGCGTCAGATTGAACAGCAGTATCTTGCAACACAGGCATATAATCGCCTGAGAAGAACTTCAATACTTGTCCGACGGGGATAGTAAACATATACTTCCAGCGATAACCATCGGCGGTAGTAATAATAGAAGTACTAGTTCCAGTAGGTTCAACCGTTGAAGGTTTTCCGTTAGGGTCAGAGGGTGAGGTACCATTGTAGATACATTTGTAAGCTTGATACGATGAGTTGACAACATAGAAGTCAGCATCATATAGCTTGGTAGCACCAGAAGATGCAGTCTTACTGGATGAGTAATCGTGACGATACATATCGTACACATAACCCAAACCACCAGTGGTTTGTTCTGGGGGTATCCAGTCGATACGACGTATAACTTGAACAGAGTCGTTTGCTAAGACTCTCTTCATAGAGATCATATCATCGTAACTATCTGAGAACTCTTGGAAAGAGTCAACGGGAGTTGGAGGATTATTCTCATTATCCCATTCTTGTGGTCTTCCAATAAAAACATACAGACGATCACGATTTGCACCAGCAGCTATATCGCTCTGGTTCTTGTCGGGACCTTCTAGCGATTTGATGAATTTTTCTGCGGTAAAAATCCTAAATTGATCGGTTAGTAATGCCATTGGCTGCTTGTGCCTTCCTTTTATTTATACTGGGTTTAATCAGGCTCGTTTCTGACTGCTGAAGGATACTCAATTCTTAGAGTAGTTCCTATAGCACCAGTACTAGAACCAGTGATTAATTCATTTGAATTCCATAATGAATTTCCATTATTTTCAACTACAGAACCAACAGTAAGTTTCTTGGTCTGACTATCCCAAGCAGTTACTGTTGCTGTAATACCTGTAATAGATCCTGTTACAGTTTCACCTACAGAATAGTATTGAGCAGCACTTTGATCAAGACTACGGAACGTAAATTCAACTGTAGCAACGTGAGCATCACCATCACCTAATTCACCAGCAACTGATACTGTAGGAGATAGTGGAGGAACAGAACCATCAGTCATTTGGTCACCAACTGCAAACAAAGTTGTGTTAGTACCACCAAGAGTCTCTTCTATACCATATAGAGATGATGCAATACCACCATCTAGATTTATCTCACCTTCAAAATCTGTACCTGTATTAATTAGGTCAGGGATACCATCACCTGCACCATCTAATTCAGCGATATCTTCGAATGCTTTATCAGGTATCTCATTAAATGGATCTGTCAAAGTAACAATATCATTTCCAGCTGAATCAACAAGGTTGTGTGGAGCAACACCAGTTTGAGTTGCAGCTGCAACACCACCAGTAAAGTCAATCACCTGTGATTTAACTTGTGAGGTACCACCATCAATGAAAGCAAGTTCATCAACCTCGAAAACGAGGAAGAGTGCTCTCTCAGATGCTATCCAATCATATACACGAGCAACTTTGTTACTTGAACTTTCATTAGTTCTTACAACTCTATCACCAACATTGAAGTTATATCCCGAATTACCGTCAGGAGTATTTGCAAGACTATCTAAGACAACTTTCTGATCATATCTAAAATTAAGTGCACGGTCACAACCAGTAAAGGATGTAAGTGTCTTACCTGTATAACGAATAACCTCCCTACCGACTAAGATCTTACCTGAGCCTGGATAGGGAGCAGTTGTTTGTACATATACAGTCTGATCATCTTCATCAACATCTTGAAGAAGACCTGTTATGTCATATATTGTCGAGTTGAATGACTGTCTATTTCTAGACTCTTTTGTGAGATCAGTGTTTCTAGTGAATAGAACTTGAGGATCAGTGGAATAACCACCACCAGGATTGGTAACAGAAATATCAGTAATAGAACCAAGATCAACTGTTGCTACTGCTTTACCTCCAGATCCACCACCTCCATTCAATAGAATTACAGGTGGAGTTTCATAGAACTCACCTTGATTTGATATGTTAATAGATTTAACAATACCAAATTCATCAACCTCAGTAACACCAGTAGCACCTTGTCCACCGCCACCAGAAATAATAAGGTTAACATCACCTATTTCATAACTGGCACCAGCCTGTTCTAATGACAAACCAGTTACCAAACCTGTTACAGGACGTAGTTCAGCACCTGATCCACCACCACCCTTTATCTCAGCAGTAGTAACATCAGAGAAGTAATCGTCTCCGTTAGATAAAACTTGTATATACTGGATTGAACCAGCTGGAGCAACTAAGTTACCATTAATATCATATTGATCTTCTTCCCACAATATTGCTTTTGCTTTAGAACCGTGTCCATCACCAGTTGTTTCTATATCAATTCTAAATGGATCATACCCTTCACCAGGATCTAAAACCTTAACAGCAGCAATCTGCCCTCCAGTAGAAATAACAGGCTCTAGAATAGCCTCCCTAATGGGAGTACCGCATCCTGCGATCTTTAGTTGAGGTGGATCAGAGCTGTTATAGCCGTTACCACCATCCACCACGTAAACATCTCGAACGCCAAAAATAGAGTTAAAGAGTGGTTCAATTTTCGCTCCTGATCCTGGGACAGTTCGTGTTGCCATTTATCATTTTACCGTGATTGTTCCGTTCATATCGGAGTGTGCTGTGCACTGATAATATAAGGTATTTGGTGCATCAAGTGGAACGGTGAAAGTTTGCATACCTGTTTTGGATCCACTAACACCAGTTGTATACTCTGTACCAGATAGTCCAGAAGTAGACTGTAATCTTAATGGATGTGATCCACCTGCTTGGTTGTGCAAGTCATAAGTGAATCCTCTATGGAATACTAATCCAGCATTAGATACGTTAGATCCTAATCCAGGACCATTGAGTGTATAAGCACTCATTCCAGATGCAGTGAACTTATAAAGCAATGTTGGAGATGGCTTATAGATCGTTGCATTATCGTGACCCTTAATGATAGATGCACCAGCAGGAGCATTACCGATCTGAGTCTGGAATCCACCACCAACTTCACTGAAGTTAGTACCATCATTAGCAATATCAAAGGTACCGTTAGTACCAATCTTCATTCTCTTAGTACCAATCTTGATCTCACCATCAGCAGGGAGTTCAAGGTTACCATCAGAATCGATCTTTAATTTTCTAGCAGATGCACCAAATCTAATTTCTCCATCAGGAACTGTTAGGTTACCAGATGAATCCATTGCTAATTTGTGAGTAGTACCAAACTGAATCTCAGTATCTTGATCAAGTACTAAATTATCATTACCATCAAACTCTAAAAGTTTCTTAGATCCAGAAGCACCGAAACGTAGTTTAGATCCAGTAAGTTCTAGAACACCTGAATCATCAAAGAATAATTTGTTACCACCACCAAAGTCTAAATTCTGTCCACCAATATCAACTTTACCAGACTCATCTTCACTTAGAAGACGGTTGACTGAAGTGATATGAACAGCACTTGCAACAGATAACTCTTGAGACTGGTTATCACCAACAGCAGCTACTTGAATGTAACCACGTGCTGCACCTGCTTCAGCAGTGAATGAAGTAAACTCAACCTCTGCTTTAGCACCAGTTGCATCTTCAACTTCTAATTTTGTTCCAGCTTTCATAGCATTGAAACGTAATCTAAACTTCTCTTCTTGTGTAGAATCTTCTGAAGATAATTTAGAAGCAATGGTACGAGTAGCACCAGTGTCAATACTATTAACTGTATGTGGTTGTTTCTTCTTACGTTGCATCTCCTGAGTAGTAGGCTCAGTAGAGAGTGCAGTATCACCCAACCAAAGTGAAGCGTTAACTAAGTAAGCATCCCTGAAACGCAATGTAGAAGAACCCAAATCAAATGCGTTATCAGTATTAGGTAGAAGATGAGTATCTATAACAACGTTACCTGATCCATTATTGGATAGATTGTTGATAGTTGAACCACCGCCACCACCACCTTGTAGATCGTCGCCTGGCTGCCAGCGAGCATTTGCAGTATTCCACTTAAGAACCTGTCCGTTAGTAACCCCGCTAACGTCCACGTCAGTAAGATTCGATGCTGCAAGTTGTCCCTCCGTAAACGTACTACCATTCCATTTAAGAACTTGGTTCGTTGAGGGTGAATTAACTGTTATTTGAAGGTTGGTGTTATCTCCAAGGGATGCATATAACTCGTTTATAACATTATTGAGTTTAATAGCACCGTCTCGTAAGGTATCACCTGTTCCGTCATTGGCACTTACGCCAATATTAAGGTTCTGCTTAGCCATAGTAGGGGGGTTATTCTACAGTTTTATTTATGTAAGGTCAAATTCATAATTAGTTAGATCAAAACGTACATTATTTCTAGTAAAGTCTGGGTTTGCATTATCCCTATCAAGTGGTATGGATGTCATATCAAATTTACCGACACTACTGTCCCACTTCAAAACCGATGAAGTGTCTTCGCCACTAGTACCACCAGTGACTGTGAGTATAACAAGGTTAGATGCAAGAGGAGAGTTAGACGCTTGCTGTGATTCACCTAGAGGTCCAGTAACAATACATCTATACCTATAGCCAGTCATAAAGGCTGCTGCTACAAGTGAATAGGATGTACTATTAGCACCAGTTATATTTGCCCAAGCAAATCCACCATCAGTAGATACTTGCCATTGATATCCTTTAGTACCATCTTCAGGTTCTATAACAGCAATCAAACTAAAGTTTTGAGTACCACCATCAGCAATCGTTGCATTGGTAGGCTGATTAGTAATAATAATACTAGGAGTAGTTTGGGTCTCTCCACCTCCACTTTCTCCACCACCTGATGATTCCTGACCAATACCTTGATTTGCTGGTATATTTAGAGTTTCTTTAGAAGAAAGACCAAATATATAAGGGAACTTTGGTGTCATATAACGATTAGGTACTACCGTAATAGCACCTCCACCACTAGACATTCCCGAATGATTGAGGCAATAATAATATAAATTAGGTGCATCAGAAGGTACAGTGATCTCTGTATATGCACCAGACTCACCTGCAGTACCAACAGATGTTACACCACTTGTATATTCAACTCCACCACCGTGTATACCATTCTCTGTTGTTGAGAATTTAATAGGATGTGATAAATTAGATGGATCTGATTGTATAAACCTATAAGTACTTCCTTGAATAAATGTTAAATTTGGATACAAGACTCCATCAAGACGATACTTATTACCATCATTCTCACTTGTAACTGTTACAGTATATTCTTTACTTTCAGTTTCATCATTCCATAGTGTTATGAAGTAAGCAAAAGTACCATTGGGATACTCAGGAGTATAACAATAGCGACCATTATAAACATCTAGATGCCTTCCAACCTTATCTACATTATATTCATAATCCTCCATTAATGCACCTTTAGGAGGATTTGCTGTTGTAGTACCATATGCAGGTCTATTAACAGCAATAGATTCTTTCATCTGATATCCCGTCTCCATTAAAACTACTGGAGAAGTATTGTCCTGTGGTAAATTATATCCATAAGGACCATAAACAGGATAACCATCAAATGCAAGACCCAAGATCTTAGAGTGTCCGTCAGGGTGACGCATATTGTCACCAACATACTGACTTAATCCATAGTAATCATTATAAGAACCCATCACCTGATTGGTTTTCCAAGCACCTATAAACTCACCGTCAATATAATGATATTGATCATTAGCATTAGGACGACCACCAGCAGCATCATCACCAGGATTGTACATACCAAAAGCATCAGTAGCCACCCAATTAAATCCAGTTGGAGGACTACCAAGAGTACCTGCAGATGGATTATTTAAAACAACTCCATTAGCACTTATTCCAACAACACCTAGTGGTAAACTACCACCTGCTTGAGTGTTAGTACCACCTCTATATGTAAAAGCGTGACTAAAAGTATAAGACTCAACATCATTAGAATTGTTTGCATTAGGGAACGTACCCTTAGCAACGGGATTGGGTAAACCATCTCCCGTTACTGTGAGTACATCATTGCTTGGATTGTAACTACCGTTTGCTGCCATTAGTTGTCATCAAATATTTGATCTGGGGTGAAGTTATCAACTGTGGTAGAACCTATGTTGATTGTCAGTATGGAAGATTGAGATAGGGTTGGTGTAGCACCAAGTGATGTTAATCCGACTCTAAATTCATCTCCTCCGTCACCCTGAGTTGTAGCAGGTGTAGTATATGTTGGTGATGTAGCTCCGTTAATATTTATCCATTCATTAGTACCGTAATCCTTCTTCTGCCACTGATAGTTAATAACTCCACCAGCAGGAGTTGTGGATGCGATTACAGTAAAGGAAGCAGTCTGACCTTGGTTAACTGTTGTGTTAACTGGTTGTGATTCAATAGTGATATATGATTCACCTTGTGCTTCAGATTCACCTTGAGGAATGTAGTTAGGATCATAAATGTCAATACCACCATTAACACCAGCACCTGTAGGTCCTAAGAATGTTTCATCAACTGTCGTATGAACATCTACTGAAGGTAGTACATAACCTTGACCAGCATTCTTAACATCAATACGTGCGAGACCAACTAATGCCTTGATCTTACCACCGAAACCAGAGGAGGAAATCACATCAACTTGAGGACGTGATGTATAACCATCACCTGAATTTGTTAGAATTGCCTCAATAATACGACCTCTCTCGATATTTGCAAGTGCTTGTGCGTTACGTCCACGTACAGATCCTGTGTACTCGAAAGTAATTAGTGAGTTAGAAGACTCAATAAGAGCAACTTCTCTTTCAAATTCCTCACCCTCGATTGCTAGTTTGTCACCAGTTTCAATTGGAGGTACAACTGTTGCTGCGATAACGTCAACATCAGAACCAATGTAGGAGAATGCAACGAATGTAGAACCCGCACGAGGAACTTCAGAGAAGATAATACGTGAACCAACAAGTTCAAAACCGATACCTGGTTCCTGTACAACACCATTTAACTGACAGACGATGTTGTTCTCAGGTCTGATAGTGTTAGACTGTACACCTTCAGTCAATGTTAGTGAGTAGAATACTCCACCTAACTTCAAGTTGAAGGAGTTACGTAATGAATCAAAGTCGAATGAGATATCATCTAATTGTCTCAACTTACCTACGTAAACACCGTGGAATGTTGAGTTAATTGCAGGTGCTTCAGTGAACTGAATGTTATCTGAGAATGCGGTGAATGCAAGATTACCACCTGGAGGTTGTAGGATTCCATTCACGAAGATCATCATATGACCAGCTGGATCTGGGAAGTATGCAGTACCATTTTCAGTGGTCAACTTGAAGTCCTTAGTTTCTCCATCGAATCCTCTGAAGTACCTTCTAACACGTCCACGTAAAGTCTTAGCAACTGAACAAGCACCTCTGAATCCATAATCACCAATAATCTGTGAGTTCTTCAGGAAGTTTCCAGCAGTATCACCAAGATGAATGATTGCACGTAGACCAATTTGCTCAATTCTCTCAATACGTCCATATGCAGTTGTTGCAGTAATTACAACAGAAGAGATAGCGGATGTGTATACACTTGGGAAGTTAGATCCAGAAGGAATCTTAGCAAGTTGATAAGCAACATCACCAGCAATAACTGTTAAATCATTACCGATAGCAGAGAATCTACCTTCTTCATTTGCAAGGTAAACGTACTTGTTATCAACATCGTGTTCAGTAACAACGAATGTGTGACCAACTGACTGACCTGCATTTTGAAGTTGTAGTACATCACCAACCTTAAATGTATCATCTACACCAAAGTCAGTAATTAATGATGCATATTCAAATCTAGTAATCTCGGTAGAATGGATGTACTCACCAAATCCAGGCATAATATTAAATGCCTCAACTTCAATAATTTGATCAGTAACAGAACCGTAGATAACATCTCCAACACCATAGTTACCAGTAACAGTCTCAATATCAAATGTTACACGACCTGACTGGTTATCAAGTAGAGCACCATCATTATTACGTACGATAAGTGCATTTGCTCTACCAGAATCTTGCTTACTGAATAATAGATCAGTTGCAATAAATTCACCCATTCTAAAGTTAACTAATATACGCTTATGGGTAGCATCACTAACAGTACCTTGAGCACCAGATGTTAATCCTTCAATATTATCTCCTTGTACAATGTTACCACCAGTAAGAACTAACTTAATGTAAGTAGAATTATCTGTTGCAAGGATGGTTCCTTTATTTCCTGTAGCACCAGTCTTAACAACTTCCTCACCATTAACAAATACTTCAGGATCGCTAGTAACTGTAAGTGGTAAGTAAATGACATTATAAAGAACCTTAGCCCAGTTATCTTGTATTCTAATAACTTCAGCATATGCACCAGTAGTATCACCGAAGAATATATCTGCAGGTTGTATACCACCAGAAATAGGTGTTGGTACATTACGCTCACCAAATGTTGATGGAGTACGATGTATACCAGTCTCATCAACTACAGATAATGTATGAACTTGACCTGCTGTTCCTGGAGATAATAATTCAATCTTATCACCATCAATGTATTCTGAAATCCATATTAGATTTTCAGTAGTATCTGGGTGAATGAAATATACTTGCCTGTCTAGTTCAGCAATAGCAGAACCTAGAACTGTGTAAGTAACACGATCATATGCTTGGAATAAATGTCCATTAGGAGCATCAATAGAACCATCAGTATTAACCATAGTTCCAACATTAAATTGGAACTTAAGGTAAGCTGTAGGTAGAGTTGATCTCTCAAGTGCAACTTCAATTAAGTGGAATAACTGCCAAACCTTATGTTGTGCTGTTTCAGTAGGACGTAGTTCTCGATTCTCATATGGTACCTCTTGGTTATAAGGACCAGGATTATCTGCTTTTTGTTGAAGAACTTTAAGTGTCATATCTTTAACAGCAGCAGTATGATACAACAGATATGTTCTGAAGATATTAGGGAACGCTATGAAGTTACCCTCGGCATCAAACCAACTGTTAACTAATTCGAGAGTTTTGATATTACCATCAGTAATTAAGTCATATATCAATGCTTTACGGATATTAGTTGCGAATGATTCGTCTCCTGTATATCCACCATAATTTTGCATAGTCTTGTAATATGATTCACGATCAATATACTGATCATTGAACCATATCAATCTTGCTGCCTGACGATACATTTCAGGTGCACGACCAAGTGTCATATTAATCATATCTGCTAATGTATTAGAAGCAGATACTACGTTATAACAAATACCACCACCAGATTGTAATGTATTATTTTGAAGTGGAGCCTGTCTAAAGACAGATTGATTAGTAAACCAATTACCATTACCTTGAGCAGCAGTGTCAATAACATTAATTGGATAATTAAATAACTGCATTATTTGAGATCCAACAACAGCACACTCACCATTACCAGCAGAGTCATAAGTGATTGTTAAATCACGAATTGCAGCACGTTCACCTGTTAGTGGCCATTCGCCTGGTAGAGTTCTTGTAATACCACCAATGTATGCATCAGGATTACTAACACCAGAACCAAACAGATTGATAGGAATATTCATCAATGTAGTAATAGCAGATGCTTCATTGCTACAACGTGCAGCACCACCACCTGTAAATGAGGTAACAGCATTACTCTGAGAACTAATGAAGGTATGAGCATAAGCACCACCAGTGTGTACTGCTGCTCTTCTAATTCCGTGAGTAGTAGCACTCACAAATGTATGAGTTGTAGTGTTAGTAGAAGGAGCAGATGCTAGAACCTGTACAGTAAATGTGTCAGTTGTGACGTTAGAAATCGTCATAACTCTATTACTGAATGGATCAGTTGGACGTGGATATGGGTGCTCAGTATTGTTACTATCTTCTAAGCAAGTAAAGACTAATGAATAATCATCAAGGATAATTCCATCACCATTACTCCATCCGTGATCAGGAACTGTAACTGTCATAATACCTGTAGCAGGTAAGTATGAAGCATTAGTTACTGTCTTCTTAGTTGGTCCTTCAAATACGTGTGTATAAAGTCCACCACTACGTACTGCCATTCCCTTAGAACTTACATACTTGTGCTCATAAACTCCACCACCAAGTACTTGAGGTTTGGTGATTGAATTAGCAGCAGCAGACTGGAATACGTGAGTTGTAGTGTTTGTAGAAGGAGTTACATCTAATACCTTCACATCAAATGTGTTAGTAGTTACGTTAGAAATGCGAAGCATTCTTCCAGATGCAGGGTCAGTACTACGTGGATAAGCGTGGTCAGATGCTTGACCATCTTGATCACAACGGAAAGTTACTGCATTATCAGCAAGATAAATGTACTCACCTTCATAGAACTTATGATTATTAACAGTTAACGTAATAACACCTGTTGTTGGGTTGTATGCAGCACTGCTAGGTGTCCAAGTTGTCTGTTGATTGACGAAGTTATGAGTTGTAGTGTTAGAAGAAATACCAACGTTGATTGTAATTGTTCCATCAAGATGATGAATACCATTAGAAGTAGCAGATACAAACTGATGAACTGTCTTATCAAGGTTAGCGTGTCCTACATATACATCAAAATCGTTTGTACCTACATTAGAAATTGGTAGATACTCATCATATGAAGGATCATTTTCTCTTGGATATGAGTGAAGTGTTTCATTATCATCTCTAGCACAAGTAAATGTGATGGAATTTTCAGCCATCTTAATACTATCTCTTGCAACTTCAAGTCCACCAGTAGTTGCAGATACAAATGTATGAGCAGTCTGGTTAGAAATTGGACCTCTACCGAAGAAATTACCAACGTTAACTTCAAATGTATTGGTACTTGCGTTAGTAACAACTAAGAAACGTTGAGATGCAGGATCACTTGGTCTTGGATAAGAATGGTTTGTAGCATTACCATCTTGAGCACAAGTGAATGTAATAGAATTATCAGCAATTCTTACTCTGTCACCATTCTTCATTCCGTGAGCAGCACTTGTTATCCTTAACATACTGGTTGTTACATCGTAAGTAGCACCAGTTACTGTCTTTTGGAGAGAGGTAGTAAACCCGTGATTCGGTATGGTGAGATTCATCACACCAGTATTGGGGTTATACTTAGCATTGGTTACAGTATGAGTAGTGTATCCAACTTGATCAATGTTAATTCCACGCTGATAGAATGGATCCTTCTTATGGATCATACCTCCAGAAGCAATTCCAGTATTGGTATGTGTGTAAATACCACCACCTCTGATTGCAGATCTTGTTATGCAATTAGCAGTACAAGACTTAAAGATATGTGTTGAAGTATTTGTAGAAGGTGCAGTCTCAAGAACCTTAACATTGAAGGTATCCTGAGTAACAGTATCAATTACCATCCACTTATCCCAGAATGGATCTGTTCTTCTTGGATAAACGTGATCACTAGCGTGACTATCTTTATCACAAGTGAATGTGAGTGAGTTCTCAGCGATCTTGATCATATCACCATCGTTATAACCGTGATTAGCAATAGTCACAGTCATAACACCTGTAATAGGATTGTAATTAATATCAGTTGGTGTCTTACCTACTTGCTGTACAAACTGATGAGTTGTAGTGTTTGTAGAAGGTTGTGAAGCAAGAACCTGTACAGAAATTGTAGTAGGTGTTGTTGCAATAATAGGAACAGATGACTGATAAGTAGGATCTCCGATACGTGGATATAAGTGATCTGTTTGATAATTATCCTGAGCACATCTGAAGTTTAATGAGTTAGCAGCGATACGAATCTTATGATTAGTAGTAAATTCGTGCTCACCAATCTCCATCTCCATAACACCTGAAGTTGGGTTGTAACTTACAGAGATAGGTTCAAATCCTGTAGTTGGTGTTTTACCAACTTGAACTTTAAATGTATTTGCTTGTACATCCTCTACTGGTAACCACTTACCGTAAGTAGGATCAGTAGCACGTGGATATGTGTGGCTTGAACCATTGTTATCCATTGTGCAAGTAAATGTAAATGCATTTAACTCAAACTTAACGAAGTCTCCATTAGAGTATCCGTGGTTGTTCAATGTTAGAAGCATATATCCAGTTTCAGGATCATATGATGCTGCTGTTGGTTGAGTTACTACAGTATTTGCTCTTGGATAAGTATGATTTGTCTGGTTGCTATCTAATCCACAAGTAAATGTTAATGAATCAGGTGAAATTCTAATATTGTCGTGCTTGTTAAAGTAATGGTTACCTATACCAAGTACCATTGTACCTGTAATTGCGTTGAAGTTAGCAGTAGAAACTGTATGTCCAGTTGAAGGAGTAGCACCAACGTTAACAGTAACCCATCCAGTCTGTTCTTTTAATCCACCAGCAGTAGCACCAACAAATGTATGGGCAAAGTTACCACCACCAGCAATACCAACATTACAGGTGAATGTATTGGCATCAGGTGTTGATAGAACTTCTAACCAATGTCCTGCTTCTGGATCATCTGCTCTTGGATATGTGTGGTTAGTAGCGTTGCTATCCTTAGTACAATTGAATGTAATTGAATTAAGATCAAACTTAACTAAAGTAGGAGCAACGTGAATACTATTACCATTAGATGCTTCGAATACGTGAATACTCTGATCAGAGATAGCACCACCTAAAGCATTTGATCCAACATTAACTGTGAATCTATTTCTAGATGCTTTCTTAACTATTAAGTAAGTTCCTGATGCAGGGTCAGTTGATCTTGGATATGGGTGAGTTGAACTGTATTGGTCTTTAGAACATCTGAATGTAATAGCACCATCATCGATCATTACACTATCACCAACAGCAAGTCTGTTGTCTGCAGAATAAACTTCCAAATCACCTGTTGCTGGATCGAACTTAGCAAAGGTTGGAGATATTGTACGCTTAGACTGGAATCCGTGATTATTAATAGTTGCAGTTAATACACCACTTGTAGGAGTATAAGTTGCACCAGTAATAGTATGAGAGTTAGAACTTGACTCTTTTATTTTTAAAGCAGTGTTTCTAGCAGGGTCAGTTAGACGTGGATAAACGTGCTCTGAAGCGTGACTATCCATATCACAGGTGAATGTTAATGCTTCATCTGCAATCTTAATAGTAGTACCATCGATTAACTTATGAGCACCAACCTTAATCATCATATCGCCAGTTTCGCCATCATAATTAGCATCACCAACGCTATAGAATACAGCAGGTGTTGTACCAACGTTAACAGTAACAGAACCAGATTCTAGTTCTACACCATCCTTCTCAGCAGAAATAAACTTATGACTGTAATTACCACCAGTAGTTACACAATTATTTGTGGCAGATATAAATGTATGCTGAGTTACGTTAGTAGATGGAACAACTGGTAAAACGTTTAGAGTAATAGAAGTAGCAGTTGTACCTGTAATTTCTAAAGAGTTACCATATACAGGGTCTTTAGACTTAATAATACAATTAGTTTCAGCACGAACGAATGTGTGAGTGTAGTTACCACCTGTTGTTATACAAGCAGGTACTGCTTCCTTAAAGATATGAGCAGTTGTATTAGAAGAGATACCAACATTAACTGTAATAGTATCATCCTTTTTAATAATTCCGTTAGATAGACCAGAAACAAATGTGTGAGTTGTAGTATTTGAAGATGGAATAGCATCTAATACTTGTACACTAAATGTAGTTGCATTTGGAACAGTCATAACTCTAATCCACTTATCACTAATTGGATCAGTTGCTCTTGGATAAGGATGGTTAGAAGAATTACTATCTTCTAAGCAAGTAAAGGTTACTGCACCATCTCTTAACTTAACATAATCTCCAACAACTAATCCGTGATTAGCAGATGTTGTTACCTCAAGAATACCTGTAGTTCCACTGTAAGTAGTACCACTTGCAGCAGTCATTGGAGTACCTTCGTACTTAATGTTAACTGATGAATCGTATGTTTGGTCTTTCTTAGCAGTTAGAGAACCAGCAGTTGAAGAAACATAAGCGTGTGTGTAAATACCACCAGCTCTTACAACACATCTCTCAATACTATTAGCAACAGCACTTACAAAGTTGTGAGTTGTAGTATTGGTTGAAGGTACATTCTCTAGAACTTGAATACTAAAGGTATTAGCATCAATGTATGTGATAGGAATAAACTTATTAGATACAGGATCTTTTGGTCTTGGATATGAGTGATTAGTTTGATCACTATCTTGACCACAAGTAAAGGTTACAAAATTATCATCAACTTTAATATGATCTCCATTTACCATACCGTGTCCAGTAACAGTAAGAGACATAACACCTGTTGATGGGTTATATGATGCTCCAGTTGGAGTTAACTTAGTAGGAGCCTGCCAAGTATGAGCAGTTGTGTTAGTAGATGGTTGTGAACTTAGAACTTGAACTGTAATTGTGTCTGCTGTAGTCTGAGTAATTGCACAAGCAGTATCATAGAATGGGTCATCTTGAGTAGCACCACCTTGACCTGAAGCACGAGGATATGAGTGATCAGTAGCATAATTATCAAAGGCACATTTGAATGTAAGTGAATTCTGAGAGAACCTTACAGATTGACCAACAGATAAATTATGTCCCTGTCCAATGGTCAATGTCATTAAACCTGTTGTTGGATTGTAATCAACCATTGTTGGAGCAAATCCAACAGTAGGAGTCTTACCAACATTAACAGTAAATGTTGTATTACCAGTTACATCAATCTCTAACCACTTACCAGATGCAGGGTCAGTTGATCTTGGATATGGATGGTTAGAACCATTACCGTCCATAGAACAAGTAAATGTAATAGCACCATCAGCAAACTTAACTTTATCACCATCCTGAAGACCGTGATTAGCAGCAGTTGTAACGGTCATTATTCCTGTTTCAGGATCATAAGAACCGTTATTAATGTCAGATACTGTATAAGTTGTATTTCTAGGATAAGGGTGAAGAGTTTGATGACTATCTTGTGCACAAGTAAATGTAATACCACCTTCAGCAATCTTAAGTGCAGTTCCTGCAGTAAGACTATGATTACCAATGGTCATCTTCATATCACCAGTAGTAGGGGTGTAATCCACTGCTGTTGGTGTGAAACTTACTTTAGGTGATTCACCAACTTTAAAGGTAAATGTATTTGTAGATACTGCTTCAATTCTCATCCAAGAATTGTTTGCAGGGTCATCTTGTCTTGGATATGGATGCTCAGAAGCATTTCCGTCCATATCACAAGTCATCACAATTCCGTTCTTCTCAACGTGAACCATTTCACCAACTTTGAATCCGTGGTTAGCAACAGTAACAGTTAAGTGACCATTAACAGGATTGTAAGAAGCATCAGATGGAGTAACAGTAGTTGTTTGAGCTCTTGGATATGTGTGGAAGGTAGCATCATCATCTTCCTTACAAGTAAATGTTAAGGAGTTAGGTGCTAACTTAATATGAGTACCAGTTGTTAAACCGTGTACACCAAGTATGAGTTCTAAACCACCTGTTTCAGGATCATAGTTTGCTTGAGATGGTGTGAAGTATTTGATAGGAGTCTTACCAATACTCATCCCAAAAGTATTCTTAGTTACGTTTGAGATTGGTAGGAAACGTCCACTAGCAGGATCAGACAGTCTTGGATATGTTTTCTTGCTGTAATGCTCATCCATATCACAAGTGAATGTCATAGAATCGTTAGCAAGTCTAATCTTGTCACCATTCTTAAATCCGTGATTAGGAACGGTAACATTCAACATACCAGTAACAGGGTTGAAGTCTGCCCAAGTTGCTGTATGGTGAGTTGTTCCAACTGAAACGATATCTAATGCTTTATCAACTGCTGGATCAGTAGCACGAGGATACTTATGAATAGATCTATAATTATCCTGAGAACAACGATAATTTAATTCATCCTGAAGAATCTTAAGTGTTTGACCTTCTCTTAAACTATGAGATCCAATATCAAGAGTTAATAGACCTGTTTCAGGATCATAAGTAGAATCTTTAGCATCAAAGTTAACTCTCTCTGTTATACCAACATTGACTGTAATATCGTTACCACTTACGTTCGTGACGGGTAGTAAAGCAACAGCTGCTGGGTCGGAAATTCTTGGATAAGTATGTTGAGTCTGATGATCATCTTGATCACAAGTGAATACAAGTGAATTTGTATTAATTCTAATTGTATCGTTAGTAGTTACATTGTGTGATGCACCTAAAGTTAAAACTAAATCACCAGTTGCAGGATCATAAGTTGCTGCTGTTGGAGTATGTTGACCAGATGCAGTTTGTTGATCGATAGTAATTTCATCATCATATACTGGATCACCTTCTGTATAACCATTAGTAGCAACTAACTGTTGTCTCATTACTTGAATAGCAATATCTCTTGCTTGTTCAAATACATACTTAACTTCATTTGGTTGACCATTGATATGCTGAACAGCATTAGCATCAGTAACATAGAACTCAGTGGCATACCACATCTTGTTATTACCACCGTGTGATAAGTTGAATATCAATGCTTCTAAAATATCAACACAATCATCAACACAAGACTGATAACCATATCCACCAAATCCTAATGATGGGTACTGAGAAACACCACGACCAACAGCAGTAGAAGCAATAAATCTTAAGTTATTTCTAATTTCATCAGCAGCGTTATATGCCTTATTACCAGACTCATTATTATCATAATCACCACGTGCTGCACCACCGCCACCTTGGTTACCACCTTGACCACCGCCACCTCCACCGAAGCCGCCACCGCCACCTTGACCGCCACCAGCTCCACCACCTGCAGAATAATCAGGGTAGGGATTAAACCCTAACTTGTTCTGGATCGCCAAAGCAGACATATCCCTAGCCATCTTCATAGCAAAGGCAGTTTCTTCAGTCTCATCAGTAACGTGCTTCAGTCCATTCTCAGTATTCAGATATAACATCGCTGCATCATAAGTTGCAGAGTTAGAATTGAATCTAAGGTCGTGAATGATAGCTTCGATAACGTCAACAATATCATCTTCACAATGATTCTTACCACCTTTAACACTGAAGTGATAATGTTTAAATGCAGAACACTTAAGCATAAGATCAACTGCTTCACCTGCAATAGCACGCTTATTAGTTTCAAGCATATCAGCAGCATCTAATGCTCTCTGAGAACCTGCATAGATTTGAGGATCGTGTAAGAAGGTAGGTTCAGTTGCCTGATCCTTACGGAATGCAGCGAAATCTGTATATTGGAATTGGAAGAAGTCGTCAATAGTTTGAGCAGTTGTACCAGCAAGATTTGCAAGGTTTTCACTACGTCCAACTAAAGCATTCTGTAGTGCCTTCTCCATCAACATCTTAGAGTAACCAATTGCATCAAGCATTGGAAGTAATTCTTCTTCAACTTGAATGATCTTACCTGTAGAATCTAAGTATTGATCAATAATACCTTGAACGTTAGCATTACCACCAGTTAATAAGTCACCAGCAATAGCAGGTATAATATGATCTCTAAGGTCACGAACACACTTATCACGACCTGGAGTACCACCAGGAATGTCAAACTTATCTTCCTGAATGAAGTTAATAGTTACGTTATACTGTTCTTCTAACCAGAAAGCAACTTCATCAGCGATACACTTACGGTTGAAGTATAGTAAATCAGCACCATCTCTAAATCTATTACCTGTAGGACCAAGAACTAATAGTAAACTATCTACTAGATCAGTAATAAAGGTCTGTATACCAGCAGCTGCAGGAGATGAGAAGTAGTTAGGAATACGAATACGTGTTGTATGCTCACCAGTTAGGTCATCAGCATTAGCAGTAATAACAGTATTGCAAAGTTTACCAACTTCTCTCCAAGCATAGATGGATTGAAGCAATTCTCCGTTAACGTGTGCTAATTGTCCTTCTTGGTTAGCAAGATATCCTCTTGCAGCAACGATACTATTAAAGTTACCACCATACCTTAGATCATTAACGATAGCAGGTATAATGTATTCATAAGTATCTCTTAAGCAAGTTTGTGTACCTTGATCTGAAGTACCAGTATCACCAGGTATCACAAAGTCAGGATACATAGCCTTCATTCTACCGACTGCTTCTTCAGCAATCCAGTACTTGTTCTTGTCAATAATATCTGCACAATCAACATAATCATCACGAGAAAGATCAACTCCCTCAGTCATAATCTCATCACGCCATAGTTCTACACCCTCAGCAGTAGCAGTAGAAGTTATAGTTTGTTGGAATGTAGCATAAATTTCACCCTTAATAATAGGAATAGGTGCTTCACCATTAAATCCAAACTTAAGATTTATATCTGTATCATCATAAGTTCCACTAGGAGTAAAGTCGCTAGTATAATCAACAGCAGTAGAACCTAACTTAATCATTAGGTTCTCCATATTACCTGTAAATGCTTGAGCATTAGCAGCATTAGCACCAATCTTAACTGGCATATTGCCATAATTGGTGTTATCAGTATAAGTTGTGGTTTGCTTAGTACCACCAACGTACATATTTGTAGCACCACTATTTCTTACGATAGCGATATGAGTCCAAGTATTTGCTGCTAGATTTGCACTTGATGTTATTCTGTCAACATTACCAGTGTTCCAACGAACAGTGTTATTGACCATAATCAAGTAAGCAGAACTTGTATCACCAGTTGAAGTACGGAAATCTAATAATGTTTGGTTACCACTAACACCTGTTGCTTTAACCCATAATTCTATAGTGAAGTTACCATCAGGAATAGATCCATCACCAAATGCAACTTTCTCAGTAGATGGATGTGTTAGATATGCACTACCATTAAATTCAAGAGATCCAGCACCAGCAGCATAATCTAAATTATCTACAGTTACGTTAGTATTAACTAAAAGACTATTAGTAATGTATTCTCCATCATTGAATGCTCCTGAAGGTTGTTTACTATAGATCCACTTATTACCTGCATTAGAACCAATGATCTCAGCAGTAGATCCAGATGTTATACCTTTAACAATTTCACCGAAGACAAAGAATCCACCAGAAGACTTATCTTTATAAGCGTGCTTAATAGACTTAAGTGTCTCAGAATCACTGAATGAATATGGAGGTGCAACTCTAGTTACATTTGAAATAGACCAAGGATAAGTTCCAGGTGCAGCACCAGTTGGATCCTGTAATGAATCAGTGATAATTGCAAAGTAATTAGTAATAGCAGATGTTACGTTTACACAAGCAGTTGTAGAAGGATTTGCCATCAAAGCAGTAGATGGTTCAGTCTTCGTTGTTCCAGCTTGGAATGCTGCTCTAGTTCCAGGTGATGCAGTAGTACCTAGGGCATTAATCAGAATATTCGCTAGGGTGGTTATTGTTGCAGCAGGTGCCTGACAAGCAGGAGATGCACCATCAGCAGTAATACCACTATCAGTAAATTGTGTCCAACCGTGTGAAGTATCTTGCTTGGCATATACAACGTTCCTCTGAACATTAATTGCTATATCTCTTGCCTTAGTAAAGGCATCTACCATAGTATCGATATCACCAGTTACAGTACCATAATGAAGAATACGATCTGTTGCTTCCCAAACAAAGTCATTACCACCAACAGCAGTGTTATATGCAATTGCTTCAACAACATCAACTATATCTGACAAGCAATGTGAGTCACCACCAGATACTGTATAACCAGGATTCTGTTGTTTAGCATAATACAATGCTTCGTGAGCGATATACCACTTGTTAGCAAGTAATAGTGCTCTAGCATCAGCGTGACTATTATCAGTTACACTATACTCACCAGTAACAGTTAAGTCTCTCCACTGCTGTAATGTAGTAAATGAAGTATCAATATCCTCCATTCTTATGCACTGGAGTGCTAAGTCTCGTGCTTTATTCATTGCCCAAACTGTTTGAGCTTCAGCACCATCAACGTGATATACAGTGTTACCTTGAACGTAAGTATTAGCAATATCCCAAACTTCAGAGTTACCATCAAACTCTAACTGCCAAGCCATCATATTGATAGCATCTACAATATCATCTTCACAATCTGCATTTCTACCAGTATTGATTTGGAAGGAGGGGTAGAAATCTAACATTGCTCCCACGGCTTCTTCAGCGATAAATCTCGCATTACGCTGCAAAGCGTTAGAAGCATCATTAAGACGTACATCGTGAGTCCTTCTTAGAGATGAATTACCAAAGTAAATCTTCTTAAGACGAATGTCAGAACCAGCAGCAAAGTCAGTACCAGTTAAATTGTCATAACGTATCTCTTGGTTACGAACTCTCTCAAAGTCTAGGAAGTCTTGGTTATTAGCTGTCTCAGGATCATATAGTTCAACAGGGTTAATAACTGTTTCTGATATGTTATCAAGTATCTTATTAGGGAAGGTAATAGAAGGTACCCTCTGGAATACTAATCCAAAGAAGGAAGAACTAGGTGATAGGTCTACCTGATCAATAATTTGGTTAGATATATCATCCTGATAAGGTGCAATACTTGTAATAGTTGCTGCAATCTTAGAACGTGCAGAATAAATGATATCATTGAACTTGATATTAAATTCACCAGTCTCATACTTAGCAGTACCAGAAGTACGTGAAAGAACTAGTTCATTAGTAATAACACCATCTTGTAAGTTATTCTCTTCAATAATAGCAAAATTACCAGCCAAATTAGTGATTCTCTCACCTTGTTCGTAGATAGTCTTAGAAGTTATAGGAGAAACATCACTTAAAGTAGAATTGAATCCAGTTTGTGAACCCATTATACTTTCATTAAGTTGGAAGGTTCCTTGTATGTCAATAACGTCAATATAGTCAACACCTGAATCTATGCAAGTTGCAGTTGCTTCTGATACCAAACCACGAACAGTATTACCTAAAAGTGGGAAAATACCACCAATAGAACTGAATGTCATTCTAGTGATTACTTTCTGAGCATAAACTGCTTCACGGAACTTAATTCTAGAAGGTGCTTTAGGTGCTTCAGTAAAGACAACAGAAGGTCCAGCTGTTGAGAATGCAGTACCTGGTGACTGTGCAACACCATTAATCAAGATAAACATCTGATTATCTGCTGCAGTTATGGAACTACCTTCTACATTAAGAGGGAATTGGGTTTTAATTCCATCAAAGTCATCAGAGATGTTATCAATCTTCTTAACGATAGAGGTTAAGATTTCCTCTGAGTTAGTTAATCTCTTCTGTCTGAACAGTACCTCAGTATTATTAAACTGAGTATAAATGGGTTGTGCGTTAGCAAATGATGTAATTTGATTAATATTAGTGAAACTATTGATATTAACTTCTTTAATAAGGTCAGATACAACCTTTCTTCCAGAAATATCCTTACCACCAGTGATTGCTAGTTCACCGAAGAGGTTGAAACCAACAGGGTGGTTTGTTTCTAATACAGGCTTTCTCCACTGGTTAATAGGTGTTTGAGACTTAATAACGTATGAGAAGTTCTGATAGAAGTAAGAATCTTGTATTTTTTGAACAATTTCAGATGGTTTACCAACGTCATCGATAAATTGACCAGGAGTATTGGTTAGAGAAGCAATATTCAGTGTACCAGTAGCGATTGATAGGTTATCAATCAAACCAGATGCACGAGAAACTTCACCAGTTACACGCTCTCCAGATCTCCAAACACCATCATAGTTCTCAAGTTTAAGGATTCTAGGTCCAATCTGCCAACCTTCGTTAGTAGAAACATAACCAGTAGCAGATGCGAGTTCAAGTGAAGTACCCTGATAAACAAGTTCACCTGCAAGGAATCTAGAAGTTTCAACGATAGCAGTTGCTTTACCACCAAATACCTCGGTGAGTAGTACCTGTCTACCTTCACCTTGAGTCAAGAATGTGATATAAGAACCAGATTCAGCATCTAACTTGGTTAGAGAGATACGTAATTGGTCTGATTCAAGTGAATTTGCTTCACCAGCAATAGCATAGTATGTCTGATTTGAGTTCAAGCTAACCAAACCTGCAGAACTAGGTTTTGGAAGAATACCTACGGTTGATCCTAGGTCTTCTGCTCTTAACTGAACTTCAGCACCAGTTGTGATACCGTGTGGGAAGTTGAACTGTAAATAACCTAAATCAACGTTAACAACGTAGTTAAATTCTGATTTAAGTGTAACTGAAGGTTCAGAACTGTATCCTGAGCCAGGATCCTTAATAATAACCTCAGAAAGACGATTATTCTTAACAATTGCTTCTGCCTTAGCACCTGATCCACCACCACCTTCAATTACAACAGCAGGAACTGAAGTATATCCAGCACCTGGGTCAGTTATCTTGATCTGTGCGAGTAAAGCGGTATTAAACAGCTGAAGGTTCACAGGGAAAGTTATTTCAGGTCTCAGTGTATAATCGTGTGAATAACCGAAACCAAACTCATTATTCTTAAGTTTCTTGATCTTACCAATTGATTTACCTTGTAAGAATACAGATGCACCTGATCCTTCATCAGGAATGACAACATCTAGTACTGCACCAGAACCTGCAAGTAAAGGTCCTAGGATACCTGGTATAGCATCTACATCAATAGAAGCAGTCTTATAACCTTTACCTGCAGATGTAAGGACAACATCAGTTATAACACCTTCAAAGTCACCGTCATCTTGAACAGTGATGTTGCACATAGCACCTTCACCATCTCCATCAATAGGAACGTTATAGTAAACACCATTTACGTACTCAGTACCACCATTTGTGATTCTAACCTTCTCAATTTCTCTGTTAGAAGCAATATCAGTAACAATTGGTAGTCTCTGATAGAATCCACCTGCATTTACAAGTTTGATATCAGATATTGGACCAATTGCCTTAACTGAGGTTGTTGAGTAAGAAGAACGAGCATTGCCAAATTCATTATTACCAACAGGAGCATTTGTCTTTTCAGGTTCATTTAATAGTCTAAAGGCGAATTTTTTACCAGCATCGGTTACAGAAGTAACTCTGAATGTGCCATCATAAGGAGATTTAATAACGTCAATGAAGGATCCTTCTCCAACTGGTGAATCTGCACCTGTTCTAGATGGGTCAAAGTAATATGAAATATTAGTAACATCCTCATTAATGACGAATTTAACCAACGGAGTTGGTGAATCATCATCAGTAAATCCAGGTGTACCCTCTCTAATAATATTAATGAATGGATATTCCAGTTTATACTGGTTATCTCTAGAAAATGATAGGAAGTATCCAAGGTTAGATTCATCATCAAGGTCAAATATGTACTGATGACCTCTAACAAAGAGGAATTTAGGATGTTTTGCGTAGATATTAACGTTAGATACTGAATTTCCACTACCAGCAAAGGTTGGATCCTGTACAGCAGTACCTCTCATACGGAATGAGAAGTCTCTTGAGTTAAAGACCTCTTCTACGAAGAACGAACCATTATAGTCATTTGTAGCAAAGTTCTCTGTAAATATGATCTCATTTTCTACAAAATTGTGTCTACTAGAAGCAGAACAGTAAACAAGGTCAGTATTTACTAATGAACCACTAGGAATTACGTCCTTATTAAGTTGTGCAATCAAGGATATCTTCTTAACACCAGTCAAACCAGTGAATGTTGCAATCTTACCAGTAGCATCAACAGCAAACTGAAGATTAACAGCATCGGCATCAATGGTATCTCCTTTAATGAATGAAGAGTCTTGATATATTTCTTCGATCTTGATAGTGTAATCCTCAGCTGAGAATTCTTTCCAAGAAGCAAATGCACCTAAAGTAGAACCACTATATGAAGTATTTGCTAAATCTACCTCATATATGCCAGATGCAGACAAATATGCCCAAGAAACAGCACCATCAGATACAATACCAGTTGTATGAGTAGGTGCAATAGTACCAGATGTACCAGGAGAGGTACACTGATATAGCTTCTTATCGTTGTAAACTATGTCTTCTTGTGCATATACAAAGTTAGTTGCCCAAATTGGGTCAGTCTTTTGCTCTGTAAAGTTCCATTCAAGGTCATTTACATCATTAGCAGTTGATTTTACTAGTTTTGTAGTGTCAAAACTACCTGCAATCTTACCAATCTTGCAAGATTGAGTTCCAACTTCAACAATTGTTCCATATCCAGAGACAACATCGTTACCACCAATGACTGAATACTGTTGTAATATAGATCCCTTAGTGAAAGTAGCAGCCTGATTGAAGTTAATTGTCTTAACAAGGTCAATTAACTGATATTTTGCGTCTCTAAAGTAGAATTTTGGTACAACAGTCGTTGTAAGAAGTAGTTTCTTACCACCAGGAGTCGGAATAGTAGCAGTTCTGTTACCAAATGACTGATCTGTTGACGATACAGTGAATATACCAGGCTGATGTGTAGAAATAACATCACCATAATCAAGAATTTGAATACCAGCAGGACCAATAGTCCAAGGATTCATTGCAACGTTCTGGGTATTAAACGTATAATTGCTCTCAGAGGCGATATTAAAGGTATGTCCTGTCTCAACATCGTTAAGATTGAATGATCCTAATGCTGTCTTGTCCTTATCAATCTTATAAACAAATCCTTGTGCAATACTATTAGTACCAGTAACTAAAGCAGAAGTAAATGTATCATCATACTTAGCAGTAGGTGAGACAACTAGGTTATCAATCCATCCAATCCAGTTATTTGTTGCGTTAGGAGTTGAATTAGATCCAATTGTTACATCTTTAAGGTTAATATCAACTGTTGTACTTGTAAGTACCTGTGTTTCAATACCATTAACATATACACGATACTTGTAATCACCAACACCTACACGATCTTTAACTAAAGCAACGTGAATAAACTCCTCGTTATTAAAGATTGCTAGGTAGTTTGCAGCAGTGGAGAATGTTGTAGTACCAGTTATATCAATCCAAGTCTTACCATAGTTGGGACTTGTCTGATCTGCATCAAGACCAGCTTTAACTGTATTACCTATAGCATCAGTTACAGTGAAGAATTCTGGTTTTGTGTTAGCAGCAGTATACTGAGCAGTTGAAAGTGCCCAAAATGCTTCTACAGTATAGCTTGTAGCAACATCTGATCCATAGAGCATCGTCATAGCATTAGATGCATCTAGTTTTACTGAAGAAGCACCATCATACTTCTTAGTATCATCAATTACAGCATTACCAGTTGCATACCACTGTTTGTTAGTTCCAGTAGCAAGAGTATCATTATATGTGTCATCAGCAAGGTTATCAGCAGTATTCCAGTTAAATATCGCTAACTGATCTGCTTCTACCTTATTACCAACAACAATTGTGTCACCAGAACTGTCGTTAGATACAGCAATTGCTTTAAATCCAATACCATCAGTCTCAGTTGCAGTTGAAGCAGTAATTACTGTACCTGTATTCCAACCAATCTTAAGAGTAGTGGATTCAACTTGATTAAATGCTCTTTCTACAGAACAAGATACATCAACATTACCAAAGATATCAAACTCTACACCACCATTATGAACAGCATTATAGGTTCCAGTAGGAACAAATATTCTACTTTGCTCAGCTGCTGTAAAGTCACCATCATCAAACTTGGTGTATAAAACACCATAATCCTTACCATTAGTATCTTCTGCTGTAGCAGTTACATATACAGCACCATATTCATCAATGGTGAATGTTGGGTTCTTAAACTTATAACTGGCATTAGTGATTTTTTTAGACCATACAACCTCAATAGTTGCAGTATCATAATAAGTTTCACCAATTATGATGTCAGATGTATTATCAGGTTCAGATACACCACAGAATAGGAAGGTATCCTTAGATTTCCACTTTATCTGATGTAAATGCTCACTAACATCAGTAGAAGCAATCTTACGTTTCTCCATCATAGATCCATCAAGATCTAATAATGCAACCCACATATCATCTGGTTGCAAGGAGTTAGCATCGGTATAACCACCGATCATAGTTCTACCGTCTTGATCTAATGAAATAGTAGTTGCATAATCTCTTCTTGTAGCACCAGAGATACCAGCAATATCACGTTGCCACTGAAGAATACCATCAGGGTTATTTGCATTATCAAATCCTGAAGTATACTTAGCAACAACAATATCTGGGTTGTAAGTAATATTTGTGATGTTAGTAACTGTCTCACCAATTACGTAGATATTATGAGGATTACTATTCTCAACATATAAAGACTTCCATCTTAGTGATTTTGGACCAGAAGGTACTGTAGGTACTAGGGTTCTCTGCCAAAGTAAACGACCATCACTATTAAACTTAGCAAGAATACCACAAGTATCACCATCAGCAAGATTTCTTTCAGCAGCAACGTAGATAGTACGATCATCAGCAACTTGAACGTCATTTATAGAAACAGTACCAGTTGCTTCATTCAAGAATGATAAGAAGTAATTTGCCTTCTTATATCTCTGTGGATGTGATACACGAATCTTAGGTGGATTTGTTGAGTCATATCCAGAACCAGAGTTGATTATATTTGCTTTCTTAACAGCACCCGCTTCAGTTCTTTCTAAAGTTAACTTGAAATCTTGTCCAATTGTAGAAATTAGTTCATATGTTGGAGGAAGTTCAGAAGAATAACCAACACCTTCCTGTGTAATGTTTAATTGCTCTACACCAGCAATAACCTTAACTTTAAGAGTTTTATTAGTATCATCAAGAACAGGTGTGCTCTTAACGATAATTTCATCGTTAGCACGTAATTCGTGTTCAGTAGCAGTTGTAATTTGTCCGTAAGGTACGTCATTAGTCATATAAGACGAATAACCTGCTACATCAAGACCTTTAACTGAATTAACCTTAGCAGATGCACCAAATCCTTGTGTGTCTGTATTATCAAAATATAGTTTGTCACCAACCTTATAAGAGATACCTGGGTTCTCAACAACAAATCCATCAACCTGAGCATCCTCAAACTTGGTAGTAGTCTCAATATCAATATCCACCTCAGATCTTGTAGAGACTCTAGGGTAGTAATCAAATAATTGTAATACTGGTTCTTCAGCGATATTGATTGGTGTAGTATCTTCAAGGTTATTGATTACACCGTCTCTATTAGTATCTTCAATTTCAAAGATAAGTTCCTCACCAAGTTCAGTTACAAGGATATCAGTGTCTTGGTTTGGTTGACGTTCAATATCAATATCAACATCTTCGTAAGGATCACGGAAACGAACAACATCATCAGGAATATTTGTCTGTACAGCATCCTGACTGTAGTTCCACTCATCTGCCTTAGAATATAACTGAGGACCAGCAATATATGGGAATACTGGATTACCTGCATCAGATGCGTCAATTGAGATAAAGTATGCGTATACACCTTCAGGGAATTGAGGTGTCTTACAGAAACGACCATTATACTGGTCTAGATCACCATATTGGAAAGTATACTCAAAATCTTCGATAAATGAACCTGCAGGATAGTCACTTAGTAAAGGACCATCTGAACGAACTGGATTAGGGTTGGTTGCTAGGTCATATATTAGAATTGGCTTGATACGGTAAGAAGATCTAATACGACGTATACCAGAAGACTGGTCAGTAGCATCTATGTAACCATAAGGACCATAAATGGGGTTACCATCAAATGCCCATCCGAGGATTGGTGAGTGTTGCCATCCTGTAGATAATTCTTGTAATTGTTGTGTTGCTTGGTTCTTAAAGACATTATCACCCAAAACATAACGCAACTGCTTAGGATCTGATAAATGTGCGTATTCACCACCATATTGAGTGTTATATCCTGCAAATACGTAACCACGTGCTGTATCGAAAGATTGACCTAACTCATCTTGTAGGTTTCTTGTCCACTCAAACACATTTGCAGTAAATGTTGCCATTTCACCGACTGCTTCTAATCTAACAGTTGTGAGTCCAGTAGTGTAACCAATACCTCTATTGACCACAGTAACACCAATGACCTTACCTCTATCTTCACCAACAGTACCAATACTTGCTTTTGCAACAGCACCATAACCATCACCATTGATTACAATCTCAGGAGCAGTGGTATATCCCTTACCTGCAGCAATGATAGCAATAGAAACTATACGACCGTTAATAATGATTGCTTGTGCAACAGCACCTTCACCAGAGTTTAACTTAATAGTAGGAGATTCAGTATAAGATGAACCTGCATTATCTACACTTACAGATTGAATTGGACCTCTTACACGTGCAGTTGCGGTAGCACCTGTACCATTTCCACCTGAAATAGAGACATCAGGTTGAGAAGTGTATCCTTGACCTGGGTTTTCAACAAGAATCTTAGAAACTATACCATTAGTAATAACAGCAGTAGCAGTTGCACCGAATCCACCACCACCCACGATAGAAACAAGAGGACTAGAAGTGTAACCAGTACCCCCCGCAGAAACATCAATTTCACTTAATTGTCCGTTAACAACAACACTAGCAGTAGCACCTGTACCATTTCCTCCACTAATTTCAATAATAGGAGGATTCGCTGCATCATATCCCTGTCCAACATTAGTAATATTAATTCCAATTACACCACCATACTTAATCTTGGTTTCTGACTTATATGACCACGCAGATACACCATTAACCCACGCACCAATAGGACCAAAGTTGGTATCATCACGTTTGGAAATCGTATTGATAACTCTAGGAATACGGATTAACTTACGCTGGTTACCTGGAAGTAGTGCAGATCCAACAAAAGGACCAACCTCATAGTTAGGAATACCAGAAGATGCTATGTAAGCATACGTATTGTTGAAGAATGTATTCTGTACGTTTGTAGTAAAATCTCTAATTGCAATACTAATTCCCTCTTCTGGAGACTTACCTTTGTTCAAGTCAACAGATAAGAGGATATTACCTTGAGGTGAAGCATCTGCAGGTGCAGGAATGTTATACTCAAAGATAAAATCACTAATACGTGATGTTACTAGGAACGTACCGTTGAACACAGTTGGGTTTGCACCGTAGATAGTAACAGTGTCACCAACAAGAAGACCGTGCTTATTAGAGCAAGTTACGGTTGCAGTCTGGTTATTAAGTCCGCCAGGTACAATTCCAGTAACATTGATCAGTTTCTTAACGTTATACAACCAAGAAGTGATACGTTGATCAACAGAAGTAGATCCAAGAGAAGCAACGTTTAGTTTGTCACCTGGTAAGTAATATGATCCTGTGTTGGTCAATACGGTGGATTTTGCATCTGCAATACCCAAAACACGCATTTTTATCTCATTTGGAAGACCACGATTCACATATACAAAAATTTCTGAGTAAATTGTGGTACCTGCGTCCCAATCCTCCACAACACCGTTCTCAGAACGTGTACATTCGATGAACTGGTTAAGAGTCTTCTCCTTGTACTGTACCTCCTCATTGTCATTAATAAGGATTGTACCGTTTCTTTCAGGCCAACCAATCGTAGAGTCAACAGTAATGATCGATTCTGTAGTGTTAAGTGATTCTACAAGGGTTGTTTTGTAAGGTATAGTGAATGTACCTTGTAGTGTTTCCTCGGATATAGCAAGTTCATATATGGTTCCTACACCAGTATTGATGGATATAACGTTCTCAATCAGTGCAGATGCACCTTTAACATTGATATCTACCTGATCTACATACTGAATTAACTGTGCATCTAGAAGATCAGATGGATCTCCACTCATAAGTTCCGCACGAAGTACTGTATCTACGTTCCAAGATGCAGCAGATGGCTTAATAACCTCATCTTTTGGATAAGATACATCCACATTTTCAGAGAATAGCATCTTAAAGAGGTACTGTGTAGAGATCTTCGTACCTTTAGATGCGTAGAAATCACTAATAGTCTTGATAATTTGCGGAGCATTTACCTTTTCATAGTCAATTTCCGCATTAGGAAGATATTGATTTACGTACCTTCTGTATAATTCCTTAGCAAATAGTGTATCGAGGTTATGTATTGTAGACCCAACCTCGTGAGAAGACTGAACAGTATCCGCTTCTTTAGAGTAAACTTGATTACCTTTCTGATCAAATGAACTTACAGATGAAACACCACGCTTACAATTAACAAAAGCAGATGGTTGATATCCAGATCCACCATTATGGATGGTAAATCCAGTAATCTCACCAAATCCAACGTCACAAGACGCTTCTGGAGCAGGTGGAGCAGCGATAAAGACTTTAGGTGGTTCTGCAGAAGAGTATCCACTTCCAAAACTGGTTATATTGATATCAGTAATCTCTCCGTTGAATATGGTTGCAACAGCAGTTGCTCCAGTACCACCAGCTGGTGCACCAGCAATATCCTTCCTATTATCAACAATATACACAGATGGAGCATCAGTATAACCTGCACCACCAGTTAATAGTTCAATATTAGTAACTCTACCACCAGTAACTGAAACATCAAGTATTTGAGCACCTACAGGATCGATAATCTTTGCCCTAGGTGTTGTTACATATCCTTGTCCACCTGATACAACAGTAATTCCATTAACACGTCCATATTGATCAATAGTTGCAACAACGTTTGCTCTTATAGCATTATCACCAGTTGGTAGATCCAAATAAACCAAAGGAGGAGTTGTGTATCCAGAACCCTTCTCTACAACAGTGATAGACCCATCTTGGATGGATCCTGTGTGAAGTGTTGGTTGAGTAATGGTTGCACCACCAGGATTAACAAAACTGATAGATGGAATCTTATCGTAACCACTTCCAGAACTGTCTACAATGAGTTGTGAGACCCCTTCAATAGAATCATCAACAATTGCCCTAATTTGAGCAGTCTTGCCTTCAGGATCCACTGGAGGGTCAACTACAACGATAGGAGGGTTGTTAGCAGAGTAACCTTGTCCTGAAAAGAGTAATCTAGTATCTTTAATACCATTTACTAATGCTTCAGCAGTAGCACCGAATCCTGGACCTTTAGTAGACGCAATACTGATCTTTGGAGCAAAACTTAGTCTATATCCACTACCACCATTCTTAACAATAACCTTATCTACAACACCTTGTTCAATATCTGCAATAGCAGTAGCACCAGCACCGAACTCAGGTGCTATCATCTCAATAGATCTGAGATTTATGACTGAATTCTCTGCAACATCATTCTTGAATATTAACTTATCTTCGAAGATAGTAAAATCTTCATAAGGACGCTTTTCTACTCTGTCTACAACAACTATAGTTGAAACAGTTGATAATGGAGTATATTTGTTATTATTGTTCGTTAAATTAAATTCTTTAGAATCACCACTAACAGTAATAGTGTCTATAGAACGTACTGGGATGCTTGTGTAACCAATAAGGTACCGAATAGTATTAATAGCACCTGTAAGTTCTCCTGTAGGGGGAGCAGGAGGGTTCTGAAGACGTATCTTATCACCTTCGATAAAATAGTCGATATTTGGGAATAAAAATTCGTTATTTACAACAACTAAGAGATGATCAGCAGTTTGTGGTGAAACTGGCTTACCTAAAAGTCTAAGATTAAATAAAGTCTGACTATTATCAAATTGTGAAGATATTGGTTCAAATTCTTGTATTTTACGATCAAATTCTGCCTTATTAACACCAGGAGTGAATACAATGTCAGGAGAATGAGTAACAGACTCGTAATAAATTACCTCATTATCAATTTGTACCGTACCATCTTTCTCTAAGAAATAATTAACGTTCTCAGCAACAATATCCTTTTGAGTAGGATCAACCTTCTCCAACACAGCAGATTGTGAAGATAGGAAATTAGGATCAAACTCTCCAGAACCTATATCAGTGTATCTTAAGATATTATTCAGTATGTCATACGGACGACCTGATTTCTCTTGAGATCTATAGTATTCTGAAAGAAGATTGACAAATTGTTCGTTATCTTCTCGTATGAATGCAGGTATCTGGTCCTGCACCCTATTTGAGACGGTAATAGCCTTCATCTGCTGTTATTCTGCTATTTTATTGTCTTAGAAACAAGAATTAAATTCTGGAATCTCAAAGACGGTGGTTGGGTAATCAATGATATTTATTGAGCTTCCATCGAAGTTAATAGCGTTGAAATCGAACGGATCGAAGGTTGGAACGTTAGTTCCATCAATTGTGTAGTCGATGGTTTGTACAGTTGGGTTAAAGATCGTAGGATCTAAACCTGTACCGACGTTAATATTGCCAGAAGCAGGGATAACTGTAACAGGAACCCTGTTAGTACCATCAGGAGTACTAGCAATGTCAACAGGTCCAACACAGACCTGTCCACTCTTATAATCAACGGTTCCTACATTCTTTTTAAGAGTAACTTCAGTTTCATCAACTTTAGTTACCATAATTAGAGTTCCGTAACCGTCATCTCTTATATTTACGGGTAATAATGCTGTAGTATCATTTGTAAGTAAACTTGTTGATGATATCTGGTTAGCATTAACACCACCCTGTATATTTAACAGTCCTTCCGTATAACCTGTGGAATAGAAGGTACCTGTCTTCACTGAGGAGTATTTTGGTACACAAGTACCATCTCCAGCACCAGTTGAACCTTTATTTCCACCTGAAAGGTCATTTGGATTTGCTATTTCATTATTAAAGTCAATACACTGTGTAAATGTTTGACCAAAATTGAATCCCTCAATGTTCATACCTAATGACATATGAGTGATATTTCCACTGATCGAAGGATCAGAGGAATCTATCATCGATTGGTAAGCACTGAGGTCAATGCGACCATTGAATCTAGTAGATTCTGCTTGACTATTGTATTGATCGACAGCTCCCAAAACTTTAGACGCAACTTCATTATTTGAGAGTGTAGTTTTATTACCGTCAAAGAACGCCCAAGTTTTTGGTCTAATGTATAGGGTAATTGGATCGACAATAACAGGTTCGATTGCTGCAATCGAGTATTTAAGCAGATTGTTCTTGATTCTCTTCTTGGTTGTTGTATTAAGTAAGGCACCTGATTTCGTACGAATGGATATGTAGACTTTTCCGTAAACTGGTGGACTTAAACGTTCACCACCGTAAGCAGTAACGGATTTTGCCTGTGGGTATACTTTTTTAGTAATAAATTCATAGTCAGATTCAGTTACTGCTCTGTTTTGACTATTAAACGCTCTAGGAGCGTTGAATTTTATACTTAAGGTAGTTTCTACGTCTTCACCATCCTGAGCACCGTCTATGGTCACCAGAGAGATATTAGACGAAGATACAAAGCGACCTTCTGAGTCTATCACACGACCAATGAAACTAAATTGCTTACATCCGTTAGCTTTTGTTCCTTCAGTACGTACATACTTTAATTTAATGACTTCACCCGCAATTAACTGACGACAGATAACTCCATCACCAAAAACTACGCTATAACGTTGATCATCAGTCTCCTCAAGGAAGTATCCACGAGTAGTACCATCAACATCAACAATATTTTGTACCAAATTATATGTATCAATCTCTTCAGACTGTGCATTGGGTGAAATAGAGACCGATAAAAGGTCTGTATCTACCTGATCAGCAGGAATTAAGTAATCTCGCTTCTTAACATCGTCAACAGTGTACTGATACTCTATAGTGTTACCTTGATTGATAACCACCTTACTAAAAACAGCAATACCACTACTTTGATCAACTGATGCTTGTAAAGCTGATGGTAAAGTAAATGTAAATCCTTGTCCACTTACAGAAGATACAAAAACATCACCAGCTTGTAAAGATACTGTACTAGGATAGGATGTACCAGATCCAACAGGTTCTGTTTGTATAGCAAATCGTACACAAGCTTTTGGTGCTTTAATAGATCTAGGTGTATAATTTAATTGCTTTGCAATCTTTACAACATTATCTCTAATAGTTGCAGACTCTAGAAATGCCTCATTCATCGCCATATTAGCGTTGAAAGAAGCGTAGTATGTGTTATATGATAAAACGTCAAGTAAATATGATGCTGCAGATCCGTCAAAATCATAATCTGTGAACTCATCTCTAGTTCTCAGGTACGATCTAATGGATTCACGTATCTCCGTAAAGTCTAAAGACGTTAAATTTGATGGTATTGCTGCCATTATGTTTTCTCCAACAAGAAGTCTACAGTTTGGGTAAGAGTTTCACCGATAATAGTGTAATCAACCTCAACTTCGAGATCATTGGTATCAGCTACCTCTAATCTAACTTCATTAATAACAACACGTGGTTCAAATCGTGAACATACGTTAAATATTTCTTCTTTTAATTCCTCAGCCATAAAGACATCGAAATTTTCAAAGAGCATCTGACGTAACCGTGATCCTTTAGTTGGTTGGAAAGGTCTCTCTCCAAACCCAGTCAGGATCAGGTTTTTGATGGATTGCTTAATAGCGTTCTCATTTTTAACCACAGAAAAATCCTCAGTATTGGGGTTGTTTTTCATCCCTATACTGAGGTCACGGAACTGCCTCGACAAGTTCCTTTCTGCTTTAAACCTATACGCCATTAGGCGGTATTATTGTATTCGTATTTCTATTTAGTCACTTTCCTTGTCCTCGGTACTTCTTCCTTGCTTTGTTTCTTGAAGTTGCACTCAATTTAGTGTGCTTACCCATCCCTTGACGGGTCTTTTTAGGTGTTGCTTCAACAAAGGTAGAAGAACCCCAAGCACCTGATTTGGTTTTTACTGCCATAATGCGTTTGCTGTTTCTATGATGCTAACACATTTGGACTACCAAATGCAACCACTGATGAACAAGGCCAACTTTTACCTGGCATTCCATACCCAAGGGGATCCATAATACGTCCTATTGGGATCTTAAATGCTAAAACTGTTTTTGTAGTAGCATAAAGGAGTCTCCAATGTCCTTTACCTAGCATATCCTCTGTTGTAATGAGACTGCAAACGGTTGGAGTTGGAATAACACAAGTTGCTTTACCACAAGGACAAAGATAATTGATAATATTGGTTGTTGGTGATAAATGTGGTATAAATTGATCACCAAAGATCATAATTGGTAAACCATTGACGAGAACCGTTGCCCTCATTGGGTTTATGGCAGTAAGTGGGACTAGTGGCATTGGAGGCCACATACAAGTCTTCTCCTTAACAATAATAGGCAGCTGAATCGGTGGTGTACCGCAAGTCTGTGTACTGTGTATTGTTGAAGGAATAGGCACACCGTGCCCTGAACAGGGTAGTCCATTATGGTGTGCAACTGGTCGTAAGAGTCCTAATGCCATTATTGATCTTGGTTAGTTAAATCACATTCATCGAAATATGGGTTACCCCATCTCTTAATTGAATCTTCTAATAGGTTTGTTGCTCCAGGTAAGTAGTTTGCCCAGTGCATCTTGCCATTCCACGGTCCTATTTCTATGTATGGATTGTCTTCTGTAGTTTTACCTGTATCAAATGCTACTGTAGAGTGCACAACGTTCTGTAGTGCAGCACATTGACCATATTCATTAAGGTTGCTGCTCTGTACCCACGTAGAGGGGTTAGAGAAAGGTTGCCCTGTACAGATATCATCACTTGCCAAACCATTACCATTAGCATCATATCCACTATATACGTCCAAAACACCATCAGCAACAAAGTTATGCCAACAAAGATCTGGGAATTTGTTGTTGGTACAGCTATCTAACTGGATAGTATTGTACGTATGATTGTATGTTTGACCATTCATAGTATCATAGATGCTTATAGAACCACTTCCATACGCCGTATAGTTGTCAGGACCAACCCAAGTAGCGAGTTTCTCGAGCTCTGTTCCATAGAAATCGAATGTAGTTTCATCACCAGCACTAGGAACGAACGTATAATTACCACCACCTGAACTAAAACACCGTCCTTTTACCGAAGAACCACGTGTACAGGAGTGAGATTTATCATTTGGACCAGCTGGGCGTGGTTTTGTGTAAGAAGGCTTGGGTAAAGACTCCAACCAATCTAAGAATCTCTGGTTAATTACCTCACCTTTTTGGGAAACATCACCTTCACACCACATTGATACACGTACTTGAGCGAATTCTTCCTTACTTCCGCAATATTTGTAAGGTAGATACCCATAAGTTGTGCTTTCACCGTACTGATTGAATGCAACATATGGACAAGGTATGTCAAAGAAACGCCTAACTTGATAAAATTTGGTCTGAAATGTCTCTAAACAGTCTCCACCAAACATTCCAGGCATTCCAGCAGCCATTTTACTCTCAACATAATCAGCATTGTCAACAGAATTCGATACAGAATCCGAAATAAACGCATCATTCTGTCCCCAAGTTGCATCAGCGTTCAAAATTTGACTCTGATATGCTTTTGGATCAAGATATGTGCTTAAATTTGTCCATCCTTTACCTACACCTGGGTTTAAACACGCAACAGGTACCTGATCACAGAATTTTGTCTTTTCATCAGGGTCATAATCAGTAGCTTTAATGTACCCAGAGACATATTCAGACTGAATAGGTGTGTTAAATTGTTTAAATGACTCTTTTGCGTATCCTAAACCTTCACCCCAAGCATCTAATGCTGCTTTATCTGGTATATTTTCACCTTCAGTATCAGATTTTAGTGATCTATCCAATTCTTCTTCAAGTCCTACAGCACTTTCAGCAACATATGAGTCACTACGAGTCTTTTTATCACGTTGTACTACAGAGATCTGTACTTCTTCACCAGGTTGATAACCAGCACCTGGGTCAGCAATGGTTACTGTCTTGACACAACCTAATGCATCTATAGTAACAGTCGCTTCTGCTTGCTTAATATTACCAGTATATCCAGCTTCAGTGATATATTGTTGATTTTTTACGTTACCTGCAACGTTTGTAGCATCATAACCTGCCTCTTTAAAGTCATCATTAGTCTGATAACTGATTGCAATCTCTCCAGATACGTTATCTTCGAAGGTTTCTGGTATATGAGACGCAGTATCAGAGTATCCTTCTTGTCTTGCAAGGTCAGGAATAGAAATAACCACCTGTGGGTTAGTATAATCTCTACCACCATTGATGATTTCAATAGATCCTATTTGTCCTGCATCATTAACTGTTGCTTCTAGTATAGCTTCATCAAAATCTCTTTTGGGTATCTGTGCTTCATTATCAATTTCTACCTTATAATACGACAATTTCTTTGGAAATTCATATACTCCAAAGAAACACGCTTTGTCTTTTATACCATATCCAGCTAAAATTGAAGCAATTGCTCCATTATCAGAGTTAAATGTCTGTTGATATTGGAAAGTATTGCCATTTTGACCTGCTATAGGTTGTAATCTCATATAACCACATCTTAATTCATCACCAAAATACCTTACACTTTGGATCAACCAACCATTTATCTGTTCTCCAACCGTATAGAACCCATCTTCGTTCGTATATCGGAAGAATATCATCAAATCATCGGTTCCTACAGCCCAAAATGACTCTTGAAGACCACTTCCAGCTGGTGCATCGACTGCAATATGTGTTTTTTGGGTCACCCACGCATCTTGACGCATCTGATAGTAATAAGAGTGGTAAGTTGTATGCGGGTCGTGTGGACAGTCAGCAGTAGACGGATTACAAGGTGCATCAGTAGTGATCAAATTGATGCCATATATGGGTCCAGAGAAGGGAAATACGGTATCATACAAATAATACACGAATTGACCCTCAAAAGCGTCGTGAAAACCCAAAAATCGGGGTAAAGCTGCCTTTACAGCACCATTTTTGCCATAATACCACTCAAAATTGCCTTTTTCATCGATTAATTCGGCATTATCGGGGTTTCCCCAACCTAAAGTGCTTGCAGGGGGTGATTGTTCGTTATAATCTTCCTCTCCATAGCCTCCATCTTCATCCCATTCGTACCAAGTTGACCTAGAAACCTCTCCAGTATTGATAGGTTTACCTGATTCAACAACCTGCTTCTTCTTACGTGGTGCATTTCTAGAGAACACATATCCCAATATACCTTGATACTTGTATGCCTGATCTAGTGGTAACTTACAGTTAGGGACACCAGGAATGTCCATCTCTAGGTTGTACTCATTAGCTGGGTCTGTAGTATAGAAATCATCGATGATATCTAACCTCTTATAATGATACAGAGGTATTAGTGACTCACCAGGATGTGTTACACCTGCAGAGACTGCTGCAGCAGATGAAGACCAGATATGTCCTAGACTAGCAACTGAGTTACCTGGGTCATTAAGTATACCTGTAGTAAGTGAAGCATTGCAATCACTACCGTCTCCATCCTTAAAGCATATCTTAGTATTACTATCTTGTAAGGTAAACCCTGCTGAGTTACCATTAGTAATGGTACAGTTGTATGTTTGACCACCTGTAATCGTAGCAGTCTGTGGAACTGCAGTACCAGTCCTTCCACTTTGAGTAAATGATATATTCAGACTAGGAATTGCATATGTTCCTAATGCAGTACCAGCAGTACTAGGATTATCGTTCCAACTAAAGTTAAATGTAATCGTAGCGGTACCTGATCCTGTACAAACTAGATTACCACTTGAATCAAATGATGCTGCTACTGTACTAGCACCACTAACTGTAGAGAAATAACTATTAAAGTTTGCAGCGTCATATAATAAGAATAACTCTTGATTACCAGTCAGACTCTTCTCTGAAAGATAAAAGACCTCCCTCTTATTCCTAGGTTCTGCATTATAACGTCTAGGATTAAAAGGAACGCTATCAGGTAGTTCTTTTAAGTAATGCCAAGTATGATCTACTCTCCTACAAGAGAACCATCTCCATATAGGTCTTCTTTCCGCATCACAGTTAGCAACGCAAGTCTCAACCTGTGTTCCGATATAATAAACTTCATCTTTTCCAAATTCATATGATCCAGGACCACTTCCTTCCACCTTAATCTGATACCCACCAGGACCGAACTGGGCAAATGCTTGATGATCTTCAGTTGTATATGAACGGGAGTATTCGTGTGAATCTACGGGATTCTGATAACTACGTCCTGTCTCTATCAGGTAAGCTGGCATTTAGGTAATGTACCTCCAACTTATTTAGTCGGGCATATAGATCGTCAAACACTTCTTTTAGATTAGAATACTTATCTGTTCCTGGTATCTTATACTGTATCATCTCTGCTCCACGCTTTAAGAACGCTTCGTGAGACTGAGCTTGTTTGGCAAGAGTCTTGATGGATTCAGCAATCCTTTCAAACCTCCATTCCAATTCGGCTTCATATGATTCAAATTCAGGGATTTCCATAATTAACTTAATAGTGCTAAATCTGAGAAATCACGCTTGATACGTGGTTTCTTCAGTCTTTCTTGTTCTTCCTTAAACCATAGGTCTGCTTTACCGTCCCAATACGTATCATTGAAGTCACGCTTAATACGATTAAGCTTCGTTCCTCTAGCTCGTAAGCATTTGGATATACTGTTAAAACCTACTCCTACCTCTTCTCTAATCTCTATCCATTTCTTACCTTCATCGTACATCTTATAGATCATATCACGTTTCTCATCAGCAAGTCTAGGTGCACCAGGTAATCTACCTTCTGCTCTTGCCTTTGCTTGACCTCTTTTAACACTCTCAGACCAAGCTTTGTCTCTTAATGAATATCTCAAACCGTGTACCCACTTATGATGTGGGACGCATACTGTAATCTGGTTATGTGGGTGGTTATTAATCCAATCCCTGTCTATAGTAGAACCTTCATACTCTTTGCCGATCATATCATCAGCTAGTTTCGAATTCCTTTGTATAATATGGTGATGATGTAGGTTCTCAGTGGTGCCACAAATGACACAACAATCCATTTGCATTTTTAAAAGTAGTTTAAGTTTATTACAATACGTCTTTCGTCAGTTGAAGTCGTTCCGCAATGCATCATAGACTCAGGAAATGTTACTAACCTGTTCCCTACTGATTCAATTTTCGAACCATCTTCAAATAAGGAAAAACCATCGTTATCATTTATATAGTAGATTGAGGTCTTTGATTCCCCTTTTTTATCATCGTTTATGTCGTTATGCATTTCAAACTCACGGACAGTATCCGCAACTGGGGTCATATTCGCCTTCACTCGTATAATTGCCCTCGGTTTAATCTTGTTTATTAATCCTAGTATAAGGTCGTACTCAGGGGTCATAGGAACCCCATTAGAGTACATTAGGTTAAACATATGCCAGTTATACTTCTCCTTCTTAATTAAGTCAGGATCAAACATCTGGGCAATATGATTGGTCTTCCTCCCATAGTACCAAGGGAAGGTATCTGCTTCTATAGCCGTTCTTAGTTGTCCATATTCATACGGATCTAAGAATCTATCATTAATCTCCATAATGTTGCGTCGCTCGGCGGAGGAGGGGTTTTAAGGGGTTTACTACTCTAAGAAATCATCACCAGATTCCAACTTTGTTCTTATACTTCTCCATATCCTCTGTACATTTTCAAGGGGTTTGCCACCACAGACCTCAGCCTTGTATAACAAACACCATTTGCCAGAGTTGCATATTAACTGACGTTCCTCCTTCGTGAACGTAGCAGTCCATTCAGTCTGCGGTTCCGACTGTTTGCTCATTATAATAGGGTTGCGTGTGTTCGAGTTTTCTGAGAATGCTGTTGCAAGTCTCGTATGCTGCGTGTTTGAAAGGACCAATGTGGTTCATTTGATAATACCTAACAGCATCATAACACAATTTTTCCTCTTGTGAAGTAAAGTCACTCATTGTTGGTTTTCTCCAATAAAATGGTTTCGTTATCTACGCTATATTCTACCTCATCACCTGCCATTAAGTCAGCTTCTGCGAATATAGTGTCTGGTAGAATGACGTACAGATCCCCTGTATGGTCATCCTCCAATATCTTAGTGGTAAATCTATGCATCTTTTCTTATCACGTAGAGTGTCTTCGGTATATAGGATTGAACAGACTCTATCTTTGAGACATCAAATGCTAGATGATGTAATAAGTAACCTTCTCCTAGGTATACAGCACAGTGATTGAGACGTTTATCCAACCTCATCACCAATATATCAAACTTCTGCAGATCGTCTATATCAAAGACTTCTCCCATCTCTGATGTTTTCAGTACAGACCACCCTTCTGCCTCCCACAGGTCTTTGAGGAACTCTTTGGCGGTGAAACTGTAGTCTTCTTTGCAGGTATGGTAACCAATGTCCTTACCCATATCATAAAGAAGGGTGAAGCAACCTCCACCCTTAGTCTTAGACCATTCTCTGCCAAGGTAGTGGTAGTACTGGTCTTCTAATTTCTTGCGAACCTTTTTGGTCATTTTTATACTGGGAAATTTTTTATATATCTAGGTACCATTTATTGCGATTTCGATAATATATGCCATCCTATACTTTTGTAGGTTACACTTAGTGCAAAAATTAATATAAGCAAAATGTTAATTAGTGAGTGCAATCGTGATTAATTTGTGTTACTTAGTGCGTGCACTAGTTAGTATCACTTAGTCTCCACGATTACGTGCTAGTTTGTGTTACATAGTGGGGCTACGAGTTGTTAATACTTTCCTCCTCAAATTGCACGTCATAACATAACCCTTCCGCAATGAAATAATCGCATAGTTGTTGATACTGAAGCAACTGGTTATTAAGGTCAGTATCTATTAAGAACTGTGCCAGGTCTATTTGTTCATCAGGTGGCAAATTACCCTCATCTAATAGATCCAAATAGATTGCATATTTACTGGGAATGTGTATAGTCAAGATCCAAATCTCCAAATGAACTATCACTAACCTCGACCAGATTAGCGTCTTGATTATCACTATTATCAAGCATATATTCCACCCATTCTTTACTATTAGTGGGTTTAATTTGTTTGTCCATTTGTGTTAGTTTCCTGGAATGATTGTGAGTTGGATTGTTTATAATCAAGCGTCTTATTACGCTTTGATTTGTTTCTCTTTTCTCTCAAACTTTTTGGTCTATTTGATACATACGTGTCGTTACGTTTGTAAGTCCTTCCCATTGGAAATTAGAGCGAGTTTGTGTTAATTAGTGTTCATACAGTTAGTATAAACGAATTGTGGAAAAATGTCAAGCATTTGTGACACAAATATGTGTGTCCCCTATGTGTTGACAACTGTTCCGTTCTTATATATACTCCTAACACCGCTATTCCTCGTGGGGTTTATAACATTTAAGAGCATCAATATAAAACACTAAAGTATGTTTATTTAACCATTTATTTAATCCACAAAATATTACTTAGTTGTGGAAATTGTGTGGAAAACTAATACAAACTATACCCATTTTAGATTATTACTTTGGTCATTCAATTTGTTTTTGTCAATGTGAATAACGTTCTGGTAATCTGTTCCGCCTGGATGATAAGCAAGAGCACATAATCGTGCACATCTTCTTACAACTGTCTTACCATTTTGTCTTAAAGTAACACGTCTATATCCATTTTCGTTTAAATGTATCTTTAATTTCTTCCATTTACCCCACTTAGTTGAATATATCTGTCCTTCGTTAGATACAAAATAGTCCTCGTAATTAGGGATAGGTTTGTATAAAATACCAGCATCATCTTGATAGGTATCGTTATCAATTTTTTTAAAGGGATTCATAGCGTTAAATGATAATTAAGGGGTCAAAGTCCAATGTTAAATGTTAAACTAATACGGTTACCTTCGTTGTTTTGTTGATACCCTCGCACCATATTTGATGGATATAAACATAAACAACCCTCTGTAATTGGTACTGTTCCATCTAACATATTGAAAGGGGTAATTTGTGTTTGATTGTATTGAATAACTGGGTAATGAGTTGATGTTACATTGCGTTTAAATTGTAATGGTGAATGTAAATTAATATCCCAATTTACAAAATAAGTTGCACTATAAAGACAATTACTTTGCTCGTGTGGTGCATACATTCCACCCTTATTTGTCAACTCTAAAGTATCATCAATTATATTAGGATTGTCTCCTAAGTCATAACATAGTGATTTAGAGTTTATATCAACAACTGCTTCAATTATGTCCTCCTTAAGTGTTAAGAACTGTTCTAGGTTAAGTAAACCTAATTGACCTAATTGTAGCACCCCATTGTTTATATCTTTCCTGGAACTGTTTGTGACATCTTCAGGCGACAATTTGCTGATATAATCTAATATAGTCTGTTTATGTTGTTGATGATTAGTGAGAGATTTTACCCCTACTGGTGTCATAAACATACCGTAAACTGTGCTTTCATTCTTATCACTTATGGATGAAAGATCGTCCGATAAAATGTTACTATTGTCCATAACGAGTTTGTAATAAAAAAGAGGGGTTATTTACTCCCCTCATTATATATCATAGTTTGATACCTTGTCAACGTTTGTTATACTTAACCCGATCATTTATTAAGAAGTAATACTTAATAATTGGGGTAGGATTGCAAAGTTGTTTGTAAGTTTCTTCAGTCATTTTGTAGTTAGTTTGTGACATTTTGGCAATTTAATTGTGGTTTAGTTCTATACCTGAATAGAAAGGAATATGTCCTCCTATTTGTAAATTAACGTACCAAGTCCAGTCTCTTTGAAATACTCCGCTACCATAATGAAATTCATCCAAAATAGCATTTAAACGGGATTTCGTAGTGTTGGACTGCCATCCGCCGTCAAATAGTTTAACAAAATGCTGAGATACCTTACCAATAAGGTTAGAATGAAGATAAACAAGAGCGTCATTATCAGGTGTGATTTCAACTCTGGTGTTGCCTGAACTCCAGTTTGATCTGCTTCTGATTGCTCTGTTCATTGCTGCTTCAATCTTTCTCATAAGTTAAATGCCTTTGTTTGGTATGTACCTATTATAAAGGAAAAAACCCCTGATAACAGGGGTTCTGTGCCACTTATTTAATTGTCATAGACTAAATGTAAATTAGTCCACACTAGGGTAGAGTTCATCTAGTAATGCTAATATGTCATTACCATTAACACATTCATCAAATAATTCAACTAGGTAAGAGTTGTTTTCAAGGATGGATTCTGCCATTTGATTGTTAATTAAGGGAACAGATTAAGCAGTTTAAAGTCATACTTAAGGACTGTAATCACTCAAACAAACTATCTAAATGTTGTAAGAACATCCAGGAATAGTTACCATCTTCGGGGTCAATTCCGTCCACTAAGTATTCTAAACATAGTGCTTCTGCATTGCGTGGGTTATTATTATCAACGTGTAATTTCATACGATTGTAATAAGTTTCAGCAATAAGATCAATGGATTGTTCTCTCTCTGGGTTTAATTGTTCAATGCTCATAATACTTTAGTTCCGTAAGTTTGGATGAGTTTGTTACTAATAGTGTACCCAAGTCTGGGGTCTTTCTTATTACCAACTGTCTTAAATTGTCTCTCTAGGTTATCAATTAGTATGCGTAATACGTCATCCGCATTCATAACCCAAATCTCAACTACCTTGCCTAAATGATACCTAGCAAAGAAGTGTTTGTGATACTTACCTATCTTATCTTCTCTAAGATAGTTAACTTGCTCCTCCCACGAGTTTTGTACACTTATGCCGTTATAAGTTGCTGTTAGTTTCTTACCAATAGTTGACTTATATTCAACTGGTAAGTTATTCTCATCATAGGCATCTGCACCTGATAAAGTATCACTAACTCGGTGCCCAAGTATGCTCGCTAAATGTATCTCTCTGCTTCGTGCATAACTGAAAGGATCTCCCCAGTTATTTTCGTCACAAAGTTGATACATTGCTTCGAACAGTTGTTGATACTTTGCTTCGGGTGATTGCATCTTGTCAATAACAACATTCATTAGAACATTACCTCGTTAAATTGAATCGGGTCATTGAGTAACATATCAACACCATTTGAGACCATTAGACGGATTTGTCTAAATGTTGTCATTTTGATGGTGTCCTTGTCAAAGTTGTCACATAGATCAATTACCTGAAATACTGCGTTGGTGATCTCTTTAACTGAAATTGATTCACCCTTGTCGTATCCTTGAAAATTGTCTCTTACAACTGTTGGAACTGCATCAAATAAATTCATTTAAAATCCTGTAAAATTGATTGTGGGAATGACCTAGTAATTTCGTGCTTTCTCTTCTTAGAAGCAGTTCACGAATCTTTAGACCTAGATCTTCGTATCCACGTTAGTGATGGAATCGAACCATCCCCCACATTTATAATATACTTGATTTTAGGGTTGAATGGGATTTGGTTGTGTCAGTTCTTGAAGTGTCCTGTTCCTCTCTTCCCAACTGTCAACCATTGTGCTATTCATAACATTGATTAGAATGTTAACACCCATAAAGATGCACACACATCCAAAAATAAATCTAATCACGTTTGTTAACCTCGTAATAATCTAAATTTGTTGCAATAGCAACACCACACACATAAAGAGCGTATGCACCTCCAACAATAACAAATAATTCAATCATTGTCAATTTCCTCCTTAATGTTTATTTGAAATGAAAATTTATCGTGGTCATCAAATAGACCACAATTTGCTATAGTATCAAATATTATCTCTGATACTACTCTTAAATCCTCTGGAAGTAGGTTACCATTGAGATTAATGGTTCCGTCATCATTGTAGTTAATTTCACCATTAAATCCATCTGGCATTAAATCTTCTCTCATTAATACTTACCTCCATTGTTGTTAATGTCAAGTACAGTTTCATTAGTTACGTTATCAACTAACTCATTCAATGTTTCCTCATCAAATGTATATTTAATTTCATCACATAAATCTTCTCTATACTCAATTTCTCTTAGATCTTGTGTTAGAGTTTGTTTAACAAATTGCTCTAAAGATTTGTAGTCCATACTATCAACTTGTAACTGAACATACTGTTCAATTAGTTCATCCCATTGTTGTGAAGTTAGTTGTCTTTTCATTAGGATTGTCCTCCATTTGTTAATATTTTATCAAACACATTTGTTTGATTAGGTGTTAACTCAAAGTCCATATCTCTGAGTAGATCGTATAACTTAACGAACTCATATTGCTCGTCAAATGTTAATTCAATTTGCATTAATACTCCTCCTGATAAAAGAATGGGACTTGTTTATCAACTTCTAATTTATAACTTATCACTTTAGTGTCAATGTAACTCTCATTATGATTAGAGTTTAAATATGCTTGAATTTCTTCACATAAATGAAGTGGATTTACTCCTTCATCATCACATACTATGGATGCTGTAAAGTTTACTATCATTGTTCGATCTCCAAAGAGTCAATAAATGCTACACAATGTTGAGTAAATTTCTTAACATCAACTGGTGCAACTTTATCATTGTCCTCGCCAATATAATAAAATTGGTTGTTGATGTTAGAAATCAAAGTAAGAAGTGCTGTTTCGTTTTGGGTGTAACTCATTGGCACCTCGCTTCAAATAGTCTCTGTGCTTGCTTTTCTATTGCAAGTAATGTGCCTGAAGTTTGTCTCCAACATAACTCATTTAACTGATCTTCAGTCAATTTGTTATGCTTTCTGAAACTCTCCCACGCTTCATCGTGACATTGTTCCATTATTGACTCGTGATGTAATGTTGACATTTAGTTGACCTCCTTAGCGTCTATAACTGCATCCCATAGGGAATCGAATTCTGTTGAGTCCTCGCAATGCTCTTGCAAGTCTAGATCAGCGATTGAAGAGAATAAATCCACAAGTAGTGAATGTTGCTGATCGGAAAGTGTGATTGTTTTGTTCATATTCTTATATTACACGAAATTTGGTAGGTTTGGTGATTTTGTGGACACTTTGCTAACTGGTTCATCTGTTATCCATCCACCTTGCTTTATTGCTCTAGACTCAATGACTATGTTGCGTACACGCTCACGATCAAGTGAATCGCCATCACCCCACTCAATATCGGATGATGCACATAGGTCAAGATACTTGAGAGTTGCAAGTGCTAACTCTTCTTCTGTTAGGTTAGCAATGGGATAGAGTCCATCAACATCATTGTAGAATGACATACAGTAATCAATAAACTCAGCGAAGTTGTTCATAAAATTCCTTAACTATTATTATATTACATTAAAAAGCACCCATATAGGGTGCTAGTGTGTCAGTAATTCAAGTGGTCTAGTTGAATGCTCTGTTGTATGAATTCTTGCAATAATCAATAAGTAAAACTGATTGCTTGACAAGATACTCATAACCAAATTTGAGATCCTTGCCTAACTCGTTGATCTCATACTGATGTACTGACCAACGTGCTTTGATGTCCTGAATGTACTGATCTCTTGATATCAACTCAACTTGTGGACGTGACACTTGTGGAACTGCAACTACCTTATTTAGTTTTGGTGTTGCTGCCTTCTTTGTGACAGTCTTTGAAGTGGTTGCTGCTTTGCGTCTTGCTCTCTTGCGTGGTGTTGTAGTCGCTTGAGTAGCAGTTGCAGTTGGCATAGATCAATAAAATCGTTTGAACTCTCTTATAATAATGGTAAATGAGTGAAATGGGTGTAAATGTGTTCAGTTTGTGAACTGGAACAACCCTAATCGCTTCTGAACTAGGTTAGAATAGTCGTTATGTAACTCACATCCTATGTAATGCCTACCCAGTTCCCTTGCTACCATTGCAGTTGTGCCTGATCCCATAAATGGATCAAGAATTATGTCATTTTGTGAAGATCCTGCCTTGATACAAGGTTCTATCAAATCAGGTGGGAAAGTAGCGAAGTGAGCACCTTTATAAGGTTTGGACGTGACTGACCACACACTTCTTTTATTCTTCATAGGATATGATTTGGTCAATCCTGAATGTGGTTGCAGTCCAGTTCCTTTATTGTGATACTTGCCATTGGTTCTATCTCTGGTTCCCCAGTCCTTAGCAGGTTCTTTGATTGCTTCATTATCATAATAATATCTCTTATTCTTTGATAATAAGAAGATATATTCGTGAGATTTAGTGCATCTATCTCTAACACTTTCAGGCATTGGATTTGGTTTATGCCATATTATATCTTGACGTAAGAACCATCCATCATCCCTCAAAGCAAATGCCAACATCCAAGGTATACCAATTAAATCCTTAGATTTTAAGTTATCAAACTTGTTACCTCTAACTGGTGTAAATGTTGGTAAATCTTGATTAGTTTTAGATACTGTTTGCTTAGGATAATTACCATCTGATCTGTAATTATAGTATGTGTCACCTATGTTTACCCATAGTGTTCCATCATCCGTAAGTACATCACGAACTGACCTGAATACTTCAACTAATTGTTTAATGTATTCTTCAGGTGTTTGTTCTAATCCAATTTGATTGTCCTCGTTACCATAGTTTCTTAAACCATAATAAGGCGGTGATGTTACACACATCCTCGCCTTTTCATCAAATTGTTTGAGAGTCTCTCGACAATCTCCATATAATATGGTATCTTTCATATTATTCTTTTAGGTTGCCTTCTTCATCATACCACTCATCAGTCACATCTTCAAGTTCACATCCAATTTTTAATGTGTCTTGTGCTATGAGTTCTTTGTATTCTTGAATAGTCATTAGTCTGCATTCTCCACTACGATATCCCACACCTTACCATATTGCTCTAACCAATTCTCTTGATATTTTGTTAGAGTAATTTGATAGTTGTGACGTAAGTCATCTGCTGACTGAAATGGTAAACCATTGTTTGAACAGAAGTTGTTCAAGACTGTTGTCAAAAACTGTAATGTCATCTAATCTCCATATAATTGAATGTTGAGAGAGTGGGACTAACTTAAATGGGTTTCACCCAAGAGTCCAAATTTAACCTATGGGAATCGCTTACACCTGAACCCCTACTACATCAGTTACTGCAGATGAGCGAATCAGTTACTGCAGATGATGTTTCGGGCATAGGAACCACATATCCCTCAACATTCTTATTATACACAAAAAAACTGCCTTGCAACCAAATGCGAGACAGTTTGTTGAGTGGCACATATTATGGTATTATCCCCATCCAAATTGATTAACCTTATCAAAGAATGCTGCACGATATGTGTCACCTAATGAATTGGCATCCACATAAGGGTCACTTGTTGACTTTCTTACATATCCTTCATTATCACCACTTGTGCCTTCTATTATTCCCCATACTTTAGTATGTCCACCTCTATCAACTGGTGCTGTTGCTGATATTACTACATCATCACCACTTGCTGCATCCGCTTTGCTGAATGTCCAAGTGACACTAGCGTCATCCGCTTCAATCTTTGCTTTCTTATTTGTAAAGCGATATTCTGCTGCTCCTTGTTGAGCACTTACTCTGGTGATGCTATCATTTACTGCTTTCAATCTATATGCCTTAGCGTTTGCTGCTAGTTGAGCAAGCAATAAATCTGCCCAATTATTTACTTGAGTAGTTGCCATTGTTAAATCCTAATTAATACTGTGCCTGATTTATTTATACGATAGAGGAAGTGGTGGGATACCTTTAACAAATATGTCGTCCACTACTCTTTGTAATCTTGCTACTGTTGCTTTACTGCTCATAGGTACACACACATAACCAGTTGACTTGCGATAGAACTGCACTTGACCAGATTTCAGTTTATTTGAACTAATATCTGCCTTGTCTCGTGCATCCATCCTTATAACTCTACCTATTGTCTGTGCCATTTCTATGAGATTCAACTGTCTCAACATAATACTGTGAGTCAATCCACTAACTGATATACCTTCAGATAGTATAGAGTAATGAAATACGATAAACTTCTTATCATCATCAGTTCCCCACTCATTTAGTGTGGTCATAAACTGAGACCTTGATACTTTCTTATCGTTAACGTATGCACCAAACTTGCTAGTGACGTGTAATACATCATATCCACGATCTTTTAACTCTTGTAATAGTGGTGTTCTACCTAACATTGACTGAAGAACCTTAGAAGATCCAATACTGACAACCACTTTAGGGGTCAATTCATTATCATCTATCTCATCAAGTAGGTCTAGTGTTGCATCTACATCAAACTCGTGAGCATTCTGTCTAGTCCTTGTGCCATTAACATTAAATGGTACTATTGTAGGTGGTATGATTGAACCATTGTCAATCAACTCACTAGCAGTAACATTCTCTATTATTTCACCATAAATGCTAGGTATGTTCATACCTATGAAATTAGATCTAGTTCCATACTTAGGTGTTGCTGTGAAATAATAGTCCTTAGTTTGTTCTCTCTGACTAAACTCCTGAACAGCAGGAAAAAATGATTTAGTTGTGCTATTATGTGCTTCATCATAATATACTATGTCAACATCATCCAATACACATACCTTATGAAGTGAATGGTATGTTGTAAAGATTAGTATATTATTTGTATTGTTATCTACCCACTCTTGAATAACTTTAGGGTCAGTAGTATTCTTATACTCATTCTTACCACTATGGACGTGTAACACATCAGCATCAATCAATGATGTGAACTCAGTACATAGTTGTTGTGCCAATAGAATACGAGGTGCAACTACAACTATAGTCTGTGGTACTGGACTCTCTTCAAAATGCTTGATAGCGTGCTGTATCATTATCATTGTCTTACCACCACCAGTAGGCACAATGATCTGTCCTTTATCATTGTCACCCATTGCTTCGAGTGCTCTTTTCTGGTGTGGTCTTAGTGTGATACTCAAATGCCTTGCTTAACTGTATTAATCATACAGGCAAACAAGGCAAAATGCTAGTTATATGTGACAGTTACACGTTTGTCACTCTCTCTTGATAGAATATGCTACCACCATACCCTATCATCTTGTGAACCCACTCTGTACTGTTACTGTCCTTTAAATATAGTTCAACTATGGACTCCTTACCTTCATTTGTAGTCCATACACGTTCATAGCAATGGTGGTGTGAGTTGTATTCATATCCACCAGATAATAACTCTTCAATGAAATTGAGTTCGCTATCGGTTACGGTCATAATCGTAGTAATACTTAGAGTGCTCGATATCATCTATTATAGCAGTTCTTTGTATCTCTGCTCCTCCAGTCTGATTATCATAACAATGAGAGTCGAGTGCATCAAGATCTTTACCAACTCGTGTTTCAGTTCTGTATAGTATTTGTCTGAGATCATCTGATTTAAGCATTGTGTTAATACGTTTGAGTTGTTCCAACTCTTTCTCAAGGTTACGGATAACCTTATCAAGGTGTGTCATAATCATCCCTCGCTGCTTGAATGAATGCTTCAATTTGTTCATCAGTTGCTTTACTTAACCAACTCCAATGTGGGTCGTTAGGGTCAAACTCAAGAGCAACTTTACCATTGTCATCAACAGTAACCTTGAGTGATTCACCTGCTTTAGCGTCAGTCATACTACCTCTTCAAACCTCCAATGTGGGTCATCATTACCATCTGACCAAAACCAAAAGTCGTGATTGTGATTAGATGATAAGAATGTCCTACCATCTTCTCTACGATCTTCAATGGTTGCCATATTATTACTGTTCATTGCTTCAACGAACTGTAATTTAGCACGATCACTAATTGGTCTTACTTTCGCCAATTTCCTCAATGGTGGCATCATCAACCTCCTGTCTAATAGTGTTGTAAATGTCAGAGTATTTAACTCCGTGGATATTCTCACTAGGTCGTTGTAACTCAAGTGGGAAATGTTGTAAAGCAGTTAATAATGCTTCTGCTTCATTCTTTGATAGGTTAATGTTAACCCAAGGTACAATAACCTTACCATCAAACTCACTTTGTGTTGCATTTGGATTTGCTTTAATCATCATCTTTCTTCAATAGGTGGTAGTAGGTCATTTCCTGGATGTTCAACTATCTTTCCGTGATAGTTTCTGACATTGCGAGGGAATAGACTCTCATCTATTTCAATGTCCAACCAGTCTCCATTGTATATTAGCACATTACAGAACTTTTTTCCGTGCATTGCGTCTGGATCGTCAGTCTCGTGAGTACACATTGTAATATAATCATCACATACAAATGATATGTAACCAGTCTCACCTTTAAATTTGATGTAGTTACCTAATTCAAGAGATTTTAGAATGTTACGCATTTCAAGTTGAATAGAGTTTGCAAGTAATATGTTGATGGTCATATTATTCTAAATTCTCAACATACTTTAGATATAACAGATCAGTAATTTCTTCTACAGTATGTAACAACTCGTGCAGTTGTCCTTCATCTATTCTCCCTTCACTATGTGATTGATATGTTTTAGATATGAACATACCAAGAGATTTACGCAAGATGTCTTTGCTCTCGCTATTTAATATTTGTGTCTTGATTCCTAACATCACAGTAAAGGGATAAGAGAGAACTGGTCGTCTGGTAAGTCACCTCGTGTTTCTATATCAAATCCTAGGGTAATTCTATTACCTTCGTACTCTTCATTAACACATACTTTGTGCATTCGTTCCCATCCAGGTCCGAAATAAATGTTACCAACTTCATTATTTATTTCATATAATGGACCTCTACTATCTCTAAATTTTGTTATGCTGTTCTTTGGGTCAATACTTACATATCCGTGATAATCAAACTTATGATCGTGCCAATTTAATACTTCATTTGGTTTGTGCATATTAACCCAACATTGCATCCATAATGGTTCATCAGTTCCTAACGTTGTTCTAACTACTGTCCTTATATCTTGTAGCAATAACCAGAATAATGGTGATGGTGCAGTCAATGAAAATAGATTATAGAACCGATAACCAGAATAGTTAGTGTCCATATTATCTAAGTGCTCTCTATCCTTCTTAACGTGATCTACATTGAACAGAGATGGCAGTGCACCGAGTGTTAAACCCTCTTGCCTTAAAGAACTATCAAGACCAGTAAATGTCTCTTTGAAGAGTCTATAACCACGTCCTAGTTGACGTAGCATTTCTTCTTGCTCGTGCTCTACAACTGGTGATCTGTACAATACCCAGTCCTCACCATCTTTAATTTTATAGGTCATTTTTTGTTTGGATTGTAAATGATGTCATTAGCAGTAGGTGGTTGCTCTGCTAAATTGATGTTAACAACAGGTCGCCAAGTACCTACTGGTGTTGTTGATGAGTGAAATAAATCACCCTTGAATGCCACTGCTCTACCCTTCTTAGGTGATACTCGTGTCATTTCTGTGAATTTATCCTGTTTTGCTAACTCAACATATTGTTGGGGATCTTGTGTCCTCTCGTTGTAGATAATAGTGTCACCATTTGAATTATCAATATAATATACCACATTCCAAGAGTTTTTGACATAACTGTCAACGTGTGGTAACTGAATGATGTTAGAGCACCAAGCAGGTACGTGGTTAACTCTCATCCTAAGCAATGATTCTGCCTTTAACTTATCTCTGAACTGTAATGCTAGAGGCATAAATGCGTTGCATAATGGTGATAACTCACCCTGTTCTACTTCATACAAATAATGGAAATTACAATATCCATTGCGAGGGTCATCTTCAAATAAATCACTAATTGCATTGTCCTTAATCATCCATTTGAGATCAGGGTTCTTAATACAATCTATTAACCAATTCTGATATACTGGTGGGATTATATCATCAAAGACAATAACGTCTTGCATATTATTAAATTGTGTCTTAAATGGTGACTGTACTGTGAACTTCATATTATGTGTAGTAGGGTGATGAGTTAATCATTGCTTGTTCTTCTTTAATGAAGTCTGCTGCTGACTCCCAAGGCATTGATAACATTGGTCGTCCATCATATTTGTTCTTAGCATATTTTCCATTTGCATCAACATAAGATACGAATGCTTGTATCTGTAACTCACCTGTGTACTTAGGTCTCCAGTGGAAATCTTTATGTCCTCGGAAGATACATATATCTCCTTGATTCATAAGAACTTGATGTGATTTACCCTCCATTTCTAAGTACAAGGGCCAATCAGTATCGTCTCTTGTTATACACACATTAGCAACCCATTCACCACTTGTTCTATCTCTATGTCTTACTAAATTTGTTCCTTTAACATATACTCTGGCATAACTAAATGTTTGATGTAATTGTGTATCTAACACCTGTTCAATCTGTGGTTGTATGTGTTGTCCCATTGCTTCAAAACATACTGGTGAATACATTGCAAATGCACCTGGCATTATAGGATCAGAAGTTGGTCCCGAATACTGTGTTTCGACAACATCCTTAATCATCATATATTCTATTTTTAATTGTTCACAAGTCTCGATTGATAAACCATTACGAATGACATATAATTTGCCATCACGTATAGTATCAACATTCAAATCTTGCGTCATATGATTGGTAGTCATTAATTCCCCTGCCAAAGAATACTAAGGTTAGTCTTGCATCATCAGATGTAGAACCATAGAAGTTCTGTCCTCCGTGATACTTACGTCCATCAAATATTATAGCACGATTGTAACGTGCTTGCACCTTGATAGACTCATTAAAATATGAATTACACTCCTCCTTATACTTATCAAAGTTAGTAATCGCTTCAGTACCTTGTGCTTCCATTGCCTTATGAAACTCCTCTTCATATCCTTGCATTTCAGCACCAGCAGGTACATCATATATTGTTGTTCCACTATCCTCAGTCATATCTGGATTAAGATAGATAACACCACCAATTCCTAAATGGTCATCATCTGTGTGTATCCATCCACTACCACACTCACCTGTACTAATATGAAATGCTGCGTCTGCTATCTCAAATGCACGATAACTTGGTAAGTATTTAATTATCTTTCTACATATAATCTCGTGAAAAACAGGATCTAAATCTTGTATGAGTTTAGTTCTCTTACCTGGCCAATACCCTCTGTTTGGATGTTCAGTACAAGGATAATATTCAAGTGATTGTGCATACTTTCGCACTAAACTTGGTGTCTCAAAAAATCTATCAATAATAGTTGTTGGTACTATTTCTGCCATAATCTAAAAGGACATTTAGTCGTGTTAAAAATAAGATTGTGTGTGATTCTAGGGAATAGATTCTTAGTATCTACTCTCTTTTGTGCATCACGTAATTGTTTACTTGTTGGTGTAGATTTAACCATATTATATGTTTGATTATGGTTATGCTCTTGAGAGAATGCTACACGATATATTGGATCTCCTCTTCTAATTATAATAGGTTTAGACTCATCTATAAAGTTAATAGCAAATCCAATAGGACGTGACCAATCAGATAGATTCCACCATCCTTCTACTACCTTAAAGTTATTACCATTACATTGTTTCTGTTCTACCCATACATTCTTTGATCTTGTCCACATTAAGAAGATAGGTATATGTATTTGAAATGTCTGATCCACCTCCCAATTTGGTGGTGGTTGTATTATTTGATGAAACAGATCACCTTCAATATTAGATGTGATGAACTGCTCTTCTCTATTCATTCTTAATTCAATATGCTTAGGTGCCCGTATCACAAATTCCCGTTTCACCTTATGCTGCCAAGCAGGACAAGAATGATATATTGTTTTACTAGGATCAAACGTATCATAATATCTCTCAGGTTCAAACCCAACACCATCTAGTGTCAATGAAGAGTCTAGTGCTCTATCAAGTGACCAGTCTGGTGACTCATATTGTAGATAGTTTATTTGAATGGACATTGTTTAAACATAAGAGTCTTTGCTAAGTTGTTGATGAATCCCTTCACCCTCACTCTCTTATTCATTTGGATTAATAGATCTTCAGGTGGCATTGCCTTTTCAAATCTAAAATCTTGATTGAGATTACCCTCTTGAATGAAGTTTATTTTATATAATGGATCACCACGCTTAATGATAACAGGTTTAGTATTGTCAACAATATTCAACCCAAATGATATTGGACGTGTCCAAGATGATAGATTGAACCATCCTTGAACTACTGTGAAATTATTATTAAGTGAAGTGAGTGGATAATCTTTAACCTCTACCCATATATTTTTACAACAAGTCCAACATATTAACATAGGCATACAACATTGTAATGTTGTTATTGGTGCTCTCTTATTTTGTACCTGTACTGTTCTGTTTAAATCTTGAGCATTTAACTGCTTACATATTATTTGTGAATTATCATTATCAATCTCTAGTGTGATATCTTTAGGTGCATATACTATCCACTCACGTGATGCTTTATGAGTAAATGCAGGACAATCTAAGTATGGTGTTGTCTTAGGCATTTTATCCAGAGTTCTCTCTGGTTCAATGCCAACACCATCTATTGATAGAGGTGAATCTAGTATGTCTGTGACATTTTCAGCACCTTCGTATTGGTAGTAGTTAATCAGTACAGACATAGTTAAAATTAATCACAATTCTATTTGTAGCGTAGGTAGGTGAACTCGATGCGTGCATCTTAGAACCATCAAAAATAATGAGTTTATTTTTCTCTGGTTTAATCTTGTCTGTGATTGTACCATTTTCATCAAAGAAGATAGTTTCACCATCAGAATCATTGACATAATATAGTGCTGTAGTGTGTGGTATATCAAAATCAATATGTGGTCTATTATATCCTGTTTTGGTACTTAAAAGCAACCCTCCCTTAATCCTCAGTAGTTTATGTTTCTTAGGTATAAAGTGTAAGAGCATAGGATATACAAAATCCAAACACTCTGATTCTATTCCCTCTTGTTCATCAAAGAATAGGTGTGCAAATCCTGGTGTACCTCGTTGATGTGGACCTTCATTAGCATATGTTATATCATCTAAAAAATGCCAGTTGAATTTTATTCCTGACATCATCTCGTGAATTCTGTCTGCATATAATTCTGGAAGCAGTTTGTTAATGACCTTCATAATTGATTGATAGATTAATGCGATCTTCATCAGTATTATTTGGTTGTGTTGCGTGCTTCAACCAACCAGGAAATACCAGTATGTCATTTGTTTGAACTGGTATCTCTCTCCATAAATTTTGTTCTGGTACCTGTGGAGAACCAAAGCGATGATACTCTAATGGATCTCTAATTAAAAAGTTCCCTGATCCTCGTGGTGCCTTGAGATAACAAGAGACTACCATAGGACAGGGACTGTGTAAATGCTCTGTGGTTATTCCACCACGCTTGTGGATATTGATCCAAGACTCACGTGGTGCAATGCGACAATCGAAATAACCCCAGTGCTTCCAAATTGGAACCAACTGTTTGTGAATAATATATAAAAACTTCTCTAAGCACTCCCAATTATGGGGTGCATAAGGTTCTAGTGATGCTGACGCTGTACTAAATGCGTTGTTGCTCTCTAGTTCTGAATTCTTTTTAACTGTATCTAATAATGACCCAATATCATATTGTAATGAACCACCTTGTTCATACTCAAAATCATAGTTGAGTCTCCAAACATAATTTGGAATGTACTCAACTGGTTTAGGGTCGTCTGGTGTTATTATTAAACTCATCCATTCTCTCCTTTAACTGCTTGACTCGTTTGGCAGTCTCTTCTCTAACCTTTTTGGATAGACGTTTAAGAGTGGGTGGATGAGTTTCATAGTTAATAAATGAAGACCAGAAATTTGTGTCGTTACTCTTCTTTGACATTAGCGTAAGGTAGCATCTCCTTGAATGTACTGGTAGCAAACTTGTAAGCAACTCTTACTTCATCTGCCATTGAATCATCTAGTTTAGCACGAATAGCACCTTTCAGTTTTTCTGGGTCAGCAAACTCATACATTGCTGAAGATCCTGGTACTTTCTTAGCAAGCATCTGTCCACCCATAAGATCACCCATATGACGTGTGTAGATGTGTGCCATCAATCTTTTTTGTCTACTCTCTGAACTAGGATCTTTATCAATCTCCAGAATGTACTTAGTAAACTCGTTGGTTGTTTCTAAAGTTGGTGGTATCTCTGCTTCTCCACCATACTCTCCCCATAATTCTTGGAAGTCTTTAACTAAACCAGGATATCTATTGATATCTTCTAGTCCTGTTAGTACATCATTCTTTGATGCTGTGTCCTCTAATACATCATACTGTTGGATCTGATTGTATAAGAATATAGCATATGATTTTGGATGTAACTTACCTCCAAACATCATACCTACAAATGGTTGTTCTTCTGCTCTTTTGTGGTGTTCCCACGTTGCTTCTTTGAGTGACATAATTAATCCTTAAGGTCAGGTAATTTCTTTTCAACCCAGTGATCTGAGTTGTCTATTCCTGCTGCTGTTACATATCTCATAATATGTTCATCAATCTGATGATAAACAGGATGCAGGTCTAAATCCATATTAATGTCGTGTGCTATCTGTGATATTTGATCTGCTGAGAAGCAATGATCAGGATGTAATAGATCACAACAAGGGACACGCTTCTCAATTAATTCATTGAGGTTGATACGTATCTCATAATCTCTGTAAACTGACATAGTTAGTAACTAGGTTCTAAATCGTTAGCGGGTTCATTGACCTCGGAAAATGTCAAGTCATCCCAATAGGAATGATATAACCTACCCCATATAACTTTAAATTCGTCATCATCAAGGTCTTTGAATAGACAACGATCTTTAAGATATATGTGGTATGTTGACATTAGTCCTCCGTGCGTTGTCCTATGGTTTCTATATTATCATCCTCCTCGGTAGCGAGTTCGAATGATGGCATATTAACATCTTCTTCCTCTCCTAGTATATCACGTTTGACCATAAACAGTGCGTCAATAGCACCTTCAAGTCTTGATCTCTGACTGTATGCTTCTGACCTCTTGCTGAAATCAACAGTGGTCACACCATAAGGGTTTAGTTTCTTGTTACTAAATTCCTCATCTAGTTGTTCAATCAATTTAGATTGTTCTTCCTTTTGTAAGTGGAAGTTTTGTATCAGTTCATCAATAGTCATCTTTTTTTGCCATCAGAGTGATAGTTAATTGCTCTCATTGCTCTTGCTATTTTCCTAGCAACAGTATCTTCAGTTGAATACTCTGCTGCTAATGAATAGTTAAATGAGTTTTCTAAGTCCCAGTCTTTTTGTTCAGCAGGTTCTTGAACAAAATCATACCAATCCTTTTCAATGTGTTCACGTAACACAGGTACAAACTGTGCTAAGGGTGTTCCTGCTTTGACGAGGACTCCATCTTCTCCTGTGTCAATGACTTTCCAGAAGAGTTGGACGTTGACTTGCATTGCAAATCTTGGGTCATACATTCCAGCAACTGCTTCGAATCTAGTTTCATTGTTGTAATACACTGGGAGTTGTAAAAATACAATGTCATCACTAGCACGAACCCTCCAAGGTGTTTCAAGTTTTATAACGTGAGCAAGGGTATCCTCTGGGAACCCTGACTCTTTATCTTCCAATAAAGGAACTGTTTGATCAGGTGGATGATCTCCAATAAAATTGGAGTGTCTCATAAAATTGGTTACCTGTTCATATCTATAAGAGATACCATCATTGTTAGTAAATATCCTGAAGTCCATAGGTGAGGTTACCACCCAACCCATACGTGTGAGTTGTTTTAGACCAGGACAATTAGCAACATTTTGTGTACCCATAAAAGGACACCTTCTACCCTTATGTTCCTTATCTTTCCATTGTCTTTTAATGGATGATGCAGGTATAAGTGGATAGTTCTCTGCTAAACCAGGTTCAAGTGAGAAGAACCTGATCCAAGGTTTCTTCTTACGGAAGATATTCCACATTGTCTTCCCCATAAATGTTTTCAAGTAAGTAATCATAATGAGTCGGACAATCATCTGACTCAACAAATTTTTTCACTCCAGCAATATACTCTTCTCTTGTCACCTTACTGACTCCTATTGCGTGCTCGTTCTCTTCACTACCCATTAGATATCTTGTACCTAATTGTAATCCGTGACCTGCAGCAATATAGTTCATACCGTGCATATTAGCATTCAATGGTTCAGCGTGATCTAATATAGATCCCATCCTTTCAAAGTTATCATTAACCTTGATGTTACCACTGTTCATAGTTTCAATATCCATATAATCATTACGTTGTGTACACCACTTCCAGTATGGATTGTCAGTTCTCATTGATAATGCATAGTGCATAGCAACAAACTTAGCAAATCCAATTACTTCACGTTGTGCACAATAATTATACCATTGTCTCTCTATGTTTGTGACGTATCCCTTTCTTCTATTGAGTATGTCAACCAGTCTAAGGATACTCTCGTGTGTAGTTAATAGTCCTGTTGATTCTAATGGTTCTACAAATCCATATGATAGACCAATAGCAAGACAATTAAGTTCCCACGCTTTCTGTCTATAACCGTGCTTTATATCAATAGAGGATACCTCATACTCACCATCTTCTAGTCCAAACTTACGTTGGATCCAGTTTCTGAACTCTTGCTCTGTCTCGTGTTCCATTGCAAAACGTGATGACCAAGCATAACCAACACCAATACGATCCCATAATGGAATAGTCCACATCCAACCATTCTCTGCTGCTGTGCAGTCAGTCACATTATGCATCATTTCCTTACGTTGTTCTATATCAAGATAAGGTAAACGTGCAAAGAATGCTTTATCATTTGCAAGTATATCTTTGAATGGTTCGAATGATACATTCATCAATCCTTCAATGAGTGCACCTTTAAATCCAGTACAGTCAATGAATAGATCTCCTGTTACTCCTACTTGCTTTTTATCTGCGTCTAGTCTTACACCCAACTGATTAATCTGTCTGTTAGATGCAGCAGGAGATCCACCACGTTTAACATCCTTAATCATTCCACGTACTTCACCAATTACGTGTGTGAACCTGTTCTTCTCTACCCAAGGATAACATACTCTATCTCTTAGGAACTCACCAAACTTCTCAGCATCTAAATGATATGCTGTATCTGTCTGGAAATTATAGTTATCCCAGTCCATATATCCTTCTGGAGTCTGAGCACTATTCCACTGCTTATTATTTGCTACAAGTGTATCGTTCTCAGGATTATAATACTGAGAGAATGACTTGTTATCTGGATTATATTCTTCTGGATGTCTCTTCTGTAAGTCAAACCAATCTTCAATACCATTAGCAGTGTTATCTAACTTATACTTACCAAATGGATATTGAAAGGTCGTCCCTTTCTCTCTAAAATCTGTGAACTGAATACTATTCTTATAGGTTGCATTACAATACTCCATCCAGTCTTTATCTTCAAGACCAAGAGCATCAAGATACTTATTGAAATGACCTAAAGTAGATTCACCAACCCCAATAGGTTTATGCTTTGAACTCTCTACGAGTACAACATTAACCCAAGGGCATAGTTTCAACAAGGCAGCACAGGTCATCCAACCAGAGGTGCCACCCCCTACAATTACAACGTTATTGACTTGCATAATCTATTTGATACCGTCAGTATTATATAGGACATCATTGTAATAGTCAATGGGTCTTGGCATAAATGATGCGATCTCCTTACCTTCTGTAATCCTCTTCTCTATAGCAGCATCTAAGATGGGTAAGAAGTCACCACCAAACTCTCGATCATAATGTGCTTCCATATCCATAACTTCCTTCCTACCAATAATAGTATAACCTAGACCTGCCATCACAAACTGCATACCAATAAACAAATCATTTAATGTTGTTGGTACATCACGACAGTCAATATTATTTAATGTGTGAAATGGTACTGAAGTTGCAGCATCCCAGTATGGTGTGTCGTCTTTGTATGCTGCTGTGAAATGATGTACGACAAAATCTCTGAATGTCATAAACTTGACGTGACACGCTGCATTGAACCAGTCACGTTGTAGTCCTGATATACAATCTCTCTTAGGATCAGCAAACTGTATGAAATTAAATAAGAACTCGTGTACTGAGAACAAACCACCTGATTCTAATGGTTCAATAAAACCAGCAGATAGTCCTATTGCTATTGTATTACCTACCCATATCTGTTCTCTCATACCTGTTGGCCAACGTAAGTATCTAAAGTTCTCATCTGGTGCATCAGGACAACCTAAATGTGCCTTAAACTCCTTTAGTGCAAAGGCTTTATCCTGAAACTTTGAACTGAAATTATAACCTGTCCCAATACGAGACCAAGTTGGTACAGACCAGACCCAACCACTTGACAGTGCAGTGACCCGTGTATAGCTCGTAAGTTCCCGTTCTTTATCACAGTAATCCATTCTTGTGCACCACGTGCTGTCATTGAGTAACACGTCACTCCAATCCTCCCACTCTACTCCAAGACGATTCATCAATATTGCTCTGAATCCTGTACAGTCTATGAATAGATCAGCAGTTATCTCTCTACCATCATCAAGAGTTAGTTTAGTTATGTTGTCACCCTCAGTGTCAATCCTATCTACTGTTTCACTAATATAATTTAAACCACGTGGGATACAAAAACTATCCTTTAGATACTTAGCAAACTTACTAGCATCAATATGATAACCAACTAACTTTTCTATGTGTGGTGTATATAATTTTCCTTGTGCAGATACTGCAGCAGCATTAGAGAATACATTCTGAAATAATGAATTAGATGGTTGTCTATAGTACTTCCAAATATAATAGTCTAAGGGTGGAATATTAGTATCAAACGAACCAAAAGGGTACTGCCACGGTTGGTCAGTACCCCAATTTTCAAATTGAATGCTGTTCTTATATGTTGCGTCACACGCTGGCATCCACTCTTTATCTTCGAGTTCCAGATACCTAATAAATGTATTGAAATGCTGTGTTGTTGACTCTCCTACTCCAATAGAACCTACGAGAGGAGACTCAATCAACGTAATATTTTTAGTGCCCTCAAAATGTTTAAGTAGCACTGATGCTGTCATCCACCCTGCACTGCCACCTCCGACAATACAGATGTTATTAAATTTCATAATATTTTATACAGGTGCTTCTACGTAAGAACCACCCCAATTTGAATAACGCTCCCAACAGGGATTGTCTTGTGAACACAGTTTAGCAGGTCTTGTCGTTGATGGCTCAACCATATCAGACATAAACTCTTGAATCTCTTCCTCTGTCATAGCTGGATCCATTGGTTCCTCTACGTCAGATGGTCTTTGAGTATTCTCTTTAACTGTCTTAACGTGATTATACCACAAAGCATCCGATGCTGCTAGATCTTTACCTGCTGCGATGTCTTTGTATAGCATATCTAATTGCTGACCTACCTCACCATATGCAACTCTACGAGTTGTAGCAGGATCAGCATATGTATCTACACGCTTAACCCATATCATATCATTGGCAGATGGTGACCATTCTAGTGTCCAAGTGATTGATACATCATCAGGTGCATTCACCCACATCTGAGCACATCCACGACCTAAGAATAATGTATATTCTTCACCAGGATCCACTACGTCTGCCACGTATCCATTGAAATCCATTAATGCTTTCTTCATTGGTGACCCCTATTTGTAGTTAATAACAGTAATAACACCGTGCTTACCTTCAGAACCACGGAAAGAACCAAAGTGTCCACCAGATCCACCAGCACCATATGCAGCGTGATCTTGGTGATTGTGTGAGAAGTTTCCTCCATTTGGCCAACCAGCAGCAACTGATCCTCCAAAGTGAGAAGGTCCACCAGTTCCACCACCGTGAGCAGCGTGTGATTGTCCACCACCACCCCAGATATTCAGGTCACCGCCAGAACCCTGTCTGCCGAGTCCACCTGAGTGAGAGTTGTTACGTGCAGCACCGTGTCCACCACCAGCAGATAGGTAAGGTCCAAAGGATGAGGATCCTCCGTCACCACCACGGTTGAAGTACCAAGTACCTCCTCCACCGCCACCGATAGAAATACCAACTGAAGAAATGTTTTCGACGCTCATTACACGCTCAGAATATCCACCAGCACCACCAGACTCTCCGTGTCCAGCACCACCACCACCTCCACCATTGCAGCGTACGTGGATGTATTTAACACCTGATGGACGGTTCCAGGTTCCCCCTCCTGTCCATACTTGCATATTATAAATGTTTTCGGAACTTACTGATGTCCAAGACATAGAAGAACCATTGTTAGTTAGAAACTTTCCAGACTGTCCAGAGACACTAGGTACGATCTGACCAGACGAACCTGACATAGTTCCGTTCACGGTCAAATTACTGACGGTTAAAGTTCCGTTCGCAGTAATATTACCAGACGCTAGGGTAAATCCACCGATGCCTGACAGGTCTCTAATAGATGCAACTTTAAGTGTACTCATTTTACCTGTTTAGTTTTCCTCAAATCTATTTATATGTTTATGGAGTTGGTCTAACCTCATCTGTCTCCAGATATGGTTGATCTCTATTCCATTGTTCATCATCAGGGTAATAACCTGGATGATAATGAACTTTATTAGCAGGATAATCTCTACGACTAGAAGTATCCTCCCAAGATGTTACTTGAAATGTCTCTTTAAATGTTAAAGTGACACCATCTTCCTTAACATAAGCCTGTACTATGTAGTCAGTATCAGGGTCAAGTCTAGGGAATGATAAGTTCTCAAACCAAGGACAATCTGTACATATGATTTGATCATACTTCATCTCATACAGTGGTGTATCGTTTCCTTTGCTGATACACACATACATCTCTAGGTCTTTGAAGTAAAGTTTATACTCACCATTCTTTCTGACACTCATCTTAAGATTAGGGTCATAAGATTTTAATGTCTGAAATCCTGAAGATTCTACAGTCTTCTTAGCAACATCAAATACTACTGTTGCTTCATTATACTCAACTGCTTGAATGTTTTCATCAGCTGGTCTTGGATCATTAGGATCCGTTATTCTTGGGTTACTAATTTGTTCCATAATTACAATTCATAACATACGGTAATGTTTCCTGTTCCACCATTATATGCACCTGCACCGTTTCTTGCCCAATGTCCCCAGTTTCCACCGTTTCCATATGAACCAGACCAAGTTTCGGTTTCTTCAGCATAGTTAGAACCTGACCAGTTGTTTCCACCACCCCCACCAGCAGCACCATTACAGTCACAGCCTGGGTTTGATCCACAATTACCTGCGTTCCAACCGCCTCCACCGCCTCCTCCTCCAGAAGCGTCATTACCTGGTCTTCCACACTCATCTCCATTAGTATCTCCGTTACCACCTGCAGCACCACCTTGGGAACCACACTGTCCGTTCTCTCCTCTCTGTCCACCTGCTCCACCACGACCTGCAGAAGAGCATCCTTCACGTCCACCGCCCCCGCCACCACCTGCTGCTACCAACAGGATATTGCCTTGACTTAAATTTACACCCCAAGGTGAGAAGAACATACTTGCTGCTCCACCACCTCCACCACCTGCAGAGCATCCACTACAAGAAGCGTGTGTGCCACGTCCACCTGAACCATAACCAGATCCGTTATTACCTTCTCCTCCACCACCCCAACATCCGAAGCAGCCTCCACCGCCACCTCCGCCACCTCCGACGTATGCTCGGAAGCGAGCTGACTCTACCCATCCTTGTTGTAAAACAAGTTTGGCATATGCAGCACCACCTGAACCACCGTGCTGACCACCTTGTCCACCATTTCCACCAGCAGCACCCCAAGCCCAAACCCAAATATAGTTACCTGTACCTGTTCTTATATAAAGACTATTATCTCCACTACCCTGAAACCTGTGACATCTTAGTTGTTTACCAAACTGTGATGTATTAAATACTGATCCATTATCGTCAGCAGTCACCTTCTCCATTCCACCACCACCTCCAGGTCCTCTGGATCCTAGTGAATGACTAAAGTTATTTAATAACCCTGAATAACCAATTTGTGTTGACATAATTATGCGTAATTAGATCCAGACCCAAATACAGTGAATGCGTGTTGAGAAGTATTAGGTGTATTTACCAAAGCAAATGATACTACGCACCATTTCTCATCGTGTGATGGAGCTGATCCACCTATCCACTGGATGTTAGTACTCTGTCCATTAATATTAATGGATGATGGAATACCAGACCCACCTACTTCATATACAGCAACCGTAATACCATATCCGTGTGCACCATCAGTAGGAACATTGTTTAAAGATAATGTCCAGTTACCTCCACCGTTCTTATTTACCCAAATAGAGTTACCATTATTATAGTCGTGAGTTATACTTCCACTTGTTGTATAGTAGTAGATACGCTCTGAAGTTTCTTCAAAGTGTAACCTACCAGTTGAAGTAATATGTTGTGATTCAATATCAACAAAGTGAGCATATGACAGGTCGTCGTCTCCAAGTAATGTCCAAGATGCGGTGTTTTCAATAGTAACTGTCCATCCTGAAGCAATTTCTACAGGACCAGCAGTAAAACCGTTTGTAAATTCTACACCACCGTTCGCTATAGGACCAATGGTTATATTTTCTTGTATTGTTGTACCGTTCGTTCTAATTATACTTCCTTCACCAAGAGCAGGACCACCTCCACCAACGTCTGTCCAACCTGGGTTACCTTGGTTAGCATCTTGTTTGTATATCTGTGCCATATCTTCGGTGCTGTTATACACCAAAGTACCAAAAGCAGGAGTACCTAAAGCAGTTACTTGTGCTTGGTTCAGATTTGGTAAATTAAGTTGTTCGGTAATGCTCCACGCTTCAACTAGACCTCTAGTTGTTGCTTGAATATTATTACCATTAATCTGGGTAGACATACTAGACTAACCTCCCCTCTTTGTTAACTATTTAGATAACCATCTCTCTTATATGGATCACCGACCCTGTAGCAGGTGGGGTCGAAATACTAAAGTCAACTGCGTTACCTGATACCTGATAATCAACACCAGGAATCTGACAAACACCATTATTGAACACTATCACTGAATATGATGTGTGTCCAGGAGAAATAGCGAATCCAGTAGTGGATCCGTTTCCATTATATACAACCCCGTTGTTATTGTTAGCAATACCCGTTGCAAGAGTGTATTTATCTTGACAACCGTATCTACCAGTAACATCTAGGTTACCATTAATATAAGTGTTACCTGCAATCTTCATCCTGTTGGATGCGTCAGGTGCCATACCAATACCATAATTTGTAACACCAGAGAATCTACGTGCAGTTATAGGTGTAGTATCGGTTAGACCGAACTTATACCATATACCTGTCTCGTAAATCCAACCTAATGAATCACCAGCTTGCCAGTCAATGTTATAGATAATATCGCCATCATTAAATGCTAATGTCGAATCAATATCTGGTTGACCTGTGCCATCATCTTCTGCAAGGAAGTTCTGCTTTAGTACAGTTCCATCATCGTTGGCATACGTCAATTTTATTGTCTGAATATTTTCCTGAGCATTGATTCTCTTCTGGAAAGTCACTGGACCTGAGAATACAGACTCAAGTTGGTTAGATGCACCACCAATTACGGTTAGTTTATCAGTAAGAACAACCTCAGAGAATGTCTGAATTGTAGTTCCTTCTTCACCAACAACATTCAACTGTGCAATATCTTCATTGGTGATCTGACCAGTAATCGGGTTAATAACCTGGTTACCAACATATAGTTCACCATCACTGTTAACACCAGAGTAGTAAGCAACACCTGCTGCTTCCTTCAATGACTGTGACAGTCTGACCTGTGTGGGTGATAGAACTTCCACCTGTGTAGATGGGAATGCTGTACTGTAGTTACCTGGACCAAAACCAAGGTATTCAAACGTGTGACCTGATGCTCTAAGGATAGAGTATCTTCGTAACTCAATCAGCAATGGAGCAACAGAGTTGTCAGCGTTTAGTTTGAGTGGAATCTTTCTTTCTTCCTCATCACCTAAACGTGCAGTAACAACAACAGCATTCAATGTATTAGAAGTAGTGTTATATCCTAAGTTGTTCTCTTGTTCTAATAGGAAGAACTGTGCAGTCTCCTTACTAATTGATAGTTTAGTATCTTCATTAGGTTGTGGTTGTGCACCGTCAGTTGTGGTAACCTTACCAAGAATATCATTATCAGCAACAGAAACGGCAGGTGCTGGGTCAGCAACTGGGTTATCTCTGTCAAATGTAGGATAAATGTCTACAGCATACTGTGAGAATGCAAAGTCATCAAAGTTTGATGTTGCAGGAGATACTGAAGCATTAAGAACTGAGAGGTAATAGATACCGTCAGCAACACCACGTTCAAATGTCTGGAATATTTCTACTTCATAGATGTAGTATGTCTTATCATATGAAGGTGAGTTAGTCTCTGAAGATCTAGGTTGTAATACGAAACCAGTAATGGGTTCTCTAGGAATCGGGAACGCATCCTTGTCCAGTACGTATCTAAATCTGTAGATTCTATCTTTAAGGTCTCTTGCATCAGGTATTCTTCTAATGAATGAAGTAGGAGTAAATCCTAGGTTCTGATACTGTGAGTTAGCAATAAGAGTTGTATAGATGTCATTATTAGTAGAATCAACTTGTAGATACCAGTTTGACTGGTTAGTATCATACTTGATAGGTGACTCATCTGAACCAGGTAATGAACCTGTAACGTCAGGTCCTGATGGATCAATCTTTGCAGTATGAGTTGTTGGTTGCTGTGCACCTGAAGCAATCAACAGTACGTTAATCTCATCAGGAGTTGTTGGTCCATCTTTTCTAGCACCAACTGTATAACCCTGAATCTTACTAGGTGGTTTTGCATTCTCATTGGTATAACCATAGAGATATAACTTAGTTGGGTCTGCTGCTGCTCTTATCTTAGCAATATCAAATGTTACCCAGTTAATTGAAATTGCAGGAATATCTTCTATACTCTTGGGTGGAATTATATGTGTTAATTGTCCTGCCTTATCTTTCGTGAATGACGCTGCTTTAAAGCCTTTAGATCGGAGAGAAGTGTTACCAAAGTTTGAGTTCGAGTTGGTAATCGAGAGGTCTCCTCCTGAGTCAGAGAAGAAATGATCTCCGAATCCGACAGCGAACACCGAGACGACCTGGATGAATGCGTCGTTACTTGCGTAGATGTGTCTATGTCTCCAACCTTTACGGTATTTACATAGTCCGTTAATGTGTGCACCAGATCCCGAAGCTTGTGCTTCGTAGTTTCCAGTGGACGGGTTGTATAGTACGAATGCTCTGTCATCTTTCTGTAGCGATATGCCAGTGAACTGAGCAACAACCATTGATTTGAAACCAGTGGATTCAGCACCATCAGCGTGCATACCATTTATACCCCATACAGATCGTAAGGAGTTGTTAAACACGTAAGGTGAAGCTGAGTCAACTGTATCAATCTCAACTTTAACCAGTACGTTAGATCCTATAGCATTACCACTTGGTTCTGCTGACATCTGATAAGTAAACTGGTTACCTTGTGCTGACGTGACAAGGAACGAACCATTATACAAATTGGAGTCTGTCTCAGTTGGTCCTGTGACACCAGAAATATTAACAGCAACACCAACAGAGAATCCGTGGTTGCTTGGGTTATCCTGAATGTCAACAGTAAATGCGGTTGCAGTCTGACCATTTCTGATGATTTGAGAAACTCTAAATTCATCAGAGATCGGACCAACGATTCTGTTTTCTTCGACTCTTGCCTGTAATTGGTCTTGAGCGATAGTTCCAGAAGTATCAGGAATAGTTGCGTATGCCTTAGATATCTTCTGATAGTATAATTCTAGGTCATCATTATTAGCGTACTCAAAGCAGGTTAGTTTATGATGTGAGAAGTTAGGAGCAATAGTATCTACAACGTCAGAACGGTAGTAAACTCCATTGTTGTCACCATCAAAAAATGACATCTGCCAGAAATAACATCCACCAGTGAGTCTGAATATAGCAGACGCAGATGGTTCATTACTTGAGGTAATACCTAGGGATGCTTGTAGTGTTGGATATGGTACGTACTTCGGAATGATCTTAGTTCTTCTAAGGTCAGATCCTACAACAGAACAACCCCTAGGGACTACGATGCCACCACGAGTTGAATTGAATTTGTATAGGATATTGTTAGGAGAAGTAAGATCAAAGTTAGTATTTTCATCAAACGGTGTGATCTCAGAATATAAGTTTGTGCCTGGTCTGTTATCTAGAACATATTCAGAGGGATATAGGTATATACTGAATGCGTCAAATTCGTCATTACTTAGACCAACACGATAAGAGAATCTAGCCACTTCAAGAAATGCCCTCTGCAATGTCTTGAATGGACGTAGTGCCGAGTTACCTCGGTTATCATATGCATCTGATGCGTCAAAGTCGTCGGGGTTGACGTATATAATACGACCAGTCCTCGACGTAATGATATTCTTTAGACGGGTTAGTGCCATTTACTCTGATCCTCTTATGTTTATTTAGTTGTCATCAGGGATTAAGCTCCACCGCCAGCTGATCCTGTTGTTTGATTGTACTGTTGTGCTTCCCAATCAGATACAGTGTTCGCAAATCCATTGACTTGGAACGATAGATTAGCTGAAGAAGCATAAACAATAAGGTGTGAATTAGGTCCAACTACTAGACCTTTATGCTCATTAGTACTATTTGCACTAATAGCAACATCATAGTAAATATAATCTTTTGTTTCAAGATCAGTTGCAGCAGTTACACTAGAGACAGTTGCATTTGCTCTATCAGCACCCTGTCCACGTGGTGTATCCACAAAGACATCAGATCCTGCAAATGCTGCAGATCCAGTTCCAAGTGTCACATATAGATCAGATCCTGACCAAGCAGAGACCCAACCATACTTACCACCAGTTACAGTACCAACTGTTTGTGTAGCAGTACCAATTTGGAATGTATCACCAGTAACCCAAGTACCATCTACATCATAAAGATAAAGTTCAGTAAACTGAGGATCAGTAACTATGTTAATACCACTTGAATACTGTGTATCAGGTGCTGCTGATACTGTACCTTCAGCATAGTAATACAGAGGATCGGGTGTGTTAACTGTTGGAATAATTTCAATCGTTCCGTCAGTACCTGCAGTACCTGCTTTAGTTACACCAGTTGTATATTCAGTACCAGCAGTAGGTGTAGCACCTGTACCCTCCTGAGTATCAGAGAATCTTAATGGTAAACCTGTATTAGATGAGTCGGACTGATCAAAGAGATAGGTACGATCAACATCCATACTAAATTGAGATGGAACTGTCTCACGTCCAGCAACAGTACCCCAAGTAAACTGAGTTGTATATACTGCACTTGAAGTAGCAGTAAACTGAGTAGTAGCAGTTGCGTTTGTAGTACCACCAGTTAAGGTCTCAGAAGTATCGAACCACTCAACCAATGCTTGTGAACCCTGTACCATAGGAGTAACAGTAGATCCATCATTATGTGCTGCATCAGTTGTACCCCATACACCACGTGTGACTGTTACGTCATTACCAGTAACACCAGTAGCAAGCATAACTTCGTTACCAACTCTGATGTGAGTACCAGTAACTATAGTAGTACCATCAGTAACAGTTAGAGTTGTGTCTCCAGCAGCAAACTGACCACCTTCGTTAATAGTAGTTGTTGTACCAGAATCTGTGTAAATTGAAACCAGTTGCCCTGATGGGTGTGCTGCAGCAGTAGTTCCAAATTGTGCACGTGTGACAGCCACGTTAGCACCACCTGTAGTACCTGAATAGAAAGTAGCAGCACCTGCTAGGATGATCTCAGGAGTATATCCAGTAATACCGTCTGATAATACAAAATATCCAGGATTACCTTGTAATGCTAAACCATCTACAAACTTAAGTGATGTAGCACCTGAAGCAATATCAGCAACTTCTACGTTTAATGACGTTCCTAATCCCCTAAAGGTAGCAGTTAAAGCAGAAGTTCCACCAGTAAGTGTCTCTCCACCTTGGAAAGTACCAGTAACTGAGTTCGTATCAATCTGTATACTTGTGCACTTCTTAACTTTTACATAGTTCGTGATAGTTGCAGTCTCAACAACAGTATCCAGAATATAAGCACTCTTTGCTAAGTCTGTTGAACCTATTAAAAGACCTGGTGTAGCGTCTTGTCTACTAATACCAGGATTTATTTCCATCTTATAAGTTGAAATTGGATTACCACGTCTAAATGCATACGTATTGGCATCCATCGTTAATTTCTGTGTGTAGTCTTTATGACCGACACGATATGTTGCAGCACTATTTCCTCTCTCTGCCACAGTCAGTACTGACGATGCAGTATGTGACGATGAAGTAGAATAAAGGACTGATGCTGTGGTTGCTGCGGGGGATAGTGCAGCTAAGATTCCTGCTGTCATTGTTTTACCAGAGTCCTACGAAGTGATTTTGAAGTCTTAGTCTGCCACCAAAGTCAGGAGCAGAAATTGGTCCACCAAAGCTAACACCTAGTGTTCCAACGTTTTCAGTAGATAACAGAGTAGCGTCTGCATCTGGGAACTTAATTGATCTCGTTCCTGTTATATTATCTATGACCAATCTAACTTGGTTTTGGTCATTAGTAGCATCAATAAGGATAAATTCTTTTGCAGATTTACCCTCAAATACCTGAGTTGCTTTTGTCGTTACAACTATATTATTATCCGAAATAGGAACATTAAGGTTCGCACTTGGGAATTCATAACGAAGTATTGTAGCACCAGACTGATTACTTAAATCAAACTGAATACGCTTACTAATATCAGTACCATCAGCGAACCGAGGATCAGCGTAATCTTTGTTAGTAAATGTCTGTGTAGCTCCAGTACCTGCAACTGTTAATGATTGATCAGGCCAAGTAACTATACGATCAGACGTTACATCAGGTGAGACAAATGTAACCTGTGGTGTTGGGTTATTAGGATCACCAGACTCAATATTAGATATCGAAGGATTGATAAGGTTTTTATTACTAATATTTTGTTCAGTAATAGTATCAATCAGTGTTGACTGTGCTGCTGAAGTACCATAGTCAGGTAGTCTGTATATGTGTGTAACAGGTGCTTCCCACGAGTCAGTCTCAAATAATGCTATCTTACCAGAATTAGATGAACCAACAATCTGTAGGTTACCGTCTTGAATGATGATAGTCTTATTACTAATAGTCTGTGCGGTATCGTTACCTAACAGAGTTGTAGAAGTGAAACTACCTGTACTTGGTAAAGCGAACGATCTAATTCCAGCTCCAGTTGATACACCAGAGATTTCAAACTTAGCTTTCTTATCAGGGTTCTGATCGTCAGCAAGGAAGAAGTTTGTATCTTGGAATTCTGCAGGACCATTTACAAGGAACTTACCAGAACCCTGTGGTCTCATATCAATGTTTACATTAGATGACGTTGTGTCACCTGCAATGAATCTAATCGTAGCAGAACCATCAGCATTATCTTGCTTCTTATAGTACATACTTGATGTACCGAAAGCAAGACCTAACTCGTTATATGCGTCTTGATAGAGTCCTGTGTCCCTATCCAAGTCAAAGCATAATCCTGGCTGTGATTGACTTCCTGCACCAACTCCTTTAAAGATCTGATTAATCTTTGCCTTACGGTTAGGAATCAGTGGATCGGAAATAACAACAGGAAGAACTGCTTCCCCTGTTAACACACCATCTGCTAGAGTGTCTAATTGTGAAATTCTTTTGGTTCCCACTAACTCTATTCGCTATTACGTACAGTTTTATTTATAACTCTATCAAAGGCGGGTTTAATATGGAACCTCACCTTCACACTGAGCTGACATCTCAAACAATATTGGATGACATTCTTCCATAATCAAATACTGTGATATGTGATAGAGATCCTCCATTGTGTATTTGGTTTTCTCTTCACATTCTTCAATCAATTCAAACGAGGGATTGTCAATTTCATCAAAAGTAAATGGCATACCCATAATGAACCACATCAGTACAATACCGTGGTTATGAAGCATTCTTGGGTCTGAGGTTATCTTGTATCGCATTGTTCAAATACAAATGGTCCTTTGTTAGATCCCCAAAGTAAATTCCCATCCTTATCCCAACCTCTATCATCAGTAGCAAAAACTCCTGACTTATCAAGAGTTGCTTTAGTCTTAACAGTATACCCTTTAGGATGCTTCCAATTTGGATCAGTCTTTCCTACCCACCCATTAGTACTTGCAGTCCATATAGTATCTGCTGCATCATTTGTCTCTAATATAATAGCATCATTCCAACGGTTAACGTAGACTTTGTGTTCTCTCTGTCTATAAGGTTCGTGTGGATTGTAATCGTACCATTGTTTAGTTTTTAGAACACCGTCATCGTAGTACCATTCATAATGCACATAAGCAAATGACGTTGGACTAGATTGAGCTTGTTTAAGATTGTGCCAGTGCTTGACTAGCACCTCAAGAAATTCATCGGTCTGCATTATGTATGTTTAAAAATGAAAGGACCAGGGATCTTACCCCATAATATCTTACCATCCTTATCTGTACCTACATCAAATGATGTGAATGTAGCACAATCTAAGGTGATAGTAGTTTCTATTAGTATACCATTTTCATTGTATGAATTTGGTGGTACCTTACCAATAAAACCGTGACCTGTCTCATCTAATGTAAAGATAAGGTGCAGGCCACTTTCGTTGATATTCAGTTTTATATGGTCATCTTGTACATCCAGTCGATGCGTTCTCTCACGATATACGTGACCATTCCAATCATACCATTGTCTACTATGTAAATGAGCTCCTTCTACCCACCAATCATAATGCACGTGTGCAAACTGATTAGGTTGACACTGTGCTTGATGTAGATTATCCCACTTATGACACAGGTACTCTAGAAATGTAGCACTAGAGATTGCCACGTGCTCTAATTTCCTTAACCGCTTCCATAGTCTCTTGTTGAGCGAAACTCGCTACATCTGTTTGACTTGGAAGTCCACCCACTCCTGGCATTGGTGGTGGTCCTTGATGATATCCTTCTATCTCTTTATCTGCAAATTCTTGTGTAGGTGAATTAGCAACAGGTGAAATAATAACGTTTCCTTCTGGACATTCCACTACAAATGGTTGTCCTCGTGATGCTAATTTCAAAGTGAAACCAATGTTTTCAATGGCTTCTTCATAAGTTAGTCTATTCATTTAGATACAAAACAACGTTGGTCTTCAGGTACGGTCTCGCAAATAGTTGCGATTACCTCTTGGAATCCTTCTGCACCTTCTTCATCCCACTTGAATCGTATCTTTTCAATATTTCCATCAGATGACTGAAGGGATACTGATCGTTGTGGAACATTAATCCACACATAATCTAACCAGAGTTCTTGTGTGTCCATAAGAAGATCGAAGTACTCAAAGAGTATATAGTTGATTTCTTCAGAATCCATTAGGAGGGGAATGCAGTAAAGTGCTTTAAACCTGTACGTGCTTCTGCACGAATGATTGCTTCTTGCATAGTCAAGCAATCTGTAACGATTTCAATTAGTGGAACCGCAGACTGTGGTCTTCTAAGTTTGACTGTGTACTGTCTTCTACTCATAATAGCCTCGTGAATAGGTAGGGTGGGAGGTTGGATTTCTGTATACCAACAAAGAACGGGCATTACTACAGTAGTAAATTTTACGTCCTTGCCTGAGACCCGACTGGTAAGTCGATTCACCTCTCGGTGCAGCACCACCTGTGTCTCATCACCTTATCCAGCGTTTGCCAGAAAGATTATTCAGTCACTCCCTTGTCGGGTGATCAACCCAACAAAATTATTATACACTAATTCAGCAGAACTGGCAACCCATAGAATTGAGCAGGTCCACCACCACATCCTGCAGCGAAGACCCCTGTGTTTACGTTATATACTGCTACACCGCTTTGAACCTGATTAAATATCGCACCACCTGGAGCAGTATTGAATTCTCCGATACCACCTGCACCAGTGTTTACAAGAGTTAAGCGACCACCTGAAGTACCGTTCACAACATCAATGATTCCACCAGGAATTGTACATTCACAAATATTAATCTGTGCTGCTGGCATTGGTACAGGACCGAGACCACTACCATTAATTGAAATAGTTGGTCCTTTAACAAGGTTAACCACACCTGTGATAGCAGGTATGGGGTTCATCATACCAACATTCTTAAAGTGAACGTTGTTAATAAATTCTGTCTTCCAAGCACACTCATTAATAATCTCACCAGATATGGAGTTCATTAGTGAAGATGCCTTGTTAGAAATCGTAGAAGCATTACAAGAGAACTCATTAAGGGCATTAAACGTGATATTAGGAGCCTGTATTTTGTAATCTCCTTCATAACTCACATCGTAGTCAGATGCATAAGTTGTTGCTGCTTTAGATTGCTTACTACCACCATTACCAACACCCTGTGATACGTTTAGGTTGTGTGTTCCTCCAACTTCTATGTTGAAGTCACCCATAACTTTAAGAGTATAGTCACCCTCAATAGTTACAGTCTTATTTCCTTTAACATTAGTACATTCATCACGTCCAACAATCTTTGTATCATTACCAGGTTGGTTCCTGTGTTGATTACCATCAGCAGTAGCAATAGTAGTCTGACCACCACTATGCTTAACAATGGTCTTTTCTTTACCAGGTGTATTGTCCTGAATAATAGAAGAACCGTTAAGGAATGTTTGAGCTTGAACCTTAAATGGGTTAATACCTTCCATCAAGCTACTGAAATAGTCACCTTTAGTGGTGTAATTACCTTCACCAGCTAAATCACTTGATCCTCCTATCTCAATTTCTTGCTGCAAGAATTCTGGTACGGATTCACACGTACTCGTACCTAACAGTGGCAGCCAGAACTTTTGTTTAGGTTCTCGATGACCCCTCCCACAGTCCTTGTTACCGAACAACATCTTCAATAGTCCGATGATGATGCTGATCAAGGAAGACCAGTTCATCTTTGAGAAATCGAACGAGAATAATGACTTAAGTTTAGATACTAGACTCAATCCACCTTTTGCAACGTTAATTGCAGCCATTACCTTGTTACCCATAGCAGCAACCTTACCTACTGCTCCTTGTACCTTTGATAGAACACCGTTAACTGTGTCATTTACCTTAGTGGCAAGACCACCGACAACTTTATCAACGATATTAGATGAAATACTATTAGCAAATCCAGTAATGTCTCCTAGAGCACCACTGATCGCTCCTAAAATATAATTTGCTTCGAAGTTACAAAACAGACCTGTAATGAATGTAGCGAGTTTCAATAGCTGCTGTATTATACCGAGTGGTATCACATTTGTTAACGAACCGAGTAGGCTACTAACCATACTCTCTATTCCTTGTGCTAGTACGTTCTTCAATGCACTCATAATACCACTAATTGCATTAGACACTGATGTCTTAATGCCATCAAGAGAAGCTTGGATCTGCTTGTTACTAATCTTTCCTCCACTAATAATGGAGATTAAATCTCCTTTACTTCCTCTTGCTATGGAACCTGTTAATTGACCAAATTCGGTAAGCATTCTCTTAAGATCCTTCTCGAATCCTATACCTGCTGGTCCACTGAGTCCATCCCCGACTGCAAACGCATCTGCAGGGATTTTTATTGGGTTCGTATAAACGTTACCTGGTGCTCGAACTTCTGCTATTGAGATGACACCACGGGACTTTTCTTCTCCTCCGTTCTCATCTCCTGCTTGTTCTCCACCGACAACATTAAAGGGTGATCCTCCGTGAACTACCTCACCTTGTAAAGACTTAGCCTGAGGTGGCATCTCTTCCTCTGGAAGAGCTTTCGTAGGATCAGCAACAACTGTAGCTCCTGTCTCTGCCTCTGTACTTGCTTGTCCGTCTTGACTATTGTTCTTGAAACCACGCAGTGATCCCATAACAACAGGTAGTTGTGCTTCCTCTCCATCAAGGAAGAACCCTAATACCTGAGCACCGACCTGAAGTTCACACTTCGTCCCAGAGTTTTTTATACCTGCCTGATCAGTAGGCAGCATAGTAACCGCCCAAGGTAAATCCTCAGTCGGCATTTCTTTAGTATAGGCAACTTCACCCGCACCAGTATACCAACCTATAATACGTACCTTAGTACGTCCTAGATTCTGGGGATCCTCAATGTCTTCGACTTCACCGACCCACCAAGTGAATCCGTCACGTCCCATTACATCTGATTTTCCTATAGCGTCAAGTGTTGCTGGCATTGTTTAAGCGTATGATACCCATCCTGTTACTATATATTTATCTTCTTTAGGTGCAGGTATTCCGTGGTGTACGTGAGTCCAGTCTGCAGGCCAGATCATAGTCAGTCCTTTCTTAGGTTCTAACTCTAAATCTTGGTGTACAAAGTTAGTACCACCACCCTCTTCAATATCATTAAGATAGGTCATCCAGACTAGATGTCTGAAGGAACTTGTCTTATTAGATCCCACACGTTCAGTATGAGGTTGAGAGAAACAAGCACCAGGAATATAATGTTGTATATTAAATGGTTCAAGTACCTCTAAGTCTGCCATAGAAGCCCACGGATACTGTTCTATGTATAGAGATAATCCACCTTGAACGGCATCAAGATATTTAACAATACGTGGATCCTTTATCCAAGATGGTACTGCCATATCTGTAGACTGTTTAATTATCTTATCAACCCCTTGACTTGTCTCACCTGCTACCTTTTCAAGGTATTCGCAAGTGTTATAAAAATCTAAAACCCCATCGCATATCTCAGGTTCAATGGTTCCACCTGCGATGAATGATTGTACAGCAGTCATAATTTAATTGTTCCAGTGACGAATTACCCCTGCTGTAATAAAGCAGTTGGTTATAAGATATGTAGCAAAGATGAGAGACCTCATAATTGCTACAGTATTATCGTATCGTTTGGTTGTCTCGTCACTAAAAGAACCTAGAGTATACTTCCAGATTCTCCATAATCTTCTAATCGTCATACACTAGGCATTCTGGCTCATCTGGGTTCTGATCACAAAACAGTTCAATAGCATTAGGATCGTGATGATCTCCTGCATCAATCTCTGCTTTATGATGCTCTGCATACTCTTCTAAATCGTGTAGCTCTTCTTTGTAGTGCCTGCGAGCAGCAGGGTTTGTTTGAGGATCGTCTAAGATCTCTCTATCTTTTTGGATGTGTTGTTCTATGGTTTCCATAATAGTTTAAGTAGGAGTAGTAATACTGTCCTTAGATAGGTTTAACATAGTCGTAACCCCTTCTGGATTGTACTTGTGAGTCAATCCAATAATCAGGTATCTACCTGAATAAATGGGATCTAAAACTGTGCGTTCTTCCTCCTTAGTTGAAGCAGGTATAACGCATTCTAGTTGTTGACCTACTGCTAATGCTACATTACCTGGTATGCTGATGTCAAGTGTAATTGCATTAAGTAACTGCCAACGGCTGAAACTATATGCAGATGCCCACACTGTATCGAAGTCCATATTACCAGCACCACCAGTAGAATCCTGTTGGTTCTGGGCGTTCTTCATACCAGGAAGAGCACGTATTTTAGTACGTGTTGGTCTCTTTTCATCAAAGTATATAGGTTTAACCTTTGGAAATGGGAACTGATCATTTAAAATTCCACCTGCTGTGTTAGCCATTCCAAACACATTGTCCAGTCCCATATGTAATGGTGGTTGTATAGAACCAGACCCTCCAGTTGTAGTAACTTGGTTTGTATTCAGTCCGTCTGAATTTGCAGTAGTTGTTACACCTGCATTTATTTTAGCCTCAACATACGTGGAAGAGGTCGTAGTAGTTGTTGTGCTGTTCCCACTGGTCGTGGTAGTTGTTTGTTGATTGGCAATAAGTGCAGCTTCACTTCTTGCATCTATTTCCGCTTCTTCTTTTTCAAGAGCAGCATATTCTGCTTTATCCGCATCATCCCAGGTATCTCGTCTTGCATTCAATGTATCCATTCGATTGTCTATTTCAATCAATCTGCTGACATCGTTGGCTGCAGCAATATCTACAAGAGAGGAGTCACCATCACCTGATGCAGGTAGATTACCACTGGTTACTGCAGGTAACTTAATTCCTATTACTGTATTACTATAGGTACCTGATCTCATCTTCTCCAAATGATTTGCTCTGTCTGGGAAGTTTATACTTTCAATCTTAAAAGCATTAAAATCTGAGTCACCTACGTTTGCCTGTTCATAAGTATACTTGGGTGGTTTAGCAGCAGTAGGATTTCTGTCCGAACATAACCAATCTATAGTATGGAAATAATAACCATCTCTATTCTCAAAGAACAAGTAACCAGCAGTATTGGTTATTGAACTGACAATTTTATCTGAGATATATCCGATACAATCATATGGTCTCCAAGTCGGTGCTAGGAATCTGAAGTTACCCTTCGAGGGTTCGTAGGAATAGTTCTTGCCAGAGGACTTCAATTTTTCTTTAACACACCACTCAACGTGTGCTGAGCCGATGTTATCCTTAAACGACTTGAAGACTTTATTGGTTTCATTGTTAATAGTCTCAGGTGACACAGTATAAATGACGTAGAGTTGTGCACGTTCAGACTTAGTAATCTCACCAATTTTAAATATTTTCTGACTTATCTCCAGTTCCATACCAGGAGCAGAGTCAGTTTCTATTGTTATTTGAATAATTTCATTACCAGTCATACCACTGATAAGGTCAATAGTATCAAACATAGCAATCTCCATCCTAACCGATGGTGAATCTATGGACTCAATATAATTAAACCCAGAACAAAGTTTCCTTACATCAACAAGAGAATGTTCCCCAAGAGGTTCAATCTGGTCAACTTTTTGATCAGGATTAGAATCGTCCTTAGTTATAAGATTGAATTTGGTTATCTTATAACCTTTAGGTTGTATTGGTAAGTCGCTCATAAGAAGTTGCTTACTGGGTTACTAGACTCAGCATTTCTACCGAATCTACTTACTAAGAATGGTGCTGCAGGGTTACGCTTACCTTCTCTAGTGATAGGTATTTCAGTAACATCTTGAGGAACTTGCTCTTGTTGAGCTTTGATTGCCTTTAACATTATTTGAGAATCAGACTCATTTCCAGTCAAGGTTACTGAGGAGGCTGCATCCTTAACTCTACCAACCAGATCATTAAGATTCTGTCCAACATTATTCTGTTGAGCTTTGATCGCCTTTAACAATATATTAGAATCAGACTCCCCTCCAGTCAAATTTACACTAATAGAATTTGTTACTGGAGATGTAAGCATTCCAGATCCTATCATTTGTCTCATTATCGCAGAATCAGACTCTCCTCCACTTAAAGCTAATCCACCAGTACTAAATTCAGGTAAATTAAGTACTGGAGATGTAACAAGTTTATCAATATTAATCTTACCACCTTCAGAGAAGCCAGGAACCTTGTATCCAAATGCATTTGCTTGAACTGCTTTTCTCTTAGTTAAACCAGGATCTCTACGGGTGTGTGGTGTGTCAACGGGTATAACAAATCCACCTGACGATCTCTTTGCAACGTACTCTAGTCCGTGACCAATGAAATCAACACCTCTACCATCCAGACTAACAGGATAACCAGACTGAGGACCACTTATCCAACCACCTTGACTTCTCTCAGGTAGTTTAAAGTCCATATTGAATGGAACGATACCACCAATAGATCTGTACGGTATTATTCCACCCTTACTTGCTTCTGGTGTATCACCATTAGTCTCCTGTCCATCCTTTATTTCATTCATCTCAGACTCTGTTGGTACTAATTTGAGTAGACCAGTCAAACCTTTAAGCAACAGAATCAAAGGACCAAAGACAACCGTACCTAAAATACCCATTACCTTTTCAATGAAAGGCATATGTTCTTTAAGTTTATCGACTATCGTTTGCATTACAGGACCAAGTGCTTCAAATACCTCTGATACTGCTTGTTTTAATGGTTCCATAAGTTTCTCGAACCATTCCATAACCACATCAAAGACCTCCTTAATTCCTTTAAAGAAGTCCTCAGCAATAGGACCAAGAAACTTACCAACGTTCTCACCTATAAATCCACCAAGAGCAGCACCAATAATACCACCAATAGGTCCTAAGAAACTAGCACCAATAGTACTACCAACCATTGATCCAGTAGTACTACCAACACCAGCACCTATAGCACTTGACTGTCTATCTTCTTCTGCTATCGTTTCATCATTTAGTGTTCTATTATAAGCCTCAACTCCTTGACCAATTGCCAATAGAGATCTACCAACAGTATTCCCACCTAAGAACTTACCAAGGTTAACAATACCACCACCAACCATCTGAAGGATGCCAGTGATATTACTAATGAAACCTACTGGATTTGCTAGAAATGCTAGTCCAGCTAATGCTCCTGTAAGCCCAGCTATTCCTTGTAACCTTTCTATTAAGGTCTTATCTTCACCAAACGTCTTCTCCCAGTTCTCTCCAATCCAATTGCTTAGTTTAGTAAATGCACCAACTAACATCTCCCAAAACTTTTTAATTCTTTCTAACGTTGTTTTTACTCGTTCTCTATTAGCAGGATCACTAATCCAATCAAGAGCCTTGTACATTATAAGACCCTTGAAGAACTTCATAAGATTCCCTAAGAATCCCAGTCCTCCTCCAACAAGCTTCGCTACTGTATTATCATCACCACCACCATCTTTATCTGCTTCTAACTTCTTCTCTCTAGCAGCATCAGATGCTAAAGCAGCATTTCTTTTCTGACGGTCAACTTGACGCTTATTCTGATCCTTAACTTCTTTTATTGCTACAGCAATACTATTAACTGTAGCACCTAAAGAATTAATAGCAGATATAGTTGTAGAAAAACTACTACCTGCTATAGTTTTATTTCCAACAGAAACTTTGGTATCATCCGACTTGTCAGGCGGAGTCACCATTTTAAAGAATCTAACCTTGCTTATTGCTGTCATTTAATTTATGCTTATAGATGCTGGTTTAGTAATAACCGAGACGTTAGTTTGGTTAGTCTTAACGACCTCCTTAACCACTGGTTGAACAATGAATTGAGTATTAGTGGTAGAACCTTTCCATTGTTGGGATGCTTCTGTAATAGACCTCTCTATCAATTCATTATTTAGTCCACCCCCTTCATTACCATTGGTAGGTGTAATCTCAGTAACAGGTTCTTGTTTACCTGTGAATGGAGATTCTTTACCATATAAACCTAAAGGATTTATTCTACTTAAAGGATCAGTATTTGGTTTACCAACATCAAGAGGATTCTTTGATGTCTCCCAATGTAGATGAGGACCAGTAGTTTTACCAGTCTCACCTGAATAACCTAGTATTGCTCCTGCTTGGAATGTATCACCTGCTTTAAATGGTGACATATCCTTCATATGAGCATATAACTGACCTAAACCATCACTAGATGTCCAAGCAATATAATTACCATATCCTTCATCATATCCTACGTGTTGTACTGTACCACCTAAGAACGCTTTAAGTTCTTCACCAATCTGTGTGGCAATATCTACACCCATATGCATACCAGGTGATAATTGCATCTGGCGATCTCTCATTGCTTCTGAAGTAACAATATGACCCCCATCTCCAATAGCTAAGTTCTCAGCAGCTAATACTTTAGCCTCCTCAGCTTCCTGTTGAGCAATTTCCTTTTCAAGTTCCCACTTCTCTTTTGCTTTAATAACAGCAGCCTCCCTTTGTATAAGCTGCTTTTCAAGATTCATTATATGTTCTTTTTCAAATTCGATACGTTCTCCAATGGTAAATCTCCAACCCCATCCTTTCCAATTATCATCACCTTTACCGTCTTCATCTCTTTGTTGTATCAATTCTCCAAGTTTCTTCTTGGAATCTTCTATAGATCTCTTATGATTTTTAACTTCCCTCTCTCTATCTCTAAACTCTTGACCTGCTTTATCAACATCAGATGTCCATACACCAGCAATATCAATACGTGATCCAAGATCACCTGCACCTTCTACAAAATCAGCTATAGCTCTAGCACCGTGCTTAATTATCCATACTAATGATTGAAACTGAACCATTGCAACTCCACCTAAGAACTTACCAATCTCTACTATTGCTGACTCAGCTATAGGTTGTAAGAACTCTCCAAGTTTCTTCATTACTGGTAGAAATTCTTGGAAGAAATCCATCACAGGTCCAGTAATTGGTTCTATGAATGCCTTCATAGCTGGGAACCATACATCAACAAAGTAATCTTTAATGGGACCAAAGACAGGTCTCATTGCTTCACCAAGGAATGCACCAATCTTATCTCCTATAAAACCACCAAGCATACTGCCCACTATAGGAGCAAATGGTCCTAATATGGGTGTTAACAGTGCAGTCAATCCAAGTGACGTGACAGTAGCACCAATACCTGCACCAATAGCAACGTCAGCATCATCACCTGCTGCTAATCTAGTGGTTGTTGATACAACACCAGCAGTTAGTGACATTGCCATTGGGTTGGTGACAAAGTTCTTTGCCAACTGACCAGGTTTTACCTGTTGAAGTGCTTTTCCTAACTTATCAATTCCTGGTCCTAGGAACTTACTTAACTTCTGGAAATCACCAAGTAACTTCCACGGTTGAAGTATCCTATCTGCTAAAAATAATGCTCCGATACCACCAAGTATCTTAAGAGCACCCATTACTGGACTCTTCTCACTAAATGCTTCTAGTAACCAACCAACACCTTTAGAGAATACATTCCAGAATGTCCCTAACCACTTACCTATAACATTAAGTGTCGTACCTATAAACTTTTTATTGTCTGGATTAGACAGCCAGTCCAAAGCAAACCAGGTTAAAGCCTTTTCTGCTAACCATTTGAATGGTGCCAATAACTTCTGTAACCAAGTGCCTGACTTCTTATCTGCATTGCCAGATTCTTTCTGTGCTTTATCTGCTACTTTCTTCTGTACCTTCTTCTCTATATTATCCTCACGTGACTTATCCCGTGATAGTGTCCTCTTCCTTTTATTATCTTGTACAGCATCTAATTTCTCTTCATACATACAGGCTACTAATTTACCAATATCCTCCACCACAAATCCTAAACGATTGATTTGTACGGTCATCGCAGCTGTAGGATCTGTTCGAATGTCTCCTGTAACTTTCGATGGTAAAAAGGATCTGATCTTTATCTTTGCCATTAAAGAGATGGACTCATTTGACCTTGTTTCTGCCTACGTTCTTCTTCTCTAAGGTACCGAAGTAGCATATTAACGTATACATCCCTTTCCCACGGCATCATATTCTCAATTTCAGTTAAACTCCACTTATGATGCTGGATCATAGCGAAGTTTACTTCATACATATTCATCAACGAGTCGTGGGCTAGGGCTACGCGAAAAAACTTGCTAGTCCCTCCAGTTTAACTGTACTGGTTACTTCAGTTTTAGGGTTGAAGACCTCGATGTCTTTCGACAGTTTAGGCATAGTTTCGAAGAACCTCTGCACTTCAGCAAATTGTCCACTGTTCATATCCTCATAGAAAGCAACTAATTCTGCCTTCTTGTAGTCTTTTGCTTCGTGTAGTTCTTCACCATCAGCAATTGTATCTGTACAATCTGCTGCTAGTTTAAATACATCATCAATACCAGGATTATCAACCAAATTATTCTTAACGAATACATCCAATGAAGGATATTTCATCGTTAAAGTGATTTCATCAGTAAGTTTGATAATATTGGTGTGTTCTTTTGGAATTTGTACTTCTACTTGATCCAAATTAACTTCAACATCGACCTGAGTTTCATTATCATCAGGGCAAGTGAGTTTAAATTCACTTACTTCTCCAACAGATTTACCTCTAATCTTCAAAAATAAGTATTCAATCTCAAAAGTAGCAAGAGTTGCAGAATTTTTAACGTTCGTACAAGCTTTGATAATTTCCTTAACGGCTTTTATCATTTCTTTCTGATTTTGAGTCTCCATCGCAAGATAAAGAAGTTTCTCCTCTTTAACTAAAAATGGACGATAGGTCACTTTGAGACCACGAGGTAACACGCATTCATAATCTGGAATGCTCAGCTTGGGTAAAGGCATCTTGTAAGGGTATTACACTTCAGTATATCTATTTAGCCTATACGCCGTACTGTGTATTTTCGTGCTGTGAAGTCTTAAAGTCTTTTATTCCTAATAACTTGGCAATCTCTGCTGTATCACTAACCACGTGATCTCCAGTCCAATCCTTATTACGTTGTACCTTAGTAGTGAACCTATATCTCTCAAACTTAAATGAAATAGGTAGTGTTAGTACGCTGCTGTTATCGTTAGAGAAGTCTAATGTACCCATATTATATGGATATACACCACTAAAACACCATACACCAACTGCTTTATTCAATCTACCGTAGTAATCTACACCTGCTCTTCTAGTTCTGGACAATAAGTTAGAACCACGTTCCCACTTCCTTACCCATACTTCAGTAACATAATCATCATAGAAACCAACTCTATTCTCAGAATCAGGTGCCATAGCATTCATCCACTTCTCATAGAAGTTTCTATGCCACTGATCTTTGGTAACCATAAAAGATATATTTAATTCGTTCGCAGTCTGTCCTGTAGCATAAGTCCTAGTAATACCAAAGTTACGTATCTCACCTGTAGTAACGTTACGTGATGGTACTGTCACGTTACTAGCAAAGTAATTCAATGCATCACAATATTCTGATGGATTAAATTCCCAGCCTGGAATACGCCCGAATATTGGTGGTACGCCAAAATCAATGGAGTACAGATTACCTAAAGCAGGTTCTTTTGCTCCAGTTGCTACTAACTCTTTAAAGTGAGTAAATGAATTTTGGTGACGATGTGGCATTAGAATATAATTCTAGTCGGGATGTCGATATTTCTTCCGTTAACTGTAACGGTGAATTGTTCAGAGGGAATCAATCCTATATCATCCCATTCCGATTCTGGAACGTTGTAAAAAGGACTTAATACATTACTCCTCAAGTATTTATGGAATGTTTGAGGTGGGTGTTCTGGTGTAAACCCTGCTCTTCTAGCAGCTGGTTGTAAATAATGTACATTTGAACCCCAAAAGTGGTTCGTACTTTCTCCAGTAACATATACTAATGGGTATTTATCCCACTTCTGCATTCTTTCACCAAATTTAGCATCATATTGGAATGTGATAGCAGCACCTATTAATGGACTATCTAGTCCACGTCCTTGTAATCCAAAGAATAACTGACTCCTCCACCAAGAAGGTGACTGAGGTTTACCATTTGATAAGTCTTTTATATCCTCAAAGAGACTCATACCTTTAACTCGTGCTCTGTTAATATCACAAATTCCATCTTTCTGTCTCTACAGTACTCTCGTGCTGCTTTCCATTTTGCTTGATTGACACCATAAGTGGCAATCTCCTTTAGAAGCTTCTTAGTCTTCCTCCCACGTTTCGGTTGTTGAGTTTGTGCATAAGGTTTAATCTCAATAACTCTCTTTTGGAGTCTACCGTTGGTTCCCCTCGATTTAACATAAAAGTCAGGGAAATAACGGTGAGGCTTCCTATCAAGAGGAGATATGTAAGGTACAATAATTTCTTCACTTGCCCACTCCATAACGTTTAAATTTCTATCACACCATACCATAAATTTCCTCTCCCACAAAGATCTATAAATAATGTTTGTGGGATCCCCTTTATATTTTGCAGGATTTGATGGTTTGAACCTACCTGAATAACTTTTATAGGACATAATGTCGATTCCAAGTCTATTTTCAAAAGCACTCAACTCGTTACTTAAAGATACTGGTACTAATCAACGTTCCAACTTTTTAAATGGACCGTTAGTTTATCCCAGACAGTTACCGAGACAAGTACCAAACACCGATAGTGGTATTAGAGGCGATGATAATTATGAAACCGAGTACTTAGATTATTTAAGAATAACAATCTATAAGACTCAGGGTGCTAATGGTGCAAATCCATATACGTGGACAGGTGATGGTGGTGGATTTAAAGAACCTTATAAAGGTGCTAATATGTCCAACATTTCAAAAACTATTTATCTATACCTTCCTGTGGGGTTAAATGAACAATATTCTACGAATTATAATGTTACTACTCTTGGTGCTGCTGGCGTAGGTTTAGCTAACGCAGTAAAAAGTGGTAACACAATGGATGATGCAGTTGCTATTGCTCAAGAAACTGCTGGTAGTGCTAAACCACAATTTGTTATGGACACTGCAGCTGCAGCACTTGGTACTGTAGGTGGATCTGCAGATGCTAATGATCTGTTAGCAGTAACATCAAAGAAGGTGTTCAACCCATACCAAGAGACAACATTTAAAGGTGTGAATTATAGAGATCACGCTTTTAACTTTAAATTTGCACCACGTAATGCTAAAGAAGCAAAAGAATGTTATGAAATCATATCAACACTAAGGACTGCAATGCTTCCTTCTACTGGTGGTCAAGATGATTTTGGTAACCTTAATGAAGATGTTGCTAATGTATTAACAAGTAAATCTGGATATATTGGTGGTGCTAGATTCCTTAACATTCCTGACATTATGAGACTGTCTATTGTAAGGATGTCCACTACAGATAACGCTACAAGGATACCAGCTGGTATTGCTAAGATAATTAGGTTCCCTACGAAGTGTGTACTGTCCACATTATCTGTTAACACGTCACCTGACGGTCAATACAATTCATTAAAAGATGGAGCAGATACAGCAAGGGATTATGGTCCTGCTGCTATGGATGTTTCAGTAACATTTAAAGAAACTCAATTCATTACAAGAGAAATGGTGAGAGGCTAATGGCATACTTCAGATACTTACCTAAAGTTTATGTACGTAACAGAACCATCAAAGATGGTGTACATCCCTATGAATTGTGTAGGAACATCTTTAGACGAATAAAAATCAAAGATGATCTACAAGGACCACTATTAGGTTTCTTACAGTATGAAATAGAAGAAGGTGAAAGACCAGATCAAGTTGCTCGTAAATTCTACGGTGACTCAGGTCTTGATTGGATTGTGTTGATAATTAATAACATCATCAACGTGAATCAAGACTGGCCAATGACACGTGCTGACCTATATGCATATGTTGAACAGGAATTTGGTAATGTTGATCTTATAAGTCACTATGAATCTAATGATATATTTGCTACTGATGGAACTAAGGTATTCTCTGAAGGTATTGTAGTTAATGAGAATTTCCAATACATCAGACCTGATGGTACAGTAGTACCCAAAGCAGAGTGTCGTCACGGAGTAACTTACTTTGAGGTGTACTACAATAAGAATGAAGAGAAGAGAAATATATATCTGCTACGTGAAGATTATGTGACTGACTTCATTAATGAATTTAAGAAACTTGCTAAGTACCTACCTCACGGTGAAGTTGATGACCAAGGTAATAAGAAGACACAAACATCTATCGCTGAAGAATTCATAGGTATCTCAACATATAGAAAACCCAGTCAAAGCACTGCTTCAACTGGGTCTGCTCAAGGTGGTGGTTCTAGTACTGCCCTTATATCATCTGGCAGTTCTACTGCGGGTACAGCACCAATAACAACTGTAAGTTCAACGACTACAATAAATCCTAACGACGCAGGAACAATTGCAACAACTCAAACAAATACTACTACTCAAACTACTCAAACTAGTTCCTCTGGTGGTGGTTATTAATTAGAAACACCAACCGTTCTTTTTATAAAAATAACAAGGAGTTCCGTGCTCATTCCATCTATTTGGTCTGAAATGTGGTCTGTAGTGTGGGTAATGGTGATGGTGAGATGGATCTTCGTGTCTCCACCTGAACTCCCTTTCAACTGGTTTATACCAGCAATTCCATCCATATAATGCGTCGTGGACGCAATGGGAAGGTTCTACTTCGAACTCCCCTGATCTTAAGTTATGGTTGTAAGATGCCATTGCAGGAGCACCTGCAAGGCAAGCAACAACAGCAATGGCGATTCTTTTCATTGGTCTTATGCTTCTTCTGCTAGTTTAGCAAAGTAAGACAACGCATCATCATCTTCTGTGACAGAAGCTGTTTTGTCCACTGATTCACTCCAGTCCTTTGCTTGGACTGTAGATCCTAAGTTGGATGCAACCTCTTCTTCTGCTCTAGGTGGTAACTCTTCAGCAACAGTCTCACGGTCTACTCGACCACCAAGAACTGCTTTCAGACGTGCTTCGAGATCCTCATATGACTTGAATTGATCAGCACTAGTGAAGTCACCTAAATTGTGAGCATCATTGTAGATCGCTTCAAGTTTTTTATCATCAAAATCACCTAGAGTATTAGGTGTTGTGAATGTAGAATCATCATAATTCCAAAAACCAGCAACTTGCTTGATCTTCAATTTGAAGTCAGCACCCTTCCATAAATCGAAAGGATTGAAAGCGGGTTCTGGATCATAATCATTCTCATTAGGCTGCATTTTAGCCATAATCTTGTCGAAGATACGCTTGCCGTACTTGTACAAGAATACTTTGCCTTCATTCTCAGGGTTCAAGGGATCCTTAACAACATAGATGTTGCTGTAGTAGGAAAGCTTACGCTTCTGCTTACGAGCAGTGTCCTTGTCTGACTCACTTCCAGAGTTCCATAAAGAAGAGTTCAGTGCAGAAACTGGATCCTTCTGTCCGATGGTTGTGAGAGAATTCTCAATGTACCAACCACCTGGTCCTTGGAATGCGTGACTCCAGACCTGTGCCCAAGGGAGTTCGTTACCCTCAGTCTCTGGTAGGAATCTGATAACGGCGAATCCGTTACCTGACTTATCGACCTGTGGCTTCCAAAATCGTTCATCGACTTTGCGACCACCACTGGTCATTTTTTCGATTTCTTTGGTCAAGTTAGAGAACTTGCCAGACTTTTTCTTCAGTGATGAAAAAGACATACGTGTGTACCTGTATTTTGTAAGTGTGAATTTACTACCCATTAAGGGTAACATACTATTTAGGCTTCGTCAAGCTGCTTTTTGAAGTGCCTTAACTTATCCTCCATCTCTCCTAAAACGTCCTGTATGGTACGTCCTTGAGAGTAAACTTGGGACATTTTATCAAGTTGTTCCTTGATAATCTTAGCTTCTTCATTCTCGACTGCCATTAAGCATAGTCTAGCATAGAAGACCTTCTGCTTTGCAATAAGCATCATAGTCTTCTCAAGATGTTCTCGTTTGAGATCATCATCCATAGATGGGAACTGTATGGATAACCGTGCTAGTTCGGTATACAGTTTCTCCATCCCTTTTATCTCTTCTTTAACTTGGTCTGATTCGTAGAATTTATTGCTCATATTGGAAGCACACCTCTTGTGGTGCGTTTTACGTAGTTTAGTTGTTGGGCATTAAACTTAATTTTGTCCTTCAGAGGTTTGCTGATCAACTTATTGACCGTATCAACCTCGATGTCCAGTTCATCACAGACTACAATTACAGCATCTATGTAGTTCACTAAACCATTAGAATTTTTGACTACCTCCTCTACCATAGTAGAGAATTTAGATTGAGTCATAAATTTTTCTTTAAATTCTTTCATTTAATAGTAGCCATAAATTCATTGATGTACTCTAGGAGAAGTTCATAATAATAATTAAGGTCAGTCTTTTCAACGACCTGTATCACACCCTCCTCGGTAGCAATCAATGTGACAATTTGATCAACCTTAACACCACAACGTTCATAATACATTGCAGCGTAGGCAGTCTCTTGAACGAAATAGTTTTCTATCCATTCAATCTTCTTTTCCCTAGTTGATGTCTTAAAGTCAATGACAGAGAGAACTCCATCAAATTCTGCTATACAATCAACCCGACCTGCCAAACAAAGTTTGTCGCTATAGAGAGGAGATTCAAGAAGATGTATATTGTTGATCCGATCAAGAGTATCTTTGGCAGATTTGAATAAGAAACTAGCCAGAGGGTGCTTTTCATCGAATTTAACATCTTCATTCTTCAAGTAACATTCTACCATAGAATGAAACTTATTGCCACGTGATGTAGCTCTACCACATATTTTATTTGCGGTTTCCTCACCTACTTTGCGTCTCCACTTCAATATCTGATCTTTCTTACGGATACCTGTAACTGTAGTAACTGATGGGTACCATTTACCTTCAGATACCTCATATAACCGTCCTTTTTCCTTTGTAACAGCATTTAGCTCCGTCAAAGGTACGGGCGGTCCTACAGTTTTAAACATAATCAAAGTTGAGAGTTAATTTTAGCGATAAGGTATTCTCTGACTAAACCAGAGCGTACGATGTCATCAATACCGAACTCAATGCAGTCAAATGATGACATTGACTGAATAATCTGTAAAAAGTCCAGAATACCAGTACGTTCGTTGTTCTTGACGAGATCAGACTGTGCTATATCACCTGAGAAGATGATTTTACAGTTTTGACCTATCCTAGTGATTATACTATCTAACTCGTGAAAGTTCAAGTTACTAAACTCATCTACAATGATAATAGAGTTATCAAACGTAGTTCCTCTTATAAATGAGGTACTCCAGAATGAAATAGTATCTTGTGTCCTTAGATTGTCGTATAACATATCAAAGGAGTTGTCATCTGGCATCTCAAACATATACTTCACCATATTACGGTAAGGTATCTGATAGAGGTCAGATTTGTCTTCGTGGTCTCCTGGTAGGAATCCAATCTCTCTTGTAGGTACGAGAGACCTGACCATATAGACTTTTTCGTATGGAGTTCCTTCTTCTAATACTTGTTGTAATGCCAAGTACAAACTAATAAAAGTCTTACCTGTACCTGCTACACCGTGTAAAATTAGGTGCTTACCAGACGCATAGGATTTGAACGCTCTTTCCTGATTCGAGGTAAGGGGTTCTATAACTTTTAATTGGTCTATACCAATTGGCTTCTTCCTTCTCATTGCTTTAGCAGATCTGCTGTTGTTTTGAGAGGTAGTTTTACGCTTTTTAACTGCCATTTATGTGAATCGTGAAAGGTTTGCAGCAGGATGTGCTTTTTGGATCTTAGACATTACGTCTTTAAATCCATCAGACTGCTTAGGTTTCCCATAAATGCTTCTAGGTACTTGATTGCCAAAATAGCGTTCTAACTCTGGATGATCTTCCTTATATTTATCGAGATCGTGCATAGACATCATAACCTCGATGATTTCACCAGTTTCTTTGTTTTTAAAGTCGTAATTTGGCATTAGATCTTTAATAGATTCGTATGAATACCGTATTCACCTCTACAAATAACATTAAATGAGAGACTAATACGTGGTTCCTTAGCATCGTCCTGATTACAGCGAGTAACTGAATGGATCAATTCTGAAGGGAATATGCATATCATACCACGTTCGGGAGATATTGCATAGGTTGTAGCATTATATAGGTTCGGATGCTGCAAGTGTGGTTCCAACATATGATGTTTAGTACTATGGAAGGTAAGGTTACCACCACCAGCAGGTGCACTTAAAAAACATACACCAGAGAACTGAGAGTTGCAATGATCGTGTCCATTAGATCTATCGCCAACGTACATCCAATTAATCCAACTATTAGTGATCTCTGGTGTATGTTTCTTAGGATCTATTCCTTGTATACCATACACATATTCTTGAACGTGTTTGTATACCCAAGTCTGTAACTGAGGTAACTCTTTTAATGTATGAGGATTACTGGTCACATTACCACTATTATTCTGTGGGTAATCCATCGTTTCCATATCATCTATTACATCGGTAACGTCAGGCATTTCACCATCGTTAGCAACATAAACTGGGGATGAGAATAGTGGTATTACTTCTAAGGGCATTAATCTATTCTTAGGCACGGCTGCAAATCGTCCCACCCATCGGGGTGTTCGTTCTTGTAATCGCAATCGCAATCATCATCTTGAGTTGCAGTTTCACACCAGTCTAATGCTTTAGCAATGGTGGGGAAGTTACAAATGAAATGACGCTGACATAACTCAGCAATCAACATATGTTCCTTCTGTGTACCGTTAGCAGTACGTAGATTAATGTAGTGCATCCAACTACGAGCACTACCTGTCATATAGATCTTGGTAGGAGTTGCTAGAGGGAGAACAAATCTCGCACATTCCTTCGCAACACCTTCACGTATGAGTTCATCGTATAGATCAACTCCCTCAGCAAAGTACCTTTCGATCTTCTTCTTGAGGAAGTCTGTCTGATGTGTGGGGATATCATTGATTGAATTCTGCCTATTCTTAGTGTCCTGTCTTCTCAGTTCAGGTGGTTCAATTGTAGTACCAAGTAGTTCAGTGTTAGCATAACGCTGACTAAACTCTTGGAATGTAAATGATCTATGTCTTAAGATCTGTGCAGCAATACCACGTGTGGTGTTGATTTCCAACGTCATATGTGCTTGCTCAAATACAGACCAGTGTCCGTGCTTGATGCAATAACCTAAGAGTTTCTCAACGTTCGGATTCTCTTGGTTTTTAGGGTTGGATACTCTTGCAATGTATCCTATTGTTTTTTCAGCGTCAGGTGTGACGCTCACTAAACATACTTTAGCTTTTGTCATTCTGTAAGAACCTAACCATAGTAATAATACAAAAAGCGTGAAGGTAATTAATACTCTTCACTGCAAATATGTAGGGCATTGTATAGTTCCATAAAAACATCCATAATAGTGGTCCTAATAGGTATATTCCTATGAATTTCCCTACCATTTCAGAGGTGATTAACTCTTTAGCAACCTCCTCTGGTACCTCTGCTGCGTGCTCTACTTTCTTCTTAAGATTATAAAAGTTACTCATATCCCTTCCTCTTCTTCCAATCGGCATACATTCTACCGTAGAGCATACCTTCATTAGTTTTTAATGGAGAACCCTCAAGGATCTCTTGTTCCCTGTCAGTTCTGTTTCCATCATTCATTGTCATATCGTACTCGCTCTCCCAACGTTCAATTTCTTCAGACGGAATCCGCATCTGGCTTCCTCCTCTTACGTTTCTTACGTGGTGGGGTAGGTGTAGTATTCCACTCTTGAGGTCTAAGTCTACCTTCAGATTGCTTCAACCACTTGAAGTTCTTCTTGTACTTGTCATAGTAATGATCAAACAATTCAACTGCTTGACTACCCATAGCAATGTCGTGCTGAACTTTACCATCCACTTCATACTGTACTAAGTACGCTGTGTATGGTAATTTTCTATCTTCAGCAAGTTTTGGATCGCAGTTCTCGTGAATAATATTCACTTGCTACGACCTCCCCATTTGATTTCAGGAAATGCATCAGTCACCACTGCTTTAGTGATCCTATACTTCTTCCCAAGTTGCTTGTCCTTAACAAGACATAGAATTGCTGCTTCATCCTTGTGTAATCCTTCACACATTTGAATGAACATTGTCTCTCTCTTAGTGCGAGATAGATTATCAGCACCACCTTTAACAAAGTAGTAGAACTTCCTTGACTCTAACGCTAAGTTAGTGTGCTCAGTTCCTTGAGGTGCTTCATTAGGTCTATAAGGTACTTCACCTTCAGGGATGACAGAAGTAACACTGTCATCATAGTTCCAAATGAATAGAGACCTCAATGCTTGACTGTTGTTGCTTTGAAGGATTTTAATCTTCTCTGCTTTAGTCTTAGCATTGTGTGCCTTCTGAATAATTTCAGATAACATCAGTTTCATAGTAATTCCAAGAAATTAATTAATCGTCGTCATTGTCCTCTAGTATAGCATCATCGTCAACGAGATGCAAATAGAGTAACTCTGACTGGTCTACGTTTCCGTTTTCATCCAACATCTCAGGGTGTGTGATTGACTTAGCATACGCTGCGTTGTCAATGTATGAGTCGAGATAACTCTTACCAATAAAGGTAACAACCACACCAAGGAGGAAAGATCCAAAGAGTGCAAAGTTATAAAGTGAACTCAATACTTCTTCCATAAAAACCTCCTAGGGATCTTGATTCTATTTAGATGATACCTTGACTTCTAAAAAGATTGATACTTTCGTTACATCCTCCTAACTTTTTACCATCAACTACTAGTTGAGGGAAGGTAGCACCACGTCCAAACTCACTATAAAATTGATCACGATTAAAATTCTCATCAAGTTTATACTCTACGTAGTTCCAACCTTTCTCGTTATATACTCTCTTAATCTTTGTACAAAATGGGCAACCTGATTTAGTGTAGATTGCAGTATTATTGGGAGCAGCCATAGGGTTTTAAAGCAATAAAAAAGGGTGGAGAAAATCCCCACCCAGTATATATTATCTAATAGACGTTTGTCAATTAGAAAACGAACTTAACTCCAGCTTTTGCTCCCCAGTTAACTAGTGAGTCACCATTAGTGTCCTCATCAGTGATGCCTGAAAGCTCACCGTATACAGATGTAGCATCAGCAAGAGCATAAGATACTCCAACCTTACCAGAGAAATCTGTATCAGTATCAGAAGCAGCTTCGCTATGAGTAATAGCTGGACCACCTTGTACGTAGTAACCTAATTTTCCTGTTGCATTAACTCCTTCGTAACCTACGTGGATGTCAGTTGTAGCACCTGAATACTCACCATCAGGGTAAGAAAGGTTGCTTTCGACATTCACATATGGACCAGCAAAAGCTGCACCAGCGAATAGGAATGGAGATGCTGCTACTGCAGCGATTGTTGATTTAATAGACATTTGTTTATGTTTCTATCTCGCAAGGACACAAAAATACCCTGCGGATGATAACTCTCTCGACATAGAGAGTTGTATGAATCCAACGCAGGGGTACGATAATTTCGAGTCCTTTGTTAAGAAGTATTTATAATACTATGAGAGTGTGATAACCGTCAACTATGTGTGTGACAGTTCTCGAACTGGCACAAGCTTAAGGAACTGCTCATTCATATTATAGAATAACTTATAGTTATCCGTGAGTAGATAGTACCCTACGATTTCATTGCCATCGCAGTTATAACCATATCCTGTTAGTTTCTCATTACACCCATCAATTCTGAGTGTTCTACCTGATTCGAGGTAGTGATGATACTTTTCGTCCAGATTAATCATCGTTTACCTCCTTTAGTAATGTCTGACAGTATTCAATAACCTGTTCTCTGTACATTATGAGTTCATTATAACATTCTTGGTTGTGTGCACAATTCCTAAGCTTAGTATCAGGTTTGTGCAGACTCTCCAATAGAAGGGTTATCCCCCTCTGCTTCTGTTCCTTTGTGCTCATCCTGGACAGTTTGTGTTGGTTTCGTTATATTATATAGCGTATTGTCTAATCTTGCAACCTCTGCTAAGGGACTTTTAAAATATCTCCTTATTTTCTTAAGTTCTTTGTTCATTTTACTCTGATCTCCGTCTGCTCTCTTCAATCCACGATTGATTGCTTGGAGTTCTTTCATTGACTTTGCAAGTCTTCTGTCTGCTGCATCCATTAATCTACCTCCGTTGCTAGGATGTCAAACCATCTCGTTTGAGTTGGTACATAGCTGTTTTGATTACTATACCACACTTGAGAGGTTTTGTCGTGCATTGACTGGTAAATTGCATACCTAGCGTTACGTTGGAACCTTGCGTTGGTAGCATCTCTCACCTGTACCTTCTTAGGTAAGTTTGTCTGCACTGGGAAGTATGGTGAACTGGGTTCCTTACCATTAGTATACTGCAATCTTTCAGGTGGCCAAGAGATCTGTGCTATGTGTCCTTCAGCATACCTCTTACCATAACTTGTTACTGAGTGCATCCTTACGTTACCAAACCATCCATACTTCTTAAACTTATAAGCATCACCTGCTTGATAGTACTCTTGTCTGGTAACTCTTATACGTAATCTAAATTCTAATCCTTGAGGATCTCTGTAGTCTGTATAGAATAGAACATCATTACCTAGAAGAGATTGTTGTAACCAATATTGATGGAAGGACTCAGCCTTACCTGTTTTATATCTAAAGAAACTAGAGAAGATTGAATCCATATTAACTACGAACTCATTAGTTTGTACAACCTGCTGATCTACAACCAATACATCTAACTGTCTAGGTGTTGATTGATCTCTCTCGTGTGATGCTTGTAACTGTAGGTCTTGGATCCTACCTTGTGTACTACCAGCAGCAGGACATTCAACATCATTGATGCCTGTTACCTTCATACCTAGGTAGAAAGATCCAGAATTATCATCATCATCCTCTGGATACTTACCAACAAATAATTTACACTCATCATCAACATAGTATCCACCTTTACCCCAATCAATTACCTCTATTAACTTCCAGTCAGTCTCACCGTTATCATCATCGTGCATTGTCCACTGAAGTTTAACTGTGAAACCATAGTCACCAGTAGTATTAATGTATCCTGTGTCACCATTGACCATTTGCCAAGTAGGTTTACGTCCTATAACTTTCAACTCATTGGTCTGGTATCCACCACGTACTTCAAGTACATTGTTCTGAACTACCTGATTAGTAAGTACAGTAGTGTAATTCTCTTTAGTTACTTCATCGTCACCATCATCTTCAAAGTTATACAACTGAATACTATAAGGTAAACCACAAGGTTCTGTTGGTTCGTGTGTTGCTAGGTTACCATCATTCTGTGCAGGGTTATTAGTTCTGTAACTACTTGACTGAGTTATCAACAATAACTCCCAAGTGTTCAGGAACTTCTTAGTAGTAGCATCTCGTAGGGACATAGCAGGTGTCACCCTACCATTATAATGTCCTACATCAATAGAATCTAACTTCCAAGTGATACGATCACCTTTAATAACACTAAAACTATAAAGAGGAGTTCCAATCTTCTTCCACTTACTTACATCCTCTTGTTTAGAATGTATTTGTACTCCATTCTTATGAAGTGACCAAGTAAATTTAGTACAGTCACCCCAACCACCTGTCATACCACCGTGTGATCTGATCTCTAGGTCTGCATTCTTAAGTGCAGTAACATTCTGTGTGGTTGCCATTTTATATGCAACAGTACCAGTACAAGCAGAACATCCATAGTCATTCTCTTCTTGCATTGCTCCACACTCAGTCCTTGTCATCGAACAGTTAACAAACTGCTCATCAAACACTCTCTCTTCACACTTATCTACAGAAGTGATGTCCTCATATACTGGATTAGAATCCACTCCAAAGACAAAGCATTGTATTCCTTCGTAAATATACTCGCTGTCTCCATAACGTAATTGATATGACTGTTTCATATCATTATAATCATCATCACCATTCAATAAGTCTTCCCAATATTGCCACGTTCTATCAGGCCACTTGGTCATATCTTTACCACCAGGATTCAAATGCTTTTGTGAGAACCAAGTATTATTATTCTGTGCAGATCCACTCTGGTCTACTCTCCACCCACCATTAAGGGTACTAAAAGTCACTGCATCACCACGAGAAGTTCCACGTCCATCTCCGTCAGGTATCATAAAGAATCCTAATTTGCAAGGGATGTATTGATTCAGTTCATCAACTGGTACTTTGTAAGTAAACGTACCACTAGCATCAGTTGCGTTCTCTAGTATAACTCTACCGTGTACAGGTTCATCGTCAGCATTACATAGATAGAACCCCATTGTGTTGTCATAACTTGCTGATCCCTGTCTACAATTAAAAGTAAAGTTCAGATAAGTCTCTGCCTTACTCGATAACATATAATATCCTTCCTCTAGGTTAGCTTCAATAGGAGGACCACCAATAGGTGTGGTGGAATACATATGATCCTTACTTTCAGGGGAGTAATACCTATAAAGTGTCACAGGAGTTTCTCCATCCATCATTTCTGATATCATATCCTGTTTGTCTGTGAACCCGTAGAACAATACTTCATCCCGTGCACCGAACCCTTGAGAATCCATCGTTGCTTTCTCACCAGCTGGGTCAGTGGTAAGCATATGATCTACATTCATTGATGAGTATGACGTGTACACAGGGAACGCACCACGAGCCTGTTGCACGTTGTGTGCATAGAACATTGGTGTACTGTTCTGTAAGTACCCAGCTGGAGCAGTCGGGCTCAAGCTGTACATATGATCGGAAGATATATTGCTAGATAGAATACTAAACCTACCGTTGACATCAGAACCGTGTCCATCTCTGAATACGACAGTCTTATTAGTACCATACTCTTGATTCACCTCAATATTATATCCACCAGTGGGGTGTAAACCTCCATAAGTTATGGGATAATTTCCTGCGGTTAATGCGATAGTCTGTGTCGTCTTTCCACGGGTACCTGAACGGGTGAACGTAGTACCATTAATAGTAATAGTATCTACAGCAGTACCAGCAGTATACTCTTGGTCTTTCCATCTATGCTCAAAGGTACAGAGACAAGTACCACTACCTGTTACTGTGACAGTATCTTTATCACTGAAGGCTGCAGTAGCTGTAGGAGTATCACCTAAGATGTGTTCGTATACTGGTACTCTATCTGTTACACAATCCTGTACACATATTTTCTTTGTCGTACCAAACATTGAAGCTGGTACAAACGAATCACAGTCTGCTGCTGGTGGTTTCCAAGCACCACCAACGTAAGGTTTAAAGACACACTTCAAATGCTCTTTAATACAATCCTCTAGGGTAGGATCCTTTCCGTGGTCACACTTTATCTCCTCACCATTCTCAGCGAAGCAAATATTAGGTTCACCTGGATTATCTGTTGTTGGTATCTTTAATTTTATCTTGGTTATAGTTGGTGGTGGCCAACCGTGTCCAGTTAATGTTGGTACTAAGTATTCCCAGTCAAGCTCGAATTCATCATCGTCATCATCGTCATCATCATCCCTAAAGTTTGGCTTCCTTGGTATAGGTGTCCCGTAACACTGTCCAATGAGTTGTTCGATGACAGCATTAACAGTATTAGGTGAAGCTCCACCGCCAGGTGCACCAATAGGACCACCACCTGACGCAACGGGTTCAGTACTTTCTACTACGTCATCAGGATCACAATTTTGTTCGAACCAGGCGTTATTGCCAGACATTTACACTCTTTTACTACAGGTATTTAGTTAGGATACCTTACCACCTGTGCAATTCCAAGGAGAATTAGGATCTATTTTCTCCATCCAATTAAATCCTGAACCTGGTGGGTAGATATATTTTCCATCCTCATCAAATTGAGGACCAACTTTCTTTGCAGGGTATGTAGGGTATGGTCTCAACCCTGCTCTCATCTCCCTACCCTTTCTCTTCCTTTCATCATTACCAGTCTCGTGATCTTCAGGCATAGTAGGCCAAGAGGATCCTAAGATCCTTTTGATATCCTCTCTGGTGTAACCTTTAATCTCTTTGTCTCCAGTCATCAGACCTCTCTTGATGGAACCAATCTACCACGTCTTGTGGATCTCCGAAACCCCTTCGGTGTTGAGTTGAATCGGGGTCACCTATGTTCAACTCATTCAGAAAAGAATCTGTTGGATCTATCGATAGTCTTCGTGCTTTACTTAACATACCTCTAGCAGATGTGTTTGACTTTGCTAGTTTGTCAGCCCAGATCATATCTTCCAGACTAACTTCTGTGCCAGCAGCAATGTCTTTACAAATTGCTTCTAAACGCAGACGATATTGAGTAGAGAGCATAAAATATCCTTATTAGTAATATTATTTAACCTTATTACATTCTTGGTTCGTCAAATAATATTGTATCGATATAATTCCTTGCCCATAGGGGATCAAACCATCTAGATAGCACGGCGATTGTCTTCTGATTCTTTTTCTGCTGCTTACAATAATATATTTGATCGTCTAACCTCAACATAGTATTAACCCAATCAGTATCTAACTCTGCTTGCTCTACTAGACCACAGTATACAGTCAACAGTTGTGATAGTAATTCACAGTAATCTATCCTCTCATTATACGTTCTCAATCTCATAAACTTACAGTGTGGTGAGAATATATCGTCACTCCACAGTGGTAGTGCTCTACTTTCTTTAAACTGAAATCTATTACTAATCTTTGTGACTGCTGGATAGATATCAATCTGATTAAGATGTCTTACAGGACTTACATCTACTATTGCTGCAGTGACAACCTTATCATTTGCAACAATATCACATCCGAAAATAGGGATAGGATAAGCAGGATCAGGATACAATACACAGTGTAATACCTCAAGATTATTAGTGCGACCTGTCTCTAGATGCAACTTACGAAGACCAGGACAATGCCACATCTCATTAACTATAGTGACATCATCCTTATGAATCTCAGGGAAGTCACACTCCATCTTAGTAATGGGTAGTGTCTTAACTGCACTACGAATTATGTCAGCAACATCACTTACTATCATCATCAAAAGTTGTGAGCTCTTTGTATTTATTATACAACTCTCCACATCTTTTCTCAGTGGAACGTGACTTCCATAGTTGTTGAATTATATCTTTCATATCTTCCATCGGTACTACAACAGATAGAGATCCGTGTGTCTCTACTTCTGGTGGAGCAATTAAATCCTTTGCTTCAGTCATAATGAATTAATAACGAGTGGTAAAAGTTGGTGTTCACATTGTTGGACTGCTCTAGTGACAGTCTCTACAGTATCGTCAGGTAAAATAGGTACTGACTGTTGCTTGATCACTTGTCCAGAGTCTAACTCTTCAGTAACAAAGTGTACAGAACAACCAGTCTCTGCTTCACCTGCTTGGATTGCTTGCTCTATAGCGTGCAATCCTTTGTACTTTGGTAGGAGGGAGGGGTGTAAATTAATTATTCGCCCTGGAAAAGCTTCAACAAATTTCTTGCTGACAACTCTCATCCACCCTGCCATAACGATGAGGTCAACATTATATGCATCAAAGATTTTGATGATGTCATCCTCATTCTTACTAGCGATGCGAACAGAAGGGATGTCAAGTCTGTCTGCTCTCTTCTTAGCACCGCAATGTTTTTTATTGTAAACCATCAGAACAACCTGATGATTAGGACAAGAGTGTACTATGTTCTCGAAGTTTGATCCTTCGCCCGAACACATTATTCCTAGTCTCATTAGTTGTGTGGATTATAAAGTACCAGATAACAAATGATGGTGCAGATCAATAAGATACTGACACCCATAATAATTAGGTGCATACTATTGGTAGTAACTTGGTTTGTATTCAGATTCTAGCACAACATCTTTAGATTTGTAAGCAGGTTCTTCATCTCCTACCAAGTAACTGAAACATTTTGTATCAAAGTAAGATACGTAGTCCATCTTACCTTCACGTTCATCCAGTACCTCATTCAGTAGAATCTTTAACTCTTTGACATAAGTCTCAGTGAACAACCTGTTAGGTTTGATAGTTGCTCTAGGAAGTTCCCTCTGCTGTTGCTCTAGTGGTTTTCCTACGTAGTTAGGATCAATAGGACCACTCATCCCTTGTGTATCAATCTTCATAGATTTTGTTTAATAGAATTCCAACTTGCACGTTGTGTGAAGTCGATGCCTTCCATATGATCATACTCGTGCTGAAATATACGAGCAGTTATACCAGACATTTTAGTTTTATGTATCTTCTTATCAACGTCCTCATATTTAACTGTCACAGCATAAGGACGTTGTACTTTTACTGTCTGTCCTGGATATGATAAGCAACCCTCTTCCATTACGTGTTCAACCACAGACTCCTTAAGAATCTTAGGATTGAATAGAACTAAGGTTGCTTGTGTCTCTACGTCTGTCATCATAACAAACGCACGTTCATTTATACCTATTTGATTAGCAGACAGTCCCACCCCATTGTGATGGAACATATTCTCTGCTAATTCAGAGGCTAATTCTTTTCGATCTAAATTATAACTACACTTCTTTATTTTCTTGTGTAGTAGGGGATCGTCTGAAGGTATAAGTTTAAAAATCATCGTCGTAGTACCCAGTCTTCAGCAAAATTCTCTGCATCCTGAAGGTGTAAAAATTGTTTGGTTACAGTACTAGCAATGCGTTCATAGTATTGCTTAGTAGTTTTGGGTGGAGGAGTATCATACTCTGCACATAATACATTGTATCCTTCACCATAGAATTCATTGTTTATAACAGTTGATTCTCTCAAGCGATCATCGCTATAGAAATTAGAAGTTTCCATAAAAAAAGAGGGAGTATTACTCCCTCTATATATCGAATCATCTGATGGTTCATCCCAGTAGAAGAATTTCATCTGGGATAACTTACAGTGCTTGAGTCGTTTAATTTTCATTATCCAACTGAAGGAGCAACAAGTGCAACTTCAGATGTCTCAGCAGCAGCAAGATCAAGAGGGAAGTTGTGAGCATTACGCTCGTGCATTACTTCCATACCTAAGTTTGCTCTGTTAAGAACGTCACCCCAAGTAGGAACTACCTTTCCATTTGTATCTACAACCGACTGGTTGAAGTTAAATCCATTCAAGTTGAATGCCATTGTACAGATACCCATAGAGGTTAACCATACACAAACAACTGGGAATGTTGCAAGGAAGAAGTGTAAACTTCTTGAGTTATTGAATGAAGCATACTGGAATATAAGTCTTCCAAAGTAACCGTGTGCAGCAACTATGTTGTATGTTTCTTCTTCTTGTCCGAACTTGTAACCATAGTTCTGAGAGTCTAACCCAGTTGTTTCTCTGATAAGAGAAGAGGTAACAAGTGAACCGTGCATAGCAGAGAATAGTGCTCCTCCGAACATACCTGCGACACCTGCCATATGGAATGGATGCATCAAGATATTATGTTCTGCTTGGAATACGAACATAAAGTTGAACGTACCTGATATACCTAGAGGCATACCATCAGAGAAAGATCCCTGACCGAAAGGATAAACTAAGAAGACTGCGAATGCAGCAGATACTGGAGCAGAATATGCTACACAGATCCAAGGACGCATACCTAAACGGTATGATAACTCCCACTGTCTACCCATATAGGCAGAGATTCCAATAAGGAAGTGGAAGATTACTAACTGATATGGACCTCCGTTATACAACCACTCATCTAGTGTGGCAGCTTCCCATATAGGGTAGAAGTGTAGTCCGATAGCGTTAGAGGATGGAACGACAGCACCAGAGATGATGTTGTTACCATACATAAATGAACCAGCAACTGGTTCACGGATCCCGTCGATATCTACGGGAGGAGCAGCGATGAACGCCACGATAAAGCAAGTAGCAGCAGCTAACAAGCAAGGAATCATTAAAACTCCAAACCAACCAACATAAATGCGGTTGTTTGTACTTGTAACCCACTCACAAAACTCGCTCCATCCTGACAGTAGACCTTGCTCCTTTCTTGAAAGAGTTGTCATCTGAATTAAGAGAACGTTTAAAGTGAACAGATATGAAAAGACTAATCCCTTTCGGGAATCCCCGTGGTCTTGGTTAGGGGTAAGATGAAAAAGATGAGGAAACCCTCACCCGATATATTTATAGTAACAAAATGTTAAGCACTTTGTCAAGCCTTGTGGACGGTTTCTGAACCGCCACCCAACTGCTCTGTTCCTCCTACAGAGAAAGGATTGTACTTATCAGTAGCAATCCTATACATCTTCTCGTGTATTGTTTCTTCAGGTTCCTGATCAACACCAGGTGGTTGAATCTCTGATGGTGATGTGTCTAATGGTTCGTCTGTTGCTATTGGCATAAGATCTAATGGGTTTATTCTGTTATCAAACCATTCATCATAAGGAATCTCTGGTAAGGGCATTACTCTTCTAGACCTGCAGGGGTCTTAGGTGGACAATCAATCGTTACTGTACCAGTAAGAGGTTGATGTAAATGCTCTAATATATGATCAACTTTCTGATTGATCTCGTGTAAGTGCTGATGGATTTCGTTGAGACGTGGATCAACTGGTGGCACGTATGCCAATGGATCAGTTTGATACGCAGGATCAACACCTAAATCTAGATTACTAGTATCCACTGTGAAAGTGTCAGCAGCATTACCAATATCTATATTAATGTTCTGACCTGTTACAGGATCAGGCTGTGAGTTTGTCATAGTAAGAAGTGAAACTAATTTTATTTAGTCGTGACGATGTGCAATGCCAAGCTCGTGAAGCTTAGAGTGTTCATCAATAGGATCCCTAAGTTTCTTTTTACCAGGACCAAAGGTACTGTATATACCAACACCCACTAAGGTGAGAGTAAATAATACTAAAAATAGTATGAACCCTTGATCAGGTGTCAAAGTTAGGTGATTGACTAGAGGTGTTTTACACTTAGTCCAAGTACCAGGTAAGTGATACACTGGTGGGCAAGATAAAAAAATCATTAGCGTTTAATAATTGCTGGAACGTCACCGTCATCGTCATCATCCTCGTCATCATACCACGGATCATTGAGATCATTGATACGTTCCTTAAGGGACTGTTGTAAATTAGAATCCGATGTCAGTACTTTTCTTTTGAACTCCTCGTCGGGAGTAAATTGTACGACCATTAACTCTTCACCTGGTTGTACATCCTTCATTTCTGGATGAGGTGGTCGTGTTACCTGAGTTGTTGACTCTACAATTTTTCCACTACCTAATTGCTGTGCAGCATCCCATCCCTGTGACATCAATCTCAATGCGAGAATGAACAGGGTGAACATAAATGCTAGGAATAACCACTCAATCATCTTTAGGTTTGTCTTTTTTAGTTTGTTTCTTAATCATCTTTGCATAGTAAACATCTTGTTTGGTATACCAATCAGGATGTTCTTTTGCCAAGCGGATGATTTTCTTCGCTGCTTTCCGTGTTTGTTTGCGATTTTGGTCTGGCATTGTAATACCATTTAATGTATAAACTTGCGAGGTCAGACCTGAAACAGATCTCATCCTCTCTGAGTTGTTTATATTCTCCTGAATCTATGACCCAATCACAAAAGGCATAGTCATTATAGTCTAGCAACCCTTTGCGATCAACGCAGTCCTGTAAACATCGTTTACGTAGGTCAAGGATTTCATCTGTGATTTTATAAGTCATTAATCATCCTCACATTTTTGTAATAGGGAACGTAGTCTTTACCAAAGTTACAAAGATTTATATAGAAGTTTGCTTTAGTTTCAGACAGTCCACAATACTTCCTTAAAGTGATCCAGTGATCTGGTTTCTCTTCAAGTTGTAAACTGTAAGTTCGTTTCATTCTTCTATAGATTTGTTTGTTATCACTATCTTATTACCTTCGATAGTAAATTGCAACTCGTCCTCGTGGTCCCACATTAATTCTTCATAAAGAGAATTCAGACGATCCATATCTTCCCATAGATCATTTACGTGATGTTCATCCATTAGTAAAGATGCTCCTCCTGTTCAGTCAGAATAGTGACATCAGATAGAGGATATGCTACGCACGTTAGTACGAAACCTTTTTCTATCTGTTCTTCATCTAAGAAGGATTGATCTTCTTGATTAACTGTACCTTCTATTACCTTACCTGCACACGTGCTACAAGCACCTGCTCTACAAGAATAAGGATGGTCGATACCTGCTTCTTCAGCAGCATCAAGTATGTACTCGTCTGCAGCACACTCAAATGATTCTGTCGAACCATCTGTTGCTTTAAAAGTTACAGTCGCCATTGAATATAAAACAATTCATTGTTATTTATTATAGCATCAAAAAACCTCCTCGTTAAGAGAAGGTTTTTGTATCTTGATTATACTAGACCCATAGAACCAGCAGTGATTCCAATTGAAACTAGAAAACCAAATTCAATAAGATCCCTATAGGGACTCATCATTATTCTGTTGAATGTCATTGGTAAGCGAACTGACTGATGCTTGGGATCCAAACATAGGCAATTACAGTTAACAAAAATAGTGCTTGATACATTTTACGCTCCTGATGGTACCGTTACAGGTTGCATCTGAGTAACACGTATACCCTTACCTCCAGATGTATCATCGTCATCATCATTACCCAATGCTCGGAGTAACAACTCAATGAATACAAGTGCTGCCATTGGATATAAAACCCAGAGGACAGCAACGAAGGGTGATATTTCGTTGACTGCTAGATCACCCATTGTTTAACTGAAGTAAGTGTACTTCGTGTACAGAGCTATCCCTACCCAGAAAGCCACCATAGTGAACCTTCCGTTTGCTCTGAACCAGATATCTGCTTGAGTGTCGTTACTCATTAGAATATACCTGGGATGATTTGACCTGTGGTTGCGTATGCTCCGAATGCTGCAACGAATCCAATCATTGCTGCCCAACCATTAAACTTTTCTGCTTCTGGTGTCATTGTTTTTGCTCCTTTTTAGATTTGAGGGTTAAAAGTGACGAGCTTATGCTCGTGGTGTAAAGACCTATAGTCTTAGAAGATGCCTGGAATAACTGCACCGAATAAGATGTAGTTATGTACTAAAGCAAAGAATCCAATCATCGCTAGGCGACCATTGAGTTGCTCGGCATTCTTCCCATATCCTTCGTAGTTTTCTACGTAGGACATCTCTGGCTCAGCAGCAAATATATTCTGCTTGCCATATTCGGTGGTAGTATACCTACCAACTGAATTTGTGGAAGTTGTCATTCGTTTGTTAAGAAACGTAACAATAATATATAGCATTCCCTGACACTTTGTCAAGGTTCGGTAATTATACCTATACTATTGTCAGCATACCAGAGTATTTATACCTATCCCGATTTCAAGCCTTAAAATAATCCTTACGGTAGTACCTACCTAGGATGTTGCTATTATAAAAGGCAGGATTCCCATCGGAAGCTGCCTCTGTTAAAACGTTATTTATAAACAGTTGTCTTGTCTCTTCGAAATTTACTCTTCCTTTTGTGGAATGTAGAGATAGGATCTCCCTGCTGAAAGAGTTCCGTCCAAATTCTTTAATGTCTGCTGTAAGCTCTGGAGAACTGCCGTAGTATTTTTTCCAGTCACTCTCAGACGAAACACGCCTGACCCCACCTCTAGGCTTTCTACGTTGGATGAAGTACTTCCTTCCGATGTATTGCCGACCCGTGATGAGATTTGTAATCCTGTAGACAAAACCGAACTCGTCGCCAATATCGTCAGAAGTGAAAGCTGTACCTTTGTAGTACCAGGGGTTCTCATAATCTCCTTCCAAAGGTTTTTCATTAGTACTCTCCGTCGTTGTCATCACCGATCATAATGTTTGGTCCTTGTGTGTATTTATCCACGTCAGACCAGACCTCTGATTCAAGTTCGAAGGTGATGGTTTTCAGTTGCCTGATAATTTCCTTTACTCTTTCTCTGTCCATAATGTAGGTTCTCCAATAGGTTCAATGTTGATACCGTCTATCTTCCTTACCATAGTCTTAGCTAACTTATTAGCCTCGTGTTTGAAGGAAGTTTCTACTACCATAGCATACTCTGTACCTTCGTACAAGAACTTTACTTGCCACTTCATCCATATAAAGCCACGTTGTGTGACTTGCGAGGGGGTGAGTACTTAGGTTTCTTCCTAACCTTAGCTGCTAGGTAGATCTTCAAGAGAGTATCACTCTTCATAATTCACTAAGGGTTATAAGACTCTTTAATTCTACACCCTCTGTCAAGAACCTATCCTTAGCACAGTCTTCTCTGTCAACGATTGTAACAACACGATCAACGTGGTACTCTAGATCTCTTAGGACTTGAACTGCTTTGAGTGATGATCCACCTGTAGTGGTGACATCTTCTACAACAGTAATGGTAGTTCCTATTGGAGGTAATGGTCCTTCTACTTGTGATGCAGTACCGTGTCCTTTAGGTTCCTTCCTAATAATCAAACCACTCTTTCCTTTCACCACTAGACCTGACACTAATGGGTCAGCACCTAGGGTAAGACCTGCTACACAGGCAGTGTCAATGTACTTAAGCATCTCATCACAAACAAGATTCAATCCTACAGATGTAAGGATCAATGGTTTGCAATTAACATAATGCTGACTAGTCATACCAGAAGAGAGAACAAATTCTCCCTTCTTATAGGCATACTCTCTTAGTAATTCTTTTAGTTCACTCATCTTCAGGTAGTAAATCTTCCATTAGTTGTGCCCAATCTTTATCAAAGGCTTCAAGACCTGCTGTAGTTAAACAATGGTCAAATAGTTTGTTGAATATGTCGTACGGTAAAGTACATACGTCAGCACCCACTCCAAAGGCATTGGGTACATCAATGGGGTTCCTAATACTTGCAGCAAGGATTTGAGTTGTAACATCATTACGATCATAAATTTTACGGATATCTTTTATAAGAGATAGTCCATCCCAGTATTGATCTGCAACCCTTCCTATGAAAGGTGAGATGTAACTAGCACCTGCCTTAGCAGCAAGAACTGCTTGTGCAGGAGAAAATACTAGAGTAACATTGGTTGAAATATCATCACCAGTTAGATCACCACAAGCAATCAATCCCTCACGTGAGCAAGGTAGTTTAATAGTAATGTTAGGTGCGATCCTAATGTACTGGGATGCCATCTCTAGCATCTCGTCAGCATTCTGACCAACAACTTCAGCAGATATGGATGCATCCCAAGGAAACATCTCTGCAATACGTTTAATAACTTCTTGTGGATCTTGTCCCAACTTCTTCATCAGAGTTGGGTTAGTGGTAACACCATCCACAAGACCAGTTTCAAGTGCGTGACCTATAAGATCAGGATCCGAACAGTCGAGGAATAGTTTCATAGGTGCTTATATCTTTAGATTATATATTACCACAAAAAAAGAGATCCATCAAGGGATCTCTTTGATTACTGACATAGACTGTTCTAAGTCGGTGGTACAGGTTAAGCGTATGCTTTTTGAACCTTCAGTCCACGATACATTAGATCGTGTCTGTTACGCTTTGAATTCTCATCGAGAACCTTAGCGTTGTACTCTTTAGTGTCGTACTCGACACCACGGTAGATGACTTTTGCCATTGTTTTACTCCAAAGTAGTAGGATTTTTAGCCCCGTTCCTTCAGACATTTGCGTCCCAATTACACCAGTCTACCTCTTCCTTTACGACCTGAATCATTTCAGCACGTACTTCTTCATCAACATTAAATGTGTTTATCTTATCGATAAGAACATTAGCATCAGAACAAGATATAGAAGTGGCTAATAGAATAGGAATCATCAGGATGAACGCTCCGTTCCGTGACCTACTTGCACCCCGAAGGGCGAACGTATGCATATGTTAGCATATGCACAACTATTTAGCAACTTTTGTAGCTAAAACTACTTTTTGTATCTGCGTGAACCTTTTGGTTTTAACTTATGCATCTTCTTATAAAAGTCAGGTGTCAATGGTTCTCTGGGTTCACGTCTAAGCTCCTGTTTAAGTTGTCGGAGGAACTTGAGGTGTAATTGAAATTGATTACGCATCTCATATCATTGTATTGCGGATTGCTACTCGTGTGATACTGCAATCCATCAAACAGAACGAACCTACCCTGTCTAGGTTCAATCTTCTGTTCTATTTGTAATTTTTGTCTGGTACCATCGTACCTTTGTTTGAAGAAGAATGTTGGACCATCAGAGTCATTCACATAGTAAATGATAGTCCAGTGTGGTTGGTCAAAGTCAACGTGAGGAGTATGGTAGAGGGTATTAGATTCTCTTCTAGGTGCAAGATTAATTTTTATTCTTCTGAAGTCTGCGAACTCAGGCATCTCTGTGTTAGATACTATCCACTTCCACACTGGTTCACATACTCTCTCATACCCATCAGGTGATACTATCTCACCTAATGTATTGAGTACAGTGTGCATAAACTGTGGGTTCTCACTTGATAATTCATCAGGTATAGAGGTACTAAACTCCTTATCGTATGACGTGGTTTCTGTTTGCATAAACCAAGGCCAATAAGGGTTGTGTAGTAACCTTGCTTTAACTGGTTCACTAATAGACTTAGGAACCTCACCTATGTAAAACATTAATAAGTACCTGGTTCTTTAAACAAATTTAATGCTACCACTCTACGTTCAGCAGAAGTAGGTGGAACACTATGAAGAATCTTGCCATCAAATATAATTAACTGTCTCTCTGATGGTTGGAAAGTACAGTCCATAAACATACCTGCACCGTGAAATCTAACAGGGGAACATCCCTCTTCTAGTTTTAAGAATCCTACAGCAGAGAAGTCTGCTGGAAAATGATTGTGAGGTACAGTATAATCTCCAGGAGAATAATCAATACCCCAACAGTCACGTGCAATGTATTCTATATCATTGGTGCCATCATTGAGTCCTCCATAGACTCTACCACCAGCATTATAAACTAGATTAGATATCATCTTACAACATAAAGCAGTGAACTCTACAGTCTTAGGCATCTGTAGGTTACACTGCGTTTGTTTTGCTCTTACGTTTGATATTTCTGGTGCAGGTTCACCTGATTGTTTCCAGTTATCAATGACTTCATTTGCTTCATCAATACATTTCTGAGGTAATATAAACTCAAAAATAGGTAGAGTAAGATTTACATAAGAAGTCATCTCTTGATCCACCTCGGTAGATAAAATATCATCCAAGCTAAAGTCCAGAATGTTAGTAACACCATTATGTGTAGTACTCTGTGAGAGTTAACTATTAATCCTAGTGTGACTAGTCCCATCCAAACATAATCTAATGTACCGTGGAACCTATACCATATATTCTCACCAAATTTATCAATGAAACCTTGTCTACGTCTTGCAAACCAAGGTGACACGTGTCTCATCATAACAAAACCTTCGTTAAAAAACATAACGAAGAATCCAATCCAAAAAATCATAACTTAAATCCTGAGAAAGTGTCCTTCTTAACGTCTTGTTTGATACCACCGACAACATAAGATTCAATCTCTGTTTCCTGTGGTGCATTCTGTTGACCTTTAGAGTTCAACCAATGCTCTGTCCAAGGTAATGGATTGTTACGTGCAGGTACATCGTAGATAGGTGCAATACCTACTGCTTTCATACGCTTGTTAGCAATCCACTCAACATATTTCTCTAGCAGTCTAGCATTAAGACCAATCATAGTACCATCTTTAAAGAGATACTCTGCCCACTCCTTCTCCTCTTCGACTGCGTTCTTAAACATATTGATTACGTTATCCTTTTCCTCTTCAATAATCTCATTCATCACAGGATCATCACCTTGATCCCAATACTTTAGGATCTGTTGTGTGAGTACAAGATGCTGTGACTCATCTCGTGAAATTAAACTAATGATCTTTGCACTTCCTTCCATAAACTTTAGTTCACCGAAGGCAAAGCTACAAGCAAATGATACGTAGAATCTAATACCCTCAAGGATATTAACATTCATAATTGCACGATACAATGCACGTTTTAGATCTTTCTTAGTCCATTGTGCATTGATATGATCTCGCCAATCGTCTCTCCAGTTATTACTCTGACCCCACTCACTTGCAAGTTGAATGAACTCATCATATGCTCTAGTGACTGACTCTGCACGTGACATAATCCTTTCATCTTCAAGAATAGTATCGAAGACCTCTGATGGATCTGGGTATACGTTCTTAATAATATAAGTGTATGATCTGCTATGGATAGTCTCCATAAACTGCCATACATTCATAGCACCTTCTAGTTCAGGTAGTGCTACGTAAGGTAAGAATGCCATACCAGGTGCACGTCCTTGTACTGAGTCAAGTAGTATCTGGTACTTTAAATTGCTTGTAAATATATGTTTTTGTGCTGAAGTTAACTGTGTATAGTCTGCTCTGTCTTTCTGTAATGAAACTTCTTCAGGTCTCCAGAAATAACCTAACATTTGTGTTGTTAACTTATCAAATACAGGGTACTTGTACTCATCGTACCTCTGTACACCCAAGGGTTTACCAAAGAACATTGGTTGTTTAGTATTGTCGTGATTCTCACGATTGAATACAGTCACACCTTGGACATCAGATTTTGCAGGACTCACAGTCATCCTCCACAGTAGCGAGTTCATTAATTAGTTCATCAAGAGATTGCTCTCCTTCTGAAATGTTATCCTTCCATCCTATTGGATGTGAAGGTTCGTCAACGTCCTTCTTAGCATCATATGTGTTTTGATAATAAGAAGTCTTCCATCCATATCTATATGTGGTTAACCAGTCCATAGCCATTACTTGCATAGGGACTTCGTTATCAGGATAGTTCTCTGGATTATAACTCCAGTTACCACTGATTGCTTGGTCGAAAAACTTCTGCATTACTGCTACGATCTTTATGTAACCCTCATTGGATTCCATATCCCATAGCAATGTGTACTTGTTCTTTAGGTGGGGAAACCCAGGAACAATCTGCTTAAGGGGTCCTTTCTTTGATTTTTTAACGGACAAGTAGTCTCTAGGTGGCTCGATTCCATTTGTTGCGTTTGACACAATGGAACTGCTCTCCGAAGGCATTTGTGCGGACAGTGTTGAGTGCCTAAGACCGTGGGTTGTGATAGATGTCCGTAAACTATTCCAATCATATTTGTAAGATGGTTCAGTAATCTCATCTACTTCCTGTTTATATGTATCAATTGGTAGTATGCCATCGTAATATTTGGTACGTTCGAAACCATCACAAGAACCTTTCTCTTTAGCAAGTTCATTAGATGACTTAAGTAAGAAGTATTGGAATGCTTCTGTCAACTGATGGACTAAATCATATGCTTCTTGATCATTATATTTGACACCATTCTTTGCTAGGTAATGTGCTAATCCTATGAATCCTATGCCTAGAGACCGTCTGTTTTTAGTACTACGTTCAGCAGCAGCAACAGGATAGTTTTGGTAGTCTATAAGTTCTTCTAGACCCCTTACAGAGAGGTCACAGAGTTCTTCTAACTCATCTAAGTTCTTAGTTAACTTACCTACATTGATAGCAGATAGTATACACAAAGCAATCTCAGCATCACCATCATCAATATGTTGAATAGGATCTGTAGGTAGAGTAATCTCCTGACAGAGGTTACTCATATAAACTTTATCTTTGAATGAACTATGTGTATTACAATGGTCGATATTCATAATGTAGATACGACCTGTCTCTGCTCTCTCCTTTAAGAGATCAATGATTAATTCTTGTGCCTTGATAGTCTTCTTAGGTATTGATTCATCCTTTTCATATCGTTCGTAAAGTTCATTAAAACTATCAGTGCCAAAAGATTCATACAAACCTGGAACGGTGTTAGGACTAAAGAGAGATATCTCTTTATCCTCAATGAACCTCTGGTAGAAGAGCTCGCTAACTTGGATACTGTAGTCGAGCTTTCTAACACGATTGTCTTCTGTGCCTTTGTTATTTTTAAGTACAAGGATGTCCTCTATTTCTTGGTGCCAGATGGGGAAGTGGACTGTCGCTGACCCACCTCTAATACCGTTCTGAGTACAACATCTAACAGTGCTTTCGAACTTTTTAAGGAAGGGGACAACACCTGTGTGCTGAACTTCTCCACCCCTGATTTTACTGTTGATACCCCTGATCCTACCTGCGTTGATACCAATTCCTGCCCTTTGAGCGACATATTTGCCAATAGCCATATCGCTGCTAAAGATACTATCGAGGGTGTCATCAGCATCAACCAGAACACAACTTGCAAATTGACGAATGGGGGTTCGAACGCCTGCGAGGACTGGTGTTGGGATGTTGATCTTTCCTTTGGAGGTGGCGGTGTAGTAGCGTCTGACATAATCAAGTCTCGTTTCTGTGGGGTAATTCTGGAACAGCGTTGCTGCTACCATTATGTACATATATTGTGGGGTCTCATAGAGAGTTCCAGTTGATCTATCTTGAACAAGATACTTGTCAACAATCTGACGGAGACCTGCAAACGTGAATCCATAATCACGTTGGTGATCTATGAAACCATTGATTAGATTCCACTCACCTTCACTATACTTATCTATGATACTAGAATCATATACACCATCTTCAACACACTTCTCTACGTGGTCTTTAAGGTGTGTGTAACCTGTTTCATCTGCCCAACCAGGAAATACTTCTCTGCGTATATCAAATAGTAACAGACGTGCTGCTACGTACTGATAGTTGGGTGTCTCAGTACTAATAAGATCACTCGCTGACCTGATTAGTATCTGTTGTATCTCTGAGGATTTAATGCCATCAAAGAATTGTAGATTGGCATTCATTTCAATCTGACTTGCAGATACACCTGCCAGATCTTCGCAAGAAAATTCACACATCCTGTGAATCTTATCAAGAGTAAGAGGTTCGATGCTACCATCCCTCTTAATTACTTTCATTCCTCCGTTCATACTTTTTTCCACTGTGATAGTTTTAATTTTGCTTGCAGTCCTTTGTACGTATTTGATTGTACTAGATTCTGCACATTTTGTCCACCCAACACCATATCATTGATGTCCTTTTCAACAATTCCATCTGGCCAGATAACTACTTGATCTCCTCTATCGATGGCTGCTTCGATTCGATCAACGATTTGTTTGTTCCGAGGCTCGTTATCATAAACCCAAATATAATCGCTCCAACCAAGCGACCTAATATTAACATCAGACCCAGCCATCGCAACGGAATTGACCAAGAAGAGCGAGTCGATTGGTCCTTCGACGATGTAAATGGGTTCTTCATAATTAATGCGGTCGAGACCGAAGAGTTTGGGTTTGTCCTCGTTAAAGATAATAGTTATATAACGTAACTTCGAAATAGGATCTAAAGATCTCCCTTGTAACCCGAACATACTACCATCCTCATCCTTAAGAGGGATGATGATTCGGGGTTGATCATTCTTCAAACTATCGAAGGTTTGTTTTACCGAGTTTACATACTGTTTGAAGTGATCAGCGTAATACAAATGTTCCAATTTGTCGATTGGAATCTTACGTTGCTCAAGATATTCACGTGCTGGATGTTCTTTATTTAGCGATGCAATATTTGGGAGGTTAGTACTAGTTTTAAACTTTGGTTTTGATGTTTTGATTATAGGATTTGGTGCCCTCCTATGCTTACCTGTTAGTCCTTCTTTATATCTTTCCAACACAAACTCATCAAACAAATCACGTGCGTGATCTTTGAGGAAGTTACCTAGTGTTCTACCAACACCACAGTTATGACACTTGTATATTAAATCGTTCTGCTTGAGAAAAAAATACCCCCGTGCCTTACTCTTGTGCTTCTCTGAGTCACCACAGTAAGGACAACGGAAGTTGTATAGTCCTGATTTCTTTTCTTTGAATTTATCAAGTCGTCCACCTACTAGGCGAGCGTACTTGATGTCAATGTAACTCACATAATCATATCGCCTGAATTTACTATAGATGGTGGAGTAGTTTCTGTCAAGTTCCTGAGGACCGATTGTCCGATTGGACTAACGATGACAGATATAATAGAAAGAGCACCAAAAATAGACCACATCTTCTTTTCCATCGTGCGAAGACGGTCATCGACCTTTCGTATGTCTCGTTCACATCCTTTCTTGATCTCATCTGATCTCCTATTAATTTCTCTATGAACTGACTCTATCTTTTCAAAGAGTACAGCATCAATTCTATCCTGTTTATCTAACTTCTCATTATGAACAGCAAGTAACTCCCCCATCTTAGAAGAGTTCTCGGAGAGTTTATCAACGACCTTTTCCAGTCGCTCCAGTATTGCTCCATTTATATCTGACATTACATTGCTGCCCTACGCTTATCCCAGTAGTACTTCAATACATCAGCAGGGTATACCCTAGTAATTGTTAAATGCTTTAGTCTCTCTGGTCTGTATATCTTTCTGAGTTCAATCTTTACCTCAGCAGGTGACTTACCATAGTATATAAACTCCATACATCCAGGACAGGTAGGACTATCACACCTGACTTTGAATGGTAAGTACCGTGGGTTACCAGATGATGCAGCATCATCAGGTTGTCTTCCCTCTTTTACATTACTCTTAACACGACAATCAATTTCATTCACACCGTCTTTACTCTTCTTACACTTATACTTAAGTGCTTTCTTTGCTCCCTTACCACTAGGTTGTTTCTGTGTACCACCTAAAGGTTGATCTACTCCTGCAACAGGACCATTATTATCAGCATCGTTACTAAAACCTGCAGGATCTGAACCTGCACTCATTGTAGGAGCATCCTCCTTCAACTTTTTATTCTTAACGTGAGCAATGTAGGTAGGACTCTTTACCTTTACCTTACCACCTGCTCTTCTAGTTGCCTTATTACCTTCACCTCTGTCTGAATCTTCCCAGTCACCTCCACCTCCAGTGGCTTTCCTAGAGTAACCTTTACCACCTAGTCTCTCTAGTATGGCATTGTCAATTCCTTGCTTAACTTTGTCAGTTAGATTCATTATAGTTCCGATAACTGTTTACTTACTATGGGATCGACCTCTACAAAATCTAGCGTCCCACATCCTTGTTCAGGATATCTATTGATATACACCAGATAGGTTTTCAGAATATCCCAGTACTGTTTCTCTAGTTTATAAACAAGTAGGGGGATCGCTGCCTCACCAAATACATTAAACAGTACTATAAGATGATTCAAGATCAAATGATTACGTAACACCCCAGTCTTAACATACCTTCCAAAGAGTCTTTTGAGATACTTAAACCTCATCATATCTTCAAGGAAGTCATCGTATGTCACAGACTGGGGGTTGTCGTAATGCTTCATTGCGAAGAACAAGAAGTTCTCCGCATTGAGATTACTAAAATTCATACCAAATTAAATAAAATTAACTACCAAATGTTAGAGTCGCTGCTCCATTGGTATACTTAGTCTCAGCACCCTTACTGGTGTTAAGTACGCAACGATACTTATAACCGTTAAGTGTAGTACCTGCGAGTCCACTGTAAGCAAGTGTTGCTGTAGTGAAGTCAGCGTATGTGATACCAGTATCAGTACCAGCAGCAATATCTACCCAACGAGTAGTTGCATTTGCTGTCTGACGTTGCCACTTGTAAACCTTAGTACCAGACTGATCCACTGTGAATGCAGCAACGAATGTTCCAGCACCACTAGAAGAAGTAGAGTTAGCAGGTTGTGTACCGACTGTGATTGTCTCGTTGACATCAGCGTCAATAGTATCCTGAGCAAAGTCACCTGCTGTACCAGCAGCAACCTTGAGGGGAACTAAACACTCTGCCTTGTGACGTTCAGTACCATTATGTGTTTGATAAGTTTGATACAGCCACCAACCAGGTCCAGTGATACCACGAGTTTTGTTTGATGCGATACCATCTTCAGATGTATCAACAAAAACTAAGTCGTAGTTTGAATTACTGTCACCACCTTTGATGACGTATTCTGCGACTGCTTTAGGAGGTGTTCTCCTTATAACGGATGCAGCAGCAACAGTTGCTGTGCTTCCTGCATAATTCTTGTGCAATTCTATTGCAGTAGTGCTAGTTACTTGCTTAACAATATAGTTTACACTACTAATGTTTAGCACATCACCTACAACTACAGAGTCCCCAGCATTTTTAGTTACTGTAGCGTCGCCATTAACGACCCCTATAGTATTACTAAAGGCTGCAGCATCTATTTTTCCGTGGACTGCCATTGGTATCTCCAGAGATTTGTACTGTTCTATGTTTTATTTATATGCTACTAAGATTCGAGTAGTGCCTTAGCGACTGCAGCAACGAGTTCATCGTCAACCTTATTATCAGTCTTGGCAGCTGCTTTCTTTAGGATCTTAATAACAAAGTCTTTGATAACAGAATCCAGATCTTCTGGTATTCTATCAATAGCTTTGTTAATGATGCTAATAGCAATGGGCATTAAGAAGTTAATCATAACTCTAGTCAATTATCTAGAAGTATATATGATCAATCAGACTTAAATTTGCCATCCTTAACGTAACCCCACTTGCCACCTGATAGAGCACGTACTCCTTTCTTCTTATCTACACGTGCATTTTTCTTCTCGTCTGCTTTTTTCTGATCTAATTCAGACTTAAACTTTCTCCAATCCTTACCGACCTTCTTCTTACCGTGCACCATCTTTAATTTCTGCTCGGTATTCTTATCCTCGTTATCTTGTATCCTCTTCTTTGATTTAGCATCATTGAACTGTGCTAATACACGCTCATCAAATTGAGCCATAGGACCTAAGTCATCGGGTAACCAACTCATTGTACTCTCTTGCCTCCTCTGTACTTTCTCTTTGATACTAGCACAGCTTTGTCCCCATATTTTTTCTTGAGGTCACTTACTACACTGTCCAATGCCTTGTCAGAGTTCTTCTTCTTGGTCATCTTATCGTTACCACTGTGCTTTCCACCACCTGATGATGGTCTAGGTCTGTCATTAGATCTCCACCCAGTACCATACTTCTCAAGTTGTTTGTCTCTCCAGTGATCGTAACCTTCTTCACCTATCACATCTTCTTTTACTTCTTTCTTCTTCTTATCTTTGTCAGCGTGATACTTACGGAACGCAGGTAGTGGTGAGTCCTTTGCGTCTCCACCCTTACTGATACGTTTCTTCTCTAGTCTTGCAAGTATATCTGCAATGTCTTTAGACTCTTTAGTAACTGCAGTAGTCTTCTTAGCAACTGGTTTCTTGTTTCCACCTGTTAATTTATCAATTTTTTGACCTATAGAACCACCAGTTCTTGTGCCAGCTATATCACCAGCAACTCCTCCTGCAATTCCTCCTGCAATTCCACCTGCAGCAGTACCTGCAACAGGTACGACACTACCTGCAGCACCTGCAGCTGCAGCACCACCTATACTGCCACCAATACTTCCACCAATTCCACCTACAACTCTACCTGCTTTTTCAAATTTACCTGGTTTTTCAGACTTTTTATAAGTTAATCCACCTGCAGTAGCAAGACCTTCGTTAGTTGTCTGTTGTGGCAGACTTAAATTCTTTGCGTGACGTTCACCTGCTTTACCAGCTCTTTCTTTAGCACCTTTAAGTGCTCCTTTACCATATTCAACAGCAGTTTCTTTAGCAGCTTGTCCTGCATATTTACCTGCTTTCTTTACAGCGTAACCACCTTGTTTACCACCAACTTTTATTCCTTGACGAACAGCCCACTTACCACCTTGTTTAACACCTTGAGATATAGCTGTACTAACTCCAGGAGCTTCAGTTAATTCTACCTCTTCCTTTACTTTCTTCTTTGATGTACCAGCTAACTTGTTACCTGCAACAGCACCTGCTACACCGCCTGCAGTACCACCAATTACTTTACCTACCTGTTTACCAACTGCACCACCAACAATAGGAACCGTTGCTCTACCTACTGCTTGACCAACTGCACCACCAGCTGCACGACCAGCTGTGGAACCTACTGCATATCCTGCACCAGAACCAACTGCCTTACGAACCTTATCACCTTTCTTTGCAGTCGCTGCTCCAGCAGTTCCAGCTATAGTTGTTCCTACAAATTCTTTAATGTTCTTTCTGTTTGAATGATGTGATGGATCACCAAATGCAGGGTTGTTTCTATACTCAGGCTTTTGTGCTGCCTTTTCTTTACTTAATTTCTTTGCTTTGGCATCAAGGTATGCTTTCATAACACCCTTTGGTTTACCATCTCCCCTAGTGATACCGTAATCCTTCCCTTCCATCTCCATCCATTTAGACTTATCACCAGGTATCTTTTTATCTCCACGGTTCATCCTATGAAGAGATCTTCTTAGTTTACCGTGACCTGATACGTTATGACTTACACCAAACTTACGTACGTTCCTATCCTTCTCTTTTGTTTCAGGAGACTTACCAGCATCTACCTTAGCTTCAGAGAAATTCTGTTCAGGTGCACTAGAGTTAGGGTCACCAACCTGATTGTTCTCCTTTCTGTACTTAACAGACTTAACTTTAAGTGCAGACTTACGATCTAACTTTGCTTGTGCTATAGCATCAGATTGCTTCTTGTTAGCAACAGCTTCATTAAAGGATTTAAAACTTTTCATTAGTGAGCGTGCTCCATCTCTACTATTACTTCGAAGTCCTCAATAGATACGTCCTCATAAAGGTTACCTGACTCATCCTTGAGGTCATAATGAAATACTTTATAAGATCCATCCTCTTGCTCCACTAGATCGTGAGCACCAGGAATGGTCTCGCATACACCGAACTCTTTATGTTCGACATACTTAGCACAAAGGTGCTTGGGTGTTTTACCTGTGACACTTTTAGTTATCTTCTTCCTTTTGTTTAGAAGATATGTGTCAGAGTTGTCCTTGTCACCATCGTTATCGATGTCCTTGTCTTCCTTCCCTACAGGATCGAGCTTCTTCTTAGCTGCTTCACGCAAGCTATCAACTTCACTACGAAGTAATCTTTTGATGTCCTCTTTCATTAGATCGTCCTTTTTGGGGTTAACAATTACGGTGGTTTTTTTACCCTTCACCTTTTTAGCCATAGTTATTTACCAAAGTTAGGGAAATGTTTTTTGAATAAAGCAGATGCTTCTTTGTGCTTACCTTTGTTTGTAAGATCTTTGGTTTGCTTAAGAACATCAGACTTCTTCTTTTGCTCAGGAGTCTTCTCTTCTTCTAAGTCCCAACCAAGACGCTCTCTCCAAGAGTTAGCATTAGCATCTAGTGATCTCTTATCGTGAGCAGCAGTTTCTTGCATCGCAAGTATCTGACGAACACGTTGTACTTTGTTTTCCATAGTGGAGTCTTCTCCAAGTTTCCTTGCTAGTTTATCGGAACCCTTAGAAACAGCACGTGAGGTTTTACCCACGACCTTTTTGAGACCTCTACCTATCGCACCTGCAGCACGACGTAATAGAGATTTTTTCTTGGGTTTTGTTTCACCAGAACCACCGCCACCACCTGTTGTTGTGGTTGTTGTGGTTGTAGAAGAAGTCTTCGCTAAGTTTGAAGTGGGAGTGTCACCAGATCCTGAAGATCCAGATCCTGAAGAAGAAGCAACTGCCTTCTTCGCACCACTACCTTTAAGACCACGCTCTCTACCTTTAGAGAACTCTTTCTTAGTAGTTGAAGCCGCACGTTGTGCTAAACCAGTAGCATAACCCGCACCTTTAACTGCACCTTTAGCTACTGATTTAGCACCAGACTTAACGGCTGATCCTACTCTCTTAGCAGCATTACCAAGACGAGCCATACGGCTAGGTTTATCTGACTTAGCAGGTTTAGATCCCTGTTTATCTGATAAACGCTTCTTAGCAATTGCACCAGCATCACGTGCAGGCTTTTCCTTTTGAGGTTTCTGCACTGCAACATTAGGGAATGCTGAATGCTTTGATGGTGCTTCTGTTAATAACTCTAGATCTTCAAAGGAATCTAAAGCCTCAGTAATTAATTCTTCGGAGTCTAGTTCGCTTAGTGCTTCGAGGATAACATTCTCCAAATCCTCATCAGTCAACTCATCGAACTCATCACCTAATTCTTCTACGACATCAGCGATCCAGTCGGTCTCTTCTTTCTGTACAACATTAGTACCAGTACCTTCTAGTCCACCTTTGTATCCTACTTTCTTTGCATCGCCTTTTGCTTCAATAGACTTCATTGCAGGGGAAGTAGATCCCTCAGTCGATGGCTTCTCTTTGATCTTGTCAATCTTACCACTGGCAGCACTTGACTTAGCACTAATAGTGTTTGCATTGGAGGTCTCACCTAAAAAGATCTCTGCTATCTCCAACTTGGCACGTGACTTACAGTGCTCTTGAATATAATCATCCACAGCATCACCTTGAAAGTTATTCTTGGCATAAGATACTGTATAACGTACCGCTTGTACGTCTGAAGGACTATACTTCAGGAGTTTTGACGTAAGAGTTAAATCCATCTGACTAATTCTTTGTAATTACTATTTAGTAGGGGTTTGTTTTCGGAAATGACTGAACTTCACTACACCTTGACCAGGTGTTAGTGCTTGAACTGCTTGTCTATACTCATCAGTACCGACTTTCCAAGTGTTGCCTGATCCATCATCAGCAGAGAAGTTTGATTGGTCATCTCTTTTGATTGAAGCATCTGCAACTTCTGTTAAACTAGTTAACCATACTTTAAATTCCCATCCGTGCTCATCTTTAAAGGTAGCGTAGTTAGTTCCACGTTGTACCACTTCACCACGGACACCAGTATCTGTATGCTCTACTAAAGTACCGATACTGAATACCTGCTCTGATATATATGCTTCACGCAAATCTTCTTGAGCAAGTTTAGGTGCAATCTTCCAGAGTTCTGTAACCTTTTTCTTCTTAGGTTCAGTTTCAATTGCTTCAACTTCTACCTCTGGTGGTAGACCCATTCCAATACGAACTTCTTTCATTAATTTCTTAGCGTCACTAAACCCTTTAGGTAACCCCTGTTCAAATGATTCAAGGTTTCCTTCAGCAGCAAACGCACGCATTTTAGATGCAGACATACCCTCAACACCTTCGGCATCGGGATCTCTCTGCCCACCTGATACTACTTCGAGTTCTTCGAATTCGTATGCAACACCATTATATTTCTCAAGAAGTCCTTTGAATTCTGACACACGATCAGAACCAACAACCATAGTGACACCAGAATAACCCTCTTGATTGAGAGTAGACAGTACGTTAAAGATGTTTGACATATCAGCATCGTTAACGATGGCTTCTGAATGTTCTTTAAACATCGATTGCATATACTGAATCTTTGTTTCTGGTTCTAGTGGATTAGATTTCCTATCCACTGTCCTACTAGGATAGATCCTGTAATTATCAGCACCTTCAGATGCAACCTTATCTAAGAGTGCTTCGTGTCCAATAGTAGGAGGATTAAAACGACCAAATGTTAATGCGATATGTCCTAGACCTTCACCACCTTTCTCAGGAAGATGTGCATCTTCTGCCTCACCTTGTGCTGATCCTACAGTAGCTTCCTCTGCTTCTTTCTTATCTACAGCTACAAGACGCTCACCACCAACAGACTTGGCAACAATGTTCCCTGCCCTGTCAGCATAGTAACCGTGACCTGCGTGTGCAAGTCCTCTTTTAGCTGCAGCTTCACCTGCAACAGTACGTGCCTCAGATAAGAATTGACTTAACTTCATCGCAATATAATTGGTTGTCGTTTATTATTTATCACCCCCAGTTCTTCTCTATTGTGAAGTTGGCACGGGAAAATTCAACTCGGTCAACAAGTTTGAGTGCTTTTCCTGATTTTATTGCCACAAATCCTTCGGGAGAAGTAACCTTAAACCCTTTGTCAGTCTTGAGATAGGTGCCTACGCTCTTTACTGCATTAAGTTTCTTAATAACTATATTTTTTGCGGATATTAGGTTCATATAGGATGCCACAGTCATATAAACTGCCCTTGCATTCTGCTTTAAAAACTTTTGTCCGTCTGTTTTTATCTTTTGATATTTCTTTTTAGTAGTAGGTTGTTTAACTGAATTAATTTGCTTATCTAATAGCGTGACATAGAAGCCTTCAAATCCTGCTGCTACTTTTTGTACGTTAGTAATTGGTTTACCTGTTCTCACATAAGAGTTAAAGTACTGTTTGAATAGAGCAGAGAATAAAAACCTACCATCACCTGTGCCACCAAGTATATCTAAGAACTTAGATGCTTGCTTCAATGATCCGTGTGTCTTATTGACCTGAGCATTGAAGGCAGTCTTCTCTTTTGGTGTGAATGTTGACTGTCCTGACACGTCCTTGAACGTAGCAGTACCTGAGAATACCTTAGCAGTCTTAGTAAAACTCCCACTAACATCACCCAATACTGCATTCATAGATGCCATATCAGAACCACTGTATTTTGTATGGAATACAATACCAAACTCTGCAGCATTAACTTCCTTATAGATATCAGATCCTTTCTCTACACAATAGGTAATAGTATTAGGTGTGAAAGCAATACAAGACTTACCATCTATTTGCTTCCTAACCTTATCACCATTACTGAATAACATATCACCCTGTAGTACACCCTTAATCTTAAGTGTACTTAGATATTTCAATGCTAGTTTTAATTTCTTTGCTAGTTCACCACTATAACCGTGGAATTCTATATCACTCTCAACATATATGATCTTAGGATTGGTCTTATTGAATACTGATTTAGTTCCCACAAAGAACGCTTCTGTCTCAGGATTGACACCACATACAATAGCAGGTGCTCCATCCCATTTAGTAGTGACAGTAATAGCACTCTTGGGTTCTGTCAACATCTTTCCTAGTTCTTTCAGGAAAGCAATAGCATTCTTACCACCCTTGGAACCTTGGTTTAGGATGTCATCTTCTAAGTGTTCGAGATGGGTGTTCTTAGTAGCCATATTATTATGCGTCCTTTAATACTATAACATTAGTTCGACCTTCCATCAATGCTTTTGGGTAAATCCCCACACGTGCACCCTTATATTTCTGTTCCAGATATGTGAATCCTCTATCCTTACGGAAGGTAGCACCAAAGACTGCTTGATAACCATCACCTTTCGTGAAAGCATCTACACCATTACGATTGTTCCAGACAGTATGTTCCCATTTCAAATCCCAACAGTTATCTTCTTTCCAAGTCATAACTGCATTGCCTTGACCTAAAACGTGACAATTATTCTTACCAAATTTTGTACTATTACCATCTGCATCAGGACCAAACACTGACATACGAATTAAATTCTCATCCTTTATTTCCTTCATTACTGGTACTTGTAATTGATCATCATCTACATACGCAGTAGTCTGTTGTAAGAAGTTCTGTGTTTGTTCGTGCATTGCTATCTTCCTTCCTGCTGACTTAGACACACCACCATACTGTTGAAATGCTTTTGCACCACCTGTCTTCTTATGTGATATCCAAAATATCTCCTTACCCTTCTTATCTACGATAGCAAAATCTGCTTTAGGTGTACCTTTAAGTTCTTCAACACCACAAGCACCTACAATATTACCTATAGGTGTACATATTGTTGCTTCTCCTAGACACTTAACTTTCTCCTTTAATATTTTATCTAATTGTTTCATAGCAGCTCGTTCTGCTTTCTTAGTATCAGTAGTCCTAGTCTTTATATCAGGTTTAAGTATATGTGATACCATAATATATCCAGGTCCAGCAGTACCAACCTTAGCTAGTACACACTTGGACTTCTTGTTTGGACCACACTGAGCTAGTTTAGGTGATTGTATTTTGACCTGAGTACCTTCCCTACAAGTACACTTAATCTCCTCCTTCGATGTTTTATCATACATCAAAGTATTTTTAAGTAATGTCAGCCTAATAGATTTCCACTCAGGATTATCTTCTATGAGTCTAGATCGAGCTGATGGTGTTGTAATTCCCTTATCTGCCACTAAAGTTGTACCAACCTGTCAAGATATATTTATCTTGTGAAGGGGATACAACTCCGTGATGTGGATGTGTCCAGTATGCTGGCCAGAATAATACATCACCACGGTTAGGTTTAAACTGTTCATTCTGTGTAGGGAATACTGTCTCTCCACCATCAGTAACAGTGTTTAGATATATCATCCAAGCAACAACTCTATACTCAGCATCACCATCTGTTCCACCATCATTCTCACAATGTTCTTTAAAGTATCCTTCACCTGGTTTGTAATGTTGGATCTTAAAGTTAGGTGCTATTTGCCACGCTCCTATCTTATCTAAGAATGGAAACTCTTTGATGTATGCTTCACAAGTTTCTTTTAATACCCTAGCAACAGGTTTAAAAATGAACTGATCTATTAATAGATTTGATGAAAGAAATATCTCTGTACACTTCTTCTCATCTGGAGATACCCTCATAGAATCACCAAATCCTAGAAGACCTTCGACTTGTTTGTCTGGGTTCTGCTTAAAATAGTTAATTAAAAAGGTGCACTCGTGGGGTTCAAGTGCACCTAAGTTGTTATGAATGTAATTCATTACCAAGTTTTAGCGTGTGTGTTAACATCACCTTCAACGTGATTGTGATCTATAGCATCTATATGAAGATGGTCTAGCTTCTCTGCAATTCTTTCAAGTGCAGTTGCAATTCTATCAAGATCAAGTTGTTCCATTTTAAATGTCTCCAGGTGCTCTATTTTCTGAGTAGTGGACGTTAAACATCTCACCAGGATATCTTGCTGCCAACTTAAGAGTGTTGGTATAGATAACCTCATCAAGACGTAGGTCAAGTGCTAGTGCTGCTTGTGCAACATACCACATGATGTCACCCAACTCTTTCTCTAGGTGCTCTTTAGTTGCCTTGTCATATGGTTTGCCTTGAAACTTAAGTTTCTTAACAATCTCCATAAACTCACCACCCTCTGATGCCATACCAGATGCAGCAGTGTCTAGTCTTTCAATCTTACAACCTGCTTTATGCAACTCATCATAACGAGACAGCAAAGCATTGTAATCTTTTGATGCATCAGAGGTAACCCTATCTACAAACTTCATGTAGTTGTCTAGGTCTATCTCAAATTTATCCTGTTTCTTACCCTTCTTTGCCTTCTTGTTATCCCTATCTTTAAGCTTGTCGGCAGCAATGCCTTTAGACCTAGGAGCACTACCCATTCGGTCGTCATTAACGAAGTCTTCAATCTTCTGGGGAGTTTCCTCCTTAATCTTCTCAACATCTTTCTGTGCTTTGTCTACCTGGTCACGTGCTTCAGAGTTAATCTTCTCTGCTGCTGCTTCCACATCATTACCTTGCGGTTCATTGGTAAATTTCTTTGCCATTATACTTTGAGTCCCTCAAATTTATTCTTGGTTTGTGTGACAGGTTCGATATCACCTGCATCGATGATGTCATCCTGAGCTGCTTGCTCACAATCATACAGCCTCATCTTCGCTCTGTCAATACCTATGACGAAACGCTTATACATTGTAGGATCATTATACCTATTCTTCAACTGCTTGACCATTATTTGTCCGAGTTGTTCCATATCTTCTGTACTGATAAGAGCAAACATAAGGTCAGCAGTAGCGGGAAGACCGAATGACTCAGAGGTATCAGTAAGATCGACATCACTGTTAGCAAACCCACTACGAGTTGTTTGGGTTGCAGAGATGATAGGTACATTGAACTCCACTGCCAATCCTCTGAGTTCTTCCGCAATTGCTTTGACATATGTGTAACTATTAACTATAGTCCCTTTATATCTAGCTGATGCACAGATGTTTAGGTAGTCAACGAAGATAGCATCAGGACTGAAACCTTTCTTCAATGACAATTCATTTAAGAGTGCCTTAAAATGACCTACATGTGCAGACGCTGTAGGATATTCTTTGATTACTAACTTACCTTGTGTCTTCTTCTTTAACTGAAGCAACTTGGAGGAGTACTTTTCTTTTGTGAGGAGGGGACTGTTGAGTTGTTGGATGGGGATGTCCAAGAGGTTGGCATCAACTCGTTCAGCAATTTTCTCCTCTGCCATTTCCATTGTAATGTAGAGTACGTTCCGCCCTTGGAGCAACATGGAGCTAGCCACGTGGCACATGAATAGAGACTTCCCGACACCTGTACCAGCAAGTGCGATATTAAGAGTCTTGTTAGGTAAACCACCTTTGGTAATCTTGTTGAAATAATCGAGATCAAAGGGAACCTTCTCTTCCTTCTTGTGATAGAAGTCATATCTGTCATCAGAGTCCTGTATGTAATCGTGTCCTACATGATCATCAAAACATACACCCAATGCCTCAGACATGATGCTTGGAATTGCATCCTTTGTGCGTGTTTTGTCTTGCCCATCAGCAATCTGTACAGATTCCATCAGTGCGAGATATATTGCTCGCTCTTTACACCACTTCTCAGTGGTATCTACAAGCCAGTCTTCATTATATTGGTCTCTATCTAAGTTATCAAGAAACCTTTCAATGTCCTTATATACATCCTCAGTTATGTCACGTCTCTTCTCAACCTCAATCTTCAAAGCATTAGGCTCTGGGTTGGTATCAAAGTTACTTACATACTCTGTTAATGTTTCAAACAAGACACCATTAGGATGTCCATCAAAGTATTCCCTCTTAATGAAAGGCATAACCTTTCTACAGTAACTCTCGTTGAGGATAAGTTTACTAAGGGTAATCTCTTCAATCTTTAGTGTCATTTGTAGTGCAGATATGTTGTTATCATATAACTGTCGTTACTTGGCACCCCAAATTCATGAGGATACTGCCATGAGGACGGACATAAGACAACCCTACCACGTTTGGGTTGGATTGACAAGTCTAAGAGAGGAAACTTTAACTCTCCTCCTTCGACAACATCATTCAAGAAAATAAAATAAGAAAGAAATCTTCGTGCAGACTGGTAATCTCCCACATCAATGTGACGTTTGAAGTAATCCTGTCTACCATACTTAATCATCTTGATCTGCTCTAGGGAGTTTGCCTTAGGCCAAAATGACTCACAGTCTAACTCCTTCATGTATTGCTCACCATACTGTTTAACAGCATAGATTGCCTGCGTATGGACTACTGTCCAATCTTTTTTATTATTCGTCTCAGTCTCTTCTGTCATGTTTAACATGTTAAACTTACAGAAGTCTTGTACTTCTTGACGAGTAACTACTTCGGTGTCATGCTCAAATAAATCAATAGCATTTCTGCATAGATTAAGGTCTAGCACGTCATCGTAGACCTTGATAAAGTCTTTAAGTTCCATAAGAGAATTCTTTAGCAGCACACTCGTCTAGGGCTTGTAGGATTTCGGACGAGAAGTATTTATCGGGATTCTTATAAACGACCGAAGGGAAAACAGTATCGCCATTGATAACAATCCTATTTCCTTTGCGGTCAAAAACTCCGTGCTTCTCACCCAACTCCAGTAATCCGTAATAGCGATCCAATCCACGTTCGTCATAAAATAATCGTACTGCAACTTGAGAATTTTCTTTTGCTGACCTTGACTTAACCAATTTAGCTTTGATAATGTTACCAATTACTTCCTTCCCATCCTTCTCCTTAGACTTGCTAAGGTAGATGATGTTACTGGCAGCATACTTGAGACCACTACCTCCACCCATCTCTTTGGTCGGCACATATGCACCCACCACATCATATGTATGGTTAGTCACAATTAAAGGCACGTTTGCCTTTCCTAACTTCAGTGTCAGCACTCTGAAGATAGACTTGACTACTTGAGCACGTGTCATATCACGTGTCTCTTTACCTTGCTCGGAGTCCTCCATCTCTTTGGAGGTAGACAACATACCAAGGGAGTCTAACACCATAAGCATAGGCTTTTGTTCCTTCTGTTCCAAATATTTGTCAAGAATCTTAATACTTTGTGTCCTAAACTCTTGGACAGTATTAACTGGCACCAATACCATACGATTGGAATCAATACCTCTTGACTCAATTAACTCTCTACTTATCGCACTTTCAGACTCAAAGTAAATAACCCCAGCATCAGGATTAGATTCGAGGAAAGACTGAACCATACCAAGACAGAAAAAAGTTTTGCCTGTTGATGACTCACCTGCAATAGCAGAGATTTTGTTTCCTGGAACCCCACCTTTGATGGAGCCACTGAGTAGTGCGTTAAAGATGTATGAACCCGTGTCGATATAACCACTTGTATCGCCAGCAGCAACACCATCAGCAACGACACTAGCGTATTCATTGTCTATCTCCTTGACAATATCTTTTAGAAAACTCATAATTATTTGTGTTTCGTTCTTGGGCTATGTCCATGTGCTATTCCTAACTCATGCATCTTAGAATGCTCGTCTATCTCATCTCTGAGATCTTTACCACCACTACCAAAGGTCATGTAGAGACCATAGATCATTAGTGCTACCACTAACAGACCCATGAATACACCAAACCCCTGACCAGGTGTTAGATTGAAGTGAGGGATGACTGCTCCCTTACATTTAGTCCATGTGCCAGGTAAATGATAGACTGGTGGACAGGATATTAAGACCATAGTGCCTCTAATGTGTGACGTTTCTCTGCTTCCCACCCAATAGTATCAAGGATTGCTTTAAGAGGAGCAAGGAAACTCTTCTCAAATTGTAAATCATAATCTATACTATTGTCAAGCCCAAACTCGGTGGGAAGTGTTTGAAAGAATGAGATAATATTCTCATTGATTCGGTTTGGGGTACGTAGATGAAGATACTTAATCTTCTCACCCTCTTGGATAACAGGATACTTGTGGTACAACTTATTCTTTTTAATGTGGAAGTTGTACAACAACGCTCCACGCACATGCATAGGGCATCCCTTACCATAGATAGTGGCCGAAGATGTATTCTTCTGTATATTATTACAACCACGTGGGAATGCTACTTCCTCTGGTGGCATTGCTTCAAACTTCTCACGGAAGTCCTTGATATATTTCTGTGTGTCAGACTCACTACCAGTCATAATAACATTGAGTGCTTCTTTAATAGCGACACGACATGGTGCAGGTGTAGAAGACTTAACTGCTTCGATACCCATCATCTTTAGTTTAGGTTTCTCATACTGGACACCCTCACTATTCCATACGTTAAGAATATATCTTTTCTTAGCAGTCCAGATACCCTTGTTAGCGATATTCTCTCGCTTCATGACCATCTTCTGCTCGTATGCATTTACATAGGTTGCCATTTCTTGATAAGCACTCTCAATATAGCGATCAAGTTCCACATCACACACCTTTTTAAGGAACCTAAGTGTACTCTGATCGTCCTTCTCTCCACTGGGGAATACAGCTTGTACCAGAGGACCCATATGGATGTAAATACTATCAGTGTCACTAGCAATAACATAATCTTTCTCGTTAGTTTTTAATACATTGTTTAGGTATTTGTTTACCTTGTTTTCTATCCATCGGATTGAGACTTGTCCTGATAGAGTGATTGCCTCAGCGTTCGCAAGATTGTAATACCTGAAGTATTGGTTACCGATAGCACCGTAGGCAGAGTTAAGTTGGATCTTTCTTGCCATTTGGATGTTATTAAACTTAGCAATGTCTCGTCTGAGTTTGTCTGTTGGTTTTGTTTCATACTCTTGCTTTGCATGAAGCATACGCTTCTTATATATTGTCCTCTCATCGTAGATGCGTTGCATCATCTCTGGGAGAAATCCGTGGATGTCTTTGCGGTATTGTGCTCCGTTGGCACACACAGCATAGTCCCCTCCGACAGAAACAGTTTGGTTGAGCAGTCCATCAACACTGGCGGTGGGATGCCTTCTTTCGACAAGCGTCTCTGGGCTAATGTTGTACTGCATAATGAGATGAGGATATAGACTGTTGAGATCAAAACTGACCACCCAATCATATAAGCCAGGAATCGGCTCCTTAACGTAGGCTCCTGCATACTTGTCATCCTTCTTTGTAGTTACACGTGGTGGAACAACGATGTTCCTCTTTGATAAGTCATTATAGATGAGGGTATCCCACATCCTTACCTGAGAATATACATCCTCAAAGTTGACCTTAGCATCATAGGACATGGTGACTGCCAATTCAATCAACTTCATCTTATCTTCCAATTGGTCAACAAGATTCACGTCATGGATGTTGTATTCAACAAACCTATCCCAATCATTAGTGTAGAAGTCCTTGAAGTTTTCATACTCACTGTGGTCTAACTTAGCATCATCCAACTCAACATGAGCAATATGATCCAAGCGATAAGACTCTTGGTTTGTATAAGTAAACTTCTGGTACAAGTCAAGATAGTCTAGGATGTTAACCCCGACTACATTGTATGCCAGATTCTTTCTACCACGAATAACTATCTCTCTATCCCTAACCATCTTCCAAGGTGACAGTGCTTTCTTCCACTTCTCACCTAAGATTTTCTCTACTCTTCGACAAATATAAGGGATATCATATAGGTTACAGTTCCATCCTGTAATAATGTCAGGAGTATTCTGTGCCCACCAGTTAACAAAGTCCTCAAGCATCTCATGCTCCTTCCAGAAGACACGATACTCATGCTCAGAATTATACTCTCGTGTGCCCCATGTAATAATCTTCTTAGTATTAAAGTCTTTAATAGTGATACAAAGCATCTCTTCTTGACATGCTTCTACATCAGGGAATCCATTTTCACATGCTACCTCAATGTCAATCGTATAGATTTTCATCTTAGACATGTCATAATCTATATCACTAGGAAACTTCTGTCCTATGTGCTGATAGATGAATCTCTCATACCCATGCACCTCTAAACCAGCAGCACCTTCATACTGCTTGAGAGTGTCACGTGCCTCTCTAGCACCATCGAATTGCTTTCGATATGCTTTCCTACCATCCAAGGTTTTATACTTGGATGGTTTGGACTGAGACTGAGGTACGAAATACAAGACTGGATGTGACTTCTCACGATACTGCACTGGTTGGCCATCTTCATAACCTCTGTAGAGAATATCATCTCCCAGAAGAACCAGATTGGTATAAAAGTCACTCATTTCTTAGATAGCTTTGCAATAGTCTCGTTGTATCTCTCCTGTACTAGGGGAGAAGGATCCAGTATAGTCAAAACATCAGTGGATGTCAAGAAGATGTGTCTATTGGATGAGTAATGGGGGTATGGAATCAAATCCACTCCGTCTCCAGTCTCACAGCCCTTCACTTGGAAGGTCTCGTCAACAAGGAGCGAAGGCTCATCATCCATCTCCGTTATCTTCCCCAAAATATACATCTCTGGGGCTGTCTTCAGTAGTAATACCTTCAGCATTGGTTTCTTTAAGTGATTTTAACTTTTCAAGTGCGTTGTGATAACCCTCCAGTACATTCTGGTGTGGGTCGGACATAGACACTACAGAAAATAGTGTTACAACGTTACGTCCTGTGCTAAGAGGAGACCAAGGAAAGAATTGTAACCTTAGGTCACTCAGTGAATCGAGAGGGTCAGGTGGTTCCTCATCCTGATAACTGTCAGCACCTTGAAACATATCATTACTAGACTGTAGTAGTGAGACAGTAAAAGCATTCTCAAATTCATACGCAAGTGCCTGAGTATCGGTTTCGTTAGCACGGATTTCTTTAACGTCCGCTACTACGTCTTCCCCGTTTTGCATTCTTGCGATTTTTATCATTGGTTCCCTCCAACAGGTTGTAATAAGTATAACGTACCATGTCAACAAATGCACGTCTTGCTGAAATATTTCTCTCGTCTGCTAACACATGCACCATCTGCATGAATTCATCGGAATACTCAGGTGGTAGGTCCACAGTGAGTGTATCGCTCTTATTTGTGTATTGGGTACACAAATTAACATACATGTTCATATCAACTCCAAATAAAAAAGAGACCCGTGGGTCTCTTCTGTTGTATTTTATATATGTTAGTAATCATCATCGTTTGTCTGTGACTCCACCCACTCAGCATTGTTTCGACAGTATGCATCAGCATCTATCTCCATCCTCCAGTGGGTGACGGTATGAAGGGTCTGTATCATTACAAAGAAACCCAATACCATCACAGGTCCTATCCATAAGGGGTGCATGATTATCTCACCTGGTGTTCGTTTCACGATAGGTAATCCTTACGAGCATGGTGCTCAGGTACCACCTTACCAAGTTTAACTACCAATAGACCATCCTCGAATGAAACATCAATAACCTCTGTGTCTTCTGCCACAGTCCATGAGCGTTTAAAGCTTCTCTTTGCGAGTCCTCTATGGAAATACTGCTCGGTGGTCTCTTTAGGGGTGTCCTTGACACCTTCCACATGTAGTTTTCCATACTCAGTAAATACCTTAACCTCATCTTTCTTGAATCCAGCGAGTGCAACCTCTAGTCTGGACTCATGATTATTAATGTGAACAATATTATAGGGTGGATAGTTCGACGTTTCCATAGCATTAAAGCTGTCGAAGTAATCATCCAACCCTAGTGAGTTAGTAAAAATTTTATCCATTAATGCTGGTAGATCAGCACTACGGTACCTTTGTATGTTAGACATAATAGCTCCTTTGTAAGCGAGTTTGTGTTATGTGGATCCTTTCGGCATCCACATATATTTATAGCACACACCTTGGCCACTAGCAGTAGGGGTATCCGAAATAGTACATTTGTTACAGTACGGTTTTTGCTAAATAGAAGTACTTCTACTTAGGAATAATGAAAAAAGCATTCTTGCTTTTTGGTATGATTTTGATGAGTGGCACAGCAGCTCGTGCCGACCTGACTCATAGACTTAGTAGCTCTACGCAACTCCAAGTAGATGCGGGTTATACTTCAGTGTCAAGAGCAGGTAATTCATATAGCACCAGTGGATCTGGTGTCAGCACAACTATTACACCTTCTGGTGGTAGTGCAGCTAGTGATCTGGGTGGCATCTCTGCTGTCAGCACAGCAGGTGTAGCAACTTTTGCCCTGCCTGACGTAGCACAGACAACCCAAGGAAATGCATATAGTTTTACACAAAATATAACTACTGGTGATGCTATTGTGACCACTGCTGCGGACGTAGGTGACGTGCTTGGTTATAGTAATGTAGTCTCCACTGCCCCTGGTACCGCTGGTTCCTTGGCTGGAACTATTTTAAGTTCAGGTGCCATGACTCTAACAGCTGGAGGTTCTGGTACATCGGCTACGGGACAATTCGTTACAGAGGTTACCATTCGCTAGGATGCTACATAATGAAGAAGAGGATTGCCCTATATGTGACTGCTGTGGTAAGTGCAAGTGTCGTTGCTGCACCTGCCCTGGCGGTCCCAGTGGTACCAAACTTCCAACAAGGCTCGATGACGAGCCACACGGAAACTGAGTCTACGATTACGGAGACCATAAATTCGATTGACATGAGGACAGGATGGGAATACACAGTGAGTGGGGTAGGCGTTTCAAACGATGGAGCAGCACTAAACCCCAACGTGAATACATCAACAGTAACAGTAACACCAACGGTAGGGTCAGGGGACGGAGCAATACAAGGCTCAGTCACCTCTCAATACGACAACTTGAACTTCAACACGACAGGGACGTTTACGATAACGACTCCAGGGGAAGCCTTCCAATTCGTACAAAGCTATCAAGGACCAGGGGTCACCAACCAGACCCTAATACAAAGAGTCACCACCGTAAAATCCGTAACAGACACAACAAGTACGTTTACCCAGTAATTGCAGCACTTCTCAGTGTGCAAACTTTACCTGCAAGAGCAGAGGTGGGTGGTGTATCAGCAACAGCGAACCCTATCGCCAATAGTTCTGGCTCAGTAACCAACCAGGCAATACAAGTTTTACAAGGTCCATACATAACCAACACCTATGGTGGTGGTGTCCAGTGTCAAGGTAGTACCTTTAATGTGACTCCTTATGTACAATTTGCCGACTCTCGGAAAGATCCTTGGGTCGATTTCTTTGATGAACCACAATATAATCTGACAGATGCCAGTGGTAAGACTACTAAACAGACTGTCACTGTTAAAAACTATCCTTGGGAGTCATGGTATGACACAAGGACTAAGGCAGATGGTAGTAGATGGTTTGAAGATGGTGCTGATATACAGATAGAGATGGATATAGATGGTCCAGATGGTGTGCCAGACGTAGTTAATACTGGTGGTAAGATGACTCCTACATGGTACAAACCAGTTAGGACTGACATGTCTGCTAACCAGTCATTAAACCTAGGTCTCTCTGCTACTCTGTCTATACCATTGAACAGGAAGTTAGTTAAGCAGTGCCATCAGGCAGCTGCTGCTCAGATAGAGATGCAACAACAATTAGTATCTAATAAACGGCTAGACTTTGAATTAGCTAGGTTAAAAAATTGTGGAGAATTAAAAAAAGCTGGTATATTTTTCCATCCAGCAAGTCCTTATCATTCTGTTTGTGCCGACGTTGTAGTAACAGCAGCAGGTGGTCAGATAATTCCACACGAGCATCAGTTACCTCAACCTAAGTGGACTCAACCTACTACTTCTTCTTCAGAGTCTTCTTCAGTGGAAGTAACCCCTTCTTCAAACGGTACTGGTCTGCCAACACTTCAGATCGGGACGGTCTCCGAGTCTGACGACCAAGAATAGAATTAACCTTAGTCATAACCTTCTTAACCACTGGTTTGATCACCTTTAATAGGAGATCTGCCAGTGGTTTTGCAAATAAAGCAGAGGTAGTTGCGACTGTTGCTATGACTGCTGTGGTTGTTACTGTACCTACGGTAGGTAGAAACTGTTCCACTGGTGGTACTGGTTCCCAAATGGTCTCACAGATCTTACCATCAGGTGTTAGTTTATATTCTTTTACTTGCTCATCACCCTTCTGATTCCTATCACCTATGCGTCTTGCATTGGGTGGAGGACACTCTATTGTGCCATCAGTCTCAGGTGGTATCTCAGGTGGTGATGGTGTCTCAAAATCTGTCTCTACATCACCCACATCTACTCCTTCCTCAACCTCTTCCTGTGGTTGATATACTGTCTGCCATGTTAACTCCCTAGCATCATAGTTAGGTGGCTCATAGTATGGCATACCTGAGTCACATAATACTACATTACCTTTAGGGTCATCATTAACTAAATTCTTATTACGAGATGGATCTCTCTTAGCATTCTCCTTATGTACCTTAACACACCCAGGCATGTCAACAATAGGTTGACCGATACTTAACACTACGGGTGGTACTAAAGGTGTAATTACTGAAGAGGTTGTCTCCCAAGGGCGTAGCTCTGCTATCTGAATATTGTTTATACCTGTCCTCCATGTCCAGACATTACGAATATCCCTGATACCTGTAGCATTAATTACAATAGGTTGTACAGCAGTATCAGGTACAGCAATGTTAGGTATTGTCACCGCTTGGGTACCTCTTGTTTATAATCTGCTGTAGGATTTATAAGACCTTTAACAGGACCTGATGTCTTCGGCCATGCGTTTTTAATCTGTAGATATACTTCTTCTCTTACTACTTCTCTAATTGCTTCTATCTGAGCATCCTGTCTCCTCTTAGGACCGTCATTCATCTTATCAATCTGATGGTTAACTCCAACGGTAGCACCAGTACCTATAACTGCTGCTGCTGTTACTCCTGTTGTTACTTTCTGGAAATCCATTAGTTGTAAGTTGCTACTAGTACTACCCTCCTATCTCTAAGAGGAAACCTATGACAATGCTCACCTTCAAATATAATAGCATCGTCTTCAATAGGTTCATGACACTGACCTTCACATATAGTATCCCCACCTGCATCAGTGAGGTAAAGTAAAAAATTCTTGTGTGGAAAGTCGTGGTCTAAATGAGTTGCAGTAGTATCTGGATTATAAAACCAAGGATGCACTGCATTAATATTCATTCTATATATGCAATCTACTTGAAGATTATTATAGTTAATGATGTCGTTGAAGACATCATTTGCTAAGTCTGTAAACTGAGATGTAGAAATAGGATACCTTCTAGCATCATGAGGTCTCTCTATTAATACGTGTGAGTAGAATGAGAAGTTATCCTTTGGATTCTTCTCATAGAACCACGGAAAATCATCAGACAACACCAGAGATTTAAAATCTCTATACTCTGGTGTGCATGGATTCTCCAACAACTCAATCATTAGAGTTGTACTGTGCCGAAGTCAGGAGTAGGTGCTTCTGGGGCAGATGCACTAGGGGTAGTTGGTTGAACGAAGTCACCGACTGCACCGCCAGCACCTCCACCAATACCCTCAAGAGCACCAGTACCACCGAATCCACCTAGTGATCCCATGACTGCTTCTTGGACTTTAGATTTTACTCCATCTAGGATTGCATCCCTTTGTACATAAACGTAACCGCTAACGCCAATAACGGTAAGAGATACAACGCCAGACGCAATAGCAATGACATTGATAACTTTTTGCATTTTAGTTTCCTTTAGTTATATAAATTCTCTTCCTGCTCTGTTTCGATAACCAGGTCAGAGGTTGGGTATGCTACACATGTTAGCACAAAACCTGCTTCAAGTTGCTCCTCATCCAAAAAGGATTGGTCTTCTTGATTTACTGTCCCTGATACAATTTTGCCTGCACAAGTTGAGCAAGCTCCAGCACGACAAGAGAATGGTATATCATACCCCTCTTCCTCTGCTTTGTCAAGGATGTATTCGTCAGCACCACATTCAAAAGTGTTGGTGCTACCGTCAGGTGATTTAAGAGTTACTGAATAAGACACTATATGGTGTATCACAATTAACAATAATATGTATAGTACTACACGTCCTTCTTTGGATCTAATGTAGGAGGAATATCAGCAGCGATAATCTTTAGTGGCATCTGCTCAATCTTAATTGTCTGAACTGTTCCACCATTACCGTTACCAGTAGTACCATTACCATTCATCTTCATGGTACCATCACCCTTTTTAGAAGCAGTTTGAATCCCAAAACTCGCCAAAACCCCTGTAAAAACTGAAGCTATGAAAGTCGGATCAATTTTCTGTTGTGGTACTCCTGGGATAGCGACGTAGTTTAACGTCAATATTCCACCACTCCAAACAAGTACACCAAGTCTCACAAAAGTAGATATGATTGCAGCTTGCTCGTCCTCATCTGGTAGGATCTTGTCCTTTATCTTACCGAAGACTCCCTTCTTTGTCAAGTCTTCTTCTTTTTCCTTAGTCATACTAAGTCACCTCCTGTGGTGTTTTCTTTTTACCAATATTATATTTGGACTCTAGTGTCCATTCACCTTTATCTTTAAAGGATAAAACTTTTATTTGGTTAAGAGGTGCTAAGTCTTCTGATTCATTCACTATCTCTACAAGACCCCAGTCTGACAGTAGTTTAGCGATACGATTGCGACGTTGTACATCATTAGATGTGATGTTGGTAGGCTTACCATCAAGAGCAAACAACTCTTTAAAGTGTACGATGTAATACTTACCACGTTTATGTAGAATGTGACAAGACTGATACAGCTTACGCTCCTTACGAGATGCTACACCTATACGAGTCAATGTCTCCCTCACTTTGAGAAAGTCATCTGGTTCCTTTAGGGTAACTTCTAGCATCATGTCTTGAGACCACGAGATCTCATCACTCATTGTCTTCCTCCAGTATCTAATTTAGATTTAATAACTTCAATTTGATCTTGAGTCAAAATTCTTTTCGCTTGCTGAGCTTTCTCAGTGTTATATCCATAGTATCTTTTCACTAAGTCGAGGTCACAGTCTTTAGACTTCTTATCCCAAGGAGAAAATCGCTTAGATTTCCTAACACTATGTATATAATATTGATACTGAAGGTCGTTATCTAAATGTGCTGATGCATTCATATAATTAGCAAGCATTACTGTGTCTACAAACCCACTGAGACACTTGTTAATTACATAAGCAGGGTACTTCTTCATTGCCCTCTCATCCTCAGACATATCCATTGTCTTAAGGTTGATACTATTAAGGTAATCCTTCAAAGGATATTCATGTTTAGATGTCATAGGAGTAGCACCTCTTAGAAGCAATTCTTTCATCAACAGAGAAGGTTTGGACAAAGAAAACTTGTGTTAACCTGTCTTCTCCCTCTTGGTATCGACTTGTATGTCCATGCCATTCCATAGCATCATACACGATACATCTATTATACACGTTTTTAATCTCTACGCTAGTTTTAAACTGTGCATTGTGTGCTTCATATGACTGATTCTCTTCAAACTCATCTGGTACTAATTTATAAAGAGAGGTACCACTCCCATCATCAGGGTTAGGATTAAGGTATACCACGCCAGCACAGAAACAACCAGTGTCATTATGAATTAAACCTCTATCAAATGGACTACCTTTATCTATAGGTGGTATCTTTTGAAACTGAGTGAGAATTGTGCCAGTAAATCCAGTAGTAACATCCGTCATGAGGGATAGAAACTTCAGACTCATCTGCTCAAACATTCCTTGGTCTAGTTCATTAAGAGGTTTAGTCCTAGATCCAGGGTAATGACCCTTAACATCGTAGTCTAAACTCAATGCATACTCCCTAATCTTATCAGGGTCTTTATAGAAATTGTCAAACATTATGAGTGGTACATTCATGACACCACCCTTAACCCCACACTCTTGTGTTAGATTATCATGTCCCATATAATGCTTCCAAAGGAGTGCGATTAATATCGTAGTTACATACAAGTAACTCCTTCTTCATTTTATTATCTGGCCTATGCTTCATACCATAGGTAATTTTAAATTCTTCTTGATGGAAGTTACTATACGCTTCCTTTAAGGTATCAGAGTTATTGTAAGTTACAAACCAATCATGTTTGCAATCCTCACATGCCTTAACAAACTCCTCATGGTTGAATGACTTATGCAATTCAGCATTACTACCATAGAGATACACACCAATCTGATATGGTGGGTCTAGGTAGATGAATGTGCCATCACCAGGAGCACTCATCACCTCAGAGTAATCAAGGTTAGTAATCTTCCAGTCTTGAATCAGACTAGAGATAAACTTAAGACCTGATGCTCCACGAGTAGTAAAATTCTGACGTGATGCAGTAGCACTGAAGGAACTATTCTCTGTCAGTCCAGAGTAACTACACTTATTCAGAATCCAGAAGAGACATGCTCTCTCAAAATCATCTTCCTCTGTCTTAATATTCTCCTTAGATGCCTTAAACAACTCCTTGGCCTTATCCTCTGAGCTATGGTCTATCTTATACTCACGCAATGCGTCACTCAGTTCATCACCTCTCTTCTGTAGTTGCACCCAGAAGTTATAGAGGTAAGTATACTTGTCATTAATCCACACAGGTACATCAGGATACTTCTGAGTGAATAGAAGTGCTACCGAAGCACCACCCACGAATGGTTCACGATACTCTTTAATATCATTAGGGAAACGTGGAATAAAATCTTTTGCTACCCTTGATTTTCCACCAGGATAACGGAGTGGTGTCTTCAAATACTTCATAATACTTCTAAGTTAAGTTGTGGCATGCCATGTGGACCTTGATTAATCTTTCCAGAAGGAAATGCATTGAAACTAATAGTCCATCTATCAAAATCCTCTAGTTGTCTACCAGAGAAATGTTTCAACCAACTGGGAAACAATATAAGTTTACCAGGATTGGCTTCATACTTTTCATTGATGCCTAGATTCCATCCATCCATCTTCATCTTATCATTTTCCCAGATATCCATAGTGTTGTATGTCCTAGGAATACATGGGTCATCAAAGATTGTAGGAGCACCATCAGTAATGTAGTATACAGCACTGAGATATGCCATAGGATGACGATGTAATGGATGTCCCCATCCAGTTCGTGCAGGTGCGTGATTGAACCATGATAGACTAATGTCTAACTTTTCGCAATCAAGTTTAAACTTCTCGACATATTGGTCGAGACAGTCCTCAAAGAATAACATGATGCGGTCTACACAATCATGCATCCTTTCTTTGTGTAGTGTAGGTTTGGATGTGATAACACCCTCAGGAAAATTATCCTGACCAGCAGGGAATAACTTAGCCCACTCAATAAACTCCTTTACCCACTCAGGAGAGTGACCGATGTCGGTATACTCCATGATTTTAACAGGGAAATAATGTAGTTCTTTCTCTTCAATCATTTTTAGTAATCCACCGAGGTAAGTAAAATATCAACCAGGCGAGTGTCCAGAAGGTTGCTAATACCATTATATGTAAAACTCTATGAGAGTTGACTATTAGTCCACAAGTTACTAATGATATCCATAACCAATCTAAGGTGCCATGCAGTCTCCACCACAACTTATCACCTAACTTCTTCATCACCTTATCTCTAAGTCTAGCAAAGAATGGTGATACATGTCGCATCATCACAAATCCCTCATTAAAAAACATGAGGGTGAATCCAATCCAAAAAATCATTTTTTATAATCCTTCAAGGGTAATGGACCTAAGATGTCCCAACCACGTACCTTTGGTATGTTAACCATAGGTCGTTGCCAACCACCCATATTAACATCACCTTGTGGGAATGTATTAAATGCAATAGAAAATCTATCAACAGGATCTACATTCTCTATACTAGCATGGACTAACCAACTAGGAAAAATAATAAGTCCTCCAGGTCCTCCATGATAGAAGAATCTACAATCGGATCCAGGTCCTCCGTCAAGATGTAATGATGACCACTCTCTCTTATCCACAGGGTCTAAGAAAATAGTAGGAGCACCTTCAGTCATGTAGTAGATACCACTAAGGTAAGACATTGGGTGTCTGTGAGCGTCATGATGGTGACCTGAACCACCTCTTGACTGATTACACCACGCTTTATTAACTATTATTCTATCACAACACCAGCCATTGTCAAAGTGTAGTGTGTCCACACACTGTTGAAACCAACGCATGATGTCTCTAAACTCAGGTAGTGTTTGAATATCATCAGTAGTACCAACACCACCACGTCCATTTGCATCGAGATTATAATTCCTATAATCTACATTCTGTGCTGCCTCCAGAGTCTTATTATTCAACTCAGGTTCTGCCTTAAAGGAGAAGCATCTGATAGGAAATAAATTCTCAGTAGTATACTTCTGTCTCATAATACATCTATATTCGCAATGCCTTGATTAATCTTTCCATATGGAAGAGCATTAAAGCTTATACTATATCTATCTATATCGGCCACACATGTGTCGTGAACCAACCATGAAGGGAAGATGATAAGTTTACCCTTCTTTGCATCCGATTGATAGACTTGAGGTCCATTGTCATCTACTGCACCATCAGGTGCGATGATAGGTAGGGTATGTATATCCCACTGACCTAATGCCCTCTGCATAAGAGGGTCATAAAATACTGTAGGAGCACCACCTGTAAGATAATATACTGCTGACCAATATGAATTAGCATGTCTGTGTGCTTCTTGTTGAGTACCAGGTCTATAATGGTTAGCCCACATAGATGTTATCTTAAACCCACCACAGTCATAATTTTTCTGCTTATGTAAATCATTTAGACACTCACTAAACCACCGTGTCAATGAATCAAACATAGGCATCTTATGCAGGTCAGGTCCTGCATTACGTACACCTGACCCTCTTTCTTTCCAAACCAACTGATTACATGTATGCACCCAATCATGCAACCATGAATCATTCCATTCATATATTTCTATAGGATATATCTTTCTAACTTTCATATTTATTTTTCCACTCAGCATACATGCGTCCATAGACCATGCCTTCATGGGATTTCAATGGAGATCCTTCTAGGATCTCCCTCTCACGTTTGTTGATGACATTGAATGCATCAGAGAGGTAATCATTCTCCCAATTTTCAATCATTTCTTTACTCGGGTTCATTTGAATTCACACCTCATCATTAACTCTGTCATGAATGCAACCATATTAATCTCTTGGTCAACTACAAATGCAGATTTGTATTGATACTCAGATATAATAATGACTGCTTCGGGAATAGACCCTGCGTTAAGATAGTTATAAAGATTATCATACAACTTACGCATGATAACTTTAGGTTCGTTATCCATATTCTGAGCAACCCACTTCTTCATGTTGGTAAACTCTTTCTTCCTAAGATAACCTACTACCTTTTCAATACTAAAATCATTTGATGACCCTAGAATACCTGCATCAATCTTACCAGTTGCAGCATACCTTTGTAACTCATTAAGAGTCCTTCTAAAGTCTGGGAAGTGCTTCATTACAACTTCGGCCACAACCTTATCCTCGTAGGAAATCATTTCCATCTCAAGGATAACCTTAACTGCTTTAAAGAATTGCTCCGCTAGTGCTTTCTTCTCTGCTCCTTTGACCGAAAAATCGACCACTGAGCACCTACTATGGAGGGGTTCTATGACCTTATTTTTATAATTACACGTGAATATGAACCTGCAATTCTTCTGGAATTCCTCGATGGATGCTCTAAGTAATAGTTGTACGTCGGGGGTGGTATTATCTGCTTCATCAATAATGATAACCTTGTGACGAGCCCCAGATGTAAGAGAAACAGTACTAGCAAAGGTCTTTGCCTGATTGCGTACAGTGTCCAGGAATCTACCTTCATCAGACCCATTAATGACATAGAAATCTGCTCCTAATTCTTTACATAATGCTTTAGCAATCGTAGTTTTACCTACACCTGCCGACCCTGACAGTAAAAGATTAGGACATTCACCTTGGTCAATGAATCCTTGAAACAATTTCTTCGTATGCTCAGGGAGAATGCACTCCGCTACTGTCTGTGGTCGATACTTTTCTACCCAGAGAAACAGTTTATCCATAATCAGTGTTAATAATAATGCGGTTGGGATGTTCCTTAGGTGAGTGCCCTGTATGTAGGTGACTACCTTGGAATACTAGGAGTCTGTTTGCTTTAGGTTTAATCCTTGCCATCTCAGTAAGAGTTACTAACCCTTGTTGGTCACCTTGCTCATTGAAGAGAATAGTATCACCATCAGAGTCATTAACATAATAGATAGATGCCATGTGTGGGTGCTCAAAGTCTACATGTGGATGATGGACAATCCCATTAGGATTATACATGGTCATGTCTGCTCTGCATCTAATACGTGCATTACTGCACCCAATTAAATCTTGAATCTGGAATACCAGTGGCATGATTAAAGAGGTAGCAGGATTGGGTTGAATTTGTACATCATCCCTAATAAAATTATGACTAAATCCTTGCTTACCTAACTCAGGATCTGCCAGAGCTCCTCTGCTGATATCCGCTTGATAAAACCACTCCATCTCATTACCACCAAGATAGTTTAAGAGTTCTCGGTGGTAACTAGGAGTTAGAAAATCGTCCTTAAGGCTCCAAGGCAATGTAGTAAGAGAGGTCATTATGAGTCAATGAAATAAACGCTGCAATATTCTTCTTACTTATTGTAACATGGTAACTACCATCACTTAGTTTCAAGTTTTCAACTTTGAAACAATAGCAGAAGTTACGACGCTCATCATTCATCTCCGAAGGTCTTTCAAACGTGACTTTCTTCAGTGGTAGTGAGAAGACATTAGAAGTATCATTCTTCTTGTCCTTAACACATACACTATACTCACCTTCAAATCCATAGACACACAAATCTTCTACCCCATACACCTTCGCTGCTTGCAACAGTTGTTGAATGTCCTGTTGAGGAAGGTCAAAGTGAAGTTCCTTATCAGGAAGGTCACCATTAAAATCTGGTGGAGTTACAATGATCTCAGGGTCACTGTAATAGAATACTGTCTTACCCTTAGTCTCCTCATCAAAGATGATTACCCTCTTATCATCAGGGAAATTAAGGACTGGTTCCTTAAACAGAGACAATGCTCCAAGGAACAAAGGTAAATCATAGATTGCCATCTGCTCAGGAATAAATTCTTGAATAGATGTCATCGCAATAATATTCTTGTTAACTGAAATAGTCTCAAGAAGTTTACCTTGGGGGATAAGGACAGACTTATTGATTGTGCTGAAGTTACGCAGCAAATCAACAGTCTTCTTACTCAATTTTACTGTTCTAAAATTCTGTAGTTGTGTCATTCGTAATCAATCAAAGACGGAGGGGTGCCAATTTGGACTGGTTTGTCATCAGGGTACGACGTACCTGAGAAATAATATAATAGTATAGCATAGTGAATGATTTTTAGCACATCACTCTTATGCTGACTCTTCTTTTTGTACCGAGATGCATACTTAATGATATTGGACTGACAGAATTGCTCTGCTGTCCCGATTGATTCAAGGAGATCCAAAGTTTGAATCCCCTTTTCATCATTAGAGTAATGACTTCGATATGTCTGAGAGATATAATCTGATACGACTTTAATCGTATCATCTTCTCTGTATTTCATGATATCACGTGGCTAGAATGTTGTCAAGGTTTTCGATGTCTACCTCATTGTCTATCTTATCATACAACTCAAGGAATGACTGCTTTGTCTCGTCATCAAAACGATTCAAGCACACCTTGATTGCCTTAACTCTATCTTTAAAGATAGCAAAGGCACGGATGATATGCACAAGACGACGTGTAGAGATAACTTCATCCACTCCACCCTCATTAAAGGTCTTACGGATGATGTCTGCCCATGATGTCAAGTTAGAAATGTACTTTTCATCACAGCAATTCAACTCTTTACAGTAGTTGTTGAGCATTCTTGTCTCTGTCTTAGGAGATGCATACTCTTGCTCGAAAGTTATGGGGAATCTTTCAAGGAAGGCTTCATTGAGCACGTTAGTTCCAATAAATCTTCCGTCGTCTGAACCCTTACCTTTAGTATTTGCGGTTGCGATGACGGTAAATCCGTCTCTTGGCTTAACGAATCTTCCAACCTTTTTAAGAAAAACTCCATTTCCTTCAAGGATACTCTGAAGGCAGAGAATTTTGTTAGAGGCAAGGTCGATCTCGTCAAGGAGCAAGACTGAACCTCGCTCAAGGGCTTCGATGACTGGGCCGTTATGCCAGACGGTGTTGCCATCAACAAGACGGAAACCACCAATAAGATCGTCTTCATCAGTCTCCACTGTAATGTTTACACGAATTAAATCCCTCTTTGTTTGAGCACATGCTTGCTCCACAGAGAAGGTCTTTCCGTTACCAGACAATCCAGTAACAAAAATAGGATAGAAGATTTTACTATTAATAATCTTCTTCAAGTCATTGAAGTTTCCGAATGGTACGTAGTTTGGATCTTTCTCTGGTACCAAATTCTTAACCTCAGGTGATACAAGGGTCACTGTCTGCTCAAGTTGCTGACGTGCTTCTTCTACTGTCAAATTCCAGACTCCTCGCTTCACCTTATATTGTAGCAAATATTTTGTTACCGTTTGGTATGCAAGACCGAAATGGTCACAGGCTTTTAGTAGTTGCTCGGTCTTAACATCAGTACCGAACTCACCTACTAGATAATCTCTCAAGTCTTCTGGGGTGACTGATACTTTAACTGGCATTGAATCGTTTAATTTGTTTATACTATTATTATACACAGGTTTAGACTAAAGTGGTGGACAACCAGGACGGTTTGTTATCTGGCACACGCTTGTAATTATCGTGAACCCATGGCTTACTTGCAACATATAATCTATATGCTTCAACAGTACTACATTTAAGAGTCTGAAACTCTAAAGGCATTGCCCTAACGAATGGACTATGTTTCTCTGGACAACCTGCTTCCATCTGTATAAGACCTGCTATCCTAATACTTGTTTCACATGCGTGTTTCTTACCATACCGAGACTCATACTCATTACATAACGAGATACCATGCTGTAACAACCATTGAAAGTTATGGTCATTCTTTGCTGCCCATTTGGTACATGGGTGATTACGGAAGGCACCCTTCTCTGTCTTATAAGGAGTGCCATCCTTCTTCAATACAGGTCCTTTATTCCAATACCACTTAGAAAAGACCAACGCAATCATTTGCGTGGTCTCTAATGGCATCTTAACAATGTGTTTGTCTGGTAGAGAGAATGCTGCTAGTGCAGGATCCTCATCTACAGCAAAGATATTCATGCAATTTGTGTGATAAAGGAAGAAAGAATCTTCTTGTTGTTTGCTTTTGCTTTTAGGGATTTCTTAAATGCATTTTTAATCTGTCCCTTAGTTGCATCTTCATCAACTTCAAACTCAACGTCAGTATTTAGAATCTTATGGGAGAAAAAGTAAATCTCTTGATACCCTAATATACTAACACCAACAGTTTTGTTTTTAGTCCACTCCTTATACTTCTTAACATACTCACTACGCTCAAGTTCTCTACCCAAGTAGTTGGTAACCTCACGTGGATTAGCAATACGGAAACCTAAGAAGTTACAGTGAGGAAACTTACCCTTCATATACATGAGAAGTTGCTTAGTAATATCCCTATCGTCACCATTACCATTACCATAGACTCTACCTTTCTTACGATCTCTCAACTGAGTTGAGTAACCGATAGATGCACGATGTACCATTTCCTCCTCTTCACCAGTAGCGTAGTTCTTTTGAATGGATTTTCTCCACATATTAGACCACTGTGCTTCACCATCAGATAGGATACTTACATGGCACTTCTCAAGATTATATTCCTGTTGGAATTTTGGAATGATAGTCTGGAAACATGCAATTGCTTCATTCAATGGAGTGCCACCGAGTGACATATGCTGAGGAATTCTGTCAGGAATATCAGGCCACTTCTCTAGGAGTCCATCTTGCATCTGTCTACGGAATAGTTTGAAACTTTGACCGTAACGACTGTCGATTGACATACAAACTCTCCAGATATCCTTAGCATAAGTATCAAAATCTTGGTTGTTAAGTTTACTACTCAAGAAGTTAAGGAGATGGAAGTGTTGGTCTATATGTAATGTATTTGGACGACCTTCATAGTTTTCCGTGTAACCTTCAGACCAGTGACCATCATTTACGAATGCATATACCTCGAAAGGAATCTGTGTTTTCCTACAGAAGAAGCATAGTGCTAGTAGTTGCTTGTATGTGTCAAGGATACACTCAGACATACTACCTGACCAGTCTAGTAGGAATAGAAGACCATGATTCTTACCATCAGGAATGGTAGTAACCTTCTTAAAGATGTCATTATTCCATTTATATGTGTGAAGTTTCTGTGTGTCAAGGATACCAGTCCTAGAAACAGATGCACGTGCATATGCAGCAGCAGACTTCTTCATTTCAAACTCTTTAGTGAGGTAGTTTACTTCACGATTAGAGTCACGTTTGAATTTGTTAAACTCACCGTCCACATATGAGAAGTCATTACATGTGTGGTAGTAGTGACTAGGGTTAGTGAATTGCTCTGACTGATAGAATTTTTCAGTCTCTTCATGAATCCTCTGAGGACTAACAACTACTTGATTGATATCAATGTTATCAATCTCCATGTAAACTGGTTGGTATCCAGAATTATTTTGCTGCATCATATCTTTTAGTGCAGACTCAAGATTCTGAGCAGTCAATGATTCACTTGACTCACCACCTTGTCTCTGTTGAGTCTCCTCGTTTTCTTGCTCGTAAGAAGGAGTCTCTAGGTCAGCAGCTTCTTGATTAGGACGTTGCTGAGGTGTTGCAGGTTGGTCTGCATCATCAGACTCTTCCTCACCTTCCTGACCTTCCTTACCACCAACCAAATCGTTGAGTGAGAAGTCTTCTGTATCACCTGATTCAGCAGTGCCTAGAGATTCTTGCTCTTTCTGCTGCTCATTTTCATATTCATATATTGCTAGTGCTGCCTTCAATGCTTCCTCAAAGGTCTCAGCAGCACCTGTAAGGTCTCTGAGGGGTATCTCAGAGTCATCGAAGGGGATAAGTGCATATGCACCAATTTTAAAGTAAAGATTGATTCTATCAATCAACTTGAGGGTATTAGTATCCTCATCTCTGATACCAAAGAAATCTTTTTGGTCTAGTTGTTGATAACCTTGATAGAAATCCTTCTGAAGACCAGGAAACTTCCTCTTCATTAGTTTTTCGATACGTGCGTCTTCAGTTACGTTAATGTATGACTTGGGAAGGGATTTTGCTACATCAGTCCAGTCCTCAGTGGGTGTAAACAGTGCATGCCCGACCTCATGTCCAACCAACATGTTGTATACACGGTCTGAGCAGTCCCACAATGGTAATGTTAGTACTCTTGTGTCAACATTGAATGATGCAGTCTCGCAATCCCTATGTTCGACGAGGAGGTTTTCTGTTGCAAGCAACTTTGCTAGTGCTCCCTTGACCTCGTTATATTGAAAGCGATTTGTCATGTAATCTCGTGTGTATATTAATAGTATAATAGGAAACCCTCCGCTTGGGAGGGTTTAGTAGACACTTCTTCAAGTGTCTTCGCCTCTCTCGTGCAGACCGTAGTGCCTGCGGCTTGAGATGACGTTTAGCATCCTTCTTACTATGATGCTGCCAGTTTGGAAAAATCATTGACCTTCTCAAAACGTAGGGTTTTCTCAAATTTATCAAGAAGTAGCTCACCTTTGTGAGAAATGACAAATAAATTAACATTCTTACCCAGACTCTTAAGAATCTTGAGTAATTCATCAGTACTAGCGTCATCTAGGGATGAATCAAAGACCTCATCCAGTATAAGAAGGTTAGTAGCAGAAGAATTCTTGAGTCTTGCTATCTCTCTCCATGTAAAGAGGAGTGCTAGGTCAATTTTCTGCTTCTCTCCCTCTGAGAAGGACGCATAAGAGAATTCATCACGAAATCTACTCTTAATAACCTCATTAAACTCCTCATCAAGGGTGAAATTGATGTAGAAGTCCATCGACTGTAGATATTTATTGATTAATTGGTTAATTATAGGGATAAACTTAGATATAATCTTAGATTTAATGCCACTGTCCTTTAATAGTGACCCAACTACCTGTAAATCACCGTAATCTTCATTAACTTTAGCACATCTCTCCTCTGTATCCCCTAAAAGATTCTTAAATTCAAGTAACTGTAACTTTTCACTGTCAATATCAGGTGTATCTTCTTCAACTTGCTTAGTGAGTCTCTTCATTTCCTTCTTTAGACTCTTATTTTCGTGTGTGATACCGTTTATTTCCTCTACTACACCTTTAAATTCTTCTATAGTTGTATTAGCACGGTTAAGTGCGTCTGTAATAGTTGCTAGACCATTCTTAAACCTCTCTTGTCTACCAGTAGCACCATCAATTAACTCACTCTTGTCCATTAACACCTGATTACAAGTAGGACAGTTATCATTCTCCCAATAGAATTTTAAATCTTTCTCTGCTTTGTCTAGGTTATGCTTAATCTTGACACGCATATCCTTCATCTCATCATATCTGAATTGAATCTCTTGCATACCTACAAGTTTATCAGTCAATCTAGTATGCTGTGCCTCATTACCTGACATCGTTTTCTTGATGTCAGACATTCGATTCCATGCTACTTGCTTATTCTCTGAGTTAATCTTCTCCATACTAAGGATAGACTTCTCTTGCATCTCTACCTGTTGTCCTGCAAGTTTCAACTCATGCTCACAGTCTTTAATAATATCTCTTGCTCCTTTAACTCTGTCTTTCAACAGGTTATTCATTCTTGAGAAGACCTGGATGTCGAGTAAATCTTCGATAACTTCTCTACGGACAGGTGCGTTGAGTTGCATGAAGGGGACAAATGTGGATGAACCAAGGATGACAACCTGTGTGAATGACTTGAAGTTGAGTTTGAGTATGTTTGTTTCAAGGTACTTCTGGTAGTCTTTTGTTGCAGCATCTTGGTCAAGTAATGTACCGTTTCTATAAATTTCAAATACATTTGGTTTTCTACCTCGGATAATCTTATAGTATGTACTCCCAATAGTAAATTCAATCTCCACTATAGTGTCACGTTCATTAATACTGTTAACTAACTGTGACTTTGTGATTTTACGAAAGGGTCTATCGAACAAAACAAAGCACAGGGCATCCAACATCGTGGACTTACCTGCACCATTAGCACCCACTACAAGATGGGATGAAGACTCGGTAATATTTACTTGTGTAAATGTGTTGCCAGTGGCAAGGAAATTCTTCCAACGAATCTTTTCAAAAGTGATCATTCTTAGTTTGTGGCGGTACTACAACTTCATCAGGTGAGATGATTGTAAAGGCATACCCATGCAATTTACAATTCTCTTTTACTTGGTCTTCTTCAACCTCAGTTACATCAAGTAGTCGAGGGTAATCAATGGCCTTCAACATATCATAATAACGTGTAGCATCGTCTTTGTCAAGGAATATCTGAACAACACGCTCCACAGTCTTATCATCTCTGACAGCATATACTCCATTAGTTTTATTATCTGTCAGGATAAACATCATACCTCTTGTGCTTCCATGTATAACGACTTGAGTATTCCAAATATCTTATCTTTATTATCAAATTCTGCTACACATGATTCAAGTATGGTTAGTGTATCTTCTACCTCAGCATCCCAACCAGTATCATCTGCCAAATCATATGACATGTCCTCAATAATTTTAAGGTCTGCTAAGTCTACTGCTTGTAATCTTCTGCATACTTGGTCAAATTTAACTTGATCCTCTTTCTGTTCTACAATAAGTTTAACATAAGTACCCTCCAACTTCTTAAGCATGTGTGGAGTTAATTTAATATCGTCTTTATAATAGATTTTCTGGAAAGTATCGTATGGATTCCTATAAAATTTTAACTTTTGTGTAGAAGTATTTAGGATGTGGAATCCTCGGTCACTACCAAAGTCATTCCAGTACAACTGACATGGATTACCTAGGTAAGTAACGTTTCCTTTCTGACTTTTACAGTGGAAATGTCCTGAGCATACCATATCAAACTTAGAAAAATCAGAAGCATCATCACCATGTGTCATAGTGACACCAGGAATAGGATTAAATCCTTTTAATTCCAGATGACCCATACAATACTTGGCATCTGTATCTGCAATTGCTTCAAATGTTGCTTCCCTATTCTCATCACAAATCCAAGGGACAAGCATCATCTTCTCGCCACCTATAAGCCTCTCACCTGGACAATAAATGATCTCAATATTATCAAACTCCCCAAGAAGAAGCTCAGGGGAATTAACACGGAGAGTATTCTTGAAATAGATGTCATGGTTACCTAGTAGAATAGTCTGTTTAATTCCTCTATCTTGTAGAGGTCTAAACCACATCTCCTTTGCTGCTTCAAGAGAGTGGAAGTTAACACCCTTCCTTCTATCAAAGGTGTCTCCAAGATTTAGTATCTCAGTAATACCTTCTTTATCAATGGTAGGTAGTACCTTCTCTGTATAAAATTTTCTATATCTCTCAACGTAATGTTGATTATCGTTACGGACTCCAAAGTGTTGGTCCGTAATTATGAGGACATTACTCATCAGTTCCTCATACTTGTTTCAATACGTCCTTTGATGCTGTTCATTTCAGCATGGTCATCATTGGTATCGCTATGGAACACTTGATCATATCCTGACTTCTCAATTATCTTATCACGTATATCCATCTGTCTCTTCTCTTTCGCTATCCTTCTTAAGAAAGCGTAATAAATTATCTGTGTGAAGTATGCGAATGGATTCTTGCTCTTCTCTGGATTAAAATTATCAATATACTGAACACAATTCTCGACACCATCGGATATCATATCCTCCTTAAACATATAGTTAATAAAGTTAGGTCTATATGATAAGTGTGTTGCTATCTTTAAGAAACACTCTGCCAAGTAGTGTGTTATCCTTGGTTTTGGTTTGTCTAAACGTTTAGCTTCTTCTACATCTTGACGATACTTAGTTATCTCTGCGAGAAACTTTTTATTATCAACGTAGTGTTGTTTTCTTTTAGGTGACATTTTTCTCACAGTTATCCTTTTCGCATATTTTATATTATAAGATATATTAAGTCGCTCGTCAACCCGAAGACATTTTCCAGATGTCTTCCAACTTCTTTCTAGCGTCTGATACCTTACCAACTAGACCCATATTCTTATTAACATCTACTGCATTATCATTCTTTTCCCCACCACATTCCTTACGCAACCACATCTTGTACATAAGTATGGACTCCATAGACATAGGAGCAACAGTGAGTATATCTTTCTCTTCAATTATATAAAAATCCTCACTAGACCACATCATCCACTTAATAAATCCAACTGCCATACCCATCTGTCCATCCTTCTCAACAGAATGTTGCTGTGCAACAGCAGGATCTGAAACATATAGGAGAGTAACACCTGGTTCATTATCTTCTTCGGTTGCAATCATTGAACCGATGATTGTTTCTCCAGAGATGAGTTTACATACTCCGTAGAATTCTTGTTCGTGTTTGATGTAATTGATACTCATTTAAGATTTACCTTAATTACTTCATAGTCAAAACCTTCTTCATCATAGATTTTCATTCTCTCAACTAAGTGTCTGAAAGTATAATTATATGATGAACCTCTATGACAGTCATCAGCAATATCATATAGGACAGCTTGAGATTTATTCTCACCCTTCCTTAATACCCTACCGATAGACTGTAGATTCCTCACCCTAGACTTACTAGGTGATGCGAAGATTACATTATGTAGATTACGGATGTTGATACCAGTTGAGAAGGTTCCGTATGATGCCAATATTATAGCATCCTTTTGAGTTTCGCAAATCTTACGAGCCTCTTCCCTTTCTACTGCATCTACTCCTCCGTGTATAAAGAAAATCTTACGATTCTCCTCTACTCTATTATTTATGATCTCCCATAAGGGATCACCATGCTTTTCTATGTAATTAAATAAGACTAAAGTGTTACCTTCTAGGTCTAGTGCCAACTTAGCAATGAAGTTGCTACGTCTGGTGTGTGAGCAGATGTAATCCATCTCCTGTTGATAAGAATCAAAAGGAACATACCCATGCTTGAGTAGTAGTACCCGCACCTTAAGGTCTGACAGTTGTCCTTTCTCCATCAAGTCAATGGTTTTAGTTACCCTATCAACCCTACCAAACAATCCTTCTAGGACAAGTTGGTGACTCTCAAGACCATCTAAGGTACCAGTTAGACCGACCTTATACTTCGCATCACGACACTTCGTAAGGATGCTCGTGAGTGATTTAGCTTTATACAGATGTGCTTCATCCCCGATAATGACATCAAAACGTTCAAAGAACTTACTGGGTTCCTTGTAAATGCTCTGCCAAGTTGATATAATGACTGGATTACTGACATATTTTTCTGTACCTCCTTTAATCTTATGAACAATATCCTCGACATACCAACCATACTCTATAAAATCCTTATACAACTGTTCTACAAGAGAGACAGTAGGAACAATGATTAGTACCTCCCTATTAAATTGAAGGTGCCAACGTACCAAGGTATAGATTATGAGTGATTTTCCAGATCCTGTGGGCGATAGTAGTAGTTTGCGATGAAATTTAATTGCTTGGTAAAGTCCTCGCAATTGGTAATCACGTATCCTGAATGGTAATTGAAGAGCACGAACAAAAGTCGCAACGCTTTCAGGTGTAACATTGTCATTTACCTCATTAGGGTGTCCATATACTTCATCAGTCTCTACATTATAATGGTACCCTTTATCTTCTAGGTAGTGAAGTAGATACTCATAGAGACCAACGTAGATTTCACCAGTGCCAGGAGAGTATAGACGAATCTTACCGTCCCAATACCTACGTTTGACTGCTGGCATATACTTTGCACCAGGAACTTCAAAGCAGAAGTGCTCAGACAATTCTTTATGAAGGTGAGCTTCCGCTTCTACCTTCAAAAAGACTTCATTCTTTTTTATTATAGTAGTCACCTGATGCCATAATACTTTACAATTTCGATAGTGTTCTTGATAGCAAATCCACGTGAGTCAATCTGCTTAAGAATCCTATCAATACAATTTATACAAGTTTCTAAGTAATCTTTTTTCTGTTTCACCTTGGCCACTTCAGGGTCGCTGTCTATGAACATGTCAAGGTCACCTTTTAGTACCTTAAGGTCAAAAGGTTTCTCTGCGTAGACAGATGCAGGTGCTTTACCGTTGTAATATAACCACTTCTCTTTATATGTCTTACTGTATTTAACCTCAGCATCAGAGAGCATGAGTTTAAACTCATTATATAATTGCAAATATTTTGCATGGAGTCGGGGTGTTTCCATACTATCGTTGGCAAGCAACTCAGGTAACTCCCTGTGGTCAAAGAATGCCTCAGAATCTTTTGCCCACAACTCCTCAATTTTTTCCAAATTCATGATACTTTGTTTCCATAACAACTTGCTTCAGTTGAATCAGGATTATCTCTTAAGTAATCAGTATACCTAAAACCTGACCCTTCTGGGTAAATGTATTTACCATTCTCATCAAAGTTGGGACCAGTTTTCTTTGCCCCATATACAGGGTAAGGTCTCTTCCCTGCCCTCATCTCTCTACCTTTTCTCTTTCTCAATTCATTACCAGTCTCATGGTCTTCAGGCATGGTAGGCCAAGAGGATCCTAATATCCTTTTGATGTCCTCCTTAGTATAACCACTCATGATAATTTAGTAACTTTCTCGCTAGTATCTGCTGTCCTTACTTCGTATCCAGTATATTTAAAGGATACTTGACCCATTGCATACTCTGTGCCATCAACTGAAGCATTAAACTCCAGTGCTGAGATAGACATGGGATACAAATCCTTAAACACTACCTCAAAGTTTGCTTTGAAGTTACTATTAAGGACTATTAGAGTAGCATCACCATACTTATCTTGGTCTGGCATATTAAGTACGGTCTTCATCCTCTCATTATAGCGTACTCTGTCTGCATATCCATCGGGTGTACCTAAACCACGTATCCAGTTATGGATAATCATAAAGTTTTCTAGGTCTTCATCGATTAAGAATGATATATTTAAAGGGTCATACTCAATAAAACCTTCCATTGGCAGTGCCCTAAATGGTGTAGGTTGCTGCTGAATGTTTAAATTCATTGAAGGAATATTAGCAGCCTGACAGAAGTAACTCACCTTTGGAAATTTTGCCAATGTGAATTTGAAACCTATCGGTGACAGGAAATTCCTATTCTCTATTTGTTTATTCCAAGTGGTCATTAGTTCACGCAGGTCTCCTACCTATTTAGTATTGCTGGGACATCTCCGTCACCATCATCTTCTTCATCATCATCATCCCAAGGATCATTTAACTCATTAATCCTATTCTGTAGTGAAGCATGAAGAGGGTCTTTAGCTACAGGTTTATTAAAACTTACTATAAGTAACTCATCTCCTGGTTTGACATCTACTAACTCAGGATGTACTGGTCTAGTTATTTGTTTACTACTAACAGATGGTTTAGTAGGAGCAGGTTTATCACCCTTCCAATTATAAACCATCACAAAATACCTTACAGTACTAACTGTAAGAAATAACATCGCTGCTAATAGTAACCATGCTGTCATCCTACTGTTACTTCTATTGATTCGTCATCCATTTCCCACTCCTCAACCAAAGTCATACCTTTCTGCTCAATGGTTTCATGTAAGACTTCCCTAGCATGTTGTTGTGAGACAGATGACTGGTATATAGCAGTACCTGTTTCGTCTTCAATTATCCCACTGGGATATACAATTAATTTCATGGTGATTTATAATCGCTAAACTTTAATTTCATTACTGGATCCTCTTCAAAAAGAATATCGCCACCTTCCTTTTGGACTTTGGCAAGTTCCTTCTCGTCAGTCTCCCACAATTCTTCTATCTCTTTCATTAGGGGTACAGAATAAAATATTATTTATGTAAGACATAGCCCAATCCTTATCGAACCATGCAGACAAAGTAGCAATGGTTTTCTGATTCTTTCTCTGTTGGTTACTGTAATGTATCTGGTCATCTAATGCAATCATTGCATCAATCCAATCTGTCTTCTCTGCCTTATCAATAGCATCACGATAGATCTCAAGATACTCACGTAGTACCAAATAGAAATCAATACACTCCTTCTCTGTCCTAAGACGTTGAAACTTCATATAATCAGAGAAGATATCACCCCACTCTGGTCTCAACTGTGGTTCTTTAAACCTATACTTATTACTTGCTTTAGCAATGTTTGGATATACCCACTCCGTACCTCTAACAGGTGACACATCAACGATAGTAATCTTTCTATACTTACTAGCAATAACATCACATCCAAATATAGGTAGGTTATATTCAAAGTCAGGGAAGAATACACAGTGTAGTACATCTAATCCCTTTACATAGCAAGTCTCCAGATGAATCTTCCTGAGACCTGGTGCTTTCCACATCTCATTCTTAATCCAAAAGTCCTCACCCTTTTCAATTAATTCAAATTCACAGTCGATTTTCTCATACCCTGTAATGCTCTCAGCAACGGTACGAATCAACCTCGCAATGTCATCTACCACTTTATCCCTGCCAAATCATATCAGGCATTTGTGATGCCTGTCTTCCAATTGTAATATTTAGTATAGCATAACCAAGAAACCATAGCACATTTACTATGAGTGCCTGTCTCCAAAAGAATTTTCTTAGTCTCCTAGTGCCCATAATCAATCCTTGGTATCTTCCCTCATCTATCCTCATAACTATCTGCTCTGCTGCTACAGCAAATAGAGTAGCAAAGATAGTTGGATAGAATAAAAAATCCAAGAATGACATGAGAATAATTAATGCTTGCATTTATATCCTCGGTATATATCCTTTATACTTCTCAACCTGTGGTATAACTTCCATCTTTACCTTCTCCACAATCTGATCGATGATATTAACATCAAGACCTGCGAATGGTGGAATGATACCAAGTATACGAAGTAATCCATCTACAAATAATGCTAGACATGTGAACCCCAGAATCATGCTGATGATAGTAGCATCTCTGTTATGCTTACGCATGGACTCTTCATCAATAGCACGTGCTTCTGCGACAGCAGCTGCAATCATTGCATCAACTTCTGCTTTAGTATAACATAGTGATTTAATTGTTTCTTCTGTCATGTTCCATATTATAGCACTACATCCAATATTCGTCTAGTACGTCTAGTGCTTTATTTAGATAATTGTCGGCACCTATACATTCCCACTTACCTTTCTCACCTATCTCACACTTATAGTGTAACTCTCTCTTAAGTTGCATGAGTTTAGAAGTCATCTCAACTTTAGTCAGCCTACCGTTCATGGCTATACCTATTCTGCACTAATATTTAGATATGATAGCATAAAAAAAGAGACCCCGAAGGGTCTCTCTGTGTTGAATTCGATATGAATTACATTAGGTTTGTTACCTTAACACGTCTATAGTAGCGGTTAGCATTAGCTGTCAGAGCACCTACACCTTGTGTAAGACCTTCAGCAAATGGGTTAGCAACCATTCCGTAACGAGTCTTAAACCCGATTTTTGGTTGGAATGTGTCTTGACCTACGGCTCTGACCATTTGTAGAGGCACGTAAGGACAATAGAATAGACCTGCATCATAAGCAGAAGAACCTTTGTATCCAGAAACATAGAAGTGATTGTCACTTACGTTAGCTGAATAAGGGTCAACATAAACTTTAATGCGTCCATTAAGGGTACCAACTAGAGTAGAAGAGTTGTCATCTACGTTTCCTAGTGGGTTAACAGCACTAGCAAGTCCAGAAGAGTAGTCAAGGACACCAGCCATTGAGAGAGCAGACGCTACATCAGCAGAGCAGATGAGAATGTTGCCCTTTCCACGACGAGTTTCATGCCCGATGGCATTCATGTCTCTTTCAATCTGGAAAAGAAGTCCCTTAAATTTTTCAACTGACCACCTACCATTAGAGTCAACGTCTAGGTCGAATACTCCAGCAGTAGCTGTGTTGTTTTGTGCACCTGGGCGAGCAATTTTGTAGACTGTTCTTACAACTTCACGGTTGATCTCAGCAAGTACCTCTGTTGAGAGGATGTTTGCCAATTCAGACTCAGCGTCTAGTCCGTGAACTGCCTTCAAGTCTTGAGCAAGCTCTAAACTGTACTCAGCTTTCAAAGCACGTGACTTAGCAGTAACAGTAACCTTCTCAATCGAGAATCCCATCTCGTTGAAGTGGTTGTTAGCTGCGTCACCCAATGCTTCAGACTGAGCAGTAGTCATACCTTGACCACCGATGGTATAGTTACCAGCAGCGTCTGCAAGTAGACCTGGGTTGCTTCCTGTCTGAGTATTAGATGCAAGACCGTTGCTATCGTTCTCAGATGAATGCTCGGTATCAACTTCGTTGAAGAATGTTTCAACTGCACTGTTGTTGATATCTCTGTTTGTGCCTTTTGTGGATCTCATTGCGAAGATAAGTCCAGTAGGACCTGTCATCGGTTGGACTCCACAGATGTCATAAGCAATAAGCTTAGGCATCGAGCGTCTAATTAGTGAAATAAGAACTGGGTCAAAACCTGCTACAGGACCTGTTGCGGTACTGCCACCTGAATAACCTGTACCACCCAATGAGTTGGTTGGTGCTGCCTCAGTTACGAGACCACGCTCTTCTTTCAAAAACTTTTCTTGGTTTTCCAAGAGGACTGATGTAACCGCTTTTCTATAAGTATCCTTAATAGGATCGAGCTCAGAGTGCTCAAGAATAGGGTTCCACTTCTCTTGGAGTGATTCTGCGTTAAACATTTGTTAACTGACTCCGTTTAAGAATAGAAATTGTGGATTATTTGCCCCATCTAGCGATTGCTTGTGCATATGCTTCCATAGCACTACCGCTTTCTGGTGCGTTCTCTACTTGGACATCCTCAGAGACCGTAGTCTTCTCAGGCTTTGTAGAGAAATAGGATTCACGTAGTGTAGAAACTTTCTCTTTGAAAGTATCTTCATTTTCAAACTCAACAGCTTCTGCGAGGGAGACTAGCTTCTCCTTCTGAGAGAGACTTAAGCCCTCTGCAATCTCTGTCACAATCCCATTCTTAATATAGCCGCCAACTTTCTTAGAAAGTCCAACGTTTTCTTCAATTGATTCGTTGAGTTTCGATTCCATGTTATTGAGTTGTCCTTGTAGGTCATCTACTAGGTCAACTTTTTCGTCGGGAATTTCAATGTAATTCTCGACAAAAACTTTTTTAAGTCCGTGAAGTACTGACTCTCCCATCTCTGCCTTAATACCAGCTTCAACAGCGAGGGAGTTTTTCTCCATCCACTGTCCAACAGCATAGGTTAGATAGTCATCAACTTTCTCAGAAAGTTCTGTCTTCACAGTCTCAATTTCTTCTGACAAGACCTTTGCATAGTCCTCATGCATACGGTCAAGTTCTTCGTTTAGCTTAGAAACTACAGCAGCTTCAAAGATAGTTTTTGCTTTCTCTTTGAATTCTTCTGATAGGTTCTCGCCTTCTGTAAGAGCAGCAACGTCAGCACTGAGGTCAACCTCAATAACTTCACGCTCTGTTTCTACAGGATTTTCAGCAATCACGTCACCTTCTGGTTCGTGTCCTGCTTTTACGTCACCCTTGTCACTAAATTCTGCCTTCTGTGCGGATGCATCAGATGGTTTAGTGGTTGGTGATTGTGCGTTTCCACCAGCGATAGTCTTCATTTTGTTACTATCGTCATCTGGTTTTGAATTGAAAGGTGTAGGTCCACCTAAATCTTGGATACCAGCGAGACTACTTCCGTCGGGTCCCAACTTTCCTTGGGGTTCTGCGGGCTTCGCTCCTGCGGTAACACTTGATTCATTCAGAGTTTTTGTAGTCTCTTCTGACATTAGAAGTTCTCCGTAATTTAATTGCGATTGCTATAGATTATTTAGCAGTTCAAATATTTACAAACCTTTTAAATACTGGTTAAATGCGGAAAGTTTTACCTCTTCCATCTGATTCATCGCAGCATTATCGATTCTTTTTTTAATTTGCTCTACTGTTTGCTCTTGAACGGCTCCATTATTATAGATCCATTCCTTTCCTTCCATGATTCCATTCACAAAAGCGTCTGGTGCGGAAGGGTCTGCCACTATATCGGCAGCCGTGGCGAGCATAAAGTCATCACATACGACTTTAACTCCACGTTCTTCTCTGATTGTGCCAAGTCCACGGGATGAAACACCCAGTTTGACTCCTTCATCAATCAAATTCTTTGCTATGTTACCCATAGGGGTATCCAATAGTCTTGCCTTACCAACGTAATTATTACCCTCTTGCTTAAGAGATGTAATAAGATGTGATACACGGTCAAGATTTATAGTAGGTCCATCAGGATGACCTAACTCACCAAGGGCACGACCTTTGTCGATGTACTTAGTGCTGTAGTTAGCAGCTTCTCTCTGCAACGTCGAAATAGGATACATCCGACCATTGCGGTTTTTGATCTCCCCCTGCAAAAATACACCCTCGATAAAATGGTGTTTCTTACCATTCTTACCTTCGGTGATTGTTACTTTGGCAGTTTCAATCTCCTCCCTGATCAGTTTCATCTTTAGGTTCCTCGGTTTCTGTTTCAGCTGTTGCCTCAGGTGGTGCAGCATCCTCTGGTTGCTCGGTGTTTTCAGGACCGTCTTCCTGTGGATTAAATAACTGCTTTCCTACGTCCTGTTTCTTAGCGTCAATAGCATCTAATGCCTTAGCATTCATACCTTGAACAACATAATCGGACAGATCTTTCTGTCCTGCAAACAGTGCGTTTACTATATCTCTTGCAACTTGAGTAGGCATAATTATATATGTCAATAATACTATTTAGATATCTCCTTTTTTGTAATCTGCGGGATCGATACCTTGTTCCGCAGGATCTGGCTCAGGAGGCATGAGAGACATCTCCATTTGCTGCACTTCTAACTGCTGCATGAGGACAGGATCAACAAGTTTACCTGATTTAATCTCTGCATCCATCTCTTTCTGGATATCCTTAAACTCTTGGTCAGTCTGCTTGAGTATTTGACGACGCATATACTCTAACGAGAAGTATTTACCAGCGAAAGGATCCATCTGTGCGACAAGAGCCATACGCTCATTCATAATCTCTTGCTCTTTCAACTCACTAAAGTAGTTGTCAGCAACAAAATCGTATTGAATGTGCTCCTTATACTCTTCCCATTCATCAAGACTGAGTACACCCTTGAGAACTAACTGAGTCTTAAGTAGGTCATTAAATAAATCGCCAAACTTTTTACGAAGTCTTACTACAAACTTCTGGAATTTTACCTCATCACGTGTGATTTCTGCACTACGTCCTACGTTGAATGCACTATCAGATTCTAAACGTGACTCTGGTACATTAAGAGAGCGATAAAGCTTCTTCTGGAAGTACTTAACATCTTCCAACTCTCCTAAATTCTGTCCACCTGGTAGTGTAGAGATTTCTGTGCCTCTTCCACCCTCACGTCTAGGAAGCCAGAAGTCCTCTAGCATAGACATGAATTTTTTATCGTCTCTAATCTCTCCAGTGTCAGCATTATATACTAACTTATTCCTATAACGAGACATGACCTCACGGAGGTACTGCTCTGCCTTCTGCTTAGGAAGATTTCCTACATCAATATAGAAAATTCTACGCTCTGGAGCACGAGATAGACGGTAAATTACCAGACTATCCTCAATCATGCGGAGTTGATTGAGTGCTTTAATACTCTTATGCATGTGTGATAACACATGGTTACGCTGCATATCTAATTGTCCTGAGTGGACAAAACATATAGCGTCAGGTGCAATTTTTATACCACGATTCTCAAATCCTTTCAGTCCTTTAGGAGCATATATGTAATACTCAACAGACTTTGGTACAAGTGTTGCTTCCTGTGGGTCAGTAGGTGACAACTTATCTTTAGGTTTGTCAAACTCAATGACCTTTTTAATCTTACGGGGGTCGATGTATCTCAATTCCGTAAGTCCTTCCTGAGGTTTCTCAGGATTAATCATCTTATGATAAAAAAGACGACCATCGATATACCATCTACGGAAGATATCGTATGCTCGTCTATCAAAATCGAGGAGTGAGAGTACGTTTTCAAACTCCTCACGTATTCTACCTTTTACTGCATCA